>ERZ891418.464-NODE-464-length-14080-cov-6.727772_pt1 | contig 14080 bp, 5 predicted proteins | sample MGYA00521236_ERZ891418 | MGnify/ENA primary metagenome ERZ891418 (study PRJEB32303, sample SAMEA104408696) | aquatic metagenome | biome: Brackish water; feature: Chemocline; material: water | place: Baltic Sea | collected 2014-10-18T10:34:00 | depth 100 m ... | reverse complement strand
GCTCCGCTTCCGCCGAGGAGCGTGTCGAAGCCACCGTTGCCTTTGACGAAGTCGTCGTCGCCTCCGCCGATGAGCAGGTCGTTCCCGGCGGCTCCGATCAAGCCGTCAATTCCCTCGCCGCCGAACAGCGTGTCGTCGCCAAAGTTGCCGATCAACTGATCGTTGCCGGTGAATCCGGAGAGTCCGTCGTTGCCGTTTCCGCCGTCAAGCGTGTCGTCACCGGCGCCGCCGTTGAGCGTGTCGTCTCCGTCGTCGCCATTCAGGACGTCGTCACCGTCTCCGCCGAGCAGACTGTCATTGCCGAGGCCTCCGAAGAGGGTGTCGTTGCCGGCCTCGCCGCGAGCGGTGTCGTTGCCGGCGTCGCCGTGGACTTCGTCCGCTCCGTCCCCGGCGAGAATTTCGTCGTCCCCGTCACCGCCGTGAATGCTGTCGTCGCCCGCTCCGGTTTGGATGAAGTCACTTCCGAGGCCCGATTCGACGACGTCATTCCCGTTGCCGGTGGTGATGTGGTCGGAGCCGGATCCGCTGCGGACGGTGTCGTCGCCGTCGCCCGTGACGACAATGATCAGACCGGTGTAGGACGTCGAGTCGATCAGGTTGGCGCTGTCGCCGGTGGTCAGGATCGCCTGTTCGACACCGATGAGTCGATCCGTGCCGATTCCGATCAGCTGGAAGTTGGTCACGGTAAAGTCGACGTCGCCCGATTCGACGGCTGAGTCCGTTCCGGATCCGCCGCTGAGGACGTCGTCGCCGGCGCCTCCGGTGAGCTGGTCGCCCGAGCCGCCTTGACCAAAGAGGCTGTCGTTGCCGTTGCCGCCGATCAGTGTGTCCGCTCCGGTCGAGCCGAACAGACTGTCGTTTCCGTCGTTGCCCTCGATCAGATCGTCGCCGGACATTCCGAAGAGAATATCGTCGTAGGCACTGCCAAGGATCGTGTCATTGCCGCCCGAGCCGTAGATACTGACGGGAATCGTCGATGCGGTTGCGTCAAACGTGTTGGCCGAGTCACCGCCGATCAGGACGGCTCCTTCAATATCGATCAGCGTATTCGTGCCGGGGCCGACGAGTGAGCCTGCTGTCAGCGTGAAGTCGGTATCCCCCAGTTCATCAACCAGGTCGTTGCCGTCTCCGCCGTTGAGCGTGTTGCTGCCGGCTCCGCCTCGCAGGCGATCGCCGTCGCCGTCGCCGCCGTTAATCACGTCGTCGCCGTCGTCGCCCTGCAACGTGTCCGCGTCGGCACCGCCGGTCAGAATGTCGTTTCCGCCGCCGGCAATGACCAGATCGCGCCCATCACCGCCGACCAGATTGTCGTTCTGATCGCTGCCTGTGATGCGGTCGTCGCCTGTGCCGCCGTCGATGGTGACTCCGTGCCCGGTGGCTGAGGCGTCGATCGTGTCATTTCCTGCTTCAGCATTGACGATGACCGAACCACCAAAATTCGCTTCGAGCAACGCGACCGTCACGGTGTCGTTTCCGTCGCCGGTCGAAACGGTAATCGTGCCAGTCGGCAGGGCGAAATCGATCGTGCTGCCGGAAGAGACGCTGGAGATCTGCAGCTTGCCGTTTCCGGTCTGGCTGTCGTCGCCGAGCGTCACGGTGTCGCCTGTCGATCCGAAAATGAATCCGCGATCGGTACTGGTGACGCCGTCGTCGAGCTGGTTGACTCCGGTGTAAGTGATCGTCGCGGTAGACAAGCCATCGTTCAGGACGACCGTGCCGTCTGCGGAATCGCTGAAGTTGTGAATGACTGTTTGCGCGTCGGAGCCGGTGACCTCAATCGTGTTACTGCCGCCGTCGCCGTTCACCGTGATCGCATCGTGAGCATCGTGATTGACGGAAATCGTGTCGTCGCCGGCGCCGCCGTGGATGGTCAAAGGGCCGGTGAAGGCACTGTCGAGAGAGTCGATCGTGATCTGATCGGCCATGTCTCCGCCGGTGACCTCAAACGCGTCGCTGCCGGTGATGATCGTAACCGGCGAGCCACCATCCAGAACGTACTGCGAGATTCCGTCGCCCGCGATGCCGTTGTCAGAGAGGACGACCGTGTGGGGGGATCCATCGATGAGCTGAATTGAGGTTTCGTTTCCTCCTCCGCCATCTCCTCCTCCGCCGTCACCGCCTTCATTGCCACCCATTCCGCCGTCGCTGCTGACGTTCCAGCCAATGTCGGCCAGAGCCGCGTAGTCCAGCGCGGTCAGCGTTTTTCGCGTGCCATCGGACAGGGTCGGATCGAGCGCTGTTTCGTTGCTGTCATCGATCAGCCCGTCCTGCCAGTGCTCGTTGTCGCTGTCGAGCGGCGGGTTGCCGGAAAAGTCGTGTTCGGCTGCAGCGGTCGATCCTGTGAACTCGCCGCTCGACACAAGGTTGTCCCAGGAAGCAGCCGTGCCGAATCCGATCAGATGAGCAAACTCGTGCTGAGCGACCGAGTAGAAATCGTTTTCATCCGGATCGAGCCCGATGATCGAGTCGCCGAAATGCCAGTTGGCGTCGATATCAAAAGCGAGCGAGCCTCCCCACAGAGAGAAGTCCGTCTCGTTGCCGGAGCCTGTCAGGGCGCCGTCCTGACCTCGCCCCGCGACCGTGTCGAGCCATTCCTGAGTCTCTCCGCTGGCTGTGAAACCGCCTGGACCGCCGACTCCCAGAGTTGATCCCAGTTGGCGAGCTCCTACGAAAACCACGATCACATTCTCGCCGATGATCAGATCGGTGGACGAGGCTGTGGCGCCGGTTGACGGGTCGGTGTAGGAAGCCGTCCAGGTGTCTCCCGCAGAAATCTTGTTGGGCACGATTTCCAGCAGTCGGTCGTCGAGCCGTCCGGCGACTTCTCCGACCGCGTCTTCAAAAACGGTCCGTCGGGCAGAGTCGTCGAAGAATCCGTTTGAGTCGAGCGAGTAGTCAAACTGAACGATGACGGCCGGCAGGATTCTCGTTTCGAGCGTCTGAATTTCGAGCTCGATGGACCCGGACGGGACGCCGGTTCGGCCAGCGCGGGTTCGCCGCTGGTTGTGAATGGAGCGACGCAGCTTTCTCCGGCGCGCAACAACCCTGCAGTCCTCAATGAGGTCTGTTTGCAGGAGGCCGTTCAGCCAGAAGTTGCGCAGCATTCGTTGTTTGCTCCAGACCGCACTCAAGCCAGACCGCACCCAAGCCAGACCGCACTCAAGGGGGCACATCGTCAGCCAGGTGGTCTTCCTCAGGCCCGAATAGATCCATATTTACGTAACTTAACCCTCAAAATCTTCCGTGAATTCTGGCAATTCGCTCACAAAACTCCAAAACCGGCAGACAGACCGCCTGTACTTTTCCAGACGGATGTGCCGACACGCTGTTTCCTCGAATCTGTTTCAGACGGAGCGGACTTTCGATCAGTTCCGCTGAAATCCGGCCGGGCAGGATTTCGTGCCAGTCCAACAGGCTATTCGTGCCAGTCTAACAGACCGTGAATTCGACTGCGGCCGAATGTTGCAGGGTTTCGGTGTGGAAGCTGGACTCGCCTGTGCAGATCCCGGTGTGATGCTCTGCCGGAGATCCACCGGGTCGAGCGATCGAGACTTCTTCCACCGGAGAAAGAAATTCCGGCAGTCCTTATCCCCGTTTCGCTTCTCTCTGCTTTATCCCGGACTATAGGATGGGACATTCACAAAATCTGTAACGCCCGGTCTCGATTGAGAGAGAAGGCGCTTCCCAGAAGTGCTCTTCCGCTGACATCGTTGCCTGGCAGAACAATGACGCCTCGAAAGGAAGACGATGTCCGATTCCAGCGTGACTCAGGAATCCATCCAGAAGCTCAATAAGGCTTATGAGGATATCCGGGCTCAAATCCGTCAGGTCATTATTGGCCAGGACCAGGTGATCGATCACCTTCTGGTCGCTCTCTTCAGTCGAGGTCACTGCCTTCTGGAAGGTGTGCCTGGCCTCGCGAAGACGCTGATGATCAGCACGCTGGCCCGAACGCTGTCGATGGACTTTGCCCGAATTCAGTTCACGCCGGACCTCATGCCGTCGGACATTACCGGTACGGACGTGATTCAGGAAAACAAAGAGACGGGCGAGCGAGTCTTCCGCTTTATCGAGGGGCCTCTGTTCCACAACGTCGTCCTCGCCGACGAAATCAACCGGACCCCGCCGAAGACGCAGGCCGCTCTGCTGGAGGCGATGCAGGAGCGACAGGTCACCGTCGGCCGGACACGGCATCTGCTGCCGGATCCGTTCTTCGTCCTCGCAACTCAGAACCCGATTGAGCAGGAAGGAACTTACACGCTTCCGGAGGCTCAACAGGACCGCTTCATGTTCAAGGTCTTCGTTGACTATCCAAGCTTCGAAGAAGAGAAACTGATCGCGAAAGCGACGACTGGAATTCAGACCGACGACATTAAGGCGGTCCTTTCGGGCGACGAGATCATCGAGCTGCAGAAGATCGTGCGGCAGGTTCCGGTGACCGACCACGTTGTCGACTACGCCCTGGCCCTCGTCCGACAGACCCGGATCGGTGAAGCGGGTGCTCCGGACTTCGTCAATGACTGGCTGAGCTGGGGAGCCGGTCCACGAGCTGTGCAGAACCTGCTGCTTGGCGGGAAAGCTCGAGCCTTGCTCAACGGCCGCAGCCATGTCTCGACGGATGACATTGCCGAACTGGCTAAGCCGGTCCTGCGTCACCGCATCGTGACGAACTTCGCCGCCGAAAGTGACGGCATCACCACCGACAGCGTTGTCGAAAAACTTCTCGAAGTGACACCGTCCAAAGAAGGCGAGCTGACCAGTGACCCAAGGTTACAGAAGATTTTTGCGGCCTGAGGAAATCTCCAGGATTTCCCGCCTCGAGGTCAACGCTCGCCGCGTGGTCGAAGGTTTTCTGTCGGGTCTGCACCGCAGCCCGTACTTCGGTCAGTCGGTCGAGTTTGTCCAGCACCGCGAATACGCGCCCGGAGACGACGTCCGCCACATCGACTGGAAAGTCTGGTCGAAGACGGACCGCTACTACATCAAGCAGTTTGAGGAAGACACGAATCTTCAGACAACGATTCTGGTCGACCTCAGCGAGTCCATGCAGTTCGGCTCGGGCGCAATAACAAAGTACGAATACGGCTGCACGCTGACGGCGGCCCTGTCTTACTTGTTGCTTCGTCAGGCGGACGCCGTCGGTCTGGTCGCGTTCGATGATTCAATCCGGGCACGGGTCGAGCATCGCAGCAAGCAGACTCACCTGCACGCGATCCTCGCCGAGCTCGATGTCAGGGAACCGGAGAAGAAAACCGACATCTATGAAATCCTGCGTCAAACCGCCGACAAGACGGCTCGACGCGGGATGATCGTTCTGATTTCCGATCTGCTGGTGCCTCGCGAGGGATTATTCAAGGGGCTCAACCTGCTGAGGTACCGTGGTCACGATGTCATGGTCTTCCACGTGCTCGACAATCAGGAAATCGATTTTGACTACACAGGCACGACCAAGTTCGAAGGCATGGAGGAAACGGGCGAACTGGTGTGCGACCCGCGATCTCTTCGCGATGGCTATCTGGAAGCCATGAACAATTTTCTGGCCGAACTGCGTCGATTCTGCTCGCGCAGCAGTATTGACTACCAGACGATCAGAACGAGCGAGCACCTGGATGCTGTGCTGGCTCATTATTTGAACCATCGAGTTGGAATGACCCAATCCAGACGACAATAAAATGCCAACCCCGCAGGACGGACGCCTTCGTCCGTCAGGGTTTGCTCCAACGCGGGACTGACGGACGAAGGCGTCGGTCCTACCCGACCTGATCCCAGATTTAACCACTCATTTTGCCGGAACCTCATGGAAGCCTGGATCGCTCAACACTTTCTGAATCCGGCGTTTGTGATCGGTGGGACCGCACTGATTGCGGCGCCGATTCTCATTCACCTGATCAATCGGCTGAGGTACCGCAAGGTTCGCTTCGCTGCGATGGAGTTTCTGCTTCAAAGCCAGAAACGGAATCGCCGCCGGGTTTTGATCGAACAACTGTTGTTGCTGCTGATTCGAATTCTGATCGTGCTCGCGATCATGGCGCTGATTTCCCGGCTGATTCTCGATCCGAGCGAGCTGAGTCTCTTTCAGGGATCCCGCTCCCACCACGTCGTCATTGTTGACGACAGCGGCTCGATGCAGGACCAGCTGGGTGAGGCGACGGCGTTTGAAGAAGCGCTCGAAGTTGTCCGAAAGCTCGTTGACGAAGGAGCCAACCGGCCAGGCACGCAGAAGTTCACTCTGCTGCTGCTCTCTCAACCGGATCAGCCGATCTTTACACAGCAGGAAGTCGACGAGCAGTTCCGGCTCGAACTGGAAGCGCGGCTCGAACGGACAAAGTGCTCGCATCAGTCGCTCGCGCTGGCCCGTGGACTTGAGGGAGCTCGGAATGTGTTGCTTGAGGATCGGGCCTCTGTGCGGAATCTGCACATCATTTCTGATTTCCGAACGGCGGACTGGGAAGAGCAGCAGTCGCTTGGTGAGCTCATTGCCGAACTCGACACGGCCGGCGTCACGATCAACCTCGTCAAGACCGTCGGCAAGCGAAACCAGAATCTCGGCCTGACAAAGCTGACTGGCGATGTGCAGGTTGCGTCGGCAGGAGTGCCCGTTCGATTGACGGTCGGCGTGAAAAACTACGGTGACCAGCTCGCAAAGAATGTTTCGCTCAGTCTGTTTCAGGATGGGCAGAAGCTGCCGCTGGCTGTGAATTTTGAAAAAGTCGAAGGCTGTGTCGAGGTCACTCAGCAGTTTGACCTGACGTTTGAGTCGCCCGGCCGTCACCGGATCGACGTGACTCTGCCCGCGGATTCGCTTTCATCGGACAACGCAAGATTCCTCGCCGTTGAGATCGCGCCGGTCAATCGGGTTCTCATCATCGAAGGCAACCCGGCCAACGACGAGGGCGACTACATTGTCGACGCGATGGCTGCTGATCCAGGTGTGACCGGCTATTCAATGCAGCTTGAGACGATTGACTATTTGAGGCGACGTCCGCTCGAAGAATTTCAGAGCATCTTCCTGCTGAACGTGTCGAGCCTGCCGCCGGACGCGCTGGCTCCGCTGGAGAGCTTCGCGAGAGAGGGCGGCGGCATCGCATGGTTCCTCGGCGACGAAATCAAACCAGCGTTCTACATCAGCGAACTTTACCGGGATGGCGAGGGACTCTTCCCGGTCAAACTGGGCCTGATCTCAGCGGCCACTCGCGAGCTCGAAGCGGATTCCGGTCCGGACACGATCTTCAGCGTACATCCGATCTTTGAAGTCTTTCGAGGTCAGGACAATCCGTTTACGGGACTGACCCGCGTCTTTGAATATTTTCCCGTCGCCGACGACTGGCAGAGCGATGATCAGAAACGTGCTGACGGCGTCAAAACGATCGCCCGGCTGGCTGACAAAACTCCGCTGATCTTCGAGGAAAATTTTGGAGCCGGTACGGTCGTCGCCTGCCTCTCCAGCGGTGGCCCAAGGTGGAACAACTGGGCTCGCTACCCCAGTTACGTGGCGATGATGCTTGACCTGGAAAAATACATCGCGAAGCAGGATCGTGTCCTCGAGCGCCGGATCGTCGGCGAGCCAATCAGTATTTCCTTGAACCCCGTCGAATTCCTCGACGAAGTGACAATCACCGCTCCGGAAACGTCGAGCAGTCCGGTCACAAGACTTCAGGCCGCACCAGTCACGTCGGATGGCTCTGTTTCCAAAGGAGCGGCGGCAGTCAAAGGTGAGGCGGGAGAAAAAGTTGGAGGCGAAACCGAACGGACGCAGCCGGAAACAACAGTGCCGGCCGGCGAAGTCCGCCTCACCGCATCCTTTAAAGACACCGACGCGCCGGGAATTTACGTCGTCAAGCTTCTTGATCAGAACAATGCACCGGTCGAACGATGGATTACCTACAACGTGCCGCTTGAAGAAAGCGAATTGAACCTCGCCACGTCCGAGGAAATCCGCAAACAGCTGGGCGACGACCTGAAAATTACGATTCAGGAACCCGGTGAGCTTTCCTGGATTGCTGGCCGCGATGCCGGGCAGGAAATCCGCCAGTGGATTCTGATCGCTCTGATCGTGTTCTTCCTGGCTGAGCAGATGCTCGGTTTCCGGTTGAGCTACCACTCCCGAGGAGGAGCCGCGTGACGCTGGGACTCGACAATCTGATGCCGCTTCTCGCACAGGAAGCCGGAACGTTTCGGGCGATCGAATACGATCTGCCAGAGACGCCGCTCATGTGGCTCGTCTCGATTGGCGGGCTCGCAATTTTTGTTGGCATCATCCTTTACACCTACATCCGGGACACGGCTGAGCTGCATCCTTTCTGGAAGGTGTGGCTGCTGTTACTGCGTCTTGGAGCGATTGCCGGAATTGTCTTCATCGCGATCAACCCTCAGGAACGAACACAGAAGCTGGCGTTTCGTCCGTCTCAGGTCGCGGTCCTGATCGACAAATCGCTGTCGATGCAGTTTCCAGAGAAGCAGCCGATTGGCGTTCAACTTTCAGGAGACGGCACCGTTTCAGGTAACGGTGACGAAAATCGGACGCGGGCCGAGGCGGTTGAGGCTCTTCTCTCGACGACGGACCTCATCAAGAACCTGCAGGAAAGTCACACGGTCAGCGTTTACACATTCGACTCGAAACTGAACGGTCCTCACGCCGTTTTTCGTTCGAATGATCCTCGCGTTGCGAAGATTGCGTCTGCGGCCGGGACCGATGCAAAGGCCGAAGGCACCGTGGCCGAACCGAAAACCGACTGGACGGAACTCGTTCGCCCGACCGGGCTCGAGACCCGAATGGGAGAATCTCTCGCGGACCTGATTCGTCAGATCAACGATCGATCTTTGTCGGGCATCGTCGTGATCGGGGACGGCGGTTCGAATGCCGGTATCGATCTCGAATCGGCCGTTCGCAACACAAAAACTCGACTCATCACAATCGGGACGGGAAGCACGGATCAGCCCGTTAACCTTCAAGTGGCGAGCGTGCAGGCTCCGAGCGATGTGCACATCGGCGACACGTTTGAGATCGCTGCATTTGTGCAGGGCCAGGGGATGGCCGGACGCCGGGCCGTCGTCGAACTGCGAAGCAAACCGGAAAACGTCGACGGCGAGCCCACTCAAATCGCGTCGCGGGAAATCGCGATGGGAGAAGACGGCGTTCCGATCCGGGTCCCGTTTCAGGAACTCCCCGAGCAGGCTGGCAGCTACGAGTACTACGTCCGGGTCCGTCCGACGACAAACATCGTCGAGCTCAGCAAGGATGACAACGAGCGGCGGAAGTCGATCAACATGGTGGACCGCAAGACACGTCTGCTGGTGATGGCCGGCGGGCCGATGCGCGATTTCCGCTTCGTGCGGAACATGCTGTACCGGCACAACGCTGTGCAGGCTGATGTCTGGTTGCAGTCGATCGACCTGACTGGAGCCGTCAGCCAGGAATCCAACGAGTTGCTCGTCAGCTTTCCGGATTCGAAAGAAAATCTCTACGAGTACGACGTGATCATGGCGTTCGATCCGGACTGGGAACTTCTTTCCGAGGAGCAGATCGAACTGCTTTCTGAGTGGGTGTTCTCACAGGCGGGCGGAATGATTCTCGTCGCCGGAGACGTTTACATGCCGGACACGGCCTCGGCCCGCAAGCTGGAGAAGCTTCGCGAACTGATTCCGGTCGTCCCGAATTCGTTTACCGTCGATCTGGGTCCGGACCGGGCCATGACGACGCCGAGTCCGTTTGAGTTTACTCGTGAAGGACGCGAGGCCGGATTCCTGCAACTGTCCGACGATCCCGTTGAATCCGCGGAAATCTGGCGTGAGTTCGCTGGAGTTTACTCGTGTTATCCGACGAGCGGACCGAAGGCCGGTGCGACGGTTTATGCTCACTTTTCTGATCCGCTTCAGATCACCAGCTACGGTCAGCCGATCCTGCTTGCGTCCCAGTATTACGGAGCCGGCCGCGTTCTGTACCTGGGCAGCCCGGAGATGTGGCGGCTGCGGGCGATCGATGAAGATTACTACGAGCGGTTCTGGACGAAGTCCATTCGCGAAGTCGGGCAGGCTCGACTGAAACGCGGAACGAATCGCGGCACGATTATTCTCGAACGAAATCAGTACGTGCTCGGACAGACGGTTCGAGTCAGAGCCCAGCTGGTCGATCCGCAATTCAACCCGCTCACGGCGGATTCGGTTGAAGTTGAGGTTTACGATCCGGAAGGTCGTCCGAAGATTCCGCCATTGAAAATGCTCAAAGATTCCACGCGAGCCGGGCAGTACGTCGGTAACTTTCGAGTCAGTGGAGTGGGTACCTGGAAGATCGAAGTGCCCGTGCCGCAGTCTCGGGAAACGCTGACCGAAAAGATTGATGTGGTGCTGCCCAATCTGGAAACGGACAATGCCCGCCAGGATGCTCGGTTGCTGCGGCTGATCGCCGCGGAACCGCTCGGCAAGTACCTCCGGCTTGAAGATGCGACGGCGGACGTGACGGAAGTCTCGAAACGACTCCCCAACATGGGCGAGGAATTTCAAATCGACCAGCAGCTCAAGACGCTGTGGGACCGGGACTGGGTGATGTACCTGCTGATCGGTGTGCTGTCGCTGGAGTGGCTGACACGAAAACTTTTGAAACTGGCGTGAGGCAATAACGATGTCACCAATGCGCCCGGAACTGAGTTCGCTGCTCGACAACCTTCGAGCAAAGATCCGCAGCTATGTCCTCATCGAGGGCTCGGCGATTGTGGTGGCGGCACTCGGTGTGCTTTTCTGGTTGAGCTTCGGCATTGACCACGCGTGGTTCTGGATGAGCAGTCTGGAACTCCCGGTCTGGTTCCGTGCCGGGTTTGATGTGGCTGTCGTCACGGCGATGGCCTTTCTCCTTGCGACCTGGGTCGGTCTGCGGATGGCTCGCGGATTCCGCTCCAAAGCGCTGGCGCTGGTTCTGGAGAAACGGTTTCCTGAACTCAATGACCGCTTGATTACGGCCGTTGAGTTTGCTGAGTCGCAAAGCAATCCGCAGTCGGAACTGAGCGGCGCGATGCTCAACCGGACGATTGATGATGTCGTTCAGGCGGCGCAGAAGCTCGACGTGACCAGCGTGTTCGATCGCGGCCCTATGCGGAAAGCGGTGACATCAGCTGCCGTCCTGGTGGCATCGATCGTTGGCCTGGCCGTCGCAAATCAGCAGGCATTCGCGACCTGGCGGGACAGTTTCCTCAGCCTCAGTGCGGAGTACTGGAAACGCGAATCCGACTTCACGATTCACGTCGTCGCGCAGCCGGGCGATCTCGTCCGGGACTTCAAAGGCAATTCATACAAACACGCGCGAGGCAGCGATCTGACCATTCTCGTCAAGTCGAAAGAAGGCCGCGTCGTACCGGATCGAGTTCAGCTGGCCTACCGGATGATCGGTGGCGGTCGAGGGACCGTGTTGTGCTCAAAGCTCGACGACGAATTCCGTCATACGATCACGGGGGTGCTGGAAGATCTTGAGTTTCGTGTCTACGGCGGCGACTTTGTGACCCGCAGCCCGTATCAGATTCAGGTGGTCGATCCTCCCGGTCTGGAGCTGATCGAACTGGCGTGCAACTACCCGGTGTACACGGGCCGCAAGCATCTCGACTGGACGGAAAAGAATCCGCTGCGTGACATCGTTCAGGTTCGCGGAACTCAAGTGGCCCTTCCAGCCGAAACGGAGTTTTTACTTCAGGGGAAATGCAACAAACCACTCGCAGGTGTGCGGGTTGAGTTTGGAAACTTCGAACTCGTCATCGCGAGATCCCGGAATGCTGTCTCTGCAGAACTTGTTGAGCGAACTGAGGAAGGCGAGCTGGTTTCGAAAAACGCCCTGGATCCCGGTCGGGTCACCGACTGGATCGGCTCTGAAAGTCGACAGCTTACGATTCCGTTTGCACTGTCTCCTCAAGAGAACGACGCGGCCAGAAGTCGGATCGAAAGACTGACGACGGAGTACGGATCTCCGTTCGTCATTGCGCCCGACACTCAGATTCGAATTTTTCTCGAAGATACTGATGCGATTCTGACGAGCGAACCCGCGCGTCTGCTGGTCAACGGAGTGCTGGACACGCCACCGCTGGTGGAAACAAAGCTGCGGGGCATCGGAACGTCGATCACTCGCAAAGCTTCGATTCCTGTGCTCGGCCGGATTTCGGATGACTATGGAATTTCGGGTTTGAAGTTTGAGTACCAGGTCAACGATGAGGAGCGGAAGACTGTGGAACTCGAAACGCCGCCCGTCGTCAGCGGAGATGGAATTCCCATTCGCGAGTTCGTTTTGAAACGTAGCGACGACGAGGAGTACGAGCGGTTTAAGGTCATGGATTTGGATATGTCTCTTGGCCAGTCGCTGACGGTTTGTGTTGTGGCAACCGACGGAGACGATCTGAACGGCCCGCACCAGACTCGCGGCGAACGATACGCCTTCAAAATTGTCAGCAACGAAGAACTGCTCAGCGTTCTCTACCAGCGCGAGCTGAATCTGCGTCGTCAGTTTGAGCAGATTCTCACCGAGGCTCGGCAGACGCAGACGGACCTGATCCTGCATCGGTCGAAGGCGGACGAACGAAAGCGCGTTCTGGCGGCAGGTGGTGAAATCGACGATGCGGCTCGCGCAAAGATTGCCGAAAGTTCGGCTGCGATCGTCGCCTGCGCCGAACGATCACTGCATCAGGTGAGAAAGAATGCCAATGAAACGGCTTCGATCGAACTTGGGTTTCGCGACATTCGTGAGGAACTTGTCAATAACGGCCTGCACACGCCGCAGACTCTTGAGCGTCTTGACGACAAGATCGTAAAACCGCTCCACGCGATCGGCACGGACGATTACCCTGCAGTCGACCAGGCGATTGGCCTGTTCCGTCTTGCGAATGAAAGAAAGCTGGATCCGATCCCGACCATCGATGCCAGTGCTGAAGCAATCTCGGTCTTGATTTCTCACATGGAGCGTGTGCTGGAAGAGATGCGAAAGCTGGAGACTTTTCAGGAAGCGCTTGAGCAGCTCAAAGCGATTATCGACCACCAGGAAGCACTTCGAGAGAAGGCGGCGAAAGAGGGTAAGAAGAATCTGCTGAAGGATTTGCTGAAGTAGCGGGACCGACAGTCATTCGAATTGGCAACCCGTTTCCCGGCTCGGAAGTGGATTTGAGGGAGTCAAAAAGGCAGGTGCTCTTGAATCAGGCACCCCCCCCACCGGTTATGCTGGTCACGTTGCGGATCATTCTCCGTGGCTTTTCCGGTTCAGGAGCAAATCATGATGAGACGATTCTCACTGCGGTTACTGACGCTCGCGTTCCTGCTGAGTCCTGTGGTGTCCGCCTTCGGGCAGGACGTCGGAGAGAAATCTCCTGCTGATACGCCCGCCGCCAAACCTGCTCCTGCAGTGGTGGATCCGGCGGAGGGCGATCCGGCCGAAACGACGCCTGCCGCTGAAGCCAGTGGCTGCGAGATTCCGCTCAACGTGGATCAGCAGGCGCTCGCGAATCGCTTTGAACGTTTTCAAAAGACGATGCGGAAAATGGCGGAGCAGATGCGGAGCAATGATCCCGAGCGGGCGGACCTTCTGCTCCGGGCGATCAGTCGCAGCCAGGAAGACCGGGTCGTTGGCCAGATGCGGATCATTGAGCAATTGCTCGAGAGCGGGCAGTTCGGAGACTCCGTGACCCGTCAGGAAGACCTGCTCAAGAATCTGCATGTCTTGCTGGATTTGCTGCAGAGCGAAAACCGTCTCAGTGAAATCGACGCGGAACGAAAGCGCATTCAGGGACTGTTGCGAGACGTCAACAAACTGGTTGGCAAAGAAAAGGACGCACGCGCCATCAACGAAAAAGGCGGCAATGGCGACCGCGCCACGGACAAACAGGATGACGTGAAAGGCGAAACTGAAGGCGTGATCAAGAAGATCGACGCACAGGACGCTGAGAAGGCTGGCGAAGGCAAACCAGGCGAAGGCAAACCAGGCGAAGGCAAGCCAGGTGAAGGTAAACCGGGTGAAGGTAAACCGGGTGAAGGTAAACCGGGTGAAGGTAAACCGGGTGAAGGCAAGCCGGGTGAAGCCAAGCCGGGTGAAGCCAAGCCGGGTGAAGCCAAGCCGGGT
>ERZ891418.463-NODE-463-length-14081-cov-7.767575_pt1 | contig 14081 bp, 10 predicted proteins | sample MGYA00521236_ERZ891418 | MGnify/ENA primary metagenome ERZ891418 (study PRJEB32303, sample SAMEA104408696) | aquatic metagenome | biome: Brackish water; feature: Chemocline; material: water | place: Baltic Sea | collected 2014-10-18T10:34:00 | depth 100 m ... | reverse complement strand
TTCGGTCCACCGTCTGAGTTCGGCCAGATGCCACCTCAGCAGTTCGGGCCGCAACCGGTGATGAATTTCCCACCCATGAATTATCCGCAGATGCCACCTCAATATTCTGGACCACCGGATGGACCGGCACCTTTTGATTCCGGTGGGCCAGCCGGTCCAGTCGAAAGTCTGCCCGCGCCGCCTCAACAGCCGGCGCCGATGGCGTCTCCGCAAGGCGGTCATCCAGCGGGAGGTCTCGCGCCCGGTCATTCGATGCCGGGTCAGCCCGTGATGACAAATCCTCCCCGGATGAATCCTCAAACGGGTTCTGCCAACGGTGCTGGTTCTGCCAACGGTGGTTCGCTGATGCCAGGTTTCAGCGGGCCCGGTTACAGCGGTTCTGGTGGAGCCCCGGCGGCGGCGACTGGACGCTGGAGCGATCCGCCCACCGAGGAGCTTGTTTACTGAGGCGGACTTCTGATTAAGACAACTCTGCGGCTCACAGCAAAAACTCTCTGGATGAATCCGACATGAACGCCCTGCGAAGCAACCGGCACTCAGACTCGCGACCGAATTTTGACTGTCGGCCGTCGAGTTCTGCGCCCGCTTCTTCGAGGATGTCTGCGCGCCTCGCGGCAGTGACCGTCTGCGTCATTGTCTCTGGATTTCTATCCGGCTGTGCGGCGTTTCGACCGATCGATGGCGTGCCGGCTCGCTACCTTCCCGATGAACTTCGAGGCTGCAGCAAAGAGTCGATGCAGATGATCGATCTGTCGATGCTGCGTCGTCAGCCGGAAGCGCAATACCGAGTCGACTCCGAAGACGTTCTCGCCGTTTACATCGAGAACATTCTGGGGCGAGCCGATCAGCCGCCGATCAATCAGCAGACCGGGTCATCAGCGTCACAGCTCAACGGAGATCGTCCGCCGACGCTGGGGTATCCGCTGACCGTAAGGGACGACGGCACGATCGCCATTCCGCGATTTGGTCCGATCCTGGTTCGCGGCCGCACGATTCCAGAAGTCGAGAACCTCGTTCGAAGCGCGTTCACTCAGCAGCAGCGTTATCTGACACCGATGACTCAGAACCGAGTCGTCGTGAGTCTGCATCAGCCTCGCAAGTATCGCGTCCTCGTGTTCCGTCAGGATTCCGAAACCGGCGTAGCGTTGTCGACAATCAACATCAGCAACGGTCAGATCGGCAACTCGAATCACGGGCGCGGAAGAGTTGTCGCGCTGCCGGCCGGCAAGAACGACGTGCTGCATGCGCTTGTTGAGTCGGGTGGACTGCCGGGCCTCGACGCGCGAGACACGATCTGGGTCATCCGCTCGAAGCAGACTCCAAAGCCGATTAACCAGGTCGCCTTCAACGGATTTCCGCAGCGAGGTGCTCCGATTCCGGTCTACCCGCAGCAGCCGATGATGCCGCCTGGGTATCCGATGATGCAGCAGCCTCAGCAGATGATGCAGCAGCAGATGATGCAGCAGCCAGGGGCCATCATGCCGGGTCATGCTGGCCCCGCGGTTGGATCGACAGATTTCCGGCAAGGAACGATCCAGCAGGCCGGTTACACGATGACGCAGACGCCGAGGCAGTTTGCGGAAAATCTGACGGGCATTCCGATGCCACCTCGCGAAGGACCAGGTCCGTTGGCCGCTGGCCACTCGGCGATCAAGCGAGGAGTTCAGTTCGCAGCAGGAGCGATCACGGGCACCGCCGCGATCCCGGCCAATGCCGTTGTGCCAGGTGGCTTCGGGCAAAACGACGTACTGCCCGCAGGATGTCAGTCCTGCCAGTCCGGTTCGCAAATGTCGATGGGAGATCCGAATTTCGGCCCGCCAATGATGGCTCCGCAGCAGTACTCGCCAGGTCCGCCGATGATGGCCGGCCCGTGGCAGCCGCCGGCCGAGTGGGATCACGTTCCTGGCATGAACTCGTCGGGGCTGTGCAATCTCGGCCGGACCATTCGCATTCCGCTGCGAGTCGAAGATTGTTCGAACCTCAACATCAGCGAGCAGGACGTGCATCTCAACGATGGCGACATCATTTTTATTCAGTCACGGGAAAACGAAGTCTTTTACACGGGCGGCCTGCTCGGCGGCGGGCAGTACAACCTGCCGCGAGACCACGACATCGACATCCTTGAAGCACTCTCGATCGCTCAGGGAAGAAATGCCGGCCAGGATGTTGGAAAATCGGCACTCAACAACGATGTGACGATCAGTGCCAGCCAGGCGGTGATTCTGCGGAAACTGCCGAACGGTTCGCAGGTTCCGATTCTGATCGACCTGTACCGAGCTCGAAAGTACCGCGCAGAGCGAATGCTCATTCAGCCTGGCGACTACATCGTGCTGCAGTATACGAAGACGGAAGCGATCGGAGCCTTCTTCGAACGGCACATCCTGGAGAGTGCCCTCTTCGGAGTCGCGGCGGCTCAGTTGAGCACAGGCAGACGGTAAGCAGATTCTGTGTAACCGAACCGGCTACCGGTTTCGCCACAGGACTCGATCGGAAATTCCGAGCTCCTGCTGCTTCTTCGCAATGTCTTTGCGAAATCGTTTTGCATCGAGCGGGTAGCCCTTCGTCGGTTTCAAGCTGGGAAGGTGCTGCTGCCAGAACTGGTTAAACAGCTCCATGGCCAGCTCGCGGACGTACTTGCAGAACATTGATGAGACCGCGACCGGCAGGTGCGATTCCGCTCGCATCTGAAAACGAAGTTCCGTCGAGCCGACTCGGTAGGTGCTCCGCTCTTTGCCCTCGCCAAGCCGGAAAATCATCTGCCCGTCGAGCTGCTCATCGATGAGGTCGTCATAGCTGTTCCGGCCACCGTGTTTATCGCCGACGATGAGGGTTGTCTCCGCCGAGTCCGGGTCCCACACGCTGCGAATCAGGCCGAGAGTCGTTCGCGAGAGGGCAGCCGCTTTGTTGCCGTGCGACTCACAGAGCTCGTTGAATCGCTCGGGAGAAACGATCTCGCTGCGAACTTCGCGCAGCTTGATCCCCGCGGCCAGGCAGGCATTCAGAAGAGACGTCGCGCCGGATTCGACCGATGTCGTATCGGTCTTTTGTGGCAGGTCGAGGTCCGCGCCTTCGTACCAGGGGTCGCCGGAAAGCGGAGTTGCGTTCGCCAGGTGTCGGCTGAGAGCTCCACACAACTGCCGGAACGAGCTCGGCTTCCAGTCGAGCAGTCGGGTGAGCGCGAGCACGGACGTCTCAAGCGAAGTAATTCCTTTTCCCGGTGAGTAGACCGCTTTCGAGTCGGCAACGTGGAGCCGGCCGGAATTCTTTGGGGAATCCTGTGAAACGGTGTCGCTGAGGGCGGCAAAGAAATCGAACTCGCGCGGGTCACCGGGGACTTCCCAGACTGACACGGTGATCACAAGCGGTCCCAGATTCGGCCCGTATCCGGCTTCGTCCGTGCCGATGAAGATTCCCATTTCGTGTCCTGCTCACCGAAAAACGGCTGAGTGTAGAGCGATTGCGGCCGTAGAATACAGAAGTTGAACCGAAATCGACTTTTGCAGTAGCATCTGCGAGTTACGGCGTTTGCGCGACGGAGGCGTGCTCTCGTCAGCCTTTTGAAGAGGGAGACCGACATGGAAGTCAGCGGACCTGGAAACGTCAACGGCGGGCAGCCCGTTCAGCGAACTTCGCAGACGACGGCCGCTCAGTCGGCAGAAACCCAGTCGGCGGAAGCTGGCCCGACAGCGCCGAAAGACGAACTGGAAATCAGCTCGACCAATTCGGCTGCGGGGGAAGTTGATCTGCAGGCGGAGTTTCGAGCTCAACGGCTCGCTCAAATTCAGCAGGAAATCGCCGCGGGAACCTATGAGACATCCGACAAGCTGGAAACGGCCGTCGATCGCCTGATGGAATCGTTGCTGGCACAGTAACCTCGCCGTTTGAGATTGCCGGGCAAGTCGCCGTTTCGTGAAAGAGAGTCACGAGGTCGGAGGCGTTTTTCTTATGCGCCTCGACCTCGCCGCTTAACCCGGATCAATCTAACCCGGATCAATCGTCGAGCCGGTGGCGTTCGCCGAGAGTCGTGAAGGTGGGCTCCGCAAGCCAGTCTCTCGCAGGACAGAGAGCCGTCACCGAGCTAACCTGTCTGTGGGCGTCGCATCACTCAGATGCAGAGTCCGTTCTGACTCACTAATGTGGCTTTGCAATGGCCAGACAGAAAAAGAAAAAGGTGCCGCCTCAGGATCCGAACTCGAAGCACGTCTGCAAGAACCGCAAGGCGCGTTTCAACTACGAGATCCTCGAAGACCTGGAATGCGGTGTCGCGCTGATGGGCAGCGAAGTGAAGAGCATTCGCAACGGCAAGGTCTCGCTGGAAGAGTCGTACGCGCGCGTTCGCGATGGCGAGCTGTGGCTGCTTGGTGCAAACATCAACGAGTATCCTCAGGCCAACCTGATGAACCACGAGCCAACGCGGCCACGCAAGCTGCTGCTCCACAAACGCGAGCTGCAGAAGTTTGCCGAGCGGGCTGAGCAGCAGGGCTTCACACTGGTGCCGCTTGACGTCTACTTCAAAAACGGCCGCATCAAGGTGCGCGTCGGGCTCGCGAAGGGACGTAAGACGCACGACAAACGCGAGAAGCTGAAGACAGACAGCGACCGCAGCGAAATCCGGCAGGCCATGATGAAGCGGTCATGAGGCTTGACGTCGTTCGTCCATGCTCGCTTTTTCACGCCGAGGCGCCGAGAACGCAGAGGAAGCCTGTTTTTCTCCGCGATCTCTGCGACTCTGCGTGAACCTGACCGCGCAAGAAAAACACCCCGAAGCGGGATCCGCCTGGGGGTGCGTTCAATGTCCGGGTTGCTCAGACAAGCTCGCGGATCGGGATCCGCTTATCGATCAGATACTGCGGTCGCCCGGCCTGGTCGATGAGAGTCGTCGTTTCACAGTTGATGCCCATATTTCTGTAGACGGTCGCGACAACTTCCTGCATGTCGACCGGACGATCCAGAGCGTATTCGCCGAGCCGGTTTGTCGCGCCGATGGCCTGACCGGTGTTCATCCCGCCTCCGGCCATCAGACAGCAACTGACTCGCGGCCAGTGATCGCGGCCCGCTCCCGGATTGACCCGCGGAGTCCGGCCGAATTCTCCCCAGACGACAACGGTAACGTCATCGAGCATGCCTCGTTCTTCGAGGTCGCCAACGAGGGCCGAGACTGCCTGGTCCAGCTTGCCGCCGTGATCGCGGACGAGGTTGAAGTTCTGGCCGTGGCTGTCCCAGCGACCGAACGAAAGCGTGACCGACCGAACGCCCGCCTCAACAAGCCGCCGCGCCATCAGCAGGTGATCGTTGCACGTCGGAGCTCCGTCGTATTGAAACTGGTAGGGCTTGCCGTCGCCGTAGCGGGCGACCGTTTTCGGGTCTTCCTTGCTCAGATCCAGAGCGTCGAGAAGACGGCTGGAAGTGAGAACACCGAAAGCGGCCCGGTTGAACTGATCCATTCCCGCAAGCAGGCCGCTTGCGTCGGCATTTCGTTTGAGCTGGTCGAGACCGCTCAGCAGAGCCTTGCGATCGTCAAGCCGATCCAGCGTCACGCCGTTCAGTTTAAGATTCGATTTGCCTTCATCATCCGGCTTGAACGGTGAGAATCCGGCGCCGAGGAACCCAGGTCCGCCCGGCTCAGACCACGGTCTGTGACTCGTCGGGGCCGCCAGCGCGACGGCTGGCGGGATGCTCGGATCGATCGGACCAAACAGTTTAGAGACAACCGGTCCGATGGCGGGCCGGCCGCCGATTGTGGCGTCTTTGTTTCGATCCCAGCCGCTGAAGCACTGGTAGGCGTCGTGGCCACCGGCACAGCCAACGATCGAGCGGATGAACGCGAAACTGTCGCCCATCGCGGCAATCTTCGGAAAGCACTCGCCAATTTGAACGCCAGGTACGGCTGTCGCGATTGGCTCAAATTCGCCGCGGATTTCCTTCGGGGCTTCTGTCTTGATTTCCCACATATCCTGGTGGGGAGGTCCGCCACCGAGAAAGATATTGATGACAGCTTTGTGGGAACGTCCCTGTCCGGATGCTTCTTCCGCTCGCAGAACGTCGGCCAGACCGAGGTTGGTCACGCCAGCCATCGCGAAGCCACCGATGGTCAAAAAGCTTCGGCGGGAAACTCCGTCACAGAACGAACGCTGTTTCGGGCCTTGAATGGTGAGCATTTTCAAACTCCAGAGTAAGGATGGAAGGCTCGGCAGGGTGGGGCAAGCGACCGCTGTCGTAAAAAAACTTGCTCAGAAGGTTTCGGCACTGCCAGAGAGGACACTTCAGAGTTCGTTGATGTATGTGACGTTAAACCGCAATCCAGAGCCGGTCAACACTCGTCTCCCAATCGCCCGGAAATACGGGTTGCGCTGTTCGGAAATAACCGCCTCACCGCGAGTTCGGGCATCCGGCGGCGGGTGGCATTTGAGTTTACACGAACTGGCGTTCGCACTATATGTTCGCGGCATTACACTTCCGGCGAATCCCGCACTCCGGCAGTTCGCTTTCTGCATTTTCGATTTCCACCTCGCGAGGTCCTTTGACTGGTCGAGGCTCCAGGGAAATCCAACCTGCAGGGAGTCTGCCAGAATCACTGCGGGCTGATCTGAAGCCGCGATGCGATAACAGGTTGGGGTCTGCGGAATCACGCAGAACCCCCAGCCTCGCCGGTCTCCAGACGTTCGCCGCCCCGGGCCAGCCCGGTTTAAAACTGACGTCAATCCACTGGAGGTATCATTGTGTCCACAGAAGAAAAAGTGATCGGAATCGTCAGCGAACAGCTGGGAGTTCCGGAGGAGGAAATCAGCCGCACTTCGTCGTTTGTCGACGATCTGAAGGCCGATTCGCTCGACGTTGTCGAGCTGGTCATGGAATTCGAAGACGAATTTGGAATCACGATTCCGGATGACGACTACGAGAAGATTCGAACGGTTGGCGACGCGGTCAGCTACATCGAAGATAAAAGCTGAGAACGGACGACTATCACGGCGGCTGTGGACTGATCTGCAGCCGCCGTTTCTTACTATGGGCGATCTAAAACTGAGCTGGCTGCCAGTGAAGACTCTGGCGGCGGCCACAAGACAAACGACAAATGACCAGACGCGTTGTAGTCACCGGAGTCGGAGTCGCTACCTCACTGGGATGCAACGTCCCTGAGTTCTGGGATAGTCTCTGCGCGGGCAAAAGCGGCGTTGGAAATATCGAGCGGTTCGACTGCTCGGACTACAAAGTCCGTTTCGGAGGAGAAGTCCGAAACTACGACGTCTGCGATCACGTCGACATCGCCCCGAAGGACGTCAAGCGGCTCGACCGGTTCGTCCAGTTTGGATTCGGAGCCGCCAGTCGAGCCATCGTTCAATCCGGCATCGACTTCAGTCAGGGCGACCCGTTCCGCCACGGAGTTCTGGTCGGCAGCGGAATTGGCGGCCTCAACGAAATCGAGACTCAGCACAACACGTTGTTTGACCGCGGCCCGAATCGGGTCTCGCCGTTCATGATTCCCAAGTTGATGGTCAACGCGGCGAGTGGCAACATCTCGGTTCACTGGGGTCTCAAAGGACCGAACAGTGCCGTCGCGACGGCATGTGCTTCAGCGACCAACGCCATTGGCGACGCGTTCCGGTTGATCCAGTACGACCACGCCGATGTCATGATCACAGGCGGGAGTGAGGCCGCAATCTCTCCGATGGGCCTTTCCGGGTTTGCCCGGATGAGCGCCCTCTCAACCCGCAACGACGCTCCTGAACAGGCGAGCCGACCGTGGGACAAAGATCGTGATGGCTTCGTGATGGCCGAGGGCGCTGGCTGCATGGTCATTGAGGAACTGGAGTACGCGAAAGCCCGCGGTGCAAACATCCTGGCGGAGATCCTCGGGTACGGCATGTCCGCCGACGGGACTCACATGACGGCTCCGGATCCTGAAGGCCGCGGCGCCGCGCGAGCCATGTCGCAGTCGCTTAAGGATGCGAAGCTCAACCCGGAAAGCATCGACTACATCAACGCGCACGGTACGAGCACGCCGCTGGGTGACAAAGCGGAAACGCTGGCCATTAAGACGGTTTACGGGTCGCACGCGAAAGGCGTTGCCGTTTCCAGCACGAAGAGTCAGATCGGGCACCTGCTGGGAGCGTCTGGTGGCGTCGAGTTTGTTGTCTGTGTTCAGACTCTTCTCAGTCAAACGGTCGCGCCGACGATCAATCTTGATAATCCTGACGAGGACTGCGATCTGGACTACGTTCCTCACGAAGCCCGACAGATGACCGTCAAGACGATCATGAAAAACAGTTTCGGCTTCGGCGGCCACAACGCCTGCCTGGTTCTTCGCAGCTTCGACGGATAGCCGTCCGGCGAAGAGCGGCAGGATTCCGCATGATGTTTCCGCGCCGCTCGGCATGGAATGTCGAGTCGCGACTTGACACTCTGCTCAGGACAGTTGGTGTCAGTGGCGGGACGTCCCGAGGCGAATGTCCGCGAAGCGGCTGACTGCCGGCACCGCGTTGCCGGAAAACCGGGGATGCTTGCCTCGGAAGCTTTCCCAGGAGTGGATTGCCAGACCGCAGTACGAATCGAATTTCGAAAATGACTCTTCGGCGAATCGAGTCTCAAACTGAAAATCGGCATAAGCGTCGTCAGCGAACGTCACTTTGCTGAGCATCAACCGCGTGGTCACGAAGCCAGGAAAGCGGACTCCCAGGGCGTCGTCGGTCAGATTCCGTCGCTGAAACGTCGTCCATTCGGGTGAAGCCTCAATCGATTTTGAGACTGCCGCGAAAGCTTCGTCATCGCCGGCACCGGCGGTGAAATCGCCGAAACGGATGGCGATCTCACGGAGCGTCAAGAGGCGTTGTTCCGAATCCGATGAAAGCGGATCGGTCTCGGCCACTGGCACCTGGCTCGATGGAAGTTCGATGCCGATGTGGACTCGCTGGCCATCGTGAAAACGGAACAGTCGCAGATCGTTCCGCCGGCTCAAGGATGAGAAATCGCGGCCGCGGTCGTGGAGTGCCGCCTGGAATCTTTCTTCGGTCAGGCCGAGGAGAAACCACACGGGCTGAGGGTCGTATCGAAACGTCTCGATGCCCATGAGGATTTTCGCCCCGTCGACCGAGTCGGCGTAGCGCAGCAGGTCACGGCCGTGAGCGATCATTCCGTCGGCACCGTCAGCGGTGTCGCGATAATTCATGATGCCGACATTGTCGAGCAGGTCGATGCAGTGAAAACTCGCCGGCTTCCAGTCACCTCGAAACGTGACCATGCCAGGTGACTCACCGTCCCCGTTAAAGGCGTTCCACCAGAACGGGATGTCGATGCCGTATTCGATCCCCGCCGCCGTCGCGCGTCGCTGACACTCAACGTTGAGAGTCAGAAAGTCGTGCAGAATCCGCTCGCGTTGCCGCGGATCGTGCCAGCCCAGAATGAGGTACGGTTCGTTGTCCAGGTGGATCCCGTCGAATCGCTCACCGACAACCGACTGTGAGTTAAACCGCACGACCTCATCGACCACCGCAAGCGGGACCGCGTGAAATTCCTGGAGCGCGAATTCCGGATAGCCGTCCAGGGCGTGAACCTGAATGCCGAGATCGTGCGCCTGCTTTAGAAATCGCCGCAGCTCAACCGGCGAGGAGATCCGGCAACGAGCCTTCGTCACGTCAGCAGTTTCTTCTTTCACGGAAGGGACAGAGGAGTCGGACGCGGACTGGGAACTCGAACTGAGTTCGTACGGAAGCTGAATCCACAGCAGCGAGATCCCGTCCAGCTGGCACGTCTGGAAAAGGTCTTCGCACTGAGCCTTGTCGTGAATCAGTTCGGCCGTCGACCAGACCCACATGGCTCGCGGTTTTCGACCGGTCGCCTCATCCAGGGCGACGTCAGATCCCTCGGCGGTTTCGTTGGGGTCGACAGGGAGCAGTTCGGGCGACTGCTTCAGACACAGGTCATCGATGAACACGGTGTGCTCGCCCGGTTCGGTGAATTCGAACGACACCGAAGCAAGGCTGCGGAGGTCGAGACCCGCCAGTTTTCCGCGCGGGATGACAACCTGCTGCCAGCTCGTCGTAATGCCGCCTGAAAGAAACTCATCGCAGTGGCCGATCGGGCGAGCGTCCTCTTTGCGGTACCACCTTTCGTCGGCGGCTTTGAATCGGACCGTTTCCCCTCCGCGTGCGCCGCGAATCCAGAACGTCAGATATTTCCACTCAGACGCGTCGAAGAAAACGGGCCGGCGACTCCGCATGTCGAACAGGTGCACCCAGGCACCGCAGAAACCCGCATCCGCCCGCCGGCCCGCGAGGCGAAGCACACGGCCTCGCCCCGTCGGTACCAATGAAGCGTCCGGCAATGAGTCCGACGCGTCCCCTCTTTCGCGTCGAGTCATCGCCGAAGACGGTTCTCTGAAAAAGACATTGCGGTAGCCGCCGACCCGGTTCTGAATATCTCCGTTGAAGTCGTCGAGCAGAAAACACTCATCGGGCGAGACCACTCCCTCGAACTGCGATGCACATTCCTCAGCCTTCGTTCCCGAAACAGCCGCGACTGGCGGAACAGGATCAGTTGAAGCCGCGGCGGCAGCAGGCTCGGTCCCGTTGGCTGTCTGCGGAAGCCGTATGGCGAACAGCAGGACCACAAGAACGCACCCGGAGGCTCCGATTTTCCACCAGCCCTCGCTCCGAGGCGCGCGCGGATCCCCAGCCATCCATTCTGTTTCGCGGAAGATTCTGAGTTCGCTCATTGGACAGTTCGAGTTCCGTGTGGTCCCGCTTCGTTGCGGTGCTGATCGTTACGGTGCCGATCGTCTTGGGGGAAGCGCGCCGCAATCTGCTACTCGCGCGAGGTGCTTTCCTCTTGCGCCGCCTCGGCACGTCGGAGGGTCAGCACGAGTTCTTCAGATGCGGCCGCGTCTTTCGGCAGTTCCTTGAGAAACTCACCCGGTTTGAATTCATCCAGCCCGGTTTCCTTGCGGCTTGTCTTTGTGGGAATGGCGAGGGCGACGATACGGAAGCGGGTTCCTTCAGGAGTGCGGCTGCTGCCGACAACGACTTTTGCCGTGAACTCGCCGGACTTTTCGAGTACGACCGGCTTCTGGATCCACCACACGCTGTCTTTTTCGAGGGGGCGGATCAGAACGATCGGCGTGAAGCCGTCCTGAATTGTCCCCGTCAGCTCGGCAACCTGGTGGACGGACTCGCCGGTCTTCGGGCTGGTGAATTCCACCGGTGCTTTTTCTTTGACCGACTCCGTTCCGCTGGAAGTCTCCGTTCCGCTGGAAGTTGTGGTTCCGGTGGAAGTTGTGGTTCCTTCTTTCGGGGCGAGGGCGATCACAGGGCGACCGGTCCGGCCGAGTGTGACCAGAAGTTCGCGAGACTTCGGCACGTCGGGGAGTTCTCGAATGATCTGGCCCGTGCGGTATTCGGTGGCCGGCGTGTTGCGGTCAACGAGGATCGTCACGATTCGAAACCGCATTCCGACCTGAGAGGTCGTGCTTCCGAAAACCGCTTTGGCTGTGAAGCCGTCCTGCCCGACGGGCACGGGCTGGCCTTGAACCCACCACGGCTCGTTGGGGAGGTCGGCTCGGACGAGAATGACCGGGCGGCCTGGTGCCTTGACTCGACCTGCGACCTGCTGAAGCCGGCCGACTGCCGAGCTGACCTGAATCTCAACAGCCTCGCTCGGCTCGCTGGACGACGAATCCTGTGAGATGGCAGGACCTGACGGCGGCAGGACAAAAAGGCCCGCCAGAATGATCGTTCGAAAAAAAGCAGACATGTGACAGCTCCTGATCGGAATCGCCTTTTCGGCGTCGCGTGGAGGCGGATGCGGCCGTCGACGTTCAAGTGCTTCCCGGCCGGAAACGAGAAGCCCGCCAGGCTACCGTGATCAGCCCTTAACACGAATCACTCCCTGCCTGGGAAGCGGAATTTGCGGCACACTCGCGCCGCAGAAAGGGGAGGCGAAGACTGGATCGAACAGCGAACGGCTGTCGGTCGCACCGACTTTGCTGCCTGTCAAATCACCTGATTGCCGTCCAAAGACCGATTTCTCAGTTGCGCCATTTTTCTGCAGAGGGCGATCATGGCTTTTTCTCGCTCCAGGCTGGCGATTAATTCTTCCCCGTTGCCCATCATTTTTTTAAAGCGTTTCTCTGAAGAATCCTGGTCAGTTGTGGCCTCAATGGAGCGGCGCTATTCTCTTATTGGGCCGAAATTCAAGCAGAAGTCAGCGAGACTTTGACCGAGTCCAGGGGCTTCTCAGGTGCCGACAAGTTCGGCGCGAGGAATACCGCTAACAAAAGGGCCTCGCCCAGATGCAGGGCAACGAAAGACATTCCGACGAGTTTGACGGCGTGTACATCGTCCTCTGCGCTGGGAACCAGTGGCGCGGCGTGTACCGCCTGGTCGAGGGGCGCTGCCTGACGATCGGCCGCGAATCGTCCAATCAGATCGCTGTGGACGACGACCGCTGCAGCCGTCGCCACTGCGAGATCTTTTTTGGTCCAGGCGGCTGGCTGGTTCGCGATCTGGGAAGCAGCAACGGCACGAACGTCAACGGAAAAAAGATTGCTCGCCCGACGGCACTGAGTGAGGGTGACCTGGTCAAGGTCGGCAAATCCACGTTCCTCTACACACACGATATTTCGCAGCCGCTGTCCACGGACGACATCGAGAGCCTGACGGCGGTGGACCCTCCCCGGACCGGCGCCCCCGACTCCGGCACGCACCCTGAAATGGAAACTCACGCGGACTCGGAAGAGGCTCTGTCTGGCTCGGAAGAATTCGAACCGGAAATCCTCAACCGGAAGTCGCGATCACGCTACGTCGAAGGGCAGCCGGAACAGGGACTGCGAGCAGGCTTCGCGGGGCTGTACCGCCTGGTGGCTGACATGGTCACCGCGAATGACCTCAAGCAGCTGGCGGTGACAGTGCTCAGCGGGCTGTTCGATGTCGTGAAACCGGACATCGGGGCGATTCTGCTTCTGCCAGAGCCGGCGACGGGGCCCGGTCAGGCGAGTGCGAACGACCTGAGGATCATGTCGTTCCGGGCGCCTGACGACGCTCCTTACCACCGGATCTCTGATCGTCTTTCCGACGCCGCGCTTCGGCAGGGAGACGGCACACTTTCGATGAACGTTGGTGGCGAAGAGTCCTCGGCCGGCAGTTTCAAAACGCTCGAAAGTATGAACGCACAAAGCGTCATCTGTGCTCCGATCCGCGACGGAGACACGATTCAGGGGCTTGTGCATCTTTATTCGTTGTCCCCCGATCGGGCGCTCGACAATGAAGCGCTCGACTTCACACTGGCTGTCGCCGAGCACATGGCGAGGATTGTCGCCCGGCTTCGCGAGCAGGCGGTCCTTGAAGAGGGGCTCGAAACCGCACGGCAGGTCAATCAGTCGTTGCGCGAGATGCTCGAGATCGAGAGCGACCTCATCGGCACCAGCGAGACGATGCGGATCCTCCGCGACGAAATTGGTCGGTTCGCGGTCTCGGACGCGACGGCTCTGGTGCGGGGCGAAAGCGGAGTCGGCAAAGAACTCGTCGCGCGGGCGGTCCATTTCAACAGTCCCCGCAACAAAGCTCCGTTTGTCTGCCTCAACTGTGCGGCATTGACGGAAACGCTGCTCGAAAGTGAATTGTTCGGCCACGAAAAAGGATCATTTACTGGAGCGACCGAGCGAAAAATCGGAAAGTTTGAGCAGGCCGACGGAGGCACGCTGTTCCTCGACGAAGTCGGCGAGATGCCTTTGCAGATTCAGGCGAAGTTCCTGCGCGTTCTGGAAGGCCACGCGTTCGAGCGGGTTGGCGGACATGCCTCCGTCGAAGTGGATGTGCGTGTCGTCGCGGCCACAAACCGCGATCTCGAACAGGCCGTGCGTGATGGCAAGTTCCGCCGCGATCTATTCTTCCGGCTCAACATTCTTGAAATTGAAGTGCCGCCACTGCGAGATCGGCGAAACGATATCGCCGAACTGATCCCGCACTTCCTCGAACGCTGCTCGCGAAAACGCGCGGCCGGAGAAAAGAAGTTTTCAAGCGAGGCATTGGACCTGCTGATGAATTACGACTGGCCCGGCAACGTTCGTGAGCTGCGCAACGCGGTCGAGCGGG
>ERZ891418.462-NODE-462-length-14082-cov-6.549726_pt1 | contig 14082 bp, 10 predicted proteins | sample MGYA00521236_ERZ891418 | MGnify/ENA primary metagenome ERZ891418 (study PRJEB32303, sample SAMEA104408696) | aquatic metagenome | biome: Brackish water; feature: Chemocline; material: water | place: Baltic Sea | collected 2014-10-18T10:34:00 | depth 100 m ... | reverse complement strand
CCGGCTCCGATGATGTGAGTGCCCGCACGAATTTTCACGCCGACAGCGACATCGCGGTTTCGCTCGATTGTTGCGACGACTCCTTCGGGATCGGCATAGCGACGATCCATCAGCTCGCCCAGATTGGCGGCGATGAGGCCAATGCAGGACAGATTGACAAGTGAAAAAATCTGCGTTTTCGCGCGGTCGATCGTGTCCCGTCGAAACGCGTCAAAGTTGTAAGACCCCGCCGTCCCGGCATCGAGCATCGTGGTCACTCCGCCAGCCGGGCAAAGCGAATCCGCATCGAGCCCCAGCGGCGCGTGCGGATAAACGTGTACGTGCAGATCGATCAGACCAGGCACGACGAGCTGTCCTCGCGCGTCGATGACCTGGTGAACTCCGGTCGCGTCGATCGACTCCTCGACCGCCGCGATCCGGTCGCCCGTCACGGCGACATCGCAAACCTTGCGAAGTCTCTGCGACGGGTCGATGACTTCACCGCCGCGGATGACAATGTCATAACTCATGAAGTGGCTCCGGTTGAGAATCAATGCGGGGCCGGATTGTGGGAGAAACGCGGAAGAGCGAACAGCCATCTGGTCATTGGTCATTGAATTTTGGTCATTCGAGACCGATCGTCATGACCAATGAAAAAGGACCAATGACCAACCAAAGGACTTCTCATGGACCTTCACGAACGATACGGGCTGCGGCGCGTCATCAACGCGTGCGGCAAGATGACTCATCTGGCCGGAGCGATCGTCCTGCCGGAGATCGCAGCGCCGGCCGCCGAATCGATGCGGCAATTCTTCGTGCTCGACGAACTCCAGGCGGCGGCCGGGCGAGTCATCGCAGAAGCCACCGGTGCCGAAAGCGGCTGCGTGACGGCGTGTACGGCTGCCGGCATCACGCTCAGCGTTGCGGCAACGATGACCGGCACCAGCCTGCCGCGTGTGCTGCAGCTTCCGGACACGGACGGTATGCCGAACCGCGTGCTCATTCAGAAAGGACACTGCGTCAACTATGGCAACCCGATTGAGCAGGGCATCCGTCTGGCTGGAGCGGAGGTTGTCGAGGTGGGTACGGTCAACCGCTGCCTGCCCGCTCAGCTTCGCTACGAACTGGAGCGAGGTGGAGTGACCGCAATCGTCCACGTCGAGTCTCACCACACGGTGCGTTACGGGTGGGTCAAGCTGCCGGACGTGTGTGAGCTCGCGCACGAATTCGGAGTGCCGGTGATTGTCGATGGAGCGGCTCAGGATCAGCGACTGCGGCAGCTCATCGCGGACGGCGCGGACATCGTCCTCACGAGTGCTCACAAATATCTGTGCTCGACGACGGGCGGGATCGTCGCCGGCCGAAAGGACCTGGTCGACGCCGTCTACCTTCAGAATCGGGGCATCGGTCGCCCGATGAAAGCGGGCAAAGAGGCCATCATCGGAGCCATGGCCGCGCTCGAATTTCGTGCCTCGCAGGACATGGCCACCTGGACTGCCGAGCAGGATCGCAAAGTGCGAATGGTGCTGGACGGTCTGCGTGATCTGCCCGGACTCAAGCTGAGCATTGATCCTGACCCGAACGGCTGCCCGTTTTCGCGGGTGAGGCTGACGCTCGAAGAAGGAGTCGCCGCACACTCGGCAATCACCCTGAACGCGATCCTTGCGGAAGGAGACCCGGCGATCATGATGCGCGCTCATCACGCCGAGGAGGGTTATCTCAACCTGGACGCCATCGAGCTGACCGACGAAGAACTCGCGATCGCGTGCGGAGAAATCCGACGACTGCTCGCAGCCAGACGCTGAGAGACGCCGCATTCTGTCGTACGGGCATTCGTCCTGCGGAACCTAACCGATCGAAACTCCCATGGCCGACGCATCACAGACGGAAGCCGCAAACGACCGGCCGACACAGTTCCGCAAAGTGGTTTTCGTCCTGGCGTGCGGCACGTCGTGGATGCTGTATCTGCACCGCTACGTTTTCGGACTGATCAAGCCGAAGCTCGAAGCGGAGTTCGGGCTTGGCGAGACGGACCTCGGGCTGCTCGACAGTGGCTTTTCGATTTTTTACGCCGGAGCCCAGGTGCCGATGGGGCTGGCGATTGACTCGGTCGGCGTGCGATACATGCTGACCGGAGCCATCTTCGTCTGGTGCGTCGGCCTTGCAATGCACGCGCTGGCGACCGGCACATGGGGGCTGGTTGGAGGCCGAGTTGTCCTTGGGACTGGCCAGGCTGGCGTCTACGCCGCGCTCAGCCGAGTCACCCGCAACTGGTTTCCCGCGTCGAGTCGCACGACGGTTCAGGGCTGGGTGGGAGTTTTCTTTGGCCGGATCGGCGGCGTCTCGGCCAATCTGCTCGTCGCGACAGTCATGATTGGCATTTACGGTTTCACCTGGAGGCTGGCCGTCTATCTGCTGTCGATGCTCGGCCTGCTTCATGCGCTGGTCTTCTTCCTCGCCTATCGCAACTCGCCGCGCGAGCACCCACTCGTGAATGATGCCGAAACGTCGCTGATCGAGGAACGCTCGGACGGCGACAACGGCAGTGAGGAGAAGCCGCCCGCGCGAATGAAGATTCGCGAGATGTTTTCGCGCATGACAACGCGGTCCACCCGCAACCTGCTGTGGCTGAACGGCCAGACGATTCTCAGCACGATCGCCGACAACATTTTCTCCGCGTGGATTCCGCTGTTCCTGTTCAAAGTCCACGACCTCAAATTCAAAGAGATGGGCATCTACTCGGCTCTGCCGCTGCTCGGAGGAGCCTGCGGCGGCGCGTGTGGCGGCTGGCTCAACGACTTCATGATCCGTCGCCTGGGAGATCGCCGGAAGGCGCGCGTTGCTGTCGGCCTCGCCGGCAAAGGCATGGCCGCCGTTCTGCTGCTCACCGCACTGATCTGGTACGACAATCCGTATCGCTTCTGCACGATGCTGTTCTTCGTGAAGTTCTTTTCCGACTGGAGCCTCACGACCACCTGGGGAGTCGTCACCGACATTGGCGGCCGCTCAACCGCGACCGTCTTCGCCTGGAACAACGCCATAGCCACCACCGGAGCCATCGTTGCCCCGATTCTGTACGGAGCCATCGCCGAGCACATCAGCTGGAAGTGGGTCTTCATCACGGGTGCCGCCGCCTACACGCTGTGTGCTTTGAGCTGGCTGAAGGTCGATTGCACGATTCCGGTGACCGATGAGACAGAGAAAGCTGCCACTGATTCCTGACGGAATGTTTTGAGAAAGCGCGCAAAGACGCAAAGCCGCAAAGACGAACCACAACTTTGCGTCGTGGCGGCTCGGCGCGATACTCATAAGTGAGTGCCGTAAGAAAGTGCCGCCGTAAGAAAGTGCCCCTGTGCAGCCAAATGAAAACTCTGCCTCACCGCGAACTTTGACGATTTCCGCTGGCCGAATCGTTTGTCCGCAGACCGGGATCGACGAGCCTGGCACGATTCGCGTCGCTGGCGGCCGAATTGCCTCCGTCAGTCGCTCGACTTCGACCGACGACGAGCCTGTCGAGCCTCCGGACCTCAGCTATCCGAACGGCATCCTGCTTCCCGGTCTGATCGACCTGCATGCCCACCCCGCGAAATCGGGCTCCGTCTTCGGAACCGATCCGGATGCGACCATGCTCGCGCGAGGCACGACGACAGTGATGTCTCAGGGCGATGCCGGATCGAACAACATTGACAATTACCTCGCTGCGACCGTGCAGACCTCACAGACGCGAGTTCTGCTCGCGCTGAACCTCTCGCGGATCGGCGAATCCACCGCGGCCGGCTGTTTCGAAAACCTCGCCGATGCCGACATCGACACGTGCGTCGCGGCGGCCGCACGGCATCCGGGAATCGTGCGGATGATCTCGGTCAACGTCAGCCACCATGCGTGTGGCGATACCGACCCGCGAGAAATTCTGCGGCGAGGTTTGATCGCCGCGAAAAAGTCGGGGCTCCCGCTGCTGTTCGGAATGCGACGTCCCGAGGACTGGCCACTCGAAGCACAATTGCGACTGCTCCGACCCGGAGACGTCGTCACGTACTGCTTCCGGCGCGAGCCGCACTGCATCGTCGATCTCAAGACCGGGAAATTGTTGCCCTGCGTGCTCGAAGCGCGGGACCGGGGAGTGCGCTTCGACGTCGGGCACGGCATGGCCTCATTCAGTTTTGAAGTCGCCGAGGCCGCGATCGCAGACGCCTTTCCGCCCGACACGATTTCAACGGACCTGCAGAACCGACACGAGGGACAGTGGCCTCAACACGATCTGCCGCTGGTCATGTCTAAACTGGCCGCGGCCGGAATGAGCGAGGGAGACATCTTTCGGGCGGTCACAAAAACGCCGGCCTCGCTGCTCAAGCTGGATGAAGGATGCTCACTGAGCGTCGGCTCTGTCGCCGATCTGGTCTTGCTGGAACGCGAAGAGGAAGTCTCGCTGACCGACGCTCGCGGTGAATCACGCACCGGACTTCGCTTCGTCCCACGAAGCGTCATACGAGCCGGACAGGTCGTGTCACAGTAGGAGGTCGTGTCACAGTAGGACGGGCATTCCTGCCCGGTGGCGTAAGCTTCCAGCTTGCGGACCGCGGATCGGACAATCTGGAAGCTCGCCCGACGGTTTTCGAACTCAGACGCCAGGAGTACCCGTCCTACTTTTGCTCGCTCGCGTTTGTCAGGCCGCGACGATTCAGCCACTCGGTCGCCCGGTCGGGCCACGTACCGATGTCGGAATTCGGGACAGCTCTCATCCCGTATCCGTGGCCGCCGTTCTGGTAGACGTGCAGTTCGGCGGGAACTCCGTTTCGCTTCAGGCCGGCGTAAATCAGCACGCTGCCAAGCGACGTCGAGGCATCGTCATGCGTGTGCACAATGAAGGCCGGCGGAGTTGCTTTCGTGATTTTGATCTCAGGCAGCAGAGCGTCCGTCGCCGTATCAAATACTCGCCACGGATAAACGAGCAACGAGAAATCTGGATGACACGACTGTTCATCGATCTGGTCGAGAGACTCGTAAGCCGCCCTGCCCTCCGCCGTGTGCAGAATCGCCGCGACCTGGCCGCCGGCCGAAAAACCGAGCACGCCGATGCGGTCCGGTTTGAGGTTCCACTTCTTTGCGTTGGCCCGAATGAGTCGCAACGCACGCTGCGCGTCCTGCAGAGGCCGCAAGAAAGCAGGCTCGTCTTTCGGCGTCACCTCGTTTGTCCGGTAGCGCAACACAAATGCGGCGATGCCCAGTTTGTTGAGCCACGGAGCCGCTTCGGAACCTTCTTTGTCCGGCACGACCTTGCCGAAGCCTCCGCCCGGCAGGATAAGCAGCGCCGCTCCGCTGGGATTCTTCTCCGGCAGAAAAATGTCGAGACCGGGTCGGCGGATCTGCACGACTCGCGTGACGGGCGGTTTCTCATCCGGTCGATTCGGCTGCTTCGTTCCGACCTCCAGCGATGTCTCGCCCGGAGCCAGATTCGGCCAGACAAACATCGAAAAGCCTTCGTCCGCCGCAACCTGAGGCTGCTCTCCCTGGAAGACCATGGCAACACAAAAACACCAGGCGACGGTCGTGGCACAACGCCAGATCAGTCGGCGATTCATTTTCAACATCGTCGTTTTCTTTCCCCGAGGCGTTTTCAAAAAGCGAAATCGATCAGTCCGGCAGGTTGCGAATGTCAGCGAAATCACCGCTGGTCACGACCTGTGGCAGTTTCTCAAAGGCGGCGAGTAATCGTCGAGCCGCCTCACGCGGGTCGGGCATGTCATCCGTCCCGCGCATGGCCCGCAGACGCTCGACCGACGGAAACCGCTCGTCAGGCTCACGAGCCTGCAGGGTGTCCTGCATTGCGGTTTCGACAACACCGGGCGCGAACGCGCAGAAGTGAGTTTCCGGCCGTTCCTTCGCGTAAACCGACGTCAGCATGTTGAGGGCCGCCTTCGAAATCGAATAGCCACCCCAGCCGCGGTTCCCGTTGACGGCGGCTCCGGACGACACCGTGACGACCTGCTCAATAGTGCGTCCGCCCTCGAACATCGCATCGAGAATCAGTTTGTTCGACCACACGTTCACATTCATCGTGTTTTGAAGATTGTCGAGCGTCATTTCGCGCAGGTCGCCAAACTCGCCAAGAATCCCCGCGTTCAAAACCACCAGGTCGAGATGCGGGACTCCCTCAAGCTGCGCCGAAACTTTTTCACAAAGCGAGTCTGAGTCAGAAACGTCGACCGCCTGAAAAAGAAACCGACCCTCGTGGTCGATAGTCAACGAAGGCTCGCGCCGACTGAGCCCGATGACGCGCCATCCGCGTTCGAGTAACTCCTCTGTCAGGCCGAAGCCAATTCCTGCGCTGACGCCGGTGATGAAAACTGTTCTGGGTTCGGTCATAAATGAGAAACTCGGCTGGGCAGGAGTCAGAGACTGGAGACATCCCGAATCAATGGACTTGAATTTGCGAGTTCTAAGCCACCGGCGTTACATCCCATAGTCTGGGGGCAGCCGCAACCAAACGAAGGCTCACACAAAGGCACGAAGACACAAAGGTGTTGATTCCGTTCTTTGTGTCTTCGTGACTTCGTGTGAGACTTGAAAGCGGGAACTCTGTTTCCAGGCACCGTGAACGGACCTCGCTCCGACTGGTCAATCTGATCCGAATCGGAGCGTCGGTTGCCGGTCCTGGCTGCGGAAACTACGCTCGCCACGCCGTGACCGGATCACCGTTAACTCACACAGGAGAGCATCATGAATCAGCCTTCCCCGACTCCCGAACAGACTTCTGAGCCGACAACTAAAGTCGGTCGCCGATCATTCCTCGCTGCGGCCGCCGCCGCAACTGGCTTTGCCGGGGCAGCGTTGGGACGTGACTACGGCCCGAACGCTGCGCCGACTCGATACCCGGAACCGGACGTGGTGGTCCTCGACGATCGCTTTAAGAAGTACAAGTTGGGAAATTCGCCGATTCTTCGCCTGTTCCACAGCCAGAAAATGTTGTGGGCGGAAGGCCCGGCCTGGAATGCGGTCGGCAGGTATCTCCTGTGGAGCGATATTCCCAGCAACGTGCAGTACCGATGGCTGGAAGAAGACGGCCACGTCAGCATCTTCCGGAACCCGTCGCAGTGCAGTAACGGAAACACCTTCGATTTCCAGGGTCGCCAGATCGCGTTTGAGCATCTTACCCGGACGGTCGCCCGCTACGAGCACGACGGAACGCGAACGGTTCTGGCCAGCGAGTACGGCGGCAAGTCGCTGAACGCCCCCAACGATGGAGCCGTCCACCCGAGCGGCGATATCTTCTTCACCGATCCCGGCTACGGCGGGTTGATGAACTACGAAGGACGACGCGCCAATACCGGCTCGGTGCAGCCCTACCAGAAGGAAGCGATTTACCGGATCGACGCGAAGACCGGAAAAGTGCATCAGCTGTCCGACGAGATCCACAAACCGAACGGACTGTGCTTCTCACCCGACTACAAGAAGGTCTACGTGGCCGACACAGGAGCTTCGCACTACGACGACGCGAAGCGGAATATCAAGGTCTGGGACATTGTCGACAACGGCACGAAACTGGCCAACGGCAAAGAATTCGCATCCATGATGCTGGAAATTGACGGCGAAGAAAAAGGCGGTTTCGCCGACGGCATCCGCTGCGACGAAGACGGCAACATCTGGGCGAGTGCCGGCTGGGTCGGAGAAGGCTACGACGGAGTCCACATCTTCGCCGGAGAAGACGGAACTCGGATCGGTCAGATTCTGCTTCCGGAAATCTGCTCCAACGTCTGCTTCGGTGGCACAAAACGCAACCGCCTCTTCATGACGGGCAGCACTTCGCTGTACGCGGTCTATGTGGAAACCAAGGGAGCTCACATTACGTAACAAGACCCGCCAGAAAAAAATCCCGGCACCTCATTCGGGGTGTCGGGATTCTGTCTTGCGCTGCCATTGCCGCTGGATCGGGCTCTGCGCTGGTGCGATCAGGGTTTCAGGATGAGGATCTCGACTTTTCGAAACTCACAGGGATGGCTTTCGGACTGCAGCGAGATGGTCCCTTTGCTCAGCTGGACTCCCCCGTTTTTCTCTGCCAGCTTTTTGCCGATGTCGGTCGAATCGTCCAGTTGCGGTTTCTTGTATTCGAGCACGACCTGGCCATTGATGAGGTGGCGGATCAGCTCGTTGCCTCGGACTTCGACTTCCGAAGTCACCCACTGATCGCCGTGATATGTTTCCGAGTTTGCAGTCGTGCAGTGCCGCTTCAGCAGCTTGTCGTCCATCTCGACATGGGTGTACGGCGTGCAGAGATTGCCTGTCGTGCGTTTCTTTTCGCCGTCTCCGCCGAGCAACTGGACTTCGATTGAGACCGGAAAATCCTGGTCCTTCTCCATCGACTGCGGAGTCTGGCCGTGCACCATGATGCCGCTGTTCCGAAAGGCCCAGCCGGGACCGCCTTTTGCCTGCTCGCCGACGAACCGGTATTCGACTCGAAGCCGGTAGTGTGAGAACTGTTCTTTATGGAAGAGGTGGCCGAAGCGCTGTCCGAACTCGTCATACTTGTCGTAGCCGACCTTCATCACGCCGTCTTCGACGCGAAATGTGCCGGCGAAATTCTCACCGGATTCGTGATAGCGGATTTTCGGAATCCAGCCGTCGAGGTTCTTCCCGTTGAAAAGAGGAATCCACTTTTCGACTTTTTCTTTTTTGTCGGCATCTTCCGCCACTGGCTGAGCGACTGCGAAAGACAGGAGCAGCATGGCTGCGAGGAAGCGGGTTTTCACAGTTGGGCCTTTTCAGGAGTGGCCGTGCCGACCACCGAGATTCAGATTCCCGGTCTCAATGAGCACGAGTGGAGCGAAATTCGAAAAGCTTCGAACGGCGAAGCCGAGTGCGATTGTGGAAACGGCAACCGACGTTGACAAGCGGACGCCGCGGGAAGGGCCGACTGTGTGGGCCGGGCCCGAGGGTTGTGTGAGCTGGGCTCAGCGGGAACCGCATAAAAGTTGCAATCTCTGTTGAGACGCCGGCCCGACTTGCCGACGATGTCTGATGAGAACACCTCCCACGGAAAAACGACTGAAATTCGGACGACTGACGCACAGCCGCGTCGTCTCCGGGATTTTTGCGTAACCTTACACTCATGCCGAAAACGCCGACGTCCGAGCCTGAAAAGAAAGCACCCCGGTCCATCCTCAAGCGGATCGGTTTCAGCGTGCTCGCCGTTACGTTGCTCCTCATTTTTCTTGAAGGGCTTTTGAGTGCCGTCTGGGTTGGACTGGATGTCGGCTTACTTCTGAGTGACGGTCCGCGGGTTGAGGAGCTCAAAGAAGAGTTTCACTGTCAGTACGACGAGGAGCTCGGCTGGGCGAACAAGCCAGGCACGCGGGTTAAAAATTTCTACGGCCCCGGGCAGACCATCACGATCAACGCGAACGGTGTTCGCGGGCTGGTCGATTATTCGAAGGACAAACCGGACGAGACCTTTCGAGCGATCTGCCTGGGCGACTCATTCACGCTCGGCTACGGGGTCGACGATCGAATGACGTTTCCGCATCAGCTCCAGGAACTGGGAAGCGGGCGGCTGGAAACGGTCAACATGGGCCAAGGGGGCTACTCGATCGGCCAGAGTTACCTCTGGCTGAAGCGGCTCGGACCGGAACTGAAGCCGGATCTGGTTGTCTGTGTTTTTATTGTTGAGGACTTTCGGCGACTGATGACCGGTCGCACGGCCAGAGGATTTGCAACTCCGAAATTTGACGTCGAGAACGAGCGACTTGTCGTGGGCAACGTCCCCGTGCCAGCGAAACTCGGAAAGGGCGCGTTGATTCTCAAGCAGGGGGAGATCGTGAATGCGATGAGGGAGAACAGTGCCCTCGTTCGGACGATTGCACAGGTCGCCCCCGCACCTGCCGCGCCGACAGACGAAGAGGCTCTCTTCATTGGAGTTCACATCAGTCGCGCGACCGCCGCTTTGTGCCGCGAATTCGATTGCCCAACGGTTTTCGCGCTGACACCGACACTGCCCGAGCTGTGTGACAGTGCCTCCGTCACGCGCTACGACGGTGTTTCACGCCTGCTGGAGCAGTTTCTGAATCAAGAAGCGAATTCCGTACGTCGATCTCCGCCCGGCGTTTATGGCCGTGGTGAATCAGGCCTCACGGCTGTTTCTCAAAGAGGTGTTTCACCACTACATCGCGGCCGGAAATGCCATCGTCAATGCCATCGTCGCGACGGAGTTGGACAAGTGGCTCAGGCGAGTCGCCCCGAAGTACCGGTGAAAATGCTGCCTCTGATCGGTGCAGCCAACGAATCAGACGGATTTGACGAATGTCCCTGCAGAGTTAACGAATTCGTTTAATTCCCGTCATTCGTTGGCCCTGTTTCCAGACAGGGAAGCCTTGAATGGAAAGAAGTCTCATGCTGTTGCGAGTCGGCCATGTCCGAGTTCCTGTCGAGCTGCCCGAATTGGAGCTGCCTGGCGAAGTGGCTGCTCGGCTTGGCGTTCCTGTTGACCAATTTCGAAGCTGGAAGATCCTTCGCAAGAGCCTCGATGCCCGGTCGCGGAATGAACTGAAGTTTGTGTACTCGATCGCGGTGGACCTGGCCGGTGAGACACCGCCGGAGCCGGGCTCGGAGCTGCTCGGCGGTGCGAGTTTCGAGGCGTGGCAGCCGAAGCCGTTTGACGATCCCTCGCCTGGTGCGGTCTCGCTGGATGGGCGACCGGTCATTGTCGGGTCAGGACCGGCAGGACTTTTCGCCGCTCTCTACCTTGCCCGGAAAGGCTACTCGCCACTCATCATCGAGCGTGGGCATCCGGTCAAGGAACGTGTGCCGGCAATTCGTCGGTTTGATCATGGCGGCGAATTTGAGCCGCAGAACAATTACCTCTTTGGCGAGGGCGGTGCCGGAACTTTCAGCGACGGCAAACTGACCTGCCGAATGACCGGTCCCGACGTCGACTGGGTGCTCGAGCGGTTCGTCGATTGCGGGGGGAAGGCTTCGCTGATTTACGAGCATCGACCGCACCTGGGAAGTAACCGCCTGCCGATGATCGTTCGAAATCTGCGTCGCGAGGTCGAAGCTCTCGGCGGCGAATACCGCTTTGAATGCTGCCTGGAAAAGCTCGACGTTCACGATGGAGTCGTGCGAGGCCTTCACACGTCAGGCGGGTTCATTCCTGCCGGGCGAGTCATTCTCGGCATCGGTCACAGTGCGCGGGACACCTACGAGATTCTGCACAGCCAGGGCGTACCGATGCAGCCTCGCGCGTTTCAGCTCGGCCTGAGAATCGAGCAGCCTCAGGACCAGATCAACCGGCACAAATACGGTCGCGCCGAATACGAACAACTTCTCGGAGCCGCCGACTACACGCTGACCGCGAAGTCGAATCGAGACGTCTACTCGTTCTGCATGTGTGCTGGCGGCGTCGTGATCCCCAGCATTTCTGAGCCCGGCCAGTTCTGCACAAACGGAATGAGCAACTCGAAACACGACACGGCATTTGCCAACAGCGGCCTGATGGTGACGTTGGAGCCGCACGAATTCGGCAGCGACCACCCGCTCGCCGGAGTCGCTCTGCAGAGGAAGTTCGAGGCAGCCGCATTCGAACTCGGCAAGGGCAACTACCTCGCCCCGATTCAGCGTGCGAAAGATTTCCTTGAGCGACGGCGACCTCACTCGGGCGAGTCACTCGCGTCGTCGTATCCAAGAGGCACCGTTCCAGCCGCGCTCGATGAGGTCCTGCCGTCCGTCGTGTCTTCGGCACTGCGGAAGGGCATGGTCATCATGGATAAAAACTGGCGGGGCGATTTTCTGAAGAACGCCACGCTGGTCGGCCCGGAAATGCGAGGCAGCTCGCCGGTCCGAATTGAGCGCGACCGCGAGACGTTTGAGACGCCAGGCTTCTGCGGCCTGTACCCGATTGGCGAAGGAGCCGGCTATGCGGGCGGCATCATCTCAGCGGCCGTCGACGGGCTCCGCGCGGCGAGGGAAATCGTGAGGCGTTTTTCGCCGGATTGAGTTCTCTGAGATTGAGTCCACACGAAGGCACCCTGATTGACCGCAGACAAATGCCGTCTTCGACCCAACGACACTTGCAGCCTGCAGTGCTTTTCCTCGAAACTGTGATCCCGCAGTTTGCCTCAAAAAAGTCCTCGCGCAGGAACCTGCCATGAAGCCCGCCGCCGTCGTCTCACTTGTGATGTTGTTGTGCCTGTCCGCCAGTCTGGCCGCTCAAGCGGAAAACTGGCCGTGCTGGCGCGGTCCGCGCGGCGACGGTTCGAGCATCGACCAGACTGTGCCGATGACCTGGAACGGTGAGACCGGTAAGAACGTCGTCTGGAAAGTGCCGCTGGCTGGAAATGGCCATGCGTCGCCGATTGTCTGGGACAACCGGATCTTCGTCGTGACCTGCGATCAGGAAAAGCAGGAGCGGCAGCTGATCTGCCTCGACGAAAACGGCGATCAGTTGTGGTCAAAGGTCGTTTTGAAGTCGCAGCTCGAAACGAAGCACAATCTCAACAGCTACGCGTCGAGCACGCCGGCGACGGATGGCAAACTGATTTACGTCGCGTTCCTCGAAGTGGACGGCAAAACGATTCCGGCTCCCAACGTGGGTCGGGCCAGGCCGGTGACGGTTGGCGTGATCAACATTGCCGCTTACGACTATGACGGAAACCGCAAGTGGCTCGTTAAGCCCGGCGAGTTCGTCAGCGTCCACGGATTCTGCAGTAGCCCGGTCATTCATGGCGAGCTCCTCATCGTCAACGGTGATCACGACGGCAAGTCGTACATCGTCGCTCTCGATCGAAACACCGGAAAAACCGTCTGGAAGGTACCCCGCAAATACGAAACCCGCAGCTACGTGACGCCGCTGATCCGCGAGGTTGCCGGGAAGACTCAGATGTTCGTCCCGGGCAGTCGCCGCCTGCAGTGCCTCAATCCGGCCGACGGCTCGGAGTACTGGCATGTCGATGAAGAAGGTCTTCCCGAACAGTATGTGGCCTCGCCGTGTTTCGACGGCAAGAACTTCTTCATGGCAGCTGGCTTCCCGACTCACCACGTCATCGCCGTTCGGCCCGACGGTGAGGGGGACGTGACGGAGTCGCACGTGCTGTGGCACACGAAAGATGTCAGCTGCTACGTGCCTTCGCCCGTGCTGGCCGGTAACGCTCTGTTCGTCGCCGACGATCGCGGAACCGCGAGCGCCTTCGACACGAAAACCGGCGAGAAGATCTGGAAGGAGCGAATGGGCAATCACTACAGCGCGTCGCTGATCGCCACGAAAACTCACGTCTTCTTCGTGGCCGATGACGGAACCACAAAGATCGTCAAAGCGGGCGACGAGCCAGGTGTTGTTGAGGAAAACCCGCTCGGCGAATTCACCTTCGCGTCTCCCGCGGTCTCCAACGGACGGCTTTATATTCGCGGCGAAAAGCACCTGTTCTGCATCGGCGACAAATCAGTCGCCGCGGCGTCACGTTAAAGGTCAGTCACACAAAGTAGCGAAACGGCGCAAGCCGTCCGGTCCGATTGCTGTTACGCCAGCGTGTCACCGGGCGGCTCGCGCCGCTCCGCTAAGGTTCTTTCGGATTGAATTGCGCATGGTTCATTTGCCTCGTTTCGCAGTCATGCTTGGTTTTCTGGCATTGGTTTTCTGCAATTCTTCGCTCGTGCCGGCGCAGGATGCGAAAACAGACTCGCCCGAATTTACGGTCGGTCAGCTGGAGTTCTTCGAAACGAAAGTCCGACCGCTTCTCGCCGAACGGTGCTACTCGTGTCACAGCGGAAAGGCGAAGGCTCTCAAAGCGGGGCTGCGGCTGGACGCGCGAGAGCACGTTCTGAAAGGTGGGGATTCCGGGACGTCGATCATCGTCGGCAAGCCGGATGAAAGTCTGCTCATCCAGTCGATTCGCTACGAGTCGTACGAGATGCCACCAGACGGGAAGTTGAAGGACGCTCAGATCGCAACTCTCGTGAAGTGGGTCGAGATGGGTGCGCCCTGGCCGAAGGGGACGGCGACGGCTGAACCCGCGGCACGGCTCGCGAATGTCGATTGGGCCGAGGTTCGGAACGGGCACTGGGCCTGGCAACCGGTCGCGAAACACGAGCCCCCGTCCGTCCCGGCCAGTCATCCCGTTC
>ERZ891418.459-NODE-459-length-14106-cov-7.784998_pt1 | contig 14106 bp, 7 predicted proteins | sample MGYA00521236_ERZ891418 | MGnify/ENA primary metagenome ERZ891418 (study PRJEB32303, sample SAMEA104408696) | aquatic metagenome | biome: Brackish water; feature: Chemocline; material: water | place: Baltic Sea | collected 2014-10-18T10:34:00 | depth 100 m ... | reverse complement strand
GCGCTGATTTCGCGGTGACGACACGCAGCCCGGCCACGCCGATGATCCATCCTTAAGTCGTGTCCCTCCCCCTCTATGAGATGGACTGAACGCCCCTGTACGCAATCACCCATAATGTGGCAATTGTGACTCGCGGCATTCTGGTCGCGTGACTGCCGGAAGGCGACTCTCCCACGGATTGTGGAGGGGATCCCTTAGTGGCTCAACGGCGCCAGCATGTCTGCCTAAAAGATCACTGTACGAAATGTGTTTCAGCATGAGGTCGCTCACCTCAAACACACTTCGAGCAGAATTCCCTCTGTGGTCAAGTGAAGTCTGCCCTTTCTGGACATCTCATCTCGTTTAGCTGAACGCGCCAGACTTCTCTGCTCGCACCAGAAACCGCATTCGGTACTCCGCAGCGTCAGTTGCTGTTCAGTGCCCCGGTTTTTTGTCGGTGCAATTGATTCAATCGGTACAACCGCTATTTTCTCTACAGACCGATGGCACATCTGTTCTGTGCCATTCGAGACTTGCCGGTTCTGGCCAGCCTGTGTGCTCCGTTCGGAGCCCGGTCTTCAATCGCACATCCATCGTTTTTCTTTCTTTGAAAAGGAACTGTTCATGCTCAACTTTCGCCGATTCGCACTCCGCAACAATTCCCGCCGGCGTGCTGCTCAAGTCCTTCCGCGAGCTGCTGAGGTTTTCGAGTCTCGAGTGCTGCTGAGCGGAGCACCGGCCGCTGAGGTTGTCGAAGAGACGCCTGAAGCTGAAGTCCCGATTGCAGAACCCGCGCCGACATCGGACCCCGTTCTCGCAGACGAAGACCCAGGGGAGATCCCTTTCGAAGGTCCCGGCGAAGTCCCCTCTGACGACCCAGGGGAAATCCCTGTTGGAGGTCCCGGCGAGATTCCAGGTGAGTCGCCCGGGGAAGAACCGGGAGGCGACTTCCCCGCAGACGAAGTGCTCATCGCAGGATTTGTGTCGCTCAATTCAACTGCACTGGCTGGCGGCACGATTCAAATCACCGGCCAACTGACCGTCAGTGGTCACTCCGTCACCTTCACATTCCCGGGAATCAACGGAGATCTTGAGGAGCACACGGTCACCGCCGATGCCGATGGCCGATTCAGCTTCTCCTACTTCCTGCCACCCGACGGAATCATCACGGCGACGGCTTTCGACGGTGACGGAAATGAAGGCGACACCCAGATCGTTTTTGTCTGACATCAACTCGGCTCGGATTTATTTTTCTCAATAGAGATTCTGAAGTAAGGAATCATTATGAGCTTTCAAATTCAACAGCAGATTCAAAAGCTTCGTTCCGCAACCGCCCGTGGCGATGGCCAGACAGCGACGCGATGTGAAGAACAGTTCGGTACGGCCCTGGGACGGATCGTCCGGCGAGTTGTCCGGACGGGTCGGACGCGTGACGGACTCTCGACGGCGATCCTGCAACAGGTCCGTCAGGTGCGGGACCACCGACCGGACCTGGAACGTGACGACCTCGTCGCGGAAGTGACCACTCGACTTTGTGCCCTTCTCGTTGGCCAGGATACTTGCCATCGGATCGACACGGTCGCAGTTGGTGGCCAGGCAACGGCGATCATCGCCTGACTCGATTGGCCGGCAGGGATGCGGCTCGGGCAGAAGCCGCAGGCCGGTTTGCTTATTGATTGAACAGGACCCCTTCGAACGGTCGAGGCATCGCTGCGGCTCCACGGTTTACAGACCGCACGCCTCCGAGCGGCCGCGACGCCGCGGTCCAGTCGCCGGTTGAACACGCCTCTTCGCATCCAGACAGCCTCAGCCCTGTGCAGCCCTCGCGACAAGTAGCGAGCACACTGGCCGGCTTCGTCAGCCGTCCTGATAAACCTTGCCGGTTGTAACGATTTCGTGCTCGCTGGCTGCGGTGGCAGGCTGAAGCAAGTCTGCGGTTTGCAGCGACTCTCGGTGTCGTAACTGCTGTGCGGGGTCCGGTTATGCGGTCTGGGGTGAGTCTCCCGGACGGAGCGGTTGCTCTGAACATTCCGATGCTGACGGCCGAACTATGTGTAACACATCTGCCGCTCATTCCGCGCGGGAGATTTGCACCGATCAGTTGGCCTGCGCGGCCCATCGAGCGGTGCTGGCCCGGCAAGCATGGACGCTCGCCGTCAACGACACCCGCGTGGAAGAACGTCAGGGATGATTTGGCCGATGTCTGCAGCCGGCGCTTCGGCGTCTCGTGTTCATGGATGAGCACGCGGTTGCAGCCTTCGGAAGACTCGGTGTTGTGACTCGGACGACAGGAACGGCGGGGGAGTGAGTGAGCTGCGCTGGCAGCTCAGCGAATTACACTCGCTCGTCGTTTCAATCGGTTTGAATCGGACCACTCAGAGAGGACGCCGCCGTGGCAAGGACGCCCTGGATTCACCGGCTTCGAAACCGACTGGCTTATTCGAAGCGATCACGTCGACAGCGGTCTCTCGGACAGCGATCTTTCAACGGGGAAGCCCGGTGCGCGATGACGCACCAGGTCGACACGCTTGAGGAACGCGCGCTGCTTTCCGCTTCGGCCGTTCTGCTGGGATCAGAACTGCGGATCCTCACGAATGCCGACGAGTCGATCGCGTTTCAACTGAACGCAAACGATCCGACTCAGGCAGAGATCCTCATCAACGGCGAGGTGTTCGAAGGCGCGCCGACGCTGCTGGTGACCAGTTTCAGTTCGCTGCTGATCGAAGCGGGCGAGCTCGACAATACGATCAACCTCGCGACTCTCAGCGTCGCCACGTACACCAACCTGACCTCGATCCGCGTCTTTTCCGGCGACGGGCACGACACGATCACTGCCAGTCCGGACATCGCGACCGAGATCACTGCGGGCGACGGACACGACACAATCACCGGTGGCGGCGCGAACGACACGATCTTCGGCGAGGACGGTGACGACGTCATCCTGGGCGGCGACGGTGACGACAGCATCGATGCCGGCGACGGTGAGGATGTCGTATCGGGCGAGGGCGGCAATGACGAAATTCAGGGAGACGACGGAAACGATACGATCTCCGGCGGCGACGGCGACGACACGATTTTCGGTCATGACGGAGCCGACTCGCTCGACGGCGACGCGGGTCTGGACGTCATCTTTGGCGACCTCGGCGACGACGTTGTCAACGGTGGCGACGATAACGACCGCATCTTCGGCGGTGCTGGCGCGGACATTCTGGACGGCGGAAACGGGGACGACGTCATTAACGGGCAGGGCGGACCGGATTTGATCATGGGCTCGGCCGGCAATGATTTCCTGTATGGATCAGGAGGCCCGGACACGATCCTCGGCGGAGACGGGAACGACTTCTCGCGAGGCGACGCGGGAATGGACATGCTCATCGGCGGCGCTGGCGACGACGTCCAGCTGGGCGGATCGGCCAATGACTTTATCGTCGGAGAAGCGGGAGCCGATCACTCCTTCGGCAACGCGGGCGACGACACGATTCTGGGTGGCGACGGAGCCGACACGCTCGACGGTGGAACTGGCAACGATCTGATCGACAACTCTCTGCTGTTCCGTCCGCCGATCACCGTGAACAATGTTCAATTGAACGAAGGCAGCGGCGGAGTCCAGACCGATTTTGTGTTCTCGCTCTCGCTTCCGGCACCGGCACTCGCTCCGGTCATGGTCGATTTCGCGACGGTCGACGATACGGCAATCGCCGGAGAAGACTACGTGGCGAGGTCGGGCAAAGCGGTCTTTGATATTGGCGTTCAAACTGTCACTGTGACCGTCCCGGTCATTGGCGATGACGTGATCGAATCCACCGAGGCGTTTTTCCTTGAAATTTCTAACCCGGTTGGTGGCTCGCTCAATAACACCATGGGTGTCGGCCAGATCGTCAATGACGATGGAATCATCGCGCCGGGCCTGAACGTCACCGCGACGATCGACCCCGGAGTCCTCACGACGACGGTTGTCGGATCAAGCGGCGGCATCACCGTGAACAACATGAATCTGAGCGCCAATATGGGGTTTCAGGGAGAATTGTCTGGCGGCACGTTTACGGCCGGGACAGGTGCTCCTTATGGACTGACGGGAGGGGGCATCATTCTGAGTACGGGAGATGTGGCGGACTACGCCAGCGGTCCGGACACGACGTCACAGACCACAAGCTTCGGTGTTCAGGCAACTCCCGCTCAGGAACTGCTTCTTGATCCGATTACTGGCGGGATGTTCGATCACAACGACGTCACACAGCTCGACATCGACTTTGACCTGCAACCTGGATTCGACACGCTGTTTTTCGAGCTGGTGTTCGGGTCTGAGGAATTTCCGGTCTTAGTCGGGTCAAGCTTCATTGACGGATTTGCGATCTACCTGAACGGGACAAACATCGCGAACTTCAACGGTTCGCCAGTCAATATCGACCATCCCGACTTCGCAGCGATCTCAGGTACGGAACTCAACGGAGTCCTTGCTCCGAACGGAATGCCGAAACTCACATTCTCGGCACTGCTAAGCGATGGTCAGACAGGCAACACAATTACTTTCATCATCGCCGATACGACAGACACTTCGCTGGACTCGACGGTCTACATCGCGTCGCTCGGCGGAACACCTCCAGGCACGACAGTCGTTCCACCGCCTCCGACACTGCCACTGGTCGAAACGGTTCCCACGACGATTGTTGGCGGAACCGGTGACGACACCATTTTTGGTGGTGGCAGTGACGATTTCGTCGATGGAGGAACGGGCAACGATACCATCTCGACGTTTGCGGGCAACGACACAGTGTTTGGCGGAGGCGGAAACGACACGGTTGACGGCGGAGCCGGGCAGGACCTGCTGGTCGGAAACGGTGGCAGTGACTTTCTCGATGGCGGTGCTGGTGCCGACACGTTCCTGTGGCGTGAGAAAGACTTCCGCGTGACGGTCGCCGGCGGGGACGGCAACGACAACGTCATCGTGCAGGGTGGACGGTCCGGCGGCATTTACTCAGTCGATTCTGTCGGCAGCGATTTGACGGTTTCGCTCGGTAACTCTCTGCTGACGATTCAGCCGACGGTTGAGTCGATCAACCTCAACCTGGGTAACGGGAGCGACACGGTCACGCTCGGAAATCTGAGCGCGGCTGGTTTGACGGAGCTTCGATTCAACGGCCAGAACGGGGATGACCGGATCGACTTTTCCGGCGCGACACTGCTCGGCAATGTGGTCCTGATCGCTGATGGCGGGGCGGGCAATGACATCATCCTCGGCAGCACGGGCAACGATTATCTGATTGGCGGCGAGGGCGACGATTCGATTTCCGGCGGCGACGGGAACGACCGGATCGAAGGCGGTAACGGAGCCGACCTGCTCAACGGGCAGGGCGGCGACGATCAACTGTTCGGTGAAGCTGGCAACGACGTCATCACCGGTGGAGACGGCGACGATGTGGCCTCGGGCGGACTCGATAACGATGCCATCGACGGAGGAAACGGCAACGACACTCTGCGAGGCAACTTCGGCGACGATCTGGTCGTCGGCTCGTTCGGAGACGACTCGATCGATGGCGGACTTGGGCGGGACACGGTTGTCGGTGGAGCTGGCAACGACCGACTGGACGGCGGTCACAACGACGACACGGTGCTGGGGAACGGCGGAGACGACCTGCTCTTTGGCAATGACGGAAATGATTTCGCCAACGGCGGCTCGGGCAACGACACGATCAACGGCGGTGACGGAAATGACATCCTCATCGGTGGCGACGGCGATGATCTGATCGGCGGGTTCGACGGATCGGACCTGCTGTCTGGCGACGGCGGCAACGATACGCTCGCCGGGGGCGACGCCGACGACACGCTACTGGGCGGAGACGGGGACGACGTTCTGCTGGGCGAACAGGGAGCCGACTCGCTGAACGGCAATGCCGGTTCCAACATCGGCAATGTTGGAGAAGGCACGGATGTCTCTGCGGTCAGTGTCTCGCTCGACAATTCGCTGGTGCTTTCACAGTCCCTGCTGGACGCTCTGAACGGTTTGTGAGTTCGTCGCTGTTCCGGGAGCTGAACGCGGCGAGGAACTCTCGAATTGATGTCGGCAGTTTTCGGCGACCCGTTGGCCGAAGGCTATTTTCAACGTAGCCTGTGGCACGGCCTGGGCATCGCTCCGGGCGAGCAAGAGGCTGGCAGGCGCCGGCCGCGAAACGAACTTCGAAAGGCCCGGCCCGTGATGCGCACACGTCAGGTAATTCTTCGACTGTCGATGATTCTCTCTCTCTATTCCGGTGCGGTTCGCGCCGCAGACGAAAAGCCGGTCGATTTTGCAAAGGACGTTCTGCCGATCCTGTCGGACAAGTGCTTCGTCTGCCACGGGCCGGACACGCAGGACAAGGATCAATTGCGGCTCGATTCGACGGCCGGAGCAACGGCCGATCGGGGAGGCTACCGGGCGATCAATCCGGAAGACCCCGCGATGAGCGAGCTGCTCGCGCGGATTCTTTCGGCCGAGGAACCCATGCCGCCAGCCGATGCCGAGAAGCAGCTCACCGAGAAGGAGCGGGACCTGCTCGCCAGGTGGGTTCGCCAGGGCGGCACCTATGCTGAGCACTGGGCCTTCGTGCGGCCTCTGAAGGCGGCTCCTGGTGGAGATGAGAACGCGAAGGGCAGTGCGGCGATCGATGCGTTTTTGAGAGAGCCGCTCGCGTCGAGAGGACTCGACCTTGCTCCTGAGGCTGATCGGGAAACGCTCGCGCGGCGAGCGGCTCTCACGCTGACAGGGCTTCCGCCGGAGCTGGATCAGCTCGAACGGTTTTTGAAGGACGCTCGCTCGGACGCGTACTCGCGGTTCGTCGATGAGCTGCTGGCCAGTGCGCGGGTCGGCGAACACCAGGCCCGTTTCTGGCTCGACGCGGTCCGCTACGGCGACACGCACGGGCTGCACCTGGACAACCGCCGCGGCATTTATCCGTACCGCGACTGGGTGGTGCGGGCGATGAATCAGAACCTGCCGCTCGATCGTTTTATCGAATGGCAACTGGCGGGAGACCTGCTGCCGTCGCCGAGCCTCGCGCAGCGGGTGGCGACCGGTTACGTGCGGCTCAACCCGTCGACGGGCGAGGGCGGAGCGATCCCCGACGAGTTTCAAATGAAAAACAACTTCGACCGCGTCGAGACGCTCGGCACCGTGTTCCTCGGTCTGTCGCTGACGTGTGCCCGCTGTCACAACCACAAGTACGACCCGGTGGCTCAGCGCGAGTACTACGAGCTGCTCGCGTTTTTCAATAGCACGTCCGAGCCGGCTCTCGACGGAAACAAGTACGAGTACGGACCGACCGTGCGGGCTCCCCAGGACCAGCGTGGCTGGGCTGAGTGGGAGCAGATCCTGACTGAGCGAAATCGGATGCTGAAAAACGCGGAGACGCATTTTGCCCGCAACGATGACTGGCCAGAGGAAACGAAGAAGCAATGGGCCACCGCGGATGCGGCCGCGAAAGTCACGCTGCTGGCCGATCCGAAAAGCCCGCTGGCAAAGCTCGGGCATGTTGAGCGGGCTGAGCGAATCCTCACTCGGATCAAAGAAGCCGAAGCGGCGTTCACAACAAGCCTGGTCGCGCAGGACCTCGACAAGCCACGGGCGACTCACGTTCTGAAACGGGGCGAGTACGATCAGCCGGAAGGAGATCCGCTGCAGCCGGACGTGCCGCAGATTCTCGGCGGACTTCCGGAAGGCGTGCCTCGCAACCGGATCGGCCTGGCAAAGTGGCTGACGTCGCGAGAGAACCCGCTGGTCGCGCGAGTCCTCGTCAACCGAATCTGGCAGCGAGTCTTCGGGGCGGGCCTCGTTCGCACGCCGGAAGATTTTGGAAAGCAGGGACAGCAGCCGACTCATCCCGAGCTGCTTGACTGGCTGGCCGTTGAGCTGCACGACAGTCAGTGGAACCTGAAGCACATGCTGAAACTGATGGTGACCAGCCAGGCGTTTCGACAGGACTCGGCGTGGCGGAAGGAAGTCAACGATCCGGAAAATCGGTTGTTCGCCCGCGGCCCGAGCTTCCGGCTCGACGCGGAAGTGCTGCGCGATGTTGGTTTGTGGTCCAGCGGAATGCTCGACCCGAACATGGGTGGCGAAGGCGTCAAGCCGTACCAGCCGGCCGGCCTGTGGAAAGCCCTCGCCCATCCGGGCAGCAATACGAAACAGTACGTCGCCGACAAAGGCGAGCGACTTTACCGCCGCAGCCTGTACGTCTACTGGAAGCGGACCAGCCCGCATCCCATGATGATTCTGTTCGACGCGCCGGACCGCGAATCCAGTTGCGTGCGGCGATCCCGGACGAGCACCGCGCAACAGTCGCTCGGCCTGCTCAACGAGACTCAGCGGATCGAAATGTCTCGGAAGTTTGCCGAGCGATTGCTCAAACAGGCAGAGACCGACGACGCTCGATTCGATTTGATGTTCCGCCTGCTCGCCAGTCGAGCTCCGTCCGACGACGAGCGGACCGCCTGCCGGTCACTGCTCGACTTCATGCGGAAGCGCTACGCCGACGCGGAACAGGACGCGCTGGATCTGCTGGCGACGGGCGAAGCGAAACGCGACGAGTCGCTCAAACCCGCCGAGCTGGCCGCGTGGACTCAGGTCGCGGTGACCGTTCTGGCGAGCGATGTGACGATTCTTCTTTACTGATTGTTGACATGCTGATTTTGCAGCGCAAAGGCGCAGAGACGCGAAGATTCGCAAAGACAGGAGAGGTTGAGAATAAATGGGAGGGCGAGGCTCCTGCCGAGCCGATTGCGGGTCCAAAGCACCTGCGGCTCGGCAGGAGCCTCGCCTCCCGAAAACACACTTTGCGAATCTCTGCGCCTTCGCGCTGCAGACCGAAACTGACCAACAAAGGCATGCGGAAAGAAAACTCAATGGAAAGCAAACACCCGCTACGCGAATACGAATTGATGATGACTCGCCGGCAGTTGTTCGGACGGTCGGCGCTGGGGCTCGGGACGGCTGCGTTGGGGCATTTGCTCGGGCAGGATGCGGATGCCGCGCGGGCGGGTGTGCTCACGAAGCCGCATCACGCTCCTAAAGCCAAACGCGTGATCTACCTCTTTATGAGCGGAGGACCCAGCCACCTGGACCTCTGGGATTACAAGCCGAAGCTGCAGGACCTGTTCAATCAGCAGCTGCCTGATCACGTGCGGAACGGGCAGCGCGTGACCGGGATGACGGCCAATCAGAAGAGTGGCTTTCCCGTCTGCCCGACCAAATACAAGTTCACGAAGCAGGACAACAACGCCGACGGGCTGTGGACCAGCGAGCTGCTGCCTCACACGGCGAAGGTCGCGAAGGAGCTGTGTGTCGTTTACAGCACGTTCACCGAAGCGATCAACCACGACCCGGCGATCACCTACATCCAGACGGGAAGTCAAATTCCCGGCCGGCCCAGCCTGGGAGCCTGGCTGAGCTACGGGCTCGGCAGTGAGAACGAGGATTTACCGCACTACGTCGTGATGCACGCCCGCACGAATCACGCCGAGCAGAGTCTGTTCAATCGGCTGTGGGGGCCGGGATTTCTGCCGTCCGAACATCAGGGGATGCTGCTGCGAAGTGAGGGCGACCCGGTGCTGTACCTCAGCAATCCGAAGGGCGTTACCGGGACGGACCGGCGAGCTCAGCTCGACGCGCTGTCGGCACTCAACCGGAAGCAGTACGACCGCTTCGCGGATCCGGAAGTCCTGTCGAGAATCAAACAGCACGAAATGGCGTACCGCATGCAGACGTCCATTCCCGAACTGATGGACCTCTCGAAAGAAACTCCGCACACATTCGAACTGTACGGCGAGGACGCAAAGACGCCTGGCACGTTTGCCGCGTGCTGCCTGAACGCTCGCCGTCTGGCCGAGCGAGGTGTGCGGAATATCCAGATCTTCCATCGAGGCTGGGACGCTCACGGAGGTCTGCCGCGCGAGCACGAGTCTCAGTGCAAAGACATCGACCAGGGCACTGCGGGGCTCATCCAGGACCTGCGCGAACGCGGCATGCTGGATGACACGCTCGTCGTGTGGGGCGGCGAGTTCGGACGGACGGTCTACTGCCAGGGCGGCCTCACCCGCGAGAACTACGGACGCGACCATCACCCGCGCTGCTTCACGACGTGGATGGCCGGCGGCGGTATCAAGCCAGGCATCACGTATGGCCGAACCGACGACTACGGTTACAACATCGCCGACAAACACGGCGAGGCGATGAGTCCTCAACCGGGCAAGGAAGAGTGGACTCCGGGCACGATGCACATCCACGATCTCAACGCGACGATCCTGCATCTGCTCGGGATCGACCACAAACGGCTGACACATCGGTACCAGGGCCGCGACTTCCGGCTGACCGACGTTCACGGACACGTCATTCACGATTTGATTTCGTGAGTCCGGACAGACCTGACAAATCGCGGTGCGAACTGGCAGGAATTGCGGGTTCGAGCGGCTGGCTGGTTGACTCGCGCTGGCGACTCACGCATGCTGAATTCCCGATGTTGCGTGCCGAAAGACCGATTCGAAGAGGGTTCACGATGCGAGCTGTTTTCTCTGTGCTGCTTGTTGCCGTCGCTGTGCCGAGCTTTGCCGCCGACTCCGTTTATCTACGCGGCGCCGAGGTCACTCGCAAGCACGCCGTGTTTGGCACAGTCAGCTTTGTCGGCCGATCGACCGCGACGATCAATCTGGGATTCGCTCACGGACTGGAACCGTACGATCGGCTTTTCATCTGCCGGCGGATGGACAGCCAGATCGTTCCGATCAGCGTGCTGACGATCAAGAAAGTGTTGCCGGAATCGAGCACCGGGACGTTCGCAACGGCCTTCAAAGTCAAACCCAACGACTACGCGGTGATCCCTGCGAAGGACCTCCGCATCTGGAGCCCGGAAAGTCGGCTGGAATCGTCGTCGCGGCGGCAATTAATCCGACGGTTGAATGGCAACCGCTATGACTCGCGGCAGTTCAGCCTCGGTCTGACCAAAGAAATTGCCTACGACTACGCGTTGAAAGAACGCGAGCAGAACGACGGAGTGGCCGGCTCGTTTCCCGTCCGGTCTCAGCAGTTCCAGGTGGAAGCCGACAAGAAAACAGGTGACGCCAAGTCGGAGGATGCGCCGCAGGTTGAAGGTCTGACTTCAGAAGAAGGCGAATCGGCGTTGCTGAGTGCCGGGTTCATTCGCTATCTCGACAAGGCGGTCTACGAGGACGGGCCCAGAATGCAAAGCGACGAGGTTTATGACATCGCGCTGGACCCTCGAAATGTCAGCGGACAGGAAGCGGCCATTGCTCCGGGACACCGCGATACGCTCAACCGATCTGCGAAGCTGATGTTTGGTTCGCTGTTTGAAAAAAGGATGACACCGATTGTGAAATGACACCGATTGTGAAATGACGCAGAGCCTGGCCGTCGGAGAAGTTCGTGAGTCAAGGAACGGATTCAATTCGCACGTGGCTGACGGAAGCCGTGAGGAGTGGGGCATCCGATCTGCATCTTGTGCCGGGACATCCGCCGGTTCTGCGGGTTCACGGCGTGCTGCGGGCCCTGGACGAGCCACCGCTGACCGATGAGCGGCTGCGTCCTTTGCTGAAGTCGATCTGCCCGGACGCGTTCTCGCGTCAGTTCGAGAAGTCCGGCGACGTCGATTTTTCTCTGGAGATGTCGATCGACGATTCCACGCATCGGTTTCGCGTCAACGGGTTCGTGGCGGATCAGAAAACCGGTGCCTGCATTCGGCTGATCCCGGCCGAGATCCCGGATTTCGAGTGGGCCGGCTTCCCGCGGGACGTCGCGGAACGGCTTGTCGATTTTCGAAACGGGCTCGTTCTGATCACGGGCGTGACGGGGTCCGGAAAGTCGACGACGCTGGCGATGCTTGTGCAACTGCTCAACTCGCGAGGCAACAACCGCATCATCACGATCGAAGAGCCGGTCGAGTATCGCTACCCCGCGCGGGCCGGTTCCGTCATCACGCAGCGGGAAGTCGGGCTCGATGTCGAGTCGTTCGCGGCGGGACTCAAGCATGGACTGAGGCAGGATCCCGATGTGATTCTGATCGGAGAGATCCGCGACAAAGAGACCGCTCAGATGGCGCTCACGGCGGCCGAGACCGGGCATCTTGTGCTGTCGACTCTGCACACGCGCGACGCGAAGGGAGCGATCTCGCGCTACGCCGATGTGTTTCCGCAGTCGGTGCAGTGTGAAGTGCGATCGCAGATCGCACTGTGTCTGCGTGCGATCGTGAGCCAGCATCTGCTCCCGAGCGTCATCGCCGGCGAGAGGCGACAGCTGGCTCTGGAAATCATGTTTGCAAACTCGCCCATCGCGAGTGCCATTCGCACCGGCAAGCTGACGTCGATCGACAACTACATCCTGACCGGCCGGTCCGAGGGAATGGTGACGCTCGACGATTCGGTGAAGGCGCTGCTGTATTCCGGTCAGATCGACCGTGACGTCGCCGAGCGATTCGTCAGCGACCCGTCGTCCCTGTTTTAGAGTCTTACGGTGAATGATGCGCGCAGGCCGCGCGCAACTTCTGAAAGTAGCAGGCACACTCCGTGTGCCGTCTGCCCAGTGTCAATTAGCGCCTTCGTCGCGCCACGGCACACGGAGTGTGCCTGCTACTTTGGTTGCAGCTCCGCCGCGATAGGGTCAACTCCCAGTTTCGAATTCTCCGTAGAATGAATTCTCGCGGCCGTAGCTCGGTCAATACCCCGCCGCCTGGCCGTGCTTGCGGGGATCGCTCATTGCCTTGAGTTCGGCTGGAGTCCGCGCGACTACCTGGCTGACTCCGATTTCTTTTCGGTCTTTGACTTCGTGTCCTCGCTTTTTCATCGCTGCTTCGAAGGACCTGGTCAGTTCCGGCTCAAGGTACAGCAGATTCGGCAGCCACTGGTGATGAGCTCTCGGCTGCGTCACGGCTTTTTCGGGCGACATCTCGAACCGCGACAGATTCAGCAACACCTGCAGAGTCGCGCTGATGATGCGGCCTCCACCCGACGCTCCCAGAGCGAACACGGCTTTGCCATCTCGAACGACAATCGTTGGCGTCATGCTCGACAACGGTTTGTGGCGAGGCCCGACCGCATTCGCTTCCGACTGAACGAGCCCGAAGGCGTTCGGCTTACCGGGCTGAGCGGCGAAATCGTCCATCTCATTGTTAAGGACGATGCCGAAACGAGGCTCGACGACCCAACTGCCGAAGCTCGTGTTGACCGTCTCGGTACACGCGACCGCGTTTCCTTTTGAGTCGATCACCGAAAAATGAGTCGTCCCGGAATCATCGACCGGCAGGAAGCGGCCATAATCTTCCAGCGGCCTCGTCCGATTGAGCAGGATCCGCTTCGCCAGTGCCCCTGCGTACTGAGGACTCGTCAGCCGTCGCACCGGAATGTCCGAAAAATCCGCGTCGCCCAGGTACGCCGCTCGATCGGCGAAGGCGTGCTTGAGCGTCTCGGTCAGAACGTGCAGATACTCCGGCGAATTGTGTCCGAGCGACTCGATCGGCCCTTCCAGCTTCGACTTCTCAAGCTGCCGCAGAATGTTGAGCGACTCGATCAGAGCCACACCGCCGCTCGACGGAGGCGGCATCGAGAAAACTTTCATCCCATCAAAATCCGTCGTCAGCGGCTTCCGCTCGAAAACGTCCATCGATGCGAAGTCATCCCGCGTGAGGATGCCTCCCTGCCGGCGGACTTCGTCGACAAGCGCCGTCGCGATCTCGCCTTTGTAAAACGCGTCGCGGCCTCCCTTTGCGAGCGCCTTCAGCGCAGCGAGCTGTGGCGAATGAAACCGGTCGCCAACTTTCCACTCGCCGAGATATCCGCGATGCAAAGCGGTCGTGTCCAGACCGCTCCCGTTTTCCGTTTGCCGGATTGCCCCAGCAGGCAGGCTCGCTCGAACTTCGACTTCGTGTTCATCGAGAGCCACGCCCTCCTCGGCAAAGCGAATCGCGGGGGCAAGCACTTCTTCGAGCGACTTTGTTCCGTACGTCTTTAACGCGTAGCAGAGCCCGGCCACGTGGCCGGGCACAGCAACCGCCTTGCCACCTCGCTGACTGGAAGCAGGCTTTCCATCGGGACCAGGCCGCGTAAACAGATCGCGAGTCGCCGCGGCGGGAGCCCGTTCGCGATAGTCGAGCG
>ERZ891418.457-NODE-457-length-14130-cov-5.481208_pt1 | contig 14130 bp, 9 predicted proteins | sample MGYA00521236_ERZ891418 | MGnify/ENA primary metagenome ERZ891418 (study PRJEB32303, sample SAMEA104408696) | aquatic metagenome | biome: Brackish water; feature: Chemocline; material: water | place: Baltic Sea | collected 2014-10-18T10:34:00 | depth 100 m ... | reverse complement strand
GTCGATGTCGGAGCCGAAGGGGAAGCCACCCGCCACCAGCAAACCGGTCTCGACGTGCACTTGCTTGGGCGACACTGCAGTTTGGCGGTGCGCGTACACTCCTAAGATGACATTCTTCTGAGTCTTCGCGTCCCACGCCTGCACCAGGAATGTGTAACTTGGAAACGCGGTCACACTCCAATCGGAGGCGCTGCCAATCAACGGCCTCGCGACCCGAGTCCTCACGTCGGCAATCGAGCCAGCTCGCGCCGTTGCGTACACGCCAGACTCGGCAAGTGTGTCATACTGGGGCTCGCCCTGAAATTTCATCGAGACGTAGTCCTTGAATGGAAGCCCGAGGGATTTCGAGTACTCCCACCATTCAGCGTGCGGGGCACCTCGGGGGCGATGCCCCACGGCGAGCAGCTTCCCGTTTCGCCCCATGACATCAACCGGGCCCTCCTCGATCTCCGCAGAAAACAGCTGGAAGATGCTTCCGGAGTGGTCGACATTCGCCACTTTCAACTCCGCCGAAAGCGGACCCGGAAGCCATTTCCTCCAAGCAAACAGAGGCGTTCCGCCCAGGTCATCAAGAAGCCGATCCACCATCTTCTTCTTGGGGCTTCCGCTCGTCCCAAACACCGTCGAATCTGTAAGAGGGACTGCGCGAACGCTCTTCTTCAAAGGAAATCCGATGTCCTTCGCAGAGTCGGCAAGCACCATCGCCTCGTAAACACCACCGTCGTAGACACGCACGAGCCAATAGCCGACATGTGTTCCCAGCAGATCGAACACTTTGAAACTTCGCGTGTCCGCGCTTGCTGGCCAGTCGCTATCCAAAAACGTATAGCTGTCGTACTTGAGTTCATGGCCCGGATTGATCACGAGCTTTGGCGGACACTTGGGATTCCGCAACCACGACAAGGCTTGCGCCTCATCGAACTGGTACTTCTCACCGATGTTGTAGATCAACTCTCCTCGAAAGGGGAACTCCACACCGTCAGCGATCCGCCAGAGCTCCGGTCCGTCCTTGACCGCGAAACCCCAAGCCAGGATTTTCCACGGGCTATTTGAGTCCGTGCGCCCGACAACTTGGACGGCTCCCTCCTCAATTTGGAAGTTGAGGACACTGTTCTCCTGGGCGAACAGGGCAGGTACCTGGACAGAGATCACGGCCATCATCAGCCAGAGAGCTGTCTTCGCAAATCGGACGTTTCCTGAACGTTCTCTCAGCACGTGCATAGATACAACTTTCATCTCAATCTCCTGACCCAGTCGTCACGCGCGCGCGCACTCCGCGATAGAAAGAATCTCACGGCGATGCTCCCAGACGTGTTTCGGAAACAATTCACAGCGCGCTTTCAACTCCTCGAGCGGAACTTCGACCCCGCTTTTCGAGAGAAGCGCGAGAATTTGGGCGGAAATCCCAGGAGCGGAAGTGCGCACCGCGGTCTCGATCCAGACAGCGGGATCGAGGGTAACATCCGCACAACAATATTGAGTAAAGGCTCCCGCCAGAGCGGACGGCTCATCGCGCCCGATCCGGTTCCAGACCTGTGAAGACTCACTCGCCAATCGCCCGGCCAGCTGAACGTCACCGCTCCTCCAAGCGATGGCGGCTTCGCTCAGGAGCAGCGAGGCGAGGATCACGGGCGCTTCAGCCTCGCGAGCGATTTCGACCAGCTCCGGGTCGAGCGAGACGTCTCTGGCCTGCCGATACTCAATCTTTCGGAGCAGATCGTGGCAGCGAAGCTCCAGCGTGGGCGACCGCATCTCAGCCAAGCAATCGAGCGCATTCTCTATCGCCAGTCGCCCCTCACCCCAATCGGACAACTCGAGACACGCATAAGCCACATTGATCCACGCAATCGCCTGCGCACTCTTGAAGTTCTGAGTCATCGCGGCGGTCCGATACTGCGCGGCGGATTTTGCGTAGTCCCCTTCGCGATAGGACACGCGGCCTTGCCAGCGAGGAAGCATGCTCTTTAGCCAGCTTCGCGAACTCTCTGCGTTCAGCTCCAAGAGGGAATCGACAATTTCTCTCTCTCGATCTCGTGACAGAGCGGAGCTAGCAAAGATCATGGCGACCCCGCGTTGTCGTTCGATCAACTCGTTCGGGTAGGTCGGAAGCGCCTTGAGTTGAGTGATTACAACTTCACCGCCGCTGCGCATCGACGTGATCCAAAGTTCGACGTGCTCTTTCAAGAGGGCACAGTTCGCGAATTCACTCGGCAGTTCGCAGAGCTCCCTCGCAAGGCTCTCGAGTTGACGCACGTCATTGGCAGCCAATGCAGCAAGAGCCCACACCTCGAGAATCTCCAGTGCCTTTTCCGGCCTGCCGAGCGAGCGAACGAACTTCAGTCCGTTCGCGAGAGCCGCAACCGCCTCCCCGAAGCATTCCTCATCCTTGAGGCGCATTCCGCACGCGACCACCTCGTCCGCCGCCGTGTCAACGAGCGTCAAATCATCCGACTGCGCCTCGAATAGGTGGAAGAGTCGGTTCGCGCTGCCGTGCGGGATATGGTCAACGAGCAAGCGGTGCGCCTCCCGCATCTGATTGTCATCCCAAATCTGGGTCGCGAGCCCCGTCACCAGGGCACCGTAGCTTCCTTCGGCCGAGACGCGCACCAGGTTCTTCTCGCGCAAATCGGCGAGTTGCGCCTCCACCCGCCACAGCTCTTGCTTGGTGCACGCCGCGAGAACCTCGGACCGGGCGTTGGGAAAGGCGAAGTCGATCCACGCGATCAAGTTCTCCTCCTCGTGCGTGAGGCGCTCCCTCAGCTTCGAAACTCGTAAACTCGACGCACTCCCGAACCCCGCCGCGAGCTGATCGATCTCTGCGCGCGTGATCGACCAGAGTCCGTCACTACGCCCGCAAACTCCGGCACGCCCCCACGCCGCGAGTTCCTCATTCACCAAGTCTGGGATTCCATCGGTGCGGAGATACAGCTGCTCGGCTGCGTCCTCGCGGATGTGAAAGATGCGGTCGCGGCCCCGAAAGAGCGCGCGAAGATCCTCTGCCGAGAAAGATTCGAGCGAGTGCGACATCGCGTCCTTGTCCGGCGTGATTCGCACGACGACTCCGCTCCCCCGCGCCCCTTCGATCGCGCGCGCGCTCAAAGGGTCGATTCGATGCGAATCATCGACGAGCAACACGGCACCCTGGACGAGAAATCGCTCCAGCTGGGTTCGGATTTGCTTCACCTTCTCGTCGATGGAGAGGGTTCCACCGGCCTGCTTCTCCCCTGGTGTGCTCTCGGTGAGCACCGTTTCGAGACTCGCGAACGCGCTGTCTGCCGCCACGGTGTAGCGAACTTCGATCCCTCGCGCGGTCGCAACCCTCGCGCACTCTTCCAACGAGCGCGACTTCCCGCTGCCCGGTCCCCCGGTGATGTCGAAGGAAACACCTTTAGTAAGAGCGCTCTCGATTCGCGCTGCGAGCCCGGAGCTGTCGATCCAAGGCAGCACATCTCGACTCGAGTGCTCTCCTCGAATCACCGCGATCACGTCGGCGGCATCTTCCGGTCTCGAACGCGGGTTTGCGGCGAGGAGTCGCTGCACGAGGTCGGACACTCGTCTCGGAATCTTCTCATCGATGCGATGGAGCGGCTCAGGAACCGTGTGTGCCTTCTTGTATGCGAGCTCGTGCATGTCAAGACCATGGAAGGGGAGGTTCCCCGAGAGCGCCTCGTAGATCATCACCCCGAGCGAGAAGAGGTCGGATCTTCGATCGACGACGTTCCCTCCGAGCTGCTCGGGTGCGAGATACGCGGGGGTCCCCACGCCGATGCCCGGGCCGGTCAGGCGCTCCCCGAGCTCCGGCGCCCACGCGAGACCGAAGTCGAGAATCGTCGGCACGCCACGTTCGTCGACGAGGACATTCGAGGGCTTCAAATCACGATGGACGAACGAGCGTCGATGGAGACGTGAGAGCGCTTCGAGAAGTGCGACGACCACAGGCTCGAGACTCTCCCAACTCCCCTCGGGCACACCCGCGCCCGGAAACGGCGAGCCGTCGACAAACTCCATGACGATGAAGGGCGTGTCTTCGAACACGCCGGAGTCGAGAAACCGCACCACACCGGGAAGCTTGAGTTGCCGGAGCGTCGCGATCTCACGGCCGAGCCGTTTAAGCGCGGTGGCTTGGGTGGAGGAATGCGCCTTTACTGCAACCGATCTGCCTTCGACGGAATCCTCGGCGCGGTAGACCACGCCGAAGCCACCGGAACCGACTCGATCACCGACGAGGTATCGCCCGAGGAGCTCGATTCCCGACCAGGAGGCCCGCGGGGGGAACGATTCGGCGAAAACGGTGGTCTTCAAAGGGGGCGGAACATTCACACACAAACTCCAAAGCACTCCATCGATCCCGGTGATCCGACCATTGAATGACCCGATCTCGCCGTCAGTGTAAGGCTTGCTCATGGAAGGATCGAGGGGGTGCAGGCCGGCCGCGGGGAGCCCCAACGGTCGTGGCATCAGACCGAAGACTCAACCCCCACCGTCGGCCGACGCCATGCACTCTTCGATCGAGAAATCCTCACTCCGCCAGGCCCACCCCTCCCGGGGGATCGCTCGACAGAATGTCTTCAGGGCCGCCCCAGCGATTTCGAGCCCGGCCCCCTCGAGGGGGCGAGTCGAACTTTGTCCACAGAGCGCGAGCAGGAAGTCATGGCCCGAGCAGCTCGGCGGAAGCGCAGCGAGGGCGCGCGGAGTCGAGGTGCGCTCGCCGAGATCAGGATCCCAGACGAGCCCAAAATCGAGAATCATCGGGACGCCACGCTCATCCACGAGAACGTTCGGCGGCTTCAGATCGCGGTGAACGCTCCGCGCCGCTGGGGACTGGAGAGCGCTTCGAGAAGCGCGACAACCACAGGCTCCAGTCGCTCCAGGAAAGGGAGCGCCAGTGGCCAACTCCATCACGAAGAATGGCGTGTCTTCAAAGACCCCAGAGTCGAGAAACTGGACCACTCCTGGCAACTTGATCTGCCGGAGGGCGGCGATCTCGCGCTCGAGCCGTTCGAGGCCGGAAGATTGACGGGTGTGGAGCACCTTGACCGCGCCCGCGGTGCCGCCAGCGGTATCATCGGCACGATAGACGACGCAGCTCCTCCCGAGCCGATGCGAGGACCGATGGTGTACCGGCCGAGCAGCTCGATTCCTGTCCACGACTCGCGTGGTGGATAGGGATCGGTAAGGGCGTTGGTGTCCAGAGGGGGCGGATCTGTCACACACGCGCTCCTAGGCAAGGCTCGGGAACAACGATCGAACGCCAGATGACCCCGATCTCTCCTCGAAGTGTACGGATTGCTCATGGGTTGTTCGAGAGGGTGCCGGTCAGGATCCTCGGATCGGGCGTCACGGGGGATTCTCCGGTCGCGCTTCCCGGGTACAAGCGGGCGACCGCGCTCTTGGCGCACCGGCGATGGCACTCGCATGGTTCGATCAAAAGCGTCGATCCCTCCCCCGAGACCATCGATTCGGGCTGGGGCTCAGATCCGGGCACGGATTTCGCAACGTTATGGTGGTTGCGATGAGTGGTCTCACGCGACTCTTCTGACTCGTCGTGAGGCGGGATCCTCCAAGCCGTTGCTAGGGTTGGGGTTAGGAACTGCGTGCGCGCCGCCAATAGAGTTTGCCTGGACCTCCAGGCGGCCGCATGAAACGATGCCTGGCTTGACCTGGAGCCAGCACTCATTGGAAAGCTCGCCCAGGCTGAAAAGCTACTATCCACCAACAGCTGCGCATCCTCGGCCAGAGATGCAAACCCCGATCGGGAGGTACCTCCATGACCCCATCTTCGCGAAACTCCTCGACGCCCCCGTTGCGTCTCTGTCTCGCACTCTTCGCCGCACTCTCTCTTGCAGGATGCGGAGGCAATAGTGGTGGAGGTGGCGGCGCGCCTCCTGTGACCCCCGTCGCGCCTTCGGGGCTCACCTACCCGGCAGCCGGTGCAATTTTCGTGAACAACGCGATGGCGGCTCTCTCGCCGACACTTGCAGCCGGCACCGCGACCAGCTACGCCGTCGCGCCCGCGCTTCCCGCGGGGATTGCGATCGACCTGACGACCGGCGTGATTTCCGGGACGCCGACCGCCGTGACCCCGCTCGCCACCTACACAATCACCGCAACGAACAGCCTTGGAAGCACGCCCTTCGATCTCGACCTCGAAGTGCTCGCCGTCGTGAACTTCGCGCTCGGCGCATCGTCTGCGCTCGAGAGCGCGGGAACCGCTGCGATCCAAGTGACCCTGGTCCCCTCGTCGACCGCTACGATCACCGCAACGCTGCAGCTGGTGGGTGCTCAAACCACCGCGGACGCGAGTGACTTCACGATCGCCAACTTCGACGTGACGTTCGCGCCGGGGGACACGAGCCAGACCCTGACGGTGACTCTGCTCGACGATGCGATCTTCGAGGGCGATGAGTTCGTCGCCTTGAACATTGGGGCCGCCCCCGGGGCAGCGATCGGAACGGTCGATCAGACCGTGTTGACGATTTCCGAAGATGATCCCGAGCCGACTGCAGAGTTCGCGGGAATCACGTTCGGGTTGCTCGAGATCGACCCCTCTCTCGACCTCACGGTGAACCTCTCCGCGGTCTCCTCCTTCGACGCGACGATCGTCGTCGCCACCGGCGGCACCGCGGACGGAGCCGACTTCACCATCACTCCTGCGACGCTGGTGATTCTGGCGGGTTCGACCTCGGGAACCATCTCCGTGACCCCGATCGACGATGGGATCGTGGAGCCGACGGAGACGATCGTCGTCACCTTGGTCGCGGGCTCGGGAGTCGTGATCGGGCCGAATGGCCAGGCGACGATCTCGCTGAACGACGGACCATCCGCACCGTGCAACCTCGCCTACTCAACCCCCGCTGCAGTGTACGGGCCCTCGGTCGCGATCACCCCGAACGTGCCGTCGTTCCAATGCGGAACGCCCACCAGTTACGCCGTCGACGTACCACTCCCCTTGGGTCTGACCCTGGACACGACGACGGGTGTGATCAGCGGGACTCCGACGCTGGAGCAATTGGAGATGCCGTACGTCATCACCGCCACGAATGCGATCGGCTCCACCGATACAACGATCACCATCCGTGTCGATCTGGTCTTCTCCCTGACCGCGTCTGACGCGGTGGCGAGTTACGACCCCGCGAACGGTAGTGCCAGCTTCGGCATCTTCGTCGACCTCTTGGAGGTCGCCAGCGGAGCCCCGGCGGGATTCCACGAGATCTCGGGTTGGTCGTTTGGCATGCGCATCGATCCAGCTCAGCTCGTGGTCGACTCCGCCATGCAAGGGGCGGACTCGCTCATCAGCAACGGAGGTGCGCCGGCCACCTTCTTCAACGTGAACCTTCTCGCGGATGGATTCAACTGTGCGGCAGTGATCGACTTCATCCAGATCAACTCGCTGATTGCGAGTACGCCGAAGGAGGTCCTCTCCGTGCAGCTTTCCACCGCGATCCCGAGCTTCTTGCTGGGGAACAATTCCGGTGCCACGGTGACTATCCCGTTTGACGAATTCATTGGTAGCCCGCCGGCAGACAATCTCGTCGTCGCCGGCGCGACCGGAACCTTGCCGATCCTCAACAACAGCACGGTCGACTTCATCCCCTAAGATCTTGGATGAAACACTGAGGATCAACGAAACGACCGACGCCCGGGTGGAGATTACTCTCTACCCGGGCGTCGTTTTTTAGTGCCGAGTTGCTCTCAGAGCCCGTCGCGATCAGCCGCTGGACTTGAGCGACCACACCGCTTTGAACTGGTGGCTCCCGGCCGGGGTCTCAGGACCGGGATCGACGAAGCCGTACTCGATCTGGATCTTCGAAGCCCAGTCCCTCGCCGTCTGCCAGGCGCCATCGAAGTGGACCTGCATCGAACCCCCGTTGACGTCGAAGCGAACAGGCACGCGCAAGCGCTTCCCTTCCCATTCGCCTCCAGCCTCAAAGGTACGACCGAGTTCCTCTCCTGCGATCAACTCATAGGCACCATCCGCATCGCTTGGCCACGCAGTCGCGTCAGCCACCGCGCAGATAGAGAACGACGAAACCGCGGGCGCCCTCCGGCTGAGAAGGCCTTCGAATCGAAGTGTTTCCGCCCGCTTTTCGAGCGGCTGAATGAGCTCCGCTTGACGCACTTCTTCGTAGAAGGGTCCGGTCGAACGGCGGCGCCCCGACTCCTGCGGGGCGAGGGGAAGAGCCGCGAGCGTGCCCGGAAATCCCTCCAAGCATTCTGGCGCGCTGCTCCACGCTGGTGAAACGCCTGCGACCTCGAAGGAGGCGCCAGACGCTTCAAGACGTACCAACAGGAGACGCGCTTCTTCCCCAGTGATCACGAACGCAGCAGCCGCGGAATCGGCGTGCTCCGCCGGAACCATGATCCGCGTGAAGTCGTAGCTCCGCACCCGGGGCGCCGCACGGCTGTACAGCTTTCGGGCGAACAACGAGTCTCTCCTGACCCGCAGCGGAGTGAGAAACTCTGCCTCGAGGCGGCGCTCGAACACGAGAGCGGTGGCCGGGGGCATCGTGCGGGCCGGAGGCGAGATCGTGGTCACCGAGGGCTCTTGAGACCCACTGCGCGCGCGATCCCCGAACGAGGGGTTCATGTCCCCTTCGGTTTCATCAGTGCTCTCGGTTTCGGTGCTCTCGGTTCCGGTGCTCCCGGTTCCGGTGCTCTCGGTTCCGGTGCTCTCGGTTTCGGTGCTCTCGCCAGCCAAGGGACGATCGCCAGGAAGCGGCACGATCAGAGATGCGTCCCGTGCCTCAGTCGAAGCGCGTCGCATGTCGATCGCCGCGAAGAGCAAAAGGAACACCACGAGGCTGGTCGCGAATGCAGGAAGACACCACTTCACGAGACGACTCCTTTCCCAAACAGAGCTGGATCGTTGTTCGATCCGCTCCGTGAAATTCGTGGTCCCGAGTGGACCAGGATGCGGCTCGAACGGGCGGCGAAGAACTCTCCAAGGACGATGCTCGTCACGAGGCTGAGCCATATGCTCGTTACATAGTTGGTCCGATCGGAGACACCACCGAGGTAGAAGGCGAGATGGAACAAGCGGAAGCTCAGCGCAGAGGTCGCGATGGAATACGAGCGCACCATCCACCCAACATGTGTGACGAGGCGCCGGGCGCGGACCGCACGCAGGCCGAGGAACGTTGTTCCCCACCAGAGAACGCCGAGGAGGAAGAACCCGCTCTGTCCCGCGAAGCCACCCTTGGCGGTCATCGAAAGAACGAGCCCCGCGGGCGCACCCCAGGCGAGCACAAAGGTCACGTAGGCGCGGCCGATCCAGATGTGTGCGAGACGTGAGCGCAGGAGGAGCAGGTTCCAGATGAGGAGCGGGCCGACGAGGAGGCTCGCGATGCCCCCCGCTACATGTGCGACGAAGAAAGTCTTCCACCACGGTTCGAAGGCGAGAGTGCCCTTTTCGATGAGAAACGGGACGGTGTCACCGAGCGAGAAATAGGGCAACGAGTTTCGAAAGAGCCAGCCGCTCGTCACGATCAGAAGAGCGAGGATGGAGAACGAGCCGATTCGAATTCGCGTCATCCCTCACTCCTTTCGTGCACCCGACTGAGCCGCGGGGGACTCGGTCCCGTGATAGAGGTAGAGACACAAGAGTACCCCGCTCGGAGCGAAACTCAGGTCACACGCTCGTATCAGCGCGGGGGAACGGGAAGGAAGTGGCGAGGGCCGGATCGATGATCGGTAGGGTCCAGGGACGATCGATCGACATCGTCTCGAGGGTCAGAGGCTCTGGGCGCTCCCTTTGTGTCCCGAGGAAGTAGTCCTCGAACTTATGGGCTGCGCCCCGCACGTCGTCGCCGATCCGCAGTTCCCCGGCGGGAATCCCGTACGCCTCGGCGAAGATCACGCCGTGAAGTGACGACGATACGATGCGCTCGCACTCGATGAGCGTCCCGAGAAACGACTCGAGCCCTCCTTGGATATCGAGCACTGCGATGCGCGCATCTTCGACCGCGACTCGACCCTTGTCCTGATAGTGCGGGATCACTCCGAGTGAGTAACGGGGAGCCGTCGCGCGCGAGAGAGGAATGACGCGCGGAAGGAGCAGGGCGGGATCGCCGTACACTTCGGGGCAATCGATCCCCGCACCGATGAGAATCTGGCGGGTGAGCGGTCCTCGCACTGCGCACGCGGTGATATGCCGCGAGGCGGGCACTTGCTCCGGATGCAATGATCCCGCACCCCACACGACATCGCCGCGCCGTGCGCGATGGATTGTCGACCCGCACGCGATCATCTTGGCGCGATCGCGCTTCCCCACCGCCTGTACAGGCCGCCCGGAAAGCCCGGCGACCAGCGTCTCGGCGATGCAATCGCCCAGATTGGGAACCCCTTGCCACCAATAGAGCCGGATCGCCCCGTTTCTGAGTACCCTGCTCTTCGTTCTGTGCGCCCGAGTGTGAGCCGACGGCTCCGAAGTAACGCGAAACGCGCGGAACAGCGATCGCACCGGTAGGCTCCTCTCTGTGCACACTAATGTGGTGTTTCAGCGTTCCGAGCAGGATCTCTGCGCTCGGCGGACTGGCCCACCGCCTCACTAAGGTGGTGGTCATCACGGCGGGATCATTCCCCCGGACTCTGGCCAGTACTGAGACCGCCGGTATAATCGACGGCGGCTCCAGGGTGTTGTTTCAGAAGTTTTGCAGTTCTCCTCTGGGTCCCCTTCCTATCGCACCGTCGCTTGGACCGATGGCAAGCTTTGACAGGTGTCCCACTAGCACTTGCATGACTTATCATCGGGAACCCCAAGCTACCTCAATCGAGGAGAAACCTCATGAGACTCCTATTTGGTGATCATCGGGACAGCGCAATTTCATTCGCCGCCGCGATTCTGCTCATCGTCTCGAGCCCTCTCCTCCCCGGTGCGCTGTCCGATCACTCACTCCACGCACAAGAATTCCGAAGCATGGATGGGAGCAATAACTCGCTCTCGTCTCCATTCATGGGCAGCAGCGGAATGCCTCTCTTGCGTGAAGTCGCCGCAGACTACTCGGACGGTGTCTCGTCTCCGGCGGGAGCCTCCCGGCCGAGCCCGCGGCTGATCAGTAATCTGGTTTGCGCGCAAACCACGTCGATCCCGAACTCTGTCGATGCGAGCGACTTCGTCTGGCAGTGGGGTCAGTTCCTCGATCATGACATCGATCTTTCGAACACACTCAGTGGGAGCGACCCGCTCGATCAAATGCCGATCCAGGTCCCGACCGGAGACATCTTCTTCGATCCCAACTCCACGGGAACGCAGACGATTCCATTGACTCGCTCCGCCTTTGTAGCGGGGTCGAACCCGCGCGCCCAGGTGAACTCGATCACCGCATGGATCGATGCCTCGAACATCTATGGCAGCGATGGCCCTCGCGCGCTCGCCCTGCGTACCCTCGATGGGACGGGACGACTGCGCACCAGCCCGGGAAATTTGCTCCCGTTCAACGTCGGTGGCGCGTTCCCCAACGCCCAGATCGGCGGACTCGACCCAGGGCTGTTCTTCCTCTCCGGCGATGTTCGCGCCAACGAGCAGGTCGGCCTCACCGCGATGCACACTTTGTTCATGCGCGAACACAATCGCCTCGTCGATGAGTTGGCCATCGCGAATCCGACCTTTGGCGGAGACGAACTGTACCTGCGCGCGCGCCGGATCGTCGGCGCGCAGCTGCAGCGGATCACCTTCGCGGAGTTCCTTCCGGTCCTCCTCGGGCCGAGCGCAATTCCCCCGTACAGCGGCTACAACTCGAACGTCGATTCCAGTATTCGGAACCTCTTCTCGACCGCGTGCTATCGACTCGGACACAGCATGCTCTCGCCGACGCTCTTGCGTCTCTCTGCGGCTGGCCTCGAGATCCCACAGGGTCATTTGCCCCTCGCGGCGGCGTTCTTCTCTCCCGACGCAGTGATTCAAGATGGCGGAATCGAGCCGATCCTGCGCGGACTTGCGGCACAGCGCGCACAAGAGCTCGACCCGCTCGTCGTCGATGCCGTGCGGAACTTCCTGTTCGGGCCCCCGGGGGCTGGCGGATTCGACCTCGCCTCACTGAACATTCAGCGCGGGCGCGATCACGGCCTGCCGAGCTACAACGACACTCGAGTGGCGCTCGGACTGTCACCCAAGACTTCCTTTGCAGAGATCTCGAGCGATACCACTGTTCAGCAGTCTCTCCAAGACGCCTACGGGTCGGTTGCAGCAATCGATCTCTGGGTCGGCGGTCTCGCGGAAAATCACGTCGCTGGCTCGATGCTCGGAGAACTCCTCCAGACGGTGCTCATCTTGCAATTCACCGCCCTGCGCGACGGCGATCGAATGTGGTACGAGAACGAGATGAGCTCGCAAGAGATCGCCGAGATCAACGCGACGACCCTCAAGGACGTAATCGTGCGCAACACCACCGTCGGGCAGCTGCAGGACAATGTGTTCCTCGTCGGCACCCCCGCGTTCGTACGCGCCGATTGCGACACCGATAGCGACATCGAGATCGCCGACAGCATCGTGCTGTTGAATCTCCTCTTCCTAGGGTCTAGCGATGTCCCCTGCCCGAATGCTTGCGACGCCAATTCCGACGGGACGCTCAGCCTCGTCGACCCGATCTACTCTCTGATCTACCTCTTCCTGCAAGGGGCACCCCCCCCACCACCATTCCCCACTTGCGCGGCCACTGCGCAGACCATCGACGAGCTTCCTTGCTACTCCGTCCAAGCTTGCCCCTGATCGGGGAAGTCCGATCGGGTGAAAAGGAAGGACCGCACGATGCGCAATCAGACTTTTCTCCCCGCACGAGGATGGGCGCTGATCTTCGCTGTGACCCTCCTCGCCCTCGCGAGTTTCTCCCCTGCGCTCGAGGCTCAGAGCGGAGTGACGTACACCCTCGACTCGAACGAGAGCTTCTGGACTACCGGCTGTCAGGGGCCATCACCCTGTCTCTGCCCGATCTTTTTGGGCACGGCTCTCGAGGGGAGTCTGCGACTCGTCCCCCTTGCGCCCTCGATCGGTCCGATCTTCGAGTACACGGTCGAGGACTTCAGCGTCACCAAAAATGAAGAGGGAGTGATCACAGAATACGTGGGAAGCGGGCTGCTCACGATCGATCTCATCGCGCAGACTCAACAGATGACTCTCAACCTCGATGTGAATGGCGTCCCTCAGACGTTCGAGACGTTCGGTATCGTGCCGCTCCCCGGGAACATCAATGATGGGTTCGCAATTCCGGTCTTCTTCCAGATCAATACCTGCATCTACGACGGTCTCATCATCGTCGCCGATGCTCAGACAGGCACGAACTTCGTCCGCGGCGATGTGAATCAGGATAGCACCATCGACATCGCCGACCCGGTGAGCATGCTGAACATCATCTTCGGGGTCACCCCTGGGTTCTCGTGTTTCGATGCCATCGATGCGAACGACGACGGCGACGCGAACATCGCAGACCCGGTGTACTTGCTGGCGAACCTCTTCTCCGGGGGGAACCCGCCGTCGGCGCCGTTCCCGAACTGCGGAGTCGATCCGACCGCTGACGCTCTCGATTGCGCCCAGTCAGGCGCCTGTCCGTAGGAGCGTAAGCCGCGGCGCACGGAAAAAGGGGCGAGGCTCGCAGTGCGATCCTCGCCCCTCTCCTCCTCACTCAATCCTCGAAGACGTGCCGGACGTCGACGAAGCGCGCCACCCGCCCCTTTTCGTCGACTTCGATCCCCTCCGAGCGCAGCCGATCACGCTGCTCGGTTCCGCCGATCTCTTCGGGTGACGTATGAACTCGCCCGCGCCCATCGACCACTCGAAACCACGGCACGTCGTCGCGCTCACCCCTGAGCGCCGCGAGCGCGAACCCGACGTGACGCGCCACGCCGACCGACCCGAGAACCCGCGCGACATCCCCGTAGGTGGTCACGCTGCCCCGCGGGACCTCGCTCACGATCTCGTAGACTTGTGCGTGGAACCCCGGCCCAACGATGCGCTTTGGACCGTGGCGATCGGGATCGTACGGCATCGACTCCTCCGGCCCTGTCTCTCCATTCAACGTGCGATGAGCAGAGCCCGGAGAGTAGCACGAAGAAGATCGGGGGACTCACAGGTTTGACCGGGAGTGAGCGTCCGGGCGGTCCGCGTTCGCGTCCTTTGTCTCTAGCTCGGGGGGGTCT
>ERZ891418.454-NODE-454-length-14148-cov-7.846803_pt1 | contig 14148 bp, 11 predicted proteins | sample MGYA00521236_ERZ891418 | MGnify/ENA primary metagenome ERZ891418 (study PRJEB32303, sample SAMEA104408696) | aquatic metagenome | biome: Brackish water; feature: Chemocline; material: water | place: Baltic Sea | collected 2014-10-18T10:34:00 | depth 100 m ... | reverse complement strand
CACCCGAGAACAAAACCGACTCTACCCCACCACCACCACATAGAGGAACCCCGGTCGCGCCCGTGCAGACGTCGGCCTCGGAAATCCGGATGCGTGAATCCGTTGTGCATGTAGGCCGCGTTCGACGGAACGTTCATCTTCAATCCGAAATCGTCCGCCGGCACCTCCGGGGTGAGTGAGTACCACCCGTACGAAGCGAGCTGTCCGTCGACAAACCCGGCGAAACACAGGTCCGTTCCCTGCTGCGCTTTCTCGACCAGCGACTCTTTGAAGTCGTACTGCGGATCCTGAGCGAAAGTGGCAACCTCGTCCGGAGTCAGAAACCGCATTTCCGTGTCGGCGGGCAGGTCGAGCGCGATGTTCATCCGATCGTTCGAGAGCCACACGATCGTGGTCGCTTCGAAATGAAAGAGCGGAAGGCCGACAACATTCGTCGCAAACTGCAGCATGGCTCGAAAGCCGAAGTCGCGACGAATCTGATTGGCTTTGCCGAATTTGTGTTTCAGACTTCCGAGGATGGCCATGGGAGTTCTCGTTCTGGCAGGTTGTTGTCGTGCATAAATTCAGGCAAGTTGGCCGAAAGTGGCATGGGCATCCTGCCAATCGTGTTCGGCACGGTTCTTGCCTGACGATGCGATACGCAGTTTGATGACACAGAGTCGTTTAACGTTGAGCCGGAGGCGAAAATTGGGGCATCGCGGCGCTGTGGAAACAAATCCGAGGGTGGCGGCGATGTCGCGGTGGTTCATCGCGAGCTCCGCCACCGAAGTTCTCGCCTGCGGCTCAACGTTAAACGACCGACGCAGAGGCCGTGCCACTTCGATTCCTGGTCTGTCAAAGCTGAAGCAGGTTTCCGCCCCACGACAAGCCGGCTCCGAAACCGACCAGCATGACGTGATCGCCCGGTCGGGCTCGTCCCTGACGCAACGCTTCGTCCAGAGCGATCGGGATGCTGGCTCCAATCGTGTTGCCATATCGGTCAATGTTGAGGGCGACGCGGTCCATTGAAATTCCGACCTCTGTCGCTCCGCAGCGAATGATGTTCTCGTTGGCCTGGTGAGGAACCAGCAGCTTGATTTCGTCGACGGGTACGCGAGCTTTCTCGCAGAGGTACCGGACGGTCTCGGGAAGAACCCGCGTCGCGAAATCCCAGATGGCCTTCCCGTTCATCGTCATCGTCCCTCCGACAGGCACATTGAGCGACTCGCTGTCTCCGCGCGACTGAACTCGAGACGCGAGGACCCGACCACTGCCTTCGGAACTCAACACGACAGCACCGGCACCGTCTCCAAAAAAGACGGACGTCGTTCGGTCCTGCGGGTCGACGAGTCGGCTGCCGATGTCGACGCCGATGACGACGGCGGTTTCCGTATTCGTCTGCAGCATTCTCGCGGCGATGTCCATCGCAGTGACAAATCCGGCACACGCGTTGGAAACGTCGAAGGCCATCCCGCCTTCGGCTCCCAGATTCCCCTGCACCAGGCAGGCTGTCGCTGGCATCGTGTAATCGGGAGTCGAAGTGGCCACGATGAAAAGATCCACATCGTCGGGTGAGATCTTCGCCGCTTCGAGTGCCCGCAAAGCCGCTTCCGTTGCCAGATCGGAAGCCTTGACGCCGTCGTCTGCGAACCGCCGTTCCAGGATTCCCGTCTTTGACGCGATCCAGTCGGGAGTCGTCTCAAGCTGCCTTGATGCGACGAGCGAGAAATTGTCGACAACCCTTTCCGGCGCAAAGGAGCCTGTGCCCAGAATCGTTGCCGTCATCGGACCGCAGGACGGATCTCGCGTTGCGTTGCGAACTCTCGACCAGAGTTCATTTCTGAGCACCATGGCGTTGTTCTCTCCACTTCGGACACCCCGGATTCGGGCGTTCGTACCTGAAGCCCGGTGAAGTCATGACTGGCGTCATCGTCGTCTTTCGCTCCGCGAAAGAACGCCCTTTCGCAAAGCGAAAGGCGACACTGATCGATCCGCCGTTCTGACCGGCTTTCAGTCCAACCTTATGTCAGGTTCCGCGGGGCCAACGGCAGGTGACTGGTTGAGCGAGCCATCTTCCGGCGGAGCTTGCCTTTCTGCGCCGCCATGACAGTTGATGAGGCGCGGCGTCGGTGTGTGACAAACCGGAAAATCCACGCAGACACGCAGACACGCATCGGAATCCCAGTTGGCCGTGTCAGCTCAATCGGTCATCGATCGCTCCGCTGGCCCCATTTCTGGACGAGCGTTGCGGCCAGCTGTGCCATGTGCGGGTCGAAGGACGCGATCCAGGCTCGATAAGAAATTCCGGTCTCGACCTCACGCAGGCGGGCCAGGACGTCCGCGGATTCGTCGCGGAAAAAACAATCGAGCAGGTCCGCCTGGAGCCTCGCCAGTTCCGTGTTTTCTTCGTTCATGCCGGCACCGTGTGGCGGGAGACGGTCTGGCGAACCTGCTCGAAGTCGCTGCGCAGCCGCGCGGCCTCATCGACTGAGCCAAGTGCCGTACCCAGGTGTTCGACGATGACCGATTCAAGGTTAGGGCAGCGCGGCAGGGTGAACTCGATCAGCGGAAAGATTTCGTCAGGGACTGGTCCGTCGTGAGTGTCCCGGCGCAGGGTTCGTGCCTGGTCGCCGACCGTGACGTCCGACCACGAGCCGCCGGAAACGTGCAGCTCGCGAACCCGGTTGAGCGGGTAGGACGCGATGAGTTCTTCGCCGGAGACACCAAAGTTGCACGACTGGCAGTAGATGTTGTGCAGGTCCAGGACCAGGAATCCGTCGACTGGTTCGAGCAGCTCATCCAGAAATTCGCCCTGCTGTCGGACATCGTCGAGGCTGAACGCGAAGGCGAGGTTTTCGAGTCCGACCGGTAGCTGAGAAGTCTCGGCGAGGCGACACAGCCGGTCCCGGCCGACGGCGAGAGTCTCCTTCGTGCGCGGCACGGGCAACGGTGCGCTCTGATGAAAATCTCCCGCTTCCATAAACCCGAAATGTTCCGAGAGATGCCGCATCGGAGTTCGCTGCAGGTCCTGCTGCAGCCTCAGCAGCCACGCGGCCTGCCGTTCGGACCAGCGACCGGAGAATGCTGAGAAGCTGACTCCGTGTCCGAGCAATCGCCCCTCGGCACTGAACTCGACAAGCCATCGTTCAGACCACGCGGGGATCATTCGCCCCCACGCCATGTCGAAGCTCCATTCCAGAACGTCGACCTCGCCCGCGTCGAACAGAGGCTGGACCGCCTCGCGGTACTCGTCTTCGAGCATCAATGACAGGCCGGTTGCGATGCGTCGTTGCATGCGGCTTCTTTGCGATTCGAGTCTCAGTCAGAAACGAGAGGGCAAGTCCCCTGCCGAAAAAGTCAAACTCAGGGTAGCGGAGCGGCGCGGCGCAAGCCCAATGGCACCAGAGTTGTCCTGATTGTCGCCTTTGGCTCCATGAAAGGCGACAATCAGCGATCAGCCCACACAACTCGGGGAACATTCGGCCTACGCCGTGCCGCTACCTTTTCAACAGCCAGCTCAGATTGGTTTTCCATTGAAGATTCCAAAACTTGAAATACTCGCCTACGAACCGACCGAACTGGGACCGCTGTGCCTCCGACGTCGCGGGCTGCTTTGCGAGCCGGGTACGGTGGTGACGGAAGTCACTCTGAATCACGAATTCCTGATGAGCAGCTATCTGACTGCGTCCGAGAAGGCGCTGTCGGAAGTCGCGCTGCAGATGCACTCCGGGACTCAGCTGAGCGTCCTCGTTGGAGGCCTGGGACTGGGGTATACGGCTCAGGCGGCGCTCGTGTCGGATCGCGTCGCGAAGTGCGAAGTGGTCGAGTTTCTTTCGCAGGTCATCGACTGGCTGCAGCAGGGTCTCGTCCCGCTGTCGGAAGAGCTGAACGCAGAGAGCCGGTTGAGCGTGACTCACGGTGACGTCTACTCGCGGCTCGCCGCTGCTCCAGCGCAGAAGCACGATCTGATTCTGATCGACGTGGATCATTCGCCGGACGAAAACCTGGGCACCGCCAACGGTCGCTTTTACACGGCCGACGGTTTGCGGGACGCGAAGCGCCATCTGGCGGACGGAGGCATCCTCGGCGTCTGGTCGTACGCAGAGAGTTCGCCGTTCGTCGATGCGCTGCGGAAGATTTTCCGTGAAGTCCGCCTCGAGCCGGTGACAGTCTTCAACAATCTGATTGAAGAAGAACAGACAGACTGGCTGTTCTTCGCTCGCGATTGAGTGATGAGAAAACCGTCTAAAATTCGTCCCTCGCCCACGCCCGGTCAGGTTCTGAAATAGCCGTCGAGTCAAACGAGCATCTCGGGAAACTCCGCCGCGTACCACGAGCGAAGCTTCTCGACGTCTTTTGTCGAAACGGAGACGTAGGGACCGCGGCTTCTCATGCTGGTGTTGAGGAATCCACTGGCCAGTCCACCCAGTCGATCAAACGCCGTGTCGGTGTAGCCGCGAGAACCGAATTCCTCGTGAAGGAAGGCAAACAGCTTCGAAACTGGTTCCGATTTTTGACTCACGGCATTCCAGTCCGCGGCCTCAACGGCTTGCCAGAGTGACAGGCAGACCTGTGGATTCCAGTAGACCATCGAGCTGCAGCCGCCGACGACTCCGTGTGGACCGAGTGTTTTCCAAAGTCCTTCGCCGGTGAAGACGTTGACGATTTCTGAGAGAGCCCGGCATCCGTCGGGGTTCGCTCCGAAGGTGCCGGCGTTCGACTTGACCATCAGATAATTGGGCAGCCGATCGTGAATGGCCCGGTGCTGCTCCAGCGACAACGTCACTTTGCAGCGTGTGGTTTCGTAGACCGACAGGGGCAGCCCGCCGGCGGCCTGCGAGACCTGTTGAAAGAAAAGCTCGACGCCGCAGGAGTCGACTTCCATCCAGAACGGAATGGTGACCTGAATCGCGTCGGCTCCGATCTCAGCAGCGAATGCCGCGCGGCGTTGAGCTCCCAGCGTGTAGGTCGACGAGCAACCGATCATGGCCGGCGTGTTTCTTGCATGACACTCTTCGACGGTGGCTCGCGCGATGGCTTGAAACTCGTCGAATTCCATCGCGTAGAACTCGCCGGTCGTTCCGCCGGTGTAGACGCCCGGCACGCCGGACTCGCAGCAGCGCGCAACGTCGGATCGATAGGTGACTTCGTCGAATGTGTCGTCGTCAGTCCAGGCAACGGGCAGTCCCGCCCAGGGACCTCGAAAGTTGTCTCGCGTCAGCATGTCTGTGTCCCGTCTCCGTTGTTTCTGTTCATGCCGGGTCGAGACCGAGCAACTGCTCGGCGTTGCGAAACAGAATGTCGGCTTTCTGATCGTCACTGATGTCGGCAGAGTCAATTCGAGCCCGCTGCATGGCCGTTGAGTAAAGCGGCGTGTCTGTTCCGAAGAGAATTCGCTTCGAGCCGATCTCTGAGACAGCCCATTCCACGAGGCCAGGCAGGATGGACCTCGCGCTGGATGTGTCGACGAAGATGTTGTCGTGCCTGCACTCTCGAATCGCTCGTACCTGCAGGTCCGGGGATCCTGCTGCTCCGCCGCCGTTGCCCAGGTGGGCGAGAATCAGTCGCACATTGGGATGAGCGTCGGCAAAGGGCAGAAAATCCTGTGGCCAGCTGAACGGGTCACCGCTGTGTGCGAGCACGACTGCGTCATGGCGGGCGGCGAGCTCAAACAGCCGCGCACCGTGCTCGCGGATTTCGTACTGGTGTTCCTCGGGATGAATCTTGATGCCGACACAAAGAGGATCGCTCAGCAGTTCCTCCGCCTGGAGAAACGTATCCGGCTGGTGAGGATGCACAATCACCCATTGCAGGAGTCCGGGCGTCTGCCGCACGATCTTTGAGGCCTCAATATTGGCAGCCACTGTGTCCGCCTTTCCGCGAGGCAGTAGACCAGACAGCGGAGACACGACGGTGAGCCGGACGCTGGCTCGACGTGCCCGGTCAACGACGGTCGCAGCGTCTGCAGAAATCCAGCCATTCAGGAGAGGCGATCCCTCGTCACGTCGATACGTGCCGTAGTGAGCGTGAACGTCAATCGCCTGAATCGTCGAGCTCACAACGGTGCCTCATGCGGAAGAAACGACGTGGCGGGACGGACGGCATTACACTCGTTACGCTGCGCGTCGTCAATCACCACCTTCAGCTGGAATGGCCGTGAATACTCCCCGTATCGATGATCGTGACTGGTCCGCGTTGACGACTGGCGAACGCATTCGGCAGATCGAGGTGGAAGGCTATTTGCTTCTGCCTGACCTGTTGTCTGCCTCGACGATTGCCGAGCTGAAATCCCTGACAGCCCGGTTCGAAACGACGCCGGTCGACTACAGCATCCATCAGCGCGGTCGGCCGAACATTCAGTTTGAAGGCGGGGCGATCACAGAGCTGATTGCTCATCCGCCAACCGTCGATTTTCTCCAGCAGCTATTTGGCGATGACATTACAGTGATGACCTATGCGTATGCTCGATCGGAACCCGGACATCCCGGAATCAGCCTTCACGCCGACGGTCAGCCTTTCGGTTCGAAGATTTTCGGTTATGAGGGAAGCTGCCCATTTCTGGTGCGAGTTCTCTACTACCTCGACGATTTAACCCACGATGTGTCGCCGTTCAAAGTTGTTCCACGTTCGCACCTGTCGATGCACGCCGACGCGAATCCGTATCGGCGGTACGAGTCTCATCCGGAAGAAGTCCTGGTGACAGCACGAGCCGGCTCGGCCGTCTTGATCAACCACCGCGTCTTTCACGGAAACTTCCCGAACGCCGGTGATCGCTCGCGTGAAATGCTGGCGATCGCCTATCGACCGGCGTGGGCCGGTCCGGTTTCCGAAGTCGATGAGTGGGACCCGGCTGAAATTGCAAAGCTTCCGCAATCAGTCCGACGATTCTTTCGCAGTCGCAACGAACGCGTCTGGGATTTCGGAGGCGGAAACAAACCGCCAGACATGGCGAGCGACGCGGCCGGGATCAGCCCCAGCCGCTGGGATCGCGAGTAAGCAGCGTGCCCTGACTTAGACTCGCGAGAAAATCGACTTCGAAACAACGCTTGTGCTGTCTGCAAATCGATCCGCCTCGATGCCCATCGAGCGAAGGATGCTCAGGTAGACGTTCGAAAGTCGCGTCTCGCCGTCACGCCAGTAGCTGCCGTGTTTGAGACCCATGTTCGCTCCGCCGGCAAGCAGAGTCGGCAGGTTCCTGGGATTGTGAGTGGTGCTCGCGCCACTGCCGAACAGAACGATGCTGTTATCGAGGACGCTGCCGTTGCGATCTTTGAACTCGTTCAGCCGCCCGAAGAAGTAGGCAATCTGCTCGCTGAGGAACCGGTCGTACCTGGCGAAATCGGTCTGGCCGACGGCATCTCCGGCGTGAGAGAGGCTATGATGCGTGCGGCTCAGGCCGAGCTTCAGCGGGAAGGTGTCGCTGATCCCCATCCCGTCCTCGCGGTTCAGCATGAAGGCCACGGACCGGGTGATGTCCGCGTCGAAGGCGAGTGCGATCAGGTCAAACATGTTCCGGTAGTAGTCGCGTGGTTCGCCTTCCGACGTCACATCCAGATCGAGGTGCGAGTAGTCCTGCTTCTTCATCGGGATGTCGATCCATTTTTCCGAGGCGATCAGCCGCGACTCGACCTCGTTCAGCGAGGTCAGGTATTGATCCATTTTCTGCTTGTCAGACTTGCCGAGTTTTCGATTCAGCGATCTCGTATTTTCCAGGACCGCGTCGACCAGCCGAATTCGCTTCTTCAAATTGTCCCGCTGCGTCTCGAGCGAATCGCGGTCACCGCGGAAAAGTCGATCGAAGACTCGCCGGGGATTGTTCTCGGCCGGAATCGGCTTGCCTTCGAGGCTGTACGAGATCGTTCCGGTCCGTGACAGGAACCCGGTACCGGCATCGATCGACAGCACGAGCGACGGCTGCCGGCAGTGCTGTTTGGTGTGCAGCGCGACAATCTGGTCCAGTCCGACCGAGTTGTACGTTCCCGGTTTGGAATCGTGCAGCGGAGCTCCCGTCAGCCACATGTCCGAGCAGACGTGCGGGTCGGCCTTCGGGCCGCTCGGATGGTACAGGCCACCCATGAAGCTGAGCTGTTTGCGGAACTCGGCCAGTGGCTCGGTCGACTTGCCGAACACAAACTCGCCGTCCTTCTCCGCAGTCGGAAACCAGTTCCACTCATTGATTCCGTTCTGCTGATGCGGCAGCGACATCCCATTGGCGGTGTAGAGAGCACAGAACCGCCGCGGTGTCTGCTCAGCCGTTTCCGCTCCCATCGCATCGAGGAACGGCAAAGCCAGCGTGGCTCCGGCGAGACCTTTCAAGACAGCACGGCGATCAAGTTGAAATGGAGTGGTCATCGGTGACTCCAGAAATGGATTCATTGTTTAGTACGAGTCGGAATTCACTTCCGAGCCGCGATGGGCGATCAGTAGTCGTCGTCGATCTGAGCCGACTGCCAGAGCTCGCGAAACTTGTCCGCGACGTACGGATTGAGTGATCCCGCAAAGTCGAGCGGCAGATCATTGATCCGAACCAACTGAATGACATCGTCAAAGTCGCGTGGTCGGTGTGAGACTGTCATTCCGCAGGCCAGCTTCAGTTCCAGCAGCGTCTTCAGCGAGACAAACGGAATGTCGTCTTCGTGAATCTCCGCAACATCTTCTGGTGCCGGGAACGCCACGGGCTTCGGCAGACCGTCACCGGGATACTGGCCAACAATCAATGTGTCGATGTTGACATTCCAGACGGTGTCTCGAAAGTTTTTTGAGCCCTCAAATTTCGCAAGCCATCCCAGACCGAAATGCTGCTCCTTGAAGCGGGCCAGGTCTTCGCTCCGGATCAGGATGTCGACGTCGGCTGTGGTGCGGACGTGGCCATGAGCGTTGGCCGCCATCGCACCGGCGACTGCAAACGGGATTTGCATTTCACCCAGAGTTCGGGCCAATCGCCGCATCGCTTCATGGATCGGGGATTTCTTCATGAAGAATTCATCCGCGCGTCTGGCGACGTCAAGCAAAGATTGTGGTGGCATCTTTCCGCCTCACTCGCAGCCGCACGGCACCGAAAACCGTCTCCAGTCAGTTCAACGTCACGTTCTGTCCTACTTCTCCAGAAATAATTGGCTTCTGATCACAAACCGGATCATCTCCTGCATCCGGTAGTCGCCAGCCTTCAATCCTATCCCGTTTTCCTTGAGAAACTCAATCTCGTTGTACGTGAGGTTGCGGCCGGTCGCGTAGATGGCGAGATGTTTCAAGAAGCTGAACGCGACCTGATCGATCCGATCCTCCGCCAGATACGCCTTCAACTCGTTCAAATCCGCAACTTCGGTTTCATCCGGCAGCGTTGAGCGAGCGTCCACGGCGTTCTTCTTAAACAGTCCCCCCGCGTCGAACTGCTCAAACGGAATTCCCCAGGGGTCGATTCCCTTGTGGCATTTCGCACAGCCTTCCTGATTGCGATGCCGCTCCAGCTTCTGGCGGAGCGTCAGGTTCGATGCCTCTTCCGGGAGTGCCGGGACATTCGGCGGCGGATCGTCTGGTGGCTCGGCAATAATTTTTCGCGCGAGCCAGGCTCCGCGTTTGACGGGATTCGACTCGCGCCCATTCGACAGACCGGCGAGGATGCCAGCCTGAGTCAACACGCCGCCGAGGTTCTTCCGCTCGTGCCGGATCGCGACAAAATTGAACCCGTTTTCTGTTCGATCCGCGAGGTCGTAATAACTGGCCACCACTTCGTTCGCCACGATGAAGTCTGATTGGACGAGACTCCGCAGCGGTAGATTTTTCTGCATCAGATACTGCACGAACTCGACTGGCTCGGATCGCAGTTGTGTCTTCGTGTCACGCGTCAGTTTGGGAAACTGTTTGCGGTCAAACTCGACGACTTCGAATTTGTCGAGGCTGAGCCACTGCGATGTGAACTCACTGGCGAACTGTCCGAACCGCGGATCGCGGATCATCCGCTCAAGTTCCGCATCAATCGATTCATGCAGAGTTCCCTCGGCCGCCAGTTCGAGTAGTCGACTGTCCGGGGCCGCGTTCCACAAAAAGTAAGACAGCTTCGAAGCCAGTTCGAACGGGGCGAGGGGTTCCGCTTCCGGGCCTTTGCTGTCTTCAATCAGAAACAGAAACTGCGGGGAAGTCAGCGTGACAAGCAGCGCGTCGCGAACACTCTGCCGGAAGTCGCCGGTGTCGCGGAATGAAACTTCGAAGACGGCAAACAGCGAGTCCTCTTCCGCTTTCGTGATCGGCCGCCGGAAGGCGCGTGAGGCAAACGCGTGAATGACCTGCCGCGCGTACTGCGGCGAGTCCTCCAGAAAATCCGATCCGAAAAAGATGTTGCGATGCGTGGCCGGGGGCCAGGAATCGTAGAACGGTCCTTCGAACTCCACCGAACGGATCAGCAGTCGAGGCATGTCGCGTCCGTCGGTGTACTCGCTGCGAATTCCGATTTCCCGCACGCCGGCCAGGTAGTTGACGTTGTCTTTTTCGACATCGGGGCTCGGGTAGTTGGCGATCGCTCCTTCGAAAATGAACTCGTTCAACTCGCCGTCGCGCACTGTTTGAGGTTGCTGCACCTGAGTCAGCGTGCTGCCGCAGTCTCGACGCAGGCCGACGTGAACGCCGACTCGCGGTGAGCGTTTCTCGAAAACCAAAAACCGCCTGGCCACTTCATGAGCCTCGTCCAGCGGCGTCAACACGACGCGGTCGAGTCCCGACCCGCCTCCGTATTTCGCCTCGACGTTCAGCGGACCGGCGGGCAATCGCACGGCGACAAACGCCGGTTGATGAAGCATCCCGGTGAAGGATCTCCCGCCGAGTTTCAACGTCAGGTCTTCGGGTTTGCCAGGCGGAGGCGGTTGTACAAACTTCCGTCCGGGTTCGAGCAGTGCCTGAACTTCGGCTTCGTCGAGTGCCCGCTGATAAAAGCGGACCTCGTCGATCTCTCCCTTAAACTGCTGCGCATCCTGAATCCGGCCGATGTAAAGATCGACTTTCGGATTATCCAGGACGGTCGGCGCGATCGTGCCCTGACCGACCTGAAACCCGTTGACGTAAATGCGGGTCTCATTCGTGCCTCGCCGGACGACCGCCGCGACGTGCTGCCACTGGTTGACTCGAATGACGCCCGGCCGCGAGGCGACCGTGCCGTTGGACTGGTTCGCCGCGCTGGCCGTTTCGATTCTCAACACGCCCTGATTGTTGGGCATGTCCAGGTACCAGCCGTGAGTCCAGCTGTATTTGCCCAGGCAAACGATGCCGCTTTGCCGCAGCTCGCGCGGGTGAATCCAGGCGGCGACTGTGAAGTCTCCTTCGCCAACGCTCATCGAAGGATCCCGCGTGACAACGACCGAATCTCCGTTTCCGTCGAGCGAGATCGCCTGGCCAAACGGTGAGTCCACAAACTTCGCGTCGCCTTCGAGCCGTCCAGCAAGCTTCTCATTTTCCGGAGTGCTGTTCGCATTTCCGTTGAGCGACCAGGCTCCGACCAGTTTCTCGTTGAGCTTCGACGAGTCCGGAGGAATTGCCTGATCGGCAGCCGGCTGCAGATACGCGTCGACCTGGTAGATTCCCGCCCCCTTCAAGGTGACGGTTCGCGGTTGAGACAGGCCCGCGACCGAGATTGCCGCGGACGCCGCTTCCGGCTGAGCCGACGCGCCTCGATCAAGCAACAGGCCGTCGTCGTATCGCGCGGCCTTGACGGTGACTCGAAACCGCCCGTGGTCAGGCAGTTCCCGCAGCGAGATCTTGAAGTTCGCCATCGGCCCGTACGTGCTCTCGACGCCAAACATTTCGGCACTGGGAATCGCCGGCCGCAGCAGCAGTCCTGCGGGAATCGTCTGGTACGGAAGCCCCTTCGGGTATCCCTCGTTGCCTCGCATGCAGGCGAACACCGAGTGGTAAATGCTGTCGTACTCGCGCCAGCCTCGGACAGTGTCGTTGCCCTGGTAACCCTCGATGAAACGGTATTTTGTCCGCATCGCGAACGGTTGAAACTCGAACGGTTTTTTCGGAGCAAGCTCAGTGACAAGAAAGTCGTCGTTGTTCAGCAGTCGGTTGAAGGCTCCCAGGATCAGGTTGTCCGGACTCGGCTCCGGGTTGATCGCCTCGCCCAGATCCATGCGGAAATTCTGAATGACCGGCTTCGATTTCTCGTCGACGATGCATCGGTCGAGTGCCTTCTCTGCGACGTCGAAGTAGGCCTCAATCAGCAGTGGCGACAGCTCCATCGTCTGCCCGTTGTTGAGGAAGCCGTCTTTCGAAACCGCATCCGGCGGCAGCACGTCGGTCAGGTTGTCCTCAAGCCCGAGCAGATCCCGCAGCGTGTTTCGATACTGAGCCACCGTCAGCCGGCGGACAGATCCATTCTTCGCCGTGTTCCGCGAACGAGCCGTGACAAGAGCGTTCTTAATCCATCCGGTGAGCAGCGTTCGCTCGGCCGGTGTTGGCTGAGCCTCATCTTCAGGCGGCATCGCATTCCCGCCAACCTGCTTGAGAATATCCTTCCACGTGAAGAGGTGCCGGTCGGCCAGCGATCCGTCCAACTGGTCGACACGAATGCCGGATGTCATCTTGTCGACGTTGTGGCAGCGTACGCAGAACTTCTTCAGCAGCGGCTGAATCTGCTTTTGAAAAGTCTGCAGCTCACTCGCCGCCGCAGCCTTCGCCTCGGCAGCCTTCGCCTCCGCAGCGGGCTGCGCGTACGCCGGACGGCAAGCCGTCGTGACCGCGATCGCGGTCAGAACGAAGGCAGGCCACATCCGAAACAAATTCAACTTGACCGTCATTTCGCAACTCCGAGTTCCGCACCGGTCGGCTACTTTTTCTGCGTCCACACTTTGATGTCGTCAATTTCGACTCCGTCACCGAGGCACCGGAAGACGAGCGTTGGCTTCTTGACACTGAAGGTGGGGTGAGAAACCTTCAGCGTTTCTTTGCCTTCGATTTTCGCCGTCACAGACTTGTCCCAGGTGACAACGCGAAGCGAGTACCACTCGCCCTTTTTGAATTCTGTTTTCTGTTCGCCGAGCGTTTCGTTGGGGTCCTCCTCGCGACGGTCCTTGTCAATGTGTTTGAGAATCTTCCAGGACTCCGGCGTCACGATGACCGAAAACAGATGCCCTTTTTTCTTGAGCTCACCCGGTGCCGGATCGAAGCCGAAGTGAAACGCTTTGCCCTCGCCGACAAATCGGAACTTCAATTCGTAGACCGCATTCTGGCTGACGAGGACTCGCCGGGCGGCGGCGGAATGTTTCTCAGCGGCGATCTCGCGGACCCGGAGGACTCCGTCCACGACTTTCCATTCGCCGGTGTTGACGCTCCAGCCTTTGCCCAGCTCGGCCTTGTCGAATGATTCTTCGAGGGCGACATCACTGTTGGCCGGCGGATCTCCTGCAGCAGCGACGACGAACGACAGGGCGAGAAACGCCAGAGTGAGGGCAGCAGTTTTCATGGAGGCACCATTTCGAATTGAAGAGGAATGCGATCCATCGATTGTCGCCGCTCCTCATCAAATGTCGAGAGCCGCGTGGCTCGCTGCGTCGCCCCTCGAAACAGCGGCACGTGCAGGATGCGCAGGGTGCCCATGCGGAACCTGAGTGAAGCACGGCCAGGAAGGCCGTGCCGCATTCGAGAAGTTGTTTCGGGACGAATTCTTAGTAGGCCCGATTGTGCATTGACCGCGCATCGCCGAATGCACCTGCGGGAGCATTGCTGGCGGGGGCTCCGAGCTGGTCGGCCGGTGTGGTGGGCCGCAACTGCTGCTGCTCGCGAGCGACAAATTGCGGCGGGCCAAAGCCCGTGCGAGTCGTTGGCGACGTCATGACTCCCTGATTTTGCCAGGCTTCATTCACCGGCGTTGCCTGACTCCAGTGTTGCGGTTGAGTGATCGGCTGGTTCGTCGAGTTGTTCCACGTTGGTGAGGCCGCTTGCTGGCTCTGCCAGTTTCTGTAGAGATTGGCCTCCCCCCCGATGGGCGGCGTGAATTCCTGGCCGGGGGTCCAGTGATGCTGAACGGTGCCGGGTTGAGTGACCGGTTGCTGGCCTGCCGGCTGAGCTCCCCACTGCGTGTCCTGCTGAATCGGGACCGCTCCGTTGAATGATTGCTGGTTCGGTGGCTGCGCAGAATCGGCGTTCTGCGGGCTCACTCCAATCGGAAACAGGCTGCCGGGG
>ERZ891418.448-NODE-448-length-14221-cov-7.780672_pt1 | contig 14221 bp, 11 predicted proteins | sample MGYA00521236_ERZ891418 | MGnify/ENA primary metagenome ERZ891418 (study PRJEB32303, sample SAMEA104408696) | aquatic metagenome | biome: Brackish water; feature: Chemocline; material: water | place: Baltic Sea | collected 2014-10-18T10:34:00 | depth 100 m ... | reverse complement strand
CCCGACCGTCCCCTCCCCCAAGGGGAGAAGGGACGGTTTGCTTTCACCCGGCAAATTTCCGACCGGGATCGAAAACCGTTTGAAGACGGTCTGCGAAGACGGCTCCGCGCGGATCGATTTGCGACGGCTGCTCCCAGTCGCCAGTCAGGGCGAGGCGGTTCTGGCCTCGTGACGCGAAGACGCGATCGAATTCCGTCTGGCCGAGAGAGTCAGGCCACGCAATCCAGACAACGTTTCCGCCCACGCTGTACCGATGCGGAACTGTTGCTTCCGGCGCGGACAGAGTTTCCGCAACGTTTGACATTTCACCGGGTGAAATCGGGAGTTTGACCAGCGAGTGCCCCTCCGGAACCCAGCGGAATTCGCGCGCGTCGCTCCAGTGCCGGTTGTCATCGTCGCCACGAAGAATGCTGACAGCGCGGTCGCCAACAAGGCTCTGCACTCGGCGGCACCGCGCGTCGATTGCTTCGGCCAGACCGCCGACTCGAACCTGAACGGATTGCGAATTGGAATCCAGACAGAAAAGCTCGACCGGAGCCATCGCCAGTTTCGTTGTCAGTTCCCGCGCGTCGCTCGCACCCGATGTCTCGACAAGAATCGTTGCGAACTCGCCGGGAGCTGGAAACACTTTGAACGTCAATTCGACAATGACTCCCCACTGACCGAGGCCTCCGACGTTGAGTTTGGGGATATCGAACCCGGCGGCATTCTTGACGACTTTGCCGCCGCCAAAAATGGCTTGTCCATCGCCGGTGACCATTTTCACGCCGAGGAAAAAATCCCGGACACCGCCAAAGCGGAATCGACCTGGGCCGGAAAGTCCCGCCGCGACCGTCCCGCCAATCGTCGCGCCCGCCTCGACGAATGGCGGATCGAAGGTGAGGAACTGACCGTTCTTTGCAAGCTCGTCGCGGATCACTGCGAGAGGTGTTCCCGCCAGCGCTGTGAAGGTGTACTCGCTGGGTTCGTACTCGAGGATGCCGCTCAGTTTCGCCGTCGACAGACTGGCGTCGCGTGACAGCGCGGACTTCGTGCCGCCTCCGGCAATCCGAATCCTCTCCTGCGAGAGGACGGCTTCCTGAACTTCTTCGATCGACTCCGGCGTCAGCATGGTGCTCTTTCTGGTCGCTACATTCGCGAAACAATGCCGCGTTGTTCGAGTGGGTGAGCTCCCCGCGACGTCAGTGCGGGAGCCTCGGCACTGGGAAGTTTCTTGCCGCGATTCGCGATGGCAAGCGGATCGACGGCCGCGCGAAGACGCTGCATAAAATCCGTGTCGGCCTCGCCGTACATCTCGCCGAAATAGGCCCGCTTTTCGAGCCCGACGCCGTGCTCACCCGTGATCGATCCGCCGAGCCGAATGCAGAGCCGAATGATCTCTCCGGCGAGCTCCTCTGCCTTGTGGAGTGCTCCCTCTTCGCGGCCGTCAAACATCACAAGCGGGTGCAGATTCCCGTCGCCCGCGTGAAACACGTTTGCGACGCGCATGCCAAACTTGTCGGCGAGTCGATCGATTTCGGCGAGAGCCTCGCCAAGTTTTGTTCTCGGGACAACACCGTCCTGCACGATAAAATCCGGGCTGAGTCGACCGACTGCGGAGAACGCACTCTTGCGTCCGGTCCAGATGCGAGATCGCTCGGCGTCGTTCTTTGCCGCGTCGATCAGGTGAGCTCCCGATTCCTCAATGACGGCGTGCAGCTTCGGCTTCTCGGCCTCGACCTCTTCGTTCGTCCCTTCGAGCTCGACAATCAGAACCGCCTTCGCGTCCTTCGGATAGCAGTCGCCAAGCTGAGCATTCGCCGCGTCCATCGAGAGGCGGTCCATGATCTCCATCGCCCCTGGCAGCATGCCCGACGCGACGACCAGCGCGACCGCGTTGCCGGCTTTCTCAAGCGAATCGTAAGCCGCCTGCAGCGTGTAGTACCGCTCCGGCTTCGGCAGCATTCGCAACGTGATTTCCAGAGCGATGCCGAACAGGCCTTCGCTGCCGATAAACATGCCGGTGAGGTCCGGCCCGGTCGACTCCAGACTGCTGCCACCAAACGTGCAAAGCTCGCCATCGGGCAGGACCACTTTCATGCCGAGCACGTGGTTCGAGGTCATTCCATATTTCAGGCAGTGAGCTCCGCCCGAGTTGAACGCGACGTTGCCGCCGATTGTGCAGACCGGTCCGCTCGACGGATCGGGCGCGTAGTAAAGGCCGTCCGGTGCGGCTCGTTGCGAGACTTTCAGATTGATGACGCCCGGCTCGACGACCGCAATCCGCTGCCCGGGTTCGTAGCTGAGAATTCGATTCAGACGGTTCAGCGCGATGACCAGTCCGTTCTCAACCGGCACCGATCCTCCACTGAGACTCGTACCGCTGCCGCGTGCCGTGAACGGAACTTCGTATTTGTGGCAGAGCTTGACCGTACGAATGACCTCGTCCTGAGTCTGCGGCAGCACGACTCCGGACGGCTTCGCGCGGAACGACGTGAGTCCGTCCGATTCGTAAGGAACAAGCTGAGCATTTTTCGTGAGCAGTCGATCCTCGGAGTAGATTCGGCGTAGCTCTGTGTAAAACGCGTCGGTGCTCATGGCTTCTGCTTTGTCCTCAGGTCGTTTCGCCTTCGTCGACTTCCGTTTCGCGGCCGGCGTTCTCGACAGGCGGTGGCGAGGTCATGCCAGAGTCAGCCTCGGCAAGTTGCCGCAGTGCGTCGTGGACGTCAACGGTGGCCAGTCCGTCGAGCGATTCGATGGCTCCCTGTGGAGCCGCAGTGAACCGCTTGAGATGCTGCCGTTCGAATTCGCGATCACTCTTCCGAAACTGCCACAGGAGAATGGCAATGATCGACCCAACGATCGCGGCCAGCCCCAGAATGTACGGGACGATGCCACCGTCCTCGGCGTTTCTGTCTCTCGCCGGTCTCTGACGGAACCAGTACACCTCAGGGGCGAGGATCAGCGGCGCGACGTGCAGACGATGGTCGTGAGCCGGGTAGCCGTACCGCTTGAAATAGTAGCCGGTGATTTTGACAACGGTCCCCGGCTCAATCTCCATGCCCTGCGGAATGCCCTGCGGAATGCGCGAACAGAGCACGCGGTACGGGTTGTCGCCCGCGTCGAGCGTCTTGATCCACGCCTCATAAAGATGATCGACTCCGTGCTCGTTCCGCCCCGCTCCGTACGGCCGCAGACCACGCAACTCCCCCTTAATGGTCAGCAACTGGCCGATGAATTTTGGCGATTCATTCATGAGAACTGAAAAGGCCACGTCGTCCCGCGCTGACTTTTCAAGCATTTCGAGCGGAGTATCGCGAGCCTTCGCCAGCATGAAATAATGCAGGTCCCGCTCGCTGTCGCGAATGCCGACCGAATTGTCTTTGATCTGCGCGAGCAGTTCCGGATCAATGATGAGGTCGGTTTCCGACGGCCCTGCCTGAGTTCCAGACTCAGGATCGTTTGAATTCAAATCGGGCTTCGGAACATTCTGGACGACCCGCACGACGCCTTTCGGAAGAGTTTCCTCTTCCGCGTCGACACTGAAGTCGACCTTTGGCTGTGCTTTTACGGGGGATTCCACTTTGGATTCCGGCTGAAGCCCGGGCACTCCGGTGAGCCAATACCAGCTTTCCGGTCGGCTGGCCTGCTGCATCGCCAGCACGACGAATCCCATCAGCGCAGCAAAGATTCCCAGCCGAAGCTGGTCTCGCCGACTGAGGTACGGAGTCCGGTTGGTGCTGCGAATGCGCATCGAAAAGCCCTGAATGGAGAGTGCCCAGTCTAATGAGCTGCCCAATCGAATGCGCGGGTTCACCTCAGCGGTTTCGCGACAGGACCGAACACCGTTACTGCTGGTTTGTCCGTCACGGCGAGCGACGACTAATGAATCAGAATGAATTCATTCGAATTCAGATACGCCCAGAACAAGTCTTCCAGCGACGATGAGAATCCCTTCTCAAAGTTCGGATGACGCTCGCCGGAACGGGCGAGCTGGCGGACGGCGGCGATTTCGCCAGCCGACGGACGTCGCGAAAGCGCAGCCATTGCGACTGCCTCGATCTTCTCAGCCTCGCTGCGGTTCGACCGGACGACACGGCCGATGTACGTGCCTTTGCTGGAATCCAGAGCTGTCTGAATCAGCGGGCTGTTCATCATCATCAATGCCTGCGGGACGGAGCCATCAAACAGGTCGGCTTCGTCGTTGTCCTCCGTTTCCCACTGCATCACAAACTGCCGCTGAATCCGCTGCCGCTCACGTTCCACGGCGTCCCAGTCCGAGCCGAGTGCGTCGCCGACCCGTGTCGCGACCATGACCGAGTCGAACGCCTGCTCGACCGTCATCGACTTCACGTAGACGCGGCTGAAGAGCGGCATCTGGCCGATCGCCGGATCGTCGATCTGGTTTGTCTTGCTGAACTGGCTGGAGAGCTGGTACGCCTCGGAGCTGGTGACCCACCGAATGAGCTGCTTGACGTCGTAGCCGCTCTGGACGAACGACCGTGTGAGTCCGTCGAGCAGTTCCGGATGGCTCGGCACGGCGTGCGGACCCATGTCGTCCACGACGGGCGTGAAGGCGGCTCCGAAGAAGTGTTGCCAGATTCGATTGACGAATGCCTGAGCAACGTCTGTGGTCTCACCCGTCGTCATCAGCTCGGCAAGTTCTTTTCGCAGACGTGTCTGGTCATTGACGTCTTCCGGGCGAAAGCGACGCCCGTTGAATTCCGGATCGGTGGCTTCCATGAGGCCGTTTCGACGCTCAAAGAAGATCCCTTCCGGAATCGCTCCACTGTCGACGAGAGCAACCTCTGTCCGGACCGACTCAACTTCCATCTGTGAAAAGAAGCCGTGGAATCCCCAGAACTTTTTCTGTTTCCAGTCATTAAATGGATGGTCGTGGCACTGAATACACTGAAGCTGCTGACCAAGAAACAATCGAGCCGTCGTCGCCGTTGCCGGAAGAGCCTGATCGTTGACGTGAGCCAGCAGGAAGTTTGTCGCACCATTTTCCTTGTGGTTGCCCTGGGCAGAAATGAATTCGCTGACGACGTCGTCCCACCCGCGATTCATTGCGAAGCTCTCTCGGAGATATTTCTTCAGAGCCGGGCGATCGACTTCCCGCGGGTTGGAACGGCCGACCAGAAGATTGGTCCAGATCGTCGTCCAGTTGCGAACATAGTCTTCGTCGTCGAGAAGAGATTCGACCAGCCGCTCGCGCCGATCCGGGGCTTTACTGGTGAGGAATGCCTGTGCCTGCTCGCCCGTCGGAATGTGACCGACAATGTCGAGGTACGCTCGCCGCAGCCACTCGGAGTCGTCCGACGTTGGCGACGGCGTCACTTCGTAGTCCTGCCAGCCTTCGCGAATTCTGCGATTAATGAACGCGACGATCTCGGAATTCGAATTGCCAACGTGAGGCGTGCTCGTCGGAGTTGCTCGTGGCGCCGGGCCACCCTCCCAGGCGTTGTAGACTCTTTCAATCGTTCGGCCTTCAAAGTTCGAGCCAGCCTGAACGATCGCCGGAGCCTTCGGGCCAACCGGATTGATCTGAACCGGGCCATGTCGCCGCCCGCCTTCGGGAGTGGCATTCGGCAATCGATCAGGAGCGGTCGCCGCGATGTCCTCTGTCCCGAGTATCGGGCGTTCGACGATTTCCGGCTTTTCAATGTGGTCTCCGCCCTGAATCGCGAGCAGACCGACAACGGCTGCGAGAGCCAGGCAGGACAGAGCCGCCGGGACGTAGCTGGCAGACTGCCGACGGCGCGATGGGCGAGTTCCGGACGACGGGGCGACCTTCACTGTCGGCGTTTCGATCACTGTCGGCGTTTCGATTGCGACGGCACCTGTTGCGACGGCATCTGTTGCGACGGCATCTGTTGCGACGGCATCTGTGGAAACAGATTCGGACGAAACGTGCGGGGCGGCGGTGTCGTAGTACAGCATCCCGTGCAGATCGATGTACTCCAGGTATAGCCGTCGTGCCTGCGAGTCGCCGCGGATGATCGCCTCGAGCCGGGCAAACTGGTCCGGCGAGATGCGTTCTTCAAGCTGAAGTTCCAGCAGCTCAATGAGCTCGCCGTACTGTTCTGCCAGGTTGATGGAACTAGTTTTCATCGAACGCCCTCCGCAGAGAGTCGACGATTGATGCACTCGAAAAGTGTCTTTCGGATTCGTCCGATCGACTGGTACACCGAGTTGCTCGGTCGGCCCAGAACATCTGCCACATCCTTGCCCTTGTTGCCAGGGGCGTAGCGGGTTTGAATCAGCTCCCGGTCTTTCGCCCGGAGTTTGCCAAGACACTCACCAAGAGCAGCCCGGCGAAGATCCAGATCGTCCTGTGACTCTTCCGATTCCTCGGCGATCGCCTCAATCACATCCTCACTGAACACCAGCCGGCTGGAACGTCGACGATCGCGAAACTTGAGAACCTCAAAGTTGGCAATCTGAAACGTCCAGGCGATGAAATTGGTACCCAACTCGAAACGATCGAACTTTGACCAGATCACCACGTTCGTCTCCTGCAGGACCTCGTCGGCGTCAGTCGGATTGCCGACCTGGCCGAGAATGTGCAGGTAGATCCGTCTCTGAGTCCGGCTGAAAAGTTGCACGAACTCTTCAGACGGCACGACAGATACCGGTTGAATGTCGGGAGAAGACGTCACGGCTGGCGAAGCCTCTTCGAATACAGTCAGCCCGACTGTTGCCTACAAACTCCAAAGCGAACGACGCCAGGGAGTACTCAGGTTGGATCGCTTCGTCATCACATTGCCCGAGACAAAACGAGTCACGTCACACGTCTGAATTCTGTCTGTCTACGAAACGCGGGAGCCGATGAGTGGCTCCCGCGTCCCTGTTCTGACTCCTGTCGGCTGATTAGCCGATGAGTTCCTTGATCGGCGTTCCGCCGTTGGCAATCTTCATCGGGCGACCGTTCTTGGAAGTGTGAACGGTCGTCGTCGGGACACCCATCGCGTGAGCGACGGTCGCCCAGATGTCGCCTGGCAGGTACGACTTGGTGACACAGGAGAGACCATCCGCATCGGTTGCACCGACGGCCTGTCCGTTTTTGAGCCCACCGCCACCGATCATGACCGACCAGCTGGCAGCCCAGTGATCGCGGCCGACGTTCTGGTTGATACGCGGAGTTCTCGCGAACTCTCCCATCCAGACCAGAGTCACATCGTCGATCATGCCCTTCTGAGTCAGGTCAGTGACAAGAGCCGAAATGCCCGCATCAAGAACCGGCAGACGCTGATTGGCCAGCGTGTTGAACACGTCGTTGTGAAGGTCCCAGCCACCCAGACCCACTTCGATAAATGGCACGCCAGCTTCGACAAGGCGTCGAGCCATCAGCAGGCCACGCCCGAAACCGTTTCCGCCCATCATCCTGCCACCAGCAGCAGCTCCACCGACAGGCGTCGCGGAAGTGTACATGTCGAGAATTTCCTGAGGTTCGTCGGCCACGTTGAAGGCCTTCATCTGCTCGGAAGTCATCAGGTTGACGGCTTTGCCATAAATGTCTTTGTGGGACTGCGGCAGTTCGCCTCGCTTGGACTTAATGAAGTTTTCTTCGATCACGCCCAGCATCCGGAGACGCTGGTCGAGCCGACCACGAGGCATGTCCCCCATAGCCGCGTTGCGAATGTTGCCGTTCGCGTCCACGACGAAGGGCGCATTTGTCGTGCCCATATATCCAGGGCTACCACTCGGTGCGTCGATCGAAATGAACGCCGGAATCTCAAGATCCTTGTTCTTCGAGCCGATTTCGTGGCTGACGACCGAACCGAAGGTCGGGTGAACGACGGTTGGGTTCGGCACGAAGCCCGTGTGCATGAAGTAGCGGCCACGGCCGTGATCGGCTTCGCGAGTGCTCATCGACCGAACGATCGAGAGCTTATCGAAGACTTTGGCAGTCTTCGGCATATGTTCGCTGATCTCGACGCCTGGAGCAGCCGTCTGGATCGGATTGAACTCGCCACCGTTCTTCGAGCCGGGCTTCAGATCCCAAATATCGATCGTCGGAGGTCCGCCGCCCATCCACATCAGGATGCAGGCCTTGTTCTTCTTCTTCACTTCAGCGGCGTTGGCCTGAATCTGATTGATGAAGTTGAGAGTCGGCAGAGTGGCACTGGCTGTCGCCATGTGACGCATGAAGTGCCGTCGGTCCATACCATGTGGAGTTGGAAGGTGCATCGTGTTTTCCTCATGGAAAATGAGTTACTGCATACGTCGCCACGTGCGATCACGTGGCAGATTTGATTCGTCAACTTCGCCGAAAATCAGCGAGAACAGGATACTGCGGCGACAGTCCCCTGTCACTCTCTGGACCGAACATCCTGAAAACGGGACGGGGCAGCACAGCAAGAATCCTAACCATCAGGTCCTTGCTGAGGCCTCGTTTTCCCTGTGAGGCACTGAACTTATCCGAGTTAGACAGCGAAAAGTTCGAGACAATTCGCCTGAATTTCTGCAGATTTTCTCTGCCCGACAGGGGGAACGCCGCGTAACCCTCGACAAGACAACATGTTACAGTTGCGCCTCCGCTCGAAATACAATCAGACTCTCCGGAAGATTAAGAGCGTAGACTCCGCCGATCTTAAATGCCCGCCCGTTTGAAACAGCCATCTGAAGCCCGAATTCTGGATCGACCCTTGGGAATTCCTGTAAGACCACTCATCGCTCTGACAATGGGCGATGCCGCCGGAATCGGGCCAGAGGTGCTCATTCGAGCCGTCCTGGATCCTCAGGTCCGGGACTGTTGCCTCCCACTGGCGGTCGCCCATCCGGAGATTCTGAGGAGGACCACGACAGTTCTTGGTGTCTCGCTGCCGATCATTGAGGTCGAAACGCCGGACCAGTTTCACAAGGCGGAAGACGGGGACTATCTCGTCTGCTGGGTTCCGCCGTGGAAGCCGGCCGGCGACGAAATTCTTGACGTGCCGCTCGGGCAAATTCACGAAGCCACCGGGCGGGCGGCCTACGAGTGTCTGGTCACTGCAGCGCAAGCCACTTTGTCTGGACTCGTCGATGCGATTACGACGGCACCTCTTAATAAGGCCGCCTTGAAGGCAGCGGGGCTCGACTATCCCGGTCACACGGAAATCCTCGGCGAGGTCTGCGGCGTCACCAATTTCGGCATGATGCTCTACCTGCCTCAGGATGAGGTCGTGAAATCGCCGCACGGACTCGGCGTCGTCCACACAACCCTGCACACTTCGATTCGAAGCGTTCCGGGACTGCTCTCCACAGAGGCGATCGCCGGGAAAATCCAGTTGATGGACGGCTTCATGAGGCAGCTTGGCTGTGAGTCCCCGCGCGTCGCCGTCTGCGCGCTCAACCCGCACGCGGGAGAAGACGGACTCTTCGGTGACGAGGAAGCGCGCATCATTCAACCCGCCGTCGATGCCGCGAAAGAGGCAGGCTTCAACGCGACCGGACCCCTGCCGGCGGACACCCTCCTGCGTCGCGCGGTGCGCGGTGAGTTCGACGGAGTCGTCGCGATGTACCACGATCAGGGCCACATCGCACTGAAGCTGATCGGCTTTGACCGGGCGGTGAACATCACGCTCGGGCTGCCAATCGTTCGGACGAGCCCCAGTCACGGGACAGGTTTCGACATTGCCGGCAAAGGCGAGGCCTCACCCGAAGGAATGATCGCGGCGATTCGCGTGGCCGCTCAACTTGCCAGCGAATCGAAATGACAGAACGAGCTGAACTCGCGACATTCTGCTGCAACGGCGATAATTCTGAGACGGGCTACGAGCGATGACAGACTCCGGCTTTTCACACCAGCGACACAAACCAGCGGCGGATCTGCCTGGAGCTCGGGAACTGGTCGTCGCCTGCCCGCCGATGCGCAGCAACGTGAACCTCTCGCGCATCGTCCGCGCGGCGGGTTGCTGCGGCGTCACGCGAATGATCGTCTGCGGCCGACCGAAGATCGATCGCAAGATCGCGCGCGACGCGGTCGATCAGGTCGAAATCGAATTCCGCAGTTCACTGCCGCCGGTTTTGAAGAAACTGAAAGAGGATGGCTACCAGCTGGTCGGTCTCGAACAGGCCACGAATTCGCAGAGCCTCTACGAATTTCCGTTTGTCCCGCGAACAGTGCTCGTTGTCGGACACGAGCGGCTCGGCATCGAGGACGGCGTTTTGAATCTCCTCGACTTCGTCGTCGAGATCCCGGTCTACGGAAAACCGCTCAGCTACAACGCGGCGACGGCCACCAGCATCGCGCTCTATGAATACTGCCGGCAATGCGGCAGCTACAAGTGAGAGACCGGCGGCGGCTTGCTGATTCGCTTTTGACTCTGACTCCGCGAAAGCAAATGAGAACAGCTGGTCGCCAGGCGAGTTGCTCATCATGCCTGGACAGATCGCCGCCAGATTCCCGGCGCAGGCTTCCGGCAATCGGAATTGCCGCCGTTTCGCCTGCCGACGTATCATGGCAGGCCCCGCCACGTTGGCCTTGCGTTTCTCAAGCGTCGCGATTTGTATGAGATTTCACCGAGCGGACTGTCTGCGGATGCCGAAAATGTGTGAGTTGCGACAATTCCGCCACGAGTTTCGTTGCGGCTGCTTTTTCGCCAACAGTCGCTTTCGTCTCACGTAGACGAAGGCAACCCTTCCGGGACGAAGGCAACCCTTCCGGGCCAACCCAGACTCCCGCCATTCCCGAAAGGGATATCGATGCCACGACCCCGATGTCTCGCTGCGTTTCTTCTGGTTCTTGCCGCTGTCTTTGCCACTTCGCCCGCGCGAGCTCAGGTCGATCTTGGACTGCAGTTTGGAGGCGGCGACGACGAAAATTCATTCGGCAAAACCGAGCTGAAGGTCACGCTGGAGCCGAAAGACGCGAAGCCCGGCGACATCGTCACGATGAAAGTCGACCTGAACTTCCCGCCGGATTCACACACCTATTCACAGGACAAAGGCTTCGGCGGTCGGACAAAGATCACGGTCGAGAAAATCGTTGGCGTCACTGCTCTCGGCGACGGGTTCGTCCCGGACCACAAGCCGGAGTCGAAAGATGACCCCATCCTCGGTCAGGTCGTCGAGGTTTTTGAAAAGCCCGTCATCTGGACCCGCAAGTTCAAGATCGATCCCAAAGCAAAACTGTCCGATGTGCTGCTCGAAGGAAAAATCAGTTTCCAGGTCTGCGATAAGGACACCTGCAAGCCGAACCTCGAAAAGTTTTCGTTGAGGCTCACTGAGCCTCCGAAAGCTGTCTTCGAAAGCCGCTTTCCGGAACCCGGTGCCAGGAGCAAACCGGTCCAGTGGATCGTCACGCTCTCTCCGAAGAATGCGAAGGTTGGTGAGAAAGTCACGTTGAAGCTCGCTGCGAAAATCGATGGCGGGTACCACCTCTTTGGTCTCGACCAGGACTCGAAGAACCTTGGTCTGCCGACCCGCATCACTGAAAGATTCTTGACCGGGCTGAAACCCAGCGGCGAGGGATTCCGCCAGGACCGGAAGTCGGAAGTCCATTTTGAGAACGACAACGGCAAGAAACTCGAGCAGCGGTACCACCATAAGGAAGTGTCCTTCTTTCGAGATTACGTCGTCACCAAAGACGGAGCGGCCGGCTATGGCGTCGCCGGCCAGGCCCGCTTTCAATTCTGCGACGCCAACAGTTGCACGCCGGGCAAAGTCGACTTCTCCCTCGGCACGGTCAACGCCAGCGCGACTCCTGTCGGAACCTCTGGCACCGGAGCGACCAGCGAACAGGGAACCGGCGCATCCACGACCGCATCCACAACCGGCGCGGCCGCTGCGGGAGGACTTCTTCAAAAACTGGAGATCCGCGAGCCGGGTGGAGCCGACAAAGACGCCACGCTGGCCACGTACCTTCTTTACGCATTTCTGGGCGGGCTGATCCTCAACGTGATGCCGTGCGTCCTGCCGGTCATCGCGATCAAGGTTCTCAGTTTCGTCCAGCAGGCCGGCGAGGATCGCAGGCAGATTCTGATGCTCAACGCGACGTACTCGCTGGGAGTTGTCTTCGTCTTTCTCTTCCTTGCCACGATGTCTGCCTTTGCGAGCTGGGGCTGGGGAGGGCTGTTCGAGCGGGCGGAATTCAGCATCACCATCACAGCCTTCGTGTTCGTGATGGCTCTCAGTCTGCTGGGCGTCTTCGAGATTCCGATCCCCGGCTTCGTCGGCAACGCCGCGGGAACGACAAAGAAAGAAGGCCCGACCGGAGCATTCCTCACCGGAGTCTTCGCGACGATCCTGGCAACACCCTGCACCGGGCCGTTTATGGGGACGGCTCTGGCGTGGTCGGTCAAACAGACTCCGGCCACGATCTACATGGTGTGGGGGATGATGGGCGTCGGCATGTCCACGCCGTATCTGTTGTTCGGCCTCTTCCCGGGAGCCGTCAAGTACCTGCCAAAACCTGGCAACTGGATGGTGACTTTCAAGCAGGTTTCCGGCTTCGTACTGCTGGGCACGGTGGTGTTTCTGCTTTACGGGCTGAGCGATAAATACGTCATCCCGACTTTGATCATGCTGCTCGGCCTGGGTGTCGGGCTGTGGATGATCGGCAACCTCTACAACCTGTCTTCACCGAAGTCGTGGCGAATCAAGATGCGAGTTTTCGCCCTCGTTGTTGCCGGTTTGATTTCCAGCCTGGGCTACTACATGGCCACGGCCGAAGATCACCTCAAGTGGAAGCCGTACTCCGAAGAGACGCTCGCACAGAAAATGAAAGAGGGCAACATCGTGATGGTCGACTTCACGGCCGACTGGTGAGCGACCTGCCACACGGTCGAAGGGCTCACGCTCAACACGGCCGAGACGGCGGGCGTCGTCTCCAGAAACGAAATTGTCACTCTCCAGGCAGACATGAGCGATCTGGATAGTCAGATCTACGCAGAGTCCCAGGCAACTCTCGAAGCGCTCGGCAAGGAAGGCCTGCCGGCCCTGGCAATCTTCTCGCCAGCGAACCCGCGAAAGCCCATTGTGCTGCACTCCGCCTGGACGAAAGCCACGCTGCTTGAGCAGCTCGCCATCGTGGTTGAGGAAAACAAAAAAATGCCGGGGCAGTCAGTGACAACCAAGTGATTCAGAGAGCAGGGCGAGCGGATGATTGTCGATGTCCACAGCCACGCCTGGGAATATCCGCGGCACTTCACCGACGACTTCCGGCAACAGGCAAAGCGAGCCAAGGCCGGCGTTGAGCTCGACCTGACCGTGCGTCTGTCCGAGTACCTGGAGTCGGCTTCGACGGCCGACTGGACGATCGTCTTCGGCGGCAAGGCACGGCTCTGCGGGCTGTGGGTCGACGACCAGTACGTCGCGGACTATGTCGCGAAGGCTCTGGATCGGCTGATCGGGTATCTGTCACTCGACCCGACACAGAACGGCTGGCAGGACGAGATGCGGCAAGGACATCAGGAGCTCGGCCTGCGAGGCATCAAGCTGATGCCGATGTACGCCGGCTTCCGCCCGGACGAGAGCCGTCTCGATCCGCTTTGGGAGTACGCGACCGAGAACTCGCTGCCCGTGCTGCTGCACACGGGAACGACGTTTCTTGCGCAGGCTCCGCTGGAGTGCACGCTGCCGCGTCATCTGGATCCGGTCGCAATCCGGTTTCCCGACGTGAAGATCATCGCCGCTCACGTGGGCCATCCGTACGAGCCGGAGTGCATCGCCGTGATCCGCAAACACCCGAACGTCTACGCCGACATCAGTGCCCTGCACTACCGCCCGTTTCAGCTTTACAACAGCCTGATCCTGGTTCAGGAATACGGTGTCTGGGACAAGCTGCTGTTCGGCAGCGACTACCCGTTCACAACGGTCGATGCTTCGATCGAGGGTCTTCGCAACCTCAACAACCAGCTTGAGGGAACGAAGCTGCCGCGACTGGATGAGCAACAGATCGAAGCGCTGATCCACCGCGACAGCCTCGAAATCCTCGGCCTGACTCAATGAGTGCAGATTGAGGAAGTAGCAAGCAGGGCCGGTCCCGTCGCGTAACGAACGTTCGACCGGACGGCTTGCGCCGTGTAGTTACCGTGCGCTGTCGGCTGACTTTACTTCCTGCCGAAGCAGAAGATCTCGCCCTCGGTGCCTTCCGCTCCGATAACGAGGACTCTCTCGCCGACGGCCGGAGACGCCGTCACCGAGCGGCCCAGCTTCATCTTCCAGCGTTGTTTGCCGTCCTTCAGGCCGACCTCGTAAACGTGGCCGTCGTTCGAGCCGACGAAGACTCGGCTTCCGCTCACGACGACGGGCGAGC
>ERZ891418.446-NODE-446-length-14246-cov-5.003946_pt1 | contig 14246 bp, 14 predicted proteins | sample MGYA00521236_ERZ891418 | MGnify/ENA primary metagenome ERZ891418 (study PRJEB32303, sample SAMEA104408696) | aquatic metagenome | biome: Brackish water; feature: Chemocline; material: water | place: Baltic Sea | collected 2014-10-18T10:34:00 | depth 100 m ... | reverse complement strand
CAGGAACAGCACTGACCAGATGAAGCTAAATCGACGAGAATTCCTAGCGCTTACCGGTAAAACGGCAGTCGGAGCTGTGATATTCGCAGCTTGCGGACTACCTGAGCGCGAATTAATTGTTCAGAGTCCTGTAGACCTACCAGAAGACTTGGTACGCGGTGAGGACGCTTGGTACGCAACTTCTATGGGAGATTTCTCCAACGGAGATGGCGTGCTTGTTCGTGTGATGCAAGGTCGGGCAAAGAAGATCGAGGGAAACCCCGACCACCCTGTAACTCGTGGTAAAGCAACGGCTCGGTTCGACGCGGTTCTCCAGCTTCTTTACCACCCCGACCGTATTAGCAATCCACAACTTCGATATTCCAAAACCGGAAATCTTAGCAACATCTCTTGGGATCAGGCAGAAGAACGATTCGCCAATGCTCTTAAGAACGCCGATGGGGCGCTAACAGTTGTAACCAACCCTCTCCGAGGTCACTTGGGCAGCGTTGCTAGCAAGTTTGCCGCTCAGTACAACGGCAAGCACATGGCGTTCGATCCTGTCGAGCAGGGCGTACTTCACGGAGCAGTCAAATCGGTTCTCGGCCAAGACCAGCTCCCTACATTTGATATTTCTAACGCACAGACCGTTTTGTCGTTCGGTGCCGACTGGCTCGGTACTTGGGGATCACCAACTCAGTTTGGTGTGAAGTACGGTGAATTCCGTGAGCAGCACGACCGTGGATACATGATTCACGCTGAGCCACGTATGTCTTTGACAGCAGCGGCTGCCGACTTATGGCTTGCTCCAGTACCAGGCACAGAGGGTCACCTCGCACTTGGTATCGCATCGGTCATCATCGATGAAGGTCTCGTCAGTGCATCGAACGTTGCAGCTTTTGAAGCAGCGATTCCAGGCGGCGTAAGCAATGTGACTCTCGATGACGTTGCAGCCCGAACGGGTGTCGACGCTGACCGAATCAAGAAAGCTGCTGAACGTTTTGCAGAACACACACCTTCAGTCGCCTTCGGTGGCGGCTCGGCCGGTGCTCACACTAACGGAAGCTTCAACCTCGGAGCAATCTACGCACTGAACATCTTGGTCGGTGCAATCGAATCTAAGGGCGGAATTATCTCGAACCCCGGATCGGCAATAGACGATGTTCCAGCATCTGCAACCGGCGCTTCGTTCGAAGCATGGGAACAAGAGATCGCCAACTGGCGAGCGGGCAACGTCGAAACGGTCATCATCCGTGGTGCCGACATCGTTCACGGAATGCCAAATTCGGTTGCTATCCGTGAAGCTCTTGAGCACGTTCCGAACGTCATCGCTTTCGGAGCGATTCATGACGACACGATGGACTTCGCAGACCTCGTACTTCCTGAAGAAACTTTCTTGGAGTCGTGGGGAACCGAAATTCCAGAACCGGGTCCTGGGTATCAAGTTGTTGGAACACAGCAGCCGGTCGTAGGCCCAACTATTTCACAGGACGAATCCGGGCTCGTCAGTGACGCTCGCGGATTCGGCGACACACTGCTCGCCATGTCAGACGGTTCTTACGGTCGAGACATGGAAAGCCTTGTACGAGGTGCACTTTCCGATCTTCACTCGACAGGACGTGGATCGGTATCAGCAGCATCGGCATCTCTCTTCACCAACGGTGCCCTGCAGCGTGGCGGTTGGTGGGACACCGACAACAATGGTTCAAGCAGCGTAGGCAGGGTAGCCACGTCGGCGCAAGGTGCCAACTACTCAGATACCGATACGCTTGGTGAAGGCAACGACTTCCACCTCGTTCCGTTCGTATCGAACTCAATATTCGACGGCCGACTCGCTGCTGCTCCCTGGGCACAGCAGACGCCCGACCCTATTTCATCGGCTTCATGGTCGACCTGGGCAGAGATCAACAGCATTCAGGCTGATCAGCTCGGAATCAAAGAAGGCGATGTCCTTTTGATTCGTTCAACCTCAGGTGAGATCGAAGTCCTCGCTTACCCGCACCCAGGTGTTCGCCCCGGTGTGATCGGAATCCCCATGGGACAAGGTCACCGCAAGAGCGGTCGATACGCTGAGGATCGTGGATCAAACGTATTTTCTATTCTTGTAGATGAGAAAGATTCAGAGACCGGCGCACTTGCATGGGCTGCTACTCGAGTAAGAGTTCAGCGCGCAGGCAAGCGGGTCAAGGTTCCGAAGTTCGAAGGTAACGTGGAAGCACGACCTATCGAGCCGGGTGTACCAGTTCTGGTTGTTGGTGTTGGCGAGACTGCCGTCGATGCGCAGGAAGCCAACCACCACCTGTACCAGAAACAGTTCCTCGGTGAACGCAAGGAGTCTGGCGACGATGAGTAATATGCAGGACCAGTGCCTAAAGGCAGTAGCCCAATGACAACAGCAGAATTCGGAACCCACAAGTGGGGCATGGTTGTCGATGTTGACAAGTGCATCGGTTGCAACGCATGCGTAATCGCATGTCAGGCAGAAAACAATATTCCGATCAACACACAGGACCGTGTCGAGCGAGCTCGATCGATCTCTTGGATTCGTGTTGAACGATACTGGGAAGGCGACTTCCCTGACGCTAAGGCTCGGTTCATCCCGATCATGTGTCAACACTGTGAGAATGCACCGTGTGAGCCCGTTTGCCCGGTTTATGCCACCTACCACAACTCGGAAGGCATGAACGTTCAGGTATACAACCGATGTGTTGGTACCCGATACTGCGCAAACGGTTGCCCTTACATTGTTCGATTCTTCAACTACTGGGAGCCTGTGTGGCCGGAATCTCTCCGCAACCACCTCAACCCTGATGTAACAGTCCGAAGCCGTGGAATCATGGAGAAGTGCAGCTTCTGCGTGCACCGTATCCGTCGAGAATCACGCAACGCCCGTAGTGCCGGTGTCGAAATTGCTGATGGCGCAGTTCAAACTGCTTGCTCATCTGCTTGCCCGACAAGTGCACTAAACTTTGGAAACTTCAACGACCCTGATAGCAAGGTATCGAAGATGAAGGAAGACAAGCGTCACTACACGCTTCTCGACCAATTCGGAACCGACCCTAACGTTATCTACCTAGCAAAGATCGATGCTGACAAGAAGGTCGGCGCGGGAGAAGCTGCAACGCATGGCTAGTCAAGCTGTAGCACACGAAGCCGAACATCACGCACCGCCGCCTAACGTCGACGCTGACGTGGTTACGCGGGAATTGATCGCCACCACTACAGGTGCAAGCGGTCGTTTCAAGGCGTGGACTTGGGGACTCGGAATTCTTTCGGTCGTCGGTATCGTTGCGCTTATTTTGAAGTTCATCGATCAGGGCGACGACAGCACCAAATGGGGCTATGTAGCCGCACTGGTTTCTTTCCTGCTTTCCGTAACAGGTGGCGCACCGATGGTCGCAATGGCTCCAGTAATGGCAAAGGCCAACTGGGTTCGACCAATCACTCGGATCGCCGCTTTGTTCTCGTTCGCCGGGGTAGCAACCATCATCATGCTTATACCGCTGGTGGCTATCTTGCCTCCTTTGGTAACAGAGGGTGCTCGACGCCGAACCGTTTGGTACATGGCTCCTGATTATTCGCCGCACTTCTGGACGACGTTGTCACTCGTGCTCTTGCTGATTACCGGTATCGCACTGTTCTACTCAGCTGCACTGCCTGACTTCGCTTCAATGCGTGACCACTCGACTGGCTGGCGCCAGCGTTTAGGCAAGCGTCTTGCTCGTGGTTGGGTTGGTACAGACGTTCAGTGGCGAACACTCCGCATGCGTATCGGCATGTTCGGATCTTTCTACTTCCTGATTCTCGTATTCGTGAACTTCCTAGTTTCGACCGACTTCGGTCAGAGCATGGTTCCCGGATGGCGTGACGCTATCTTCCCGATGTACCACACAGTTTCTGGCTTCCAGGCTGGTGTAGCTGGTGTGGTTATCGCTCTCTACTTCTCACGTAAGTACATGAAGTTAGAGAAGTACATTCACTTGGATGCCTTCTGGTCGCTAGGTCGATTACTGTTTGCATTGACTCTGCTATGGATCTACTTCTTCTATTCCTCGTTCATCGTGTTCTGGTACGGCAGGTCGGAAAACGACATTGCCACACTGGATCTGTTGATCAAGGGACCGATGATCTACGCCTTCTTCGCAGGCATGATTCTTCTGTGGTTCGTTCCATGGTGGATTCTGATCTGGAACAAAGTACGCCGCGGAACCGCCATGATGGTCGTTGGATCATTCGTCATTCTTATCGGACTGCTTATCGACCGTATCCGAACGTTCGTTCCAGCTTGGTCTGTACCGGGTGATCAAATTCACCAGAAGTGGCTCAAAGTTATTCCAGAAACAGTTTGGCCAGATATCTTCGATATCCTGATCATGGCTGGAGGAATTTCCCTAGTAGCATTCATCGTGATGATGATGACTCGTGTGATCCCAGTTCTTTCGGTATGGCAGGTTCAGGAATTCAACCTCCTTGCGAAGCCAATCAGATACATGAAAGGCCATGCAACGTTGGTTGCGAAGCCAGACTAAAAAATTTCAGTAACGAATTTGCTCACGTCTGCCAGACTTTTGACGGACAACTACAGGTAACGAACTAACAGATGCAACAGCGACGAGAACTAGATCAGGTCTATACAAACCGTAAACTTCTAAACGGTCAGTTAGACACGCCCAAATGGTGGCTGCCAACAGTCAGCATTCTCGGAGTCGTGGTTCTAATTGGTGTGGTCGTGATCGCTACGATGATCAACAAGGGCCTTGGCGTAACGGGTCTCGCACGACCTGTTTACTGGGGATTGTTCATCACGACCTTCGTTTTCTGGGTTGGTATTTCTCACGCAGGAATTATGATTTCGGCCATTCTTCGCCTTACTCAGGCTGAATGGCGCAGGCCGGTTACGAGAGCAGCAGAACTACTAACGGTGTTCTCGCTGCTTACGGCTCTTGTGTTCCCGCTTATTCACGCTGGACGACCTTGGCGAATCGCTTACTGGATCATGCCTTACGACATTTCTCGTGGGATTTATCCAAACATCCGGTCGCCACTGATCATGGACCCGGTCGCAATTAGCACGTACCTCACAGGTTCAACCCTGTTCTTGTACATCGCTTTACTGCCTGACCTCGGTAACCTTCGTGATCGCACCACCGGTTGGAAGAACGCTATGTACACCGTTCTGTCGCTTGGCTGGAGAGGTAATCCTCGACAGTGGAAGATGCAGACTGTTGGTGGAATTCTTCTTTCAGCGTTGATGCTTCCGATTTTCGTATCGGTTCACTCAATCGTTTCGTGGGACTTCGCTGTCGCTGCGGCAGTTGAAGGTTGGCACTCAACTATCTTTGCGCCTTACTTCGTTATTGGTGCTGTGCACTCCGGTGTATCGGCTGTGGTGACGATGATGGCATTGATGCGATGGCTGTGGAAGTGGGACGACTTCATTCGGCCAGAACACTTCGACGCTCTCGCACGACTACTTATTGTTGTAGCAACAGGTTGGCTCGCATTCACTTTCTTGGAACTCACCTTCGCCCTATACAGTCAAGATGCTCCAGAAATTGCACTGCGTGAGATGCAGATGTTCCAGTGGCCCTGGAATGCACTCTTCATCATTTTCTTCCTCACTGCATATGCAATTCCCGTGCCCATGTGGCTGTTCAAGAGGGTTAGGACGAACATCGCATTGATGTTCTGGACTTCTATCCTCGTGAACATTGGCATGTGGCTTGAACGATTCCTGATTATCGTGCCTGGTTTGGCACGCAGGACTCCGTTCGTATACACATGGGAGGCGTACCGCCCAAGCGCTGTTGAATGGACAATCTTCATTTGGTCATTCGCATGGGTTACGTTCCTAATGCTGTTATTTTCGAAGTTCTTCCCGCTTGTACCGTTGTTCGAGCAAAAGGAGAGCCAGGTATTTACTGAAGATGTAATGATTGGTCGGGCGAAGATTCCGGCCATCATTAGGGAAGCTGACTAGAGGATCGTTTGATGAGAAAAAGTATTCTTGGACTGTTTCAGCAGCCCGAACCCGCCGCAGATGCGATGGACGGACTGAAGGAAGCTGGATTTGAACTCGGCACATTCGATGTGCTGACGGGTACTCCATACCCAGAAGGTGCCTTCGGGGAACATGTTCCTCAGCATCGTCTGTTCCGCTACCCCGCGTTCGGAGCAATTATCGGTTTCACATTGGCAGTATTCCTGACATCGGTAACCCAGCTCGCCTACCCGATGGTAACCGGTGGTAAGCCGATCCTGTCGATCTTCGCAATGTTGATCATCATGTACGAAATGACGATGCTCGCCGGCGTTATCGCAACGGTCATAGGAATAGTTATTGAGTCACGGCTCCCAAATATGCAGCCTGGGATCTATGACACACGTATCACTGAAGGCTGGATTGGCGTAGTTATTACATTCGACGACGAATCTAAAGTCGCCGATGCAGAGAGCGTGCTCAATAAGGCAGGCGCTCTGGAGATCAAGCACGCGTAATGACTTCGTTCTCAACGAATATCAAATCAATGCTTACACGTAGACTAGTTTTTGTTGTCGGGCTAATCATGCTCGTCACACTGGCTTCATCTGCTTGTGCAGTTCAGGAATCGAACACCTACCCGGTTGAAATATTCTCTGAAATGCACTATTCGCAGTCGTTCAGGATGCAAGAGCCGCCTCGTTTAGCACCGCCAGCCGATTCGGTTGTCTTCAAGTCTGCAGGCGACTCTAGCCAGACCTACAACGTTCCAGACAAGCAAGAACGAGCTTATGACCCAGCGGTCGCAGGCAACCTCTACAGAGTCAACTGCTCGGTTTGCCACGGAGTTTCAGGACTTGGTGACGGTAAGGCTGTTCGACACATAACTTCAAGTTCGAGCTTTTATGCCACAAACGAAGGAACACCGTACAAGGCTCCACCAAACCTCATAGATTCGGCAGCTAACCGACTAAACCAACGTGAGGTCATGTTTAGTTTCATTTCAGGATGGAACGGTCCAGTAATGCCTGAATTTGGCAAACTCCTGGCTGAAGAAGACATTAGGGACATAGTGAACTACATCTTTGACGATACGACTGGTCTCAGTAAGTAAGTGGTCAAAGCTGAGTGAAGGTGCGGCACGTAGTCGCACCGTTATTTAACCCCGGTCACTCATAGAGGGTATCCTTGCACGGGGAAAGTAAAGTTATGGCATCCCGGCTTTCGTTCGTAATTATCGGAGCGTTGCTGTTCACCCTCTTATTAGCCCTTTCTGGCTGTATCAGAGAATCTGACATTACCGCCGAGCAGCGTGCACACCAGCTTTCCGGTGAACTAATGTGCCCCGTTTGCGACGGCCAAACGATCGATGGTTCAAACGCCCAGATCGCCGTCGACATGCGACTCAAAGTTCGTGATTTGCTCGACGAAGGTTTAACCAACGCAGAAGTAAGAGATTATTTTGTAATTCGATACGGTCAAGAAATTCTTGCGGCACCTGAGCGCAGCGGATTCAATCTACTGGCATGGATAGTTCCCGTTCTCATTGTTTTGGGTGCCATTGGAATCGCGTTATTGAGCATCAAAAATATGCGTAAATCAGGACTCGAAGCTCAGTCTATTGGCGGTACTTCAGTTGCTATCGAACGAAAGCAGGATGATCTATCCGATTATCTGGTGCAGGTAGATCGTGACCTCGGCATGTCTTCTGACTCCAACCTAAGCCTGAACGCTGACAGCAATTCAGATGTACTCAAAGACTCCAAGGAAACCGGAATCTCAGAAAAGGCGAACTCCTAATGGCTGATCTGGGTGTGATGGCATTAATGCTCGGGCTTGTCCTGAGTGCGTACTCCGCCATCGGAGCCGTCGTTGGCGAAAGGATAGGCATGGCAGAGCTTGTCGTAAGCGCAAGGCGAGCGCTGTACATGACGACCGTTGCCGCAGCTGTCGCATCAGCCGCGCTGATAAACGCCTTTGTACAAAACGACTTCTCGATCGCGTACGTCGCCGATCACTCAAACACACTCATGGACAGAGCTTTTGTTTGGGTGGCGTTCTACGCCGGTAACGAAGGCTCACTGCTCTACATACTTCTTGCGCTTTCGGTTATTTCCGCGATTTCTGTCTGGTTCGCTCCGAAGCGACTCGCACGAAGCATGCCATGGACGATAGCTATTCTTGCGATTATCCAGTTGTTCTACTTCGGAGTGCTCACATTCGCTGCTAGTCCCTTCGAATTGCTCGACACAATACCCCTCGAAGGACGCGGCATTAACCCGCTGCTAACTCACCCAGGCATGTTCAGCCACCCTCCCCTGCTCATGGGCGGGCTCATTGCAATCACGATTCCGTTCGCATTCGCCTCCGGCGCCCTAATCGCTGGTAACTACGGCGACGATTGGATCGATGTTGCCAGAGTCTCAGCACTCATCGGCTGGGGCGTACTCGGCACCGGAATGCTGCTTGGCGCATGGTGGGCATATACGATCCTTGGCTGGGGTGGATACTGGGCATGGGATCCCATCGAAAACGTGGCGCTCATGCCTTGGCTAGTAATGACGGCGTTCATCCATTCGATCATGGTGCAAAAACGTCGAGGCATGTTCCGAATGTGGAATGTCGCATTATTAAACATCGCCTTCGTGCTCGCTCAATTGGGAATGTTCATAAACCGAGGCGGTCCCGTAGTTAGCGTCCACTCGTTCGCAGCTTCTACATTGGGCGTGATCTTCTTGGTCTTCATGCTGGCGAGTCTAGTATTCGCGTTCGCCCTCTTCCTATGGCGAATGCCACAGTTAAAATCCGACCGAGCGATGGAATCGTTCGTGTCACGCGAAGCGTCATTCCTTATCAACAATTTCTTGTTTCTTTCTGTAATGGCAGTGACACTCTGGGGCGTTCTGTATCCGCTATTCTCAGACTTGGCGAGGGACGTATCAGTCAGCGTTTCAGCTCCTTACTTCGATCGTGCAAACGGCCCAGTGTTATTGGGAATCGTCATCATGATGGGCATCGGTCCCCTCCTGCCGTGGCGAAAAGCTTCGGCCCGATCAATGAAGCAGTGGTTCGTTTGGCCGACATTAGTTGGGCTGGTAGCGATCGGCGTCCTTGTAGCACTTGGCGTTCAACGCCCAGTGGCGATCTTCTCATTTGGCGTCTTAGCATTCGTTGCAACGTCGATTGCTGAGGAGTGGTGGCGTGGAACAGCGGCTCGACACCGTTCTGGCGATAACTGGGCACTCGCCTGGTGGCGACTCGTCAACGGAAACCGCCCAAGGCACGGCGGCTACATCGCCCATCTCTCTATTCTGATGCTCGCCTTAGGCATCATCGGCACTAACTTCTATCAGCAACGTACCGACGGAGCGCTCGCCCTTGGCGAAAGTTTGGTGCTCGACAATTACCGAATCGAATATGTCGACAACGGTGATTCCAGCCGACCCGACCGTATCGCTCAATGGGCCGAAATGTCGGTGTATGAAATAGATCCCGAGGACTACAAACAAGAGATTTCGTTTGCCAGAGCGCAAGGCTCGTCAGGATTCACTCTTAAGGACAGCACGCTCAGGCCGAACGATGAGCTGATCGACACGATCGAACCCTGGCACGGTTTTTATATCGATTTCAATATGGCGTCGGTGCGTTCGGGCATCAGATCGACTGTGGTCGAAGACCTCTATGTGATCCCGCGAGACTTCCTTGCCGATGGCAGAGTGTCTCTCGCTGTGAGTATTAACCCGCTCGCATGGTGGTTGTGGGCATCAGGGCCATTTTTCATTCTTGGCACTATGGTTGCTCTATGGCCCCAGGCAGCAGTTGAAAGACGACCCGCTCGCAAACGGCTCCAGGATGAATCGGAAGGCGAAATCTAATGCCGATTCTCCTTGGAACTTTGCTGGCTTTGGTATCGGTAGCAGTTATTGCTTACCCGTTTTTAGGCTCGAAAAGATACCGACTAGTTTCAGAAACCTTCGTAACACGCGAAAAACTGCGAGCCGAGCGATTGCGAATTTATCGCAAAATAAGTGATGTAGAGGCCGACTTCACGTCGGGCGATCTTACTGAAGCTGACTATCAACAGCAGCGAGATCAGTTGAGAATTGCAGCAGCGGAAATATTAAAACAAGAATCCGGTGGATCGATTACGGATGCTAAACGTGACGAAGAGCTAGAAAAAGAAATCTCCCGATTAAGGGAACAGTCCACCTCTTCAACCGAAGCACCCGAGGGCGGCGACTCACTGTGATGAACAAGCAAATTCGAAATCTCATGAACGTTCAAATCCAAACACTGCCAATCCGACTATTCCTATTCGTCGGAATAACGGCGTTAGCACTGGTCGCAGTTGTCCCATCGTCGGACACACGAGTCGTTTCAGCTCAGGATCAACCTGACAGCATTTTAGGAAAAGTTACCAACGGCACCGACGGCAGCGAACTGCCTGCAGATCTAGAAGTTCTGCTGATGTCGATCGATCTCGCAACTAACCAGATCATCGAGCAGGAATCTACTGGCGTCGATGAAGACGGCATTTTCGGGTTCAGCAACTTGATTTCTGGACCAGGGCTGTCTTACCGAGTTGTGGTGAATCACGGTTCGTACACACCTTCTGTCGACATGGCGCACATCGAAAACTGGCAGAACGTCAGGATGAGCATCTACGACGAAACGAAGTCGCTAGAAGACATCACTATCGGTTCGTACGTGCTGATGATTCCGACCATTGATGCCCGAAGCCGACAAGTTGGCGTACTAACAGTTATCAACGTGGATAACCGCGGCGACCACGTCTGGGTGCCAGATTTGACTGATCCCAACCTAACGGGGTTTGATCTACTTCGATTTAATATTCCTGAAGGTTTCGCGGATCTTTCGATCGAATCTGAACTGCCAACTGGAAATATTCTCGAGATACCTACAGGATTCGCACTTACCAACCCGATTCCACCGGGCGAGTTCGCTATCTTGGTTAGCTACATTCTGGAATATGAAGGCGATTCGTTCGACTTCAATCTGAAGCTTCCATACGGGGCAGATCAGGTACGAATGCTGCTGCCAGAGGATGGCGGATCGATCGAAGCTGAGGGCTTCGGTGCTCCAGAGTCGGTTGTTGTAGCCGATAGCGTGTTCAATCAGTACCAGGGCAAAGATTACGCTGCCGGGATTGAACTTGGAGCGACCTTCTCAGGATTGCCTCAGCCTACTCCCGTGCAAACTATCAACTACTACATTCAAGATAACGACTATGTTATTTACACCGTTTGGCCCGTCGGAATCGCCATCCTAGCCATCCTCGGTTACGCATTGTTCGTAAATCGCAAACGAAAAGAAGAAGACGATGACGAACTGGCGAGTCGGGACGACATCATCGCTGAGATCCTAGTCCTCGACGAAGAGTACGAAGCTGGCAACATCGATGAAGATAAATACAACGACCGCCGTGACGAGCTAAAACAAGTAGCGCTTGAATACAACGACGTTGCAGACGAACCTTCCGATGAGTCAGAGCAGCTCGATAGATCTGAAAGTGACTCTGACGGCGATGAAAATGACGCACCGGATACTTCAGACACAGACTCAGATTCGGACGAAACCAAGCCAGAAGATTCGGACAAGTAACTGTGGGTCAGAGACGACAGGTACTATTCGGGGTGGGAATCCCTGTCTTATTGGTGCTGTCGCTCTTCGCGTGGGGCGTGATCCAGAACGATGGTGAAGCTGGTCGCCCAGGCATCAACGATAATTTTGGTGAAGTCGGTCTTTCAGTAGAGCCGTTCGCAGATTTCCAACTGACGACTCTCGATGGCGAAGTGATTTCTATCGCCGACTATCGAGGCAAGATCGTTGTGGTCGACTTCTGGTCGTCTTGGTGCGCACCGTGCCGGGCTGAAGGTCCTGTCCTAGCTGAAACCTACGACAAATGGAGAGACCGTGGAGTTGAGTTCATTGGTGTTGCTATTTGGGACACAAAAGTCCCCGTTGAGGAATTCATCGAACGCAACGGAATCAACTACGTGAACGGCATCGACCCCTCTGGAAAAATTTCTATCGACTTCGGTGTAAGTGGGATTCCAGAAAAATTCTTCATCAACCCAGAAGGCGAAATCGTTAAGAAGATTGTTGGACCAAACACCAGCCGAACTCTCGATAGCATTCTGACCGACATGACCGACGCAGCTCTGGGAATCACACCCGCCAGTTAGATCGTTAGAGACGGGATAGACCGCCCTACCCGTCCCGAGCGCAGCCGAGGGGACCTGGCGGGGCGGGTGTGTCATCGTTCTTTGGAGGAATCTACGACCAAAGGTATCCTCCGTCGAATGTCTACCAACATGATCGCCGTGTACATGGTCGCAAGTATCAAGGGTGTTTTGTACACAGGCTTTACCACCGACTTGTTAACCCCCATCGAACAGCATAAAGCCGGTGCCGGAGGAGAGTTTAGCTCAAAGTACAGAACTAACGAACTTGTCTGGTGCGAACTCCATGAGTTGATAGAATCCGGCCGGGCAAGAGAATCGCAGATCAAGAAATGGCGACGATCAAAAAAGGCATTCTTAATCGAAATACAGAACCCTTATTGGGAAGATATTTCACACACGGTTGGATGATCGTTCCAGCAAAGGCGATGACACACCCGCCCCACCAGATCCCTCGGCTGCGCTCGGGACGCAGTAGTGGCAGCCAAGTGAGAAACCCTAATTCTGGTGTATACCGCCATCGACGTTTAGAGCTTGCCCCGTGATTGCTCGAGCCCGATCAGAGGCGAGGAATGCGACAGCTTTCCCAACGTCGTCGACGGTCTGCTCACGACCGAGCGGAACCAGCTCCGTAACCGTCTGCAGAAATATTTGGCGAGGAGTCAGTCCAGCATTTTGAGAGTGCATAGATTGTCTCCACTCGGCAATATTCTCCCATAGTGGAGTCCATATCAATCCGTGGCAGACTGTGTTGACGTTTATGCCATGCGGAGCCAACTTGAACGCCCACGGCTGGGACACATTTGATGGCAGCCGCCTTAGACGCCGCGTATGAGGCGAATCCGGGTCGGCCAGCTCGGCCGGCGATCGATGAAATATTCACGATTTTCCGTAACCACGATCGACCATGTAGCTCTCTACCGACTGCGTCCCGTTCACAATGCCGAAAACATTCACGTCGAAGGTCGACTGCCAGTCATCGACACTTGGGTTTTTTAAAGTCTTGAAGTCTTCTGCTCTGCCGACTCCCGCGTTGTTCACAAGAACGTCAAGCTGCCCAAATTCTTCCAGAGCTGTCTCGACCATATCGTCGGTCGACCACTGCTGGGTGACATCGGTCTCGCAGAAGTACGACTGAGTTCCGCCCGCCTTGATTTCGGTGACGACACCTTTCGCTGATTCTTCATCCATGTCAGCGATGATCACATTTGAGCCGAGCCGAGCAAGCTCGAGCGCTATCCCGCGCCCGATGCCTCTAGCGTCGCCCGTAACTATCGTTGTTTTGGCTTCAAAATCCATAAAAATCAATGGCGCTCATGAGCGCATAAAAAAGCCGCCATCAACGTTCAATGATTGCCCAGTAATGTTCCTAACGTCTTCCGAAACAAGGAAAGCAACCGCATCCGCTACGTCTTCTGGTGTCTGTTCTTTTTTCATTGGAATATTGACGGCAACCATCGTGTCGAACACCTGACGAGGTTTCATCCCTTTGAAGGCAGGGATTGTCATTGGCGTAACGATCGCCCACCTGCTCCCACATAGGAGTCCAGAGAAGGCCGGGACAAATAGCGTTGACGGTAATGTTGAAGCGAGCCAATTAGAGTGCGGTCGATTGCGTGAGACTGATCACCGCGGCCTTTGAAGCCGAATAGTGTGGCAGAGATGGTCGCCCTACCTGCGATCGATGCGAGATTTACGATTCGTCCACTGCGACGTTTGGTCATCTGTGTACGAAAGGCCAAAGTAACATTCGTCATTCCGATTACGTTCACCTGATAGGTGCGTTTCCAATCATCTTCAGTCGAGTCTGAACGTGTTTGTCACCCTGCTGAACCAGCGATGCCGGCGTTATTTATCAGGAAATCAGCAGATCCTAACTCATCTACCGTAGCGTTCACCAGACCATCACAAGCTTCTAGATCAGTGACATCCGTGACGAACGAGCTGGAGTTCCCCGAAATCTCTCGGGCTTCATCGGCGGTCTGAGCAGCTGCATCTTCGTTGATATCGGCAGTCATCACAGATGCGCCTTTTTCGGCGAGCTTCAGAGCGATCGCACGTCCGATGCCTGTAGCAGCACCTGT
>ERZ891418.445-NODE-445-length-14246-cov-5.251920_pt1 | contig 14246 bp, 10 predicted proteins | sample MGYA00521236_ERZ891418 | MGnify/ENA primary metagenome ERZ891418 (study PRJEB32303, sample SAMEA104408696) | aquatic metagenome | biome: Brackish water; feature: Chemocline; material: water | place: Baltic Sea | collected 2014-10-18T10:34:00 | depth 100 m ... | reverse complement strand
GGTGGGTCGCCGTCCCCGTGTGTGTGATCGAGCGACGGGGCATCATGGAGTGCTTGAAACGAAGCTCAGAGCTCACCCGTGGTAACCGCTGGCAGGTCTTCGCGATCTCCATCATCGGCGTTCTGATCGGCTTTTCGTCGGCCTTCCCCATCGGCATCGCCAAAGAGTTTGTGGGTGATTCCGCGGCGCGCCAAGGCCTCTCCATCGCTCTGGTGGCCGTGACTGCGGCACTGGCTGTGTTCCAAGGGATCCTGGTCAGCGTGACCTACTCCGAGCTGCGCACCAAGAAAGAGGGCACGACCTCCGACGAGCTGCTCGAGATCTTTTCCTGAGGGAGGACTCGTCTACACCTCGTCGGCGGGCGGAGTGGGAGGCGCCGGCGGGACTACGGGCACCGGCGGAACTCTGGGCCCGGCGGGGTCCCCGGCCTGCGAAGCAGCCTGCGGAGGATCCTCTGGCGTCCGCCATTGGAGCGGCTCGGCACTCGCGCTCGGCTTCGCCCTGCTTCTTTCCTTGCCGCTGAGTTTCGTCTGTAGAGCTCGCGGTTTCCCCGCCTGGGGCGCGACCGATTTGTCCGCCCGCTTGTCCCCCATCAGCATTCGGCCTTCGAGGTAGGCGCGTTGCGCGCGATAGAACTCGGAGAGAAACTCGAGAGATGGGTACATCTCCCCGGTGTAGCCGATCTTCTTTGCGATGCGCTCGGAGACGGCCAGAAGCGTTTCGGCCGGGGTCTTCGGTTCGCGGAGGATCTTCTCGAGAACCTGCAGTTCGTAGATCCCGTACGAGTCGAGCTGCTCTCGCGTGAACGCGAAGCGCGCCATTTCTCCGCTTGCGACCTCTTCGGCCGGCTCTTCGACGAGGTCGGGGAGCAGCGTCCGACGCGGTGCTTGGACCACCATCGTTCCCGCGACGAGATCCCCCACGCGCAAGCGTTGCTTGTTGAAGAGAGGGAAGAAGATGAATCCCATCACCCACAACAACGAGATCAGCCGCCCCCAAGGGGGAAGGTTCGGGATGAGCTCGTCTCCCGCGAGCAGAATCGTGAGCGGCAAGAACACTTCGATTTCTCGGGTGAGATTGCGCGCAAAGATCGCCTCGACCCGGAGCGGCTTGCCCGAGCGATCGATGACTTGGAGCCCGATCATGCGCTTCCCGACGGTGCGGCCGCGCCAGAGGATCTCGAGTCCCGAGAAGTAGAAGTTGCGAAAGCCGAAGATCAGGACGAATGCGAGAGAGCTCGCCGTGGCGGAGTCGATCACCATGAGCGCGGTGATGACGATGCCGCACACGATGACGGCCATGATGATCAGGAACGCGTCGAGGAGGAACGCGCCGGCGCGGTCCCCGCCGGAGGCGACGGTGAAGCGCAAGGGCACTCCCTCCGGCGTCGGAATCTCGACGGTGGGCCCCTTGTGGCCTTCGAGGTAGCGGACTTTCGTTGAATCGCTCACGCCGGCCGCGCCTTCCGCCCGACCCAGCCAAAGTAGTAGATCCAGAACAGTCCGGTGATGAGCGCAACGGAGTAGCGAATCGTCAGGTCGTTGACGAGTTGGCGGAAGAAGCCTTCGATCAGCGCCGCGATGAAGAACATCCCGACGCAGCCGATCGCGATCACACCGGCGCGTCTCCCCGCGACAACCATGCTCTCCAGTCGGGTGCGTCGGCCGGGGAAGATCGCCGCCATTCCCACTGCGAACCCCGCACCCCCACAAAGCATGACCGCGAGCAGCTCGGTCACCCCGTGGGGGAGTAGCCAGGACCACAATTCAACCGAGAGGCCTTTCTGTTCATGGAGTGCGGCAAACGCCCCGAGAATCAGCCCGTTTTGGATCAGCAACAAGCCGACGAGAAGGAGCGGGACCGCCCCGAGCGCATAGCAGAGCAATCCGATCTGGGCGTTGTGGGTGAAGAGGAAGGTGGCGAACACGCCGAGCGATTGCGACTCCACCTTCTCCCCTTCGTTCATCAGGACCGCGCGCAGCTCTTCCCGCGTCGAAGACGGATTGCGCCCCGCGGAATAGTCGGGAGAGACGAACAAGTCGTAGTTATCGAGATTGGAGAGAGTCATCCCGTACGCGGCGAGGAACCCGACCACCGTGACCGCCATCGAGAGCGCGACCCACACCTTCAAGTCGCGGACCGCCTGGGGGAATGAGTGAGTGAGGTACTCGATCACCACTTCGCCGGGGCGGCGACGCGGGGAGTAGACGACGAAGTAGGACCGGACCGCGAGTCCCTCGAGGTACTCAAGGACGTTGCGGTCGAGGGAGATCGAGCGCGCGACCGAGAGGGAAGAGATCACTCCGCGGTACAGGACCGGGAGGTCGTGGAGCTCGTCCGCGGTCAGCGAGCGAATGCCTCGTTTCTCGACCTGGGTGACGAGCCGCTCGAGCTCGCGCCACCGCTTCTCACGCTCCTGGCGGAACTGAGTACTCTTCAGGGCGATTTCGCTCATCCCACCATCTCCCGTTGTCGGATGCGGAGGTACCGGGCGACGAGTGACGTCGACAACTCCGTCGGAGTCGCGTCGATACATTGAATTCCGCGGCGTCTGAGGGTGCGGAACACGCCGGTGCGTTCGCGGAGGAGATCGGAAGCGACCACCGAGCGGTGCACAGAGAGCGAGCTTTCCGGCTTCGCATCGCGGATCGCGGTCAGTCCAGGGTCGCGTAGCCCCACAAAGAGGAGCAGGTGGCGCGATCCGATGCGACTGAGATTTTCGAGCATCAGGTCGGCGGTGATCGAGTCGACAAAGTCGGTGAAGAAGACCACTAGCGAGCGGCGGCGCACTTTCTGGGAGAGTTGTGCGACGCTCAGTGTGAAGTTGGTCTCGCGATCGGAGTAGGCGATCCGCGCGCAGCGCTCTTGAAGCCCGTTGAAGCTCGACAGCCCCTTCTTCGGCAACGTTGCCTCGTGGATGCGCTCGTCGAAGTGCAGGAGTCCGACCTGATCTCCCGATTTCAGAGCGACGTAGGCGAGGAGCAGCGCGGCGTTGATCGCATGATCGAGCTTCGGAATTCCTTCGAGCGGCTCTCGCATCAAGTGTCCCGAGTCGATCGCGATGATCACGGGGTGATTTCGCTCCGCCTGGAACTCGCGCACCAGCAGCTTCCGGTGGCGCGCGGTCGCCTTCCAGTCGAGTCCGCGGGGGTCCAACCCCGGTTGGTACTCCTTCAACGACTCGAACTCCGACCCTTCCCCGAGATAGCGCTGAATCTTCTGCCCGATGAGGTACTGCCGGTTGGTGAAGAAGCGGAGTGCTTGCTCGCGCACCGAACGGATGTCGGGGGTGACGGGAATCTTGCGATCGAGAACGATCCGACGCGCGCGAGCGCTGAGCCCGAGCGGTCCAGACCAACGAACCCAGAGCGCTGCCACTTCCGCCTCGCCCCGGCGCAGCGGGCGGAGCGGGAACGTCAGCGGTGTGTCCCCGCGCGAGGCTTGGGGGGAGTTCTCTGCCAGGATGGGCCCGGTTTCGAGGATCCACGTGAATCGAGGCAGAGTCCCCGGGGGAATCCTGACGGTGATCGTCGCCGCGTCTTCGCGTCCGACGTAGAGGATCTCAGGCGTCACGATTTCGAGCTCGAGTCGGCGGGTCGAGAGGGCGAGCAGCGAATCGATACCGACCAAAAGGAGCAGCGCGATCATCGCGACCAGCCAAAAGGTCCAGAGCGACGGGGACAGGATGGCTGGCATCACCGCGAGGGGGAGCCCCGCCGTGAACCCGAGTAGTGCCAGTCGCGTCGGGCGGATCATCGCGGTGCAGCCACCTGTTCGATCACCTGCGATATTACCTGCTCCGGGCCGAGGTTCTCGATCTCGGCGGCGGGGCTCAGGATGAGGCGATGGCGCATCGCGGGTTCGAAGAGCTTCTTGACGTCGTCTGGGATCACGTAGTCGCGGCCGGAGAGGAGTGCGTGCGCCTTCGCGGATGCGGCGAGGCGACTGGTCGCGCGGGGTGACCCCCCAGCGAAGATCGCGGGGTGCTCTCGGGTGGCGCGCACCAGGTCGACAATGTAACCGATCATCTCATCGGTCATCGTGAACGCGGCGATGGCGCGGCGCGCTTCTTCAATGAACGGCATCGTGGCGATCGGTTTGAGGCTTGCGAGTCGTTCCTCGAGCGTTCCCCGTGCGCGACCGTGACGGACCACCAGCTCGACCTCTTCTTCGCGCGACGGGTAGCCGACCAGAAGCTTGAACAAGAACCGATCGAGCTGCGCTTCGGGCAGGGGGTAGGTGCCCTCTTGCTCGATCGGGTTCTGGGTTGCGATCACCATGAATCCCGGCCCGAGCGCGTGGCGCGTGCGATCGATGGTGATCGTGCGCTCTTCCATCGCTTCGAGGAGCGCCGCCTGGGTCTTCGGCGGGGTACGGTTGATCTCGTCTGCGAGCAGCATCTCAGTGAAGATCGGTCCACGGGTGAGCTGAAAGGTCGAGGACTGAAAGTCGTAGATGTTGGTGCCGAGGATGTCCCCAGGCATCATGTCGGGCGTGAACTGAATCCGCCCGAACTCGAGATCGAGCCCCTTCGAAAAGGTGCGCGCGAGCAGCGTCTTCGCGACCCCCGGCGGCCCTTCGAGGAGCACGTGTCCTTCGCTGAGGAGCGCCACGAGGAGGAAACGAATCGTTTCTCCCTGCCCGACGATCACCTCTTCGGTCTGGGCGAGCAAGCGCTCACCGACCGCTTCGATCTCCTTCGGATCCATTCACGATCTCCCATCGCCAGCGATCGATCGCGAGCGCGAGCTCGCGAATCTCTTCTTCCGACCCGCGGGAACCGAGTACCTGCGCGCGCTCCACGAGTCGGGTGATTCTAAGTTTGCCATGACTCTTCTCGCGCTCCGCGAGCCAAGCGACCCGCTCACTGACTGTCCCGGTGGCCGGGCCGTGCAGGCGAGCGCATGCCGCATCAATCGCGAGGAGGAGGTACTTTCGTGCCACGAGTCCGCGGTGACGACCGAAACGCATCAGCTCCGCGGTCGAGTCGACCAGTCGTCTGCTTCCCGCTTCGAGTCCTATTTGTTCTTCGATCGGAGGTCCAAATCGCCCGAGCGCGCTCCAAATGACGACGAAGAAGAGGAGAGCGCACTGCAGAACGATGAGGAGCAGTGGGAATCGCATAACCTCGCGCCAGAAGCCACCGCGCGATCCGGAGCCGTGACACGACTCGTCGATGATGACGCGCTCCCCTTTTGTGAGGAGCAATTCGATCAACTCGATCGCAACTTTGGCATTCGCGCCGTCGTTCGGCCACAACCCGTGGTTGGCGATCAGATCGGGATCGGAGACGACGATGATCCGCCTGTCCCCAAGTCCATCGAGCTCGCCGATGAGCGTTCCTTGGTCGGTGTACACCCACGGCTCGAGATCGGGGTGGGAGACCAGTTGCGGTCTCTCGAGGTGCGGGACCGATTGGAATGTTCCTTTCCACCCGGTGGGCTGGATGAGGCGACGCTCGATTTCCCACTCATCATCTGTGCCGGTCCAATCGGTCAACTCGGTGAGAACCTCGCGGACTCTCATCTCGGCGACCTCGCTGGTCTGTTCCGCGAATTTTCGGTTCGCCTGACTCTGGGTCGCGGTGCGCTTCGGAAGAACGACGATCGAGACCTGTGCATCGAGATCGCGCATGAAGCTGAGCTGATCTTCACCCTCTTCATCGGGGACGGGGCGCGGCTCGGCGATGAGGAGCACGCCTTGGTTCCGCGCCTTCTGACCCGATCGCGCGCGGCTCACCTCGGTTTCGATGCCGAGCTCTTCCAAGAGTGCGACGAAGGCTCGGTGTCCGAGAGCGGAGCGGCTGAATGCGGATGGCTCGACGTCAGTGGGTTCGAACAACTCGGGGCCGAACACCCCGGCGAGGAGCGTTGCGACCAGGGAGAGCATGATGACCGGTACCCCGATCGCGATCACCCGCGCGCTGAAGGGGGAGTCAGTCGCGGTGCTCTTGGCGGTACTCTTCGGACTAGCGGCGGACACGCGAGGGTCCTTCCCGACACTCAGTGCGAAGTTCGGAGTGCCAGTGCGCGCACGCGAGGAAATCTTCCTTCGTGACGGACTCAGTGCCGAAGTGACTCCCCTGGACTGCGCCGACGATCTTCCCGAGGGGCAATCTGGCCGCGTTGGGAAGGGGGGCGAGCGTGACGATCTCTCGACTGGTGAGCCACGGGGGCGCCTCGTATCCGATCGAGCCGCGAATCTCCTGGATCGTGCCGAGGAGGAGAAGGTGGATCGCCTCCTTGAAATCGCCTCGCTCGGCTGCGGCGCGCGCGAGCTCGAGGGGACGCGACGTCAGTTGGACGGCAACCTGTGTCTGGGGCGATCGTCCATCCTCGATCTGGGGTGGCGCGCGATTGCGAAACCAGCTTGCGGCCAGCATGACGAGGAGCACCACGAGGGCACCGAAGACGATGTACATGAGCAGCTGGAAGAACGGAAAGCCGGGGGAGTTCCAGTTGCCCGAACGCCGTTTGGGCTTCTCCGAATTTTCGGGGATGTTCCACTGAATGTTCGCGCGACGCACTCGCTCGAGAGCGCTGTCGATTTCAGCGGAGGTCGGGGCGGCGTCGGCCGAGTCCAATTCCGATGGGGTGGCTCCCGTCGGCGGCTCTTCCGCCGGCTGAGCTCCATCGGCCAAACTTCCAGCGGCCCACAAGGCGAAGGAAGGCATGGGATGCGTGCGATCCGATTCGGAACTCGCCAGCTCGGAACGGTCCAGTTCCGAACGGCCCTCCGACGGCGGGCCCGTGACGAGTGCGAAGGCGCCAAGGAGCAGTGCGAAGACGCCAAGGAGCAGTGCGAAGACGCCAAGGAGCAGTGCGAAGGCGCCAAGATACTGCGCGAGGAGAGCGGGGAGGAATCCTCGGCGGTTCCTCCAGCGGCACGGGCTCAATCCGCTCCTCCTTGTTCAGACTGCAAGTTTGTTGGGGCATGAGTGGCCCCCGTCGATGCGGGGGAGCTCGGGGTCCCGATGGATGCGGTGAGTATCGTACCCGAGAAGCCGCGCGGTGGGGGACGTGCTTCGGTTCGGGCCATCGATCGAGTGACATACTTCGTCGGATGTCGATTCGTCATCTGCCGGGTACTCTCTGAAGACCTGCGTCAACACGGTCGCGGGTGTCTACAACTCCGAAGAGCACCGGCCGGCTCGCGGCAACGAGACGGCTCGAGACGAGACAATGGGAGGTCCGAGGATCGCCCACCGACCCGCATCCGTGGCAGAGGGGGCCGGGGGTGCGGGTCTTGCTATTGTTCCTGGAAGACTATTGTTCCTGGAAGACTATTGTTCCTGGAAGACTACTGTTCCTGGAAGACTACCCGTTCGACTGACGATCCCACTGCTGCTCCCACCCCTCCCTCCCGCTCATCTACTCCGCTTCGCTCCCGACCCGATCCCACCACTCATCTGCCGTGAACCCCGCTTCGAGCCACGGCGCGCTCGGCACCGTTTCCTCGACTTTCTCACCCCACCACGGCGGCTCCTTCTTGAACTTGGTGCTTCCCGCGCTGGTCGACTTTGCCTGTCGCACGATCGTTCCGTCTGACGACCAGTACGTGTACTGCTGGTACTGACCGTCGACCACATCCTCCCAAAGGATGACGCGGATCCCCGTCTTCGCGGACCAACCTTCGACGGTCGATCCCTCCACCGGTTTTCCGGTCGTGCGAGAGAGCTTCGAGAGCCAGATCGTATCGGGCGCGTCCATGAAGTCCGTGCGCTGCCAACGCTCTTCTGTACGCAGCCACTCCCAGACCGGTGGGCCCCAGAAGATCGCCGATCCGACCAGGAGACCGAGCATCGCGACGGTGAGCGCTCGATGGAAGATGGGTCTCGGGGCGCCAGCGGCTCGCTTCAAGAGTGACTCTACCCCTCGGCCATTTCGGCGAGCAGCCACGCGGCGGTCTCGATGCCTCGCTGGTAGTCGGGGAGGTGGAACTTCTCGTTCGGCGAGTGCGCGTTGTCATCGGGAAGACCCAGGCCGAGAAGGATGGTGTCGATCCCGAGCGCCTTCTTCAGCACGCTCACCACGGGGATCGAGCCCCCTTCGCGGATCATCACCGGCGTCTTTTCGAACCCCTTCTCGATCGCGCGAGCCGCGACGGCGAGCCATGGGTTGGTCGCGTCGACGAGAACGGGCTCGGCGCCGTGGTCGATCGAGATCGTCATCTTGCAGGTTGGTGGACAGATCTCCGCCAGGAACTTCTTCGCGAGCTCGGCGATCTCATCGGGGTGCTGATCGGCGACCAGGCGCATCGAAAACTTCGCCATCGCCTTCGAGGGGAGCACGGTCTTCGCGCCCTCGCCGGTCCAGCCAGACAAGAGTCCGTTGATATCGAGGGTCGGGCGTGCCCATTTCCGCTCGAGGGTGTTGTACCCCTGCTCGCCGTGGACCATCGGCACCTCGAGCTCCGCGGCAAAGTCCGCTTCGCTGAAGGGCAGCTTCGAGATTTCGACGCGTTCGGCGTCGGTCAGATCGCGCACCTTGTCGTAGAAGCCGGGGATCAGAACGCGGCCGTCGGAGTCGATGAGCTTCGAGAGCATCGTCGCGAGAGCGTTCGCGGGGTTCTCGACCGCGCCGCCGAAGCTGCCCGAGTGGAGATCGCGGTTCGGGCCGACCAGGTCGACTTGCAGATAGACCAGCCCTTTGAGGCCGACGGTGATCGCGGGCATCCGGGGGCCGAACTGGGTGCAGTCGGAGATCAGCGCGATGTCCGCCTTCAACTCATCGAGATGGGCGTCGATGTAGGGCGCGAGGTTCGGCGAGCCGATTTCCTCTTCCCCTTCGATCAAAAAGGTCACGTTGATTGGAAGCGAGCCGGTCTCTCTGAGCACGCCGCCGATGCCGAGCACCAAGGCGAGCGCTTGCCCTTTGTCATCGGTCGAGCCGCGGGCGATGAGATCATCCCCCTCGATGGTTGGCTCGAAGGCGCCGTGGCGCCAGAGCTCGAGCGGCTCCGGCGGCTGGACGTCGTAATGACCGTAGACGAGGAGGGTCGGCGCGCCCTCGGCGCCGTGCCACTTGGCGAGGACCACCGGGTGTCCCGGAGTCTCGTCGATCCGGACCTCGAAACCCGCGTCGGCGAGCTCGTCCCGGACAAACTCCCCCGCGCGACGGACCTCACCCTTCTGGTTCGAATCGGTGGAGACGCTGGGGATCCGCAGCCACTCCTTCAGCTTTTCGACGTGGGATGCGCTTTGAGAGCGCAGGGTGTCGATAACGTTCTGCATCGGTTCCTCCGGAGGGTCGTGGGTAGGCCGCTCAGTAGGGGCCCTTCTCGAGCTGATTCCTGCGTGAGCTGATTCCTGCGAGCCAGGGGTTTTGGTCGGAGTTCGTGGGCGGATCAGGTGGGAGACCCGCGGCCTGCAGGATACGATACCGGGCTCGGATCTCCCGAGGAAAGGAGGACCCATGCAGATTTCGATCGAATATTGCGTTCAATGAAACTACGAGCCTCAGGCCGCCAGTTTGGCGGCCGACCTGAAGGATCGTTACGGAGTCGAGGCTGAGATGATCCGCTCGGGCGGAGGAGTCTTCGAAGTGGTCGCCGACGGCGATCTCGTCTTTTCGAAGAAGAAGCTCGATCGATTCCCGGAGCACTCGGAAGTTTTCGAGGCGCTCGACGCCAAAAAGTGATCATCGAGGGGGGCACGCGCGCGTGCCCCCCAACGTCCCACCGCGCGACACGGCGGTTGGCACTCCCACTGTACTCGCTTCACCCCGAAACTTGACGAAGAGACCATGAGCATCGACAGCCAGCAGATCATTTTCAACGTCCAAGATCTTCACCGCAGTTACGGGAAGAAGGATGTCCTCACCGGTATCACGCTCGGTTTCTACGCCGGCGCAAAGATCGGCATCATCGGAACGAACGGTAGCGGCAAGTCGACTTTGCTGCGGATCATCGCCGGCGCCGATGACGGCTACGAAGGCAAGGTGACCCTCGCGAAGGGGGCCCGGGTCGGATACGTGCCGCAGGAACCGCAGCTCGACGAAACGAAAACCGTGCTCGAGAACATCGAGGCGGGGGTCGGGCCGGTGCGCGCGATGATCGACGAGTACAACACCGTCGCCGAATCGCTCGGCGGGGATCTCGATGACGATGCGATGCAAGTGGCCTACGATCGCATGGCGGTCTTGCAAGAAGACATCGAGGCCGCAGACGGCTGGGAACTCGATCGCCACATCGAGCAGGCGATGCACGCGCTCGGTTGTCCTCCCGGTGATTCTGAAGTCGCCCACTTGTCGGGAGGAGAGAAGCGACGCATCGCGATCTGTCAGACGCTGCTCGCGCACCCCGACATTCTGCTCATGGACGAACCGACCAACCACCTCGATGCCGATACCACCGCCTGGCTCGAGCGCCATCTCGCCGAATACACCGGCACGGTTCTCTTGATCACGCACGACCGTTACTTCCTCGACAACGTCGTCGGCTGGATGCTCGAGGTCGATCGCGGCAAGGGCACCCCCTTCGAGGGGAACTACTCGAGCTATCTCGAGCAGAAGACCAAGCTGCAAGAGGTCGAAGCGCGGATGGAGACGTCGCGTCAGAAGGAGCTCACTCGCGAGCTCGAGTGGATCCGCCAATCGCCGCGCGCCCGCCAGACCAAGTCGAAGGCGCGCATCGCTTCTTTCCATAAGCTGCAAGAACAGACCTTCGCGAAGGTCTCCGAAATGCCCGCTCTCGCCATCCCATGTACCACGCGCCTCGGCGAGCGGGTGCTCGAGGCTTCGGCGGTCACCAAGAAGTACGGCGATCGAACCGTGATCGACGACTTGACCTTCACGGTCCCCCCCGGCGGTATCGTGGGGGTGATCGGCCCGAACGGAGCGGGCAAGACCACGCTCCTCAAACTGATCGTCGGGCTCGAAGAGGCGACGGCGGGCACGGTCAACGTCGGTCCGACCGTCAGCGTGATCTACGCCGATCAAAGTCGCCAAGATCTGAATCCCAAAAACACCGTCTACGAAGAGATTTCCGAGGGATACGACCAGTTCAAGGTCGGCAAGCTCGAAGTGAACTGCCGCGCTTACGTCGCGCGCTTCGGGTTCACGGGTGAGGACCAGGAGAAGCGGGTCGGTGACCTCTCCGGGGGTCAGCGCAACCGCGTGCAGATGGCGAAAATGCTGCGCCGTGGCGGCAACGTGGTCCTCCTCGACGAACCGACCAACGACTTGGACATCCCGACCTTGCGACTGTTGGAGGATGCGCTCGACGCATTCCCGGGAAGCGCGGTGGTGGTGAGCCACGATCGCTACTTCCTCGACCGCGTGGCGACCCACATTCTTGCGTTCGACGGCGACGGTCACGCGCGATTCTTCGAGGGGTCCTACTCGGCGTACTCCGATCGGATCAAAGAAGAGCGCGTCGAGGCCGGCGGTTCCGCCGACGAGAAGAAGGGTACGCACCGCCGTTTCCGGTAGCTGGCTCTTCCCGCCTGCGGCCCTTCAAAAAGACGAGCCTCAACGGGGATTGCGGAACAACACGAGGGAGAAACGATGGTCGCGCGGATCACGATGCTGGTCGTTTTGTCCGCTAGTATTGTCCTCAGCATCATCTTCCTCGGTTCCGACGTTCCCGGTCCCGCGAAGCTGGTGGAGTTGCATCACCGCGGGGTGAGTCTCATCGAGCAGCATCGCTTTACCGAGGCTGAGAAGGTGCTCGCGAGGGTTGTGCTGTACGCCCCCGAGGAGTTCGTTCCGCGGTTCAACTTGGCCGTGGCCCAGCTGAACCAGGCGGAGTCGGGGGTCGATCGTGCGATCGTCACTTTCGAGGAGGCGCGGACGCTCTCCCCCTACGATCCACACGTCGCGTACTACCTCGGGATCGCGCATCGTTTTCTGGGGAACGAGCCCCGGGCGATGGTGGAATTCCGTCGTGCGGTCGAGCTCGCTCCCCACGACTCCGACGCGAACTACAACGTCGGCATCGGCCTGGCCCAAGCCGAGGAACTCAGCCAAGCGCTGCCGTACTTCGAGCTCGCGTTCCGCCTCGACCCCACTCTGCTCAGCGCCTCTCACAATCTGCACCGCTGCTACCGGGTGGCCGGGCGCGACGAAGACGCTGCGCGTATTCTCGAACTGAATCAAACCCTGCGCGACTCCGGTCGCGCGCGAACGCAGTCCTACAAGTACACCGAGCAGGGAAACCTCTCGCGGGCGATCCGCGACTGGAACTACCCGCTTCCCGCACTCCTCGGTGCGCTTCCCATCTCCTTCGCCGCACCGATTCCGCTCGGAACGCCGGTGATCTCGGCGGAGCGGCCGCACGCCCTCGTCGACCTCGATCTCGACTGCATTCCCGACCTGTGGATTTTGGGTCGCGAGCCGAAGATCTGGTCCTTCGGCAAGGGGGCCCCGGTCGCGCACGACGCTCCTCCTGAGTTTCTGACCGCGAGCACGTTTGCGGTGGGGGATCTCAATGAGGACGGCGTCCCCGATCTCGTCACGGCGGGGATGGGGGAGATTCATGTCTACACGCTGAAGGGCGTTCCCGTCCCCACGGTCACCACTCTGCAGGTCCTTCCGATCCCCGAGCTGGGACCGATCGCCGAGGTGCGTCTCGTCGACCTCGACCTCGAGGGAGATCTCGATCTTCTCATCGTTCCCGAAAACGGCGCGCCGGTGATCGCTCTCAACGAGGGGCGCACCCTACGAGCGCCCGGGGTCCCCGCGCTCCCCTTCGAAGGCTCCGGTCCGGCCCGGTTGGTCGCGGCACGCAGCATCGACAGCGACATCGACGCGGATCTCGTCTTCACCGACGCGAGCGCGCCGTACCTCCGGGCGATCACGAATGCGCCCGAGTGGAAGTTCGAGTTCTGCCCAGAGGGTTGGGCTCCCCCGGAGGTGATTGCGACCCGAGCGCACTCCGTCATCGCCGACTTCGATGGCGATGCGATCGACGATCTCATCCTCGTGTCCGATCTCGATGGGGCGGCGTGGATCCGGATCGGGAGAGGGACCGGCCGTGCGTTTGGTGAGCTGACCGAGGCGGGTGTGGCTCCGAGCGGCGAAGGCGCGCTCCCCGCTCCCGGACCGGTGACTGCCCTCGCGACCGCAGACTTCGATCTCGATGGTCATCTCGATCTCGCGATCGCCTGCGCGAGCGGCGCCGGACCCCGTGGGGTGTGGATTCTGCGCAATACGGGTGCGGCGCTCTTCGAAGTGGTCACGATGGTCTCGGTCGATGCGCAAAGTTTGGTGATCGGCGATGTCGATGACGACTTTGATCCCGATGTGATCGTGATCAACGCCGCCGGCGTGCCTCACTTCCTCAGGAACACCACCAATCCGCTCTCCAACCCCGCTGAGTATCATGCGCTCCGCCTCTACTTCGGCGGTGTGCGCGACGACACCGATCGCCGCACCAATCTGCTCGGATACGGGGCGCGGGTCGAGCTGCGCGCCGGAGACTTGACCGTCGGGCGGACCTTCGAGGGGGCGATCGGATATCGCGCCCAAGGCCTCGCACCGCTGATCGTAGGAATCGCCGGTCGCGACCAGCTGAGTTGGGCCTACGTGCTCTGGCCCGATGGGGTCAGCCAAGCGGAGAGCGAGCTCGCACTCGACACCTGCGCGCGGATCGAAGAGGTGCAGCGGAAATCTTCGAGTTGCCCGGTGCTCTTTACCTGGGACGGGCGCGAGTATCGCTTCATCACCGACTTCATGGGCGGTGGCGGGCTCGGCTTCTGGATCGGTCCCGATGAGTTCGCGCCACCGGAGCCCACGGAGGTAGTGCGGATCGCTCCCAATACCCTCCAACCGATTGCGGGCGAGCTGCGTCTTTCGGTGATGGAGCCGATGCAGGAGTCGTGCACCATCGATCGGCTCGAGTTGATCGCAGTCGACCACCCGGCGGGGACCGAGGTCTATCCGTTCGAGTACTTCCCGGTCCTCGGGGACGCGCCGACCGGAGCGGCGCTCTTGGTCGTCGAGCGAGAGCGCCGCTTTCCGATGGCGGTCCATGATCGCGAGGGGGCACTCGACCCGGCGTTGCTTTGGACGGTGGACCGCCAGTACGTGGCCCCGCGCACTCTCGACAACGACTTGGTTGGGTACGCGGAAACAGAGGAATGGGTGATCACGTTCGCGAAGGAGGTGGGTGGCACGCCGGCGACCCACCTCTTCCTCGATGGCTGGGTCGAGTACCCCTACTCACGGATCAATTTTGCTGCGTGGCAGCGCGATGATCGTCGGGCGCGGCGGCTCGAGGCACCGAGCTTCTGGTGGGACCGGGGGGAC
>ERZ891418.444-NODE-444-length-14247-cov-6.594842_pt1 | contig 14247 bp, 10 predicted proteins | sample MGYA00521236_ERZ891418 | MGnify/ENA primary metagenome ERZ891418 (study PRJEB32303, sample SAMEA104408696) | aquatic metagenome | biome: Brackish water; feature: Chemocline; material: water | place: Baltic Sea | collected 2014-10-18T10:34:00 | depth 100 m ... | reverse complement strand
ACAACTACACCCTCTCACCACAGATGCCGATTTAATTTCACCGCCGGTCCTTACTCAGGTAACCGAATCTCGTAACCGCCTTTCCCATAAGAACTTGCACGCTCAGGTTTGTTTTGACAGTTGGCAGGGATTGGTAGCGGAACCGCAGCAACCTTTGTGGTACTCAGATGGCCCATCTCTCGAAATAGCCAGACCTTCCGGCGATGCCCGGCCTCGGAAACGGATGTGGCGTTTAGTCAACGCGGAGTGCTGTCAATCTGGTTTCCGCAGTTCATCGCCGAGCCGAGGCGGCCGCAAACTTCGTTTTTCATGGCGACATTCATGCAGTGATGGTCATTCGCCCGACATCACGGCAAAGATTCGACACGCCCGCTTTTTCGCTCAGTGAGGCTCGATGCACTCTTCTTTCAGCGAGTGCAGACTCGCGCACTTTCAGAGTTGGCCTTCTGCCCGACGATACAAGCACGACGCGCCAGCGAGTGAATTTGTGCGGGAATCACTCACTGGTGCACCGTGCTTGTATGAAGACCAATCTTGAAAGTGCTCTCACCTTGGCAAAGCGAGTGGAATTCGGAAGACGATTGGGATCGCAGCCGCGATGCAGGAGTCCGGGAATCGGCAGCGTGCTGTGTGACTTTGAAAGAACGACGATCGTCTGGCATCCACTCGAAGACCTGAAGATCTCACTGGACTTTCCACCGGATGCAGCCAGCTTTCGGTAGGACGCGGTAATTTCTGCACGGAGTTCCAAGTGCAGTTTCGCGAGCGACGCGGCGTCAATCGATCCGGCGATTTCCCACTTTCGTGGCACTCATTGCTGAAGAGCGGCACGACGTGAAGCCTCGCACATTATTCCGTTTCACGACGCAGCAGGCCGTCCCGGTCGAAATGTTTCAGATCGGCGGCACATCCGGCGCACCCGCCCGACTGATCGCACGACTGGAGAAGGAGACGGAAGAGGCCGATTTGCCATTTCCACTGAAGCTCGACGGCCTCGGACAACCTTACACACTCGCATCGACTCGCAATCACCGTGTCGTCGTCAAAGCCGGTCGCCTGGACATCCTTTTCAGAAAAGTCCCTGGTGCAGCCGCGACTCCGATACTCAGTGCCGCCTGAATCACCGAATAGGAGGACGCGTTGCCGCAAGTGTTGCCAGCAATCCGAAACACTGTCTGCTTGACAAAAAAAGCCTGCCGGGAATTCCCGACAGGCTGATCAGAATCGAGGTTTGCTGACGATCAGTCGTTTCTCAACGCCATGCCCGCTTCGCTAAGTTTCTGACGAATTTCGTTGAGTGAGGTCACGCCGAAGTTGCGGACGCCGAGCAACTCGTCCGGAGATCGGTTCAGCAGCTCACCGACAGTGAGGATGCCGAGTCGAGACAGACACTTGCGTGCCCGGACCGACAGTCCCAGATCGCCGACAGGGTTGTCGAACATGCCACGATGTTCTTCACTGAGATCCTCGCGGCGAATCTGCTGCGGAGCGGATTTTTTGGCTTCGGCGACGTTTTCGCCGATTCGCAGTACTCGAGAATCGAGGATCGTGCGAACCTCTTTCAGCGACGTTTCGCCGAAATTCTTGCTGGCAAGCAGTTCCGCTTCGGAGATGCGTGTCAGGTCGCCAAGCGTACTGATCCCCATCCGGTCCAGGCAGTTCCGGCTTCGAGCGGAAAGTTCGAAGTCCGTGATCGGAGTGTTGAGGACCTGCTCCATCTCGCGGCCTCGTCGCTGAGCGTCCTCGTCGAACAGTTCCGCATCGGCGGCTTCGATGTCCTTGAGGTAAAGCCGAGCCCGCTCGCTACTGTGGTCAAATTCCAAAGTACGTCGGAAACAGAAGGCGGCCGCGTCGTATCGCTCCGCATCTTCGTAAAGCAGCCCGAGATTCATCAAAGCGCCGAGGTAGTATGGCGGCTTCGAAAGACACCGTTCGTAAAGCTGAACGGCTTCGTCGTCGTTTCCGAAGGACGCATTCAAAGCGGCCAGGCGGAAAAGCGCACCGGAGTGGTGCGGGTCCATGTCAACAGCCCGCTCGAAATACTCAATCGCTCCGTAGATGTCGCCACGGTCAGACAGGATGCAGCCCATCTGAAATGAGTAGTCAGCTCGCGTGACGGCTCTGCGGGAGTTTTCACGGAGCAGCGTCTCCGCTTCGTCGATCCGATCATCCAGCCGGATTGCTCCGGCCCGAGAGAGAATCGCCTGGACGGAGTCGTATCCGTTTTTCTCTGCATCAACAAAAGCAGTCGCGGCTTCGCCGTAGCGTTCCAGCGAGCACAGGGCATTTCCCCGATACCAGTCCGCCAGACCATTTCCAGAGACTTGACTGAACCAGTCAACGGCTTCTGAGTGGCTCGCGAGAAAGTGCAGCGCCAGACCCAGCATCGCGTGGCCGCGGTCCGATCCATTTCCGGCTTCGATTTTATCTCGAAGCTCGTTGGCTCTGGTCCGAACATCGCGTGCATTGGATGCGACGGCGCGTTCAAGTTCAGCCACTTCGGCAGCGCCAAAGGAGCTGCCTCCACCAAAGAACAATTCGCTCGTGTCGACGGGCTCAGCCATTAGCATCGGTCCCTCTTTCGCAGAGAGTAGAGATTCGCAACGCTCAACTGAAAAGTCGAGCGGCAGACGTCCGGTTCCATTAATCCTCAGGAACGTACGGCAGAAGAGCGATGAAGCGAGATCGAACAACCGCTTTGCGGACGGCTCGGTGCCACTTCGCGCTGGTCCCTGTCCGACGTCGCGGCAGAATGCGACCGTTGCGGTCGACAAGCGTTCGAAGAGTTTTCAAATCTTTGTAGTCAACGTAAATCGGTCGAGGGGACCGCTTCGGACCGTCCGGGCAAAACCGGCAGCTCAACTGTTTCTTCAGTCGCGACTTCTTCTTGCGACGCTTGCGAATTTCCGCGGTACTGATTTGTGACATACTGGCGTGGCCTTTTCAAAAAACTCTGATCTGGTGGAACAAGTCAGACGGCTCGTAGTGGCCGGCTGCAGATCAATGCGGCATGGTCGATCTAACCTGTTTAACCAACAGGAGATATCGCCGATACGGAATCTCTCCGTCAAAAAGTTGCCGCAGCGAAGCGGCGAATTATGGGAACCGAGCGGAAATCTTTCAACTCAGCTGGCATTCGAGCCCGAATCTGCCACCCAAATGTCAGGAACACTCAACAAGTGCTCCCCGGTTCAGACCGCGGACGGTCTGAGTGTCGAGCCACTTTGCCCCGAAATTCCCTGCCAACTCGGCCAGTTCGCTTGCCATCGATTCGTCTCGGCAGAGCAACGCGCAACCGGGACCCCACGATGTCTGGGCGAGGCCTTGCGCACCGGCTTCCCGCAGAGTCGCAGCCAGCTCGGCAATTACGGGATGCGTAAAGAGTCCACCCTGAATTCCGGCAAAGTATTCTCCGGCGGCCCGACCGTATTCTGAAATTGCTGCGGACGCTTCTTCGAATCTCGCTTCCTGAAATGCCGGGACAAGCTGCATGACGGTGATTCGGCACAGGCGGTCGGTCGCCGATTCCGACATCCCGGACAGACTGCTGAACGCAGCGGTTTCTTCTTCGCCGGACAGGCCGACTGAATCACGAGGCAGCAGCAGCAGGAAACGCCACTCTTCAGGAACGTCGACTCGCGAGACGAGCGGTGCCGGTCCGGAGTCCTCGTCCTCACCCACCCTGCTGAGCTTTCCTCCATCCACAAGGAGTCCGCCAAGCTCGAAGCCCCACGTCCCGATCGCCGATCGGCCACCTCGGCCGGCGCGGCGACAGAGTTCGGCAACCGAAGAGTCGCCGCCGGAAAGCCGATCCAGGCCGCGGGCGATCGACAGAGCGAGTTGCGATCCCGAGCCGAGGCCCTGGTGAGCCGGAATTGCCGTTTCGATCTTTATGGCGATTCCTTCCGCTGCTGAACCGTTCTGATCGTCGCCGTTTCCGCCACGCAAGGAACGCAGGCCGTTCAGAATGCTCGCTGCACGTTCGGCACAATTCGGATGTGTGGCGAGGGCGACTGTCGAGGCCTCGATCGAGTCGACCTCGGCGCGGGAAACCGAAATCCGCCAGCCGGGCGAGTCGACCATCACACCGGCTCCGCCAAACTCGCGGCCGGATTTCGGCCGGTGAGTCAGCAGGCCGAAATGAATCCGGGCGCCGGTCGTCACGGTCACTGTGGACGGGATGCTCACTGCGGACGGGAAACTCACTGCGACTCCCCTTCGGACAGTTCTGCGTCGACGAAACTGGCGAGCAGGCTGAACGCAGCCAGTTCATCGTCGCCGCCCGTTTTTCCGACGGGAATTTTCAGTGCGGCAAGCTGATCGCGAATCTCCTGTGCGGGAAGAATGTGGACCCGCGTCGCCAGGATGGCGGCTTCGAGGACCGCGTGCTTTGCCCGATTGAATCCAAAAAAGTCTCGCAGTCGTCCGCTGTGGACGACTTCGCAGACGATCCGCGTTCGCTCCTGGGAATCGTCAAGCTGCTCGACTTCGAACTCATACCAGCGGCAGGCAGACTTCAGGATGCGTCCCTGAATTTTTTCCGCGGGGATGGTTTCAGGTTCCGCTTCAATCTGGCCGATCGCCGCTTTCGCCAGCAGCAGAACATCGTCGGTTACGTGGAAAACGCCTTGCGGATGCTCCTTCAGGTTGCGGAACGTCCGCGAAGTCTGAAACGGACGGAGAACGAGAGTCGACATTGACTCATCGACGATCGGTCCCATCGGGGCGACGTTGAGATTGCCGGAGGCGTCCTGGCTGGTGACGATTCCCTCAAGGATCATGGGCTCTCACTGACTGGTTGTTCGCAGCGAGATTTCGCTGGCTCACGCGACTGCGTCGAGAACGTCCCGCGCCACATAAATCGGCAGCACCGGATCGTGATGCACGGCGAGGGCGATTGCGTCGCTGGGCCGGCTGTCGATTTCCACGATTTCCCCGTCCTGGCGAACTCGAATCACCGCGAAGTAGGTGTGATCGACCATCCGCGTAATCACGATGTCCTGAGCTTCGCCGCCCAGTGACTTGATCGCCGATTTCAGCAGATCATGTGTCAGAGGCCGCGGCGGTTGCGGGCCCGTAAGGCGACGGTTGATGCTGGTCGCCTCGAAAATGCCGATCAAAATCGGAAACGAACGCTTTCCGTCGACTTCGCGCAGGTAGACGACCTGCTGGTCGTTGATTTCGCTGATGATAATCCGCGACAGGTCCATTTCGACAAGCACGGGGCACTCTTTTCTATTTGAGTTATGAGAGCAAAACCCGCAACCGATGACCGGCCGCAGGTTTCGTTGAGTATACCGAGGGAGAAAATTCAGCCGCAACCAGCAGAGATCAAGACCGGAAACTTTCACCGGAAGCGGCGGGAAATGAGGACTGACTGCGAACCCCGGAAATCAGGGAAGGCCGCATGAGGCAGCCGAAGCCTAACGGTCATCCAGCCACCGGACCTGACCGTCCCAGCCGCGGGCACGCATCGCTCCGTGAATCCGCTCCGCTCGGCCCAGCGACCGGATCAGCAGCATTCCCAGCATCCGAGCGAGGGTCATCCAGCGAAAAAGCAGACCGCCTCGACCGAACGATCGTGTCTTCCAGGCGAGTCTCATTTTGTCGAGTTCGTCCCAGATCACAAACACGTAGCGGTACATGAAGGCGAGGATGGCGACAAACACGACCGGCATTCTCAGTCGCCTCAGCGTGACAAGCAGCTGCTCAAATGGCATCACGTTGACCAGCCAGAGACTGACCAGAAACGACAGCAAACCTCGAAACAGGATCGTCAGCATGAGGTCCCAGCCTCGCTCAAAGCCCTGCGAGAGCGGCAGCGAAACGGCCATGCCGAGAATAAACGGAAGGAAAATCAACAGTCGTTTTATGAGATAGCTCATCGGGACGCGGGCGATGCTGTGACCGGCAAACACGACGCAGCCGAGCACGCCGTAAGCCGGCCAGAACTCGATCGGAATCGCGACGCCAGCCACGATGATCGAGACAGCCAGCACGATTTTCAGCACCGGCGGCAGGCGATGGCACGGCGAGACGGAGCGACCGTAGCGGTCCCAGAAGTTACTCACGAGTCGCCTCAGCGAGCGTGGTCTGTCGTCGCGGCTGGACAAACCCGAGCAGCAGGGCCAGCGCAAACACGACCAGCGTCCCGCCGATCCCCGCAACGGAAACCGACACGCTTTCCCAGTTCGAGGCACTGACCGGAATCCTGTCGTAGTCCGCGAAGAAGCCCGAGACCGGATCGTCCGAAGTCGGCAGGCTGAATTTCTCCGCGACCGCTTCCAGGCCGTCCGGCATCGACGACGCGAACGGCGAAAGGAATGCCCCGACGGCGAGGGCCACGACCAGGCCGGCTCCCAGAAAACGCCCGACTTCAGCCACTCTTGCACGGGACGCGGGCTCGACACCGCTGCCGTAAACCAGGTCGGGACGCTGCTGGAAAATCGCACTGACTGCGAAGCCAGTGATCAGTGCCTCGCCGATTCCGATCAGGGCGTGCAGAGTCACCGTCAATGCGAAGAGGCTGCCAAATGCAAAATTCGTCGGCGAATGGGACAGCCGCAGCTCGGCACAAAATAAAGCGGACGCTGCAAGCACGCTCAGCCAGGCAGCCACGACGGAACCAGCGACCGTACCGCGGTATCCGCCGCCCAGCAGTTTTCTCACGGTCGACATGACCGCGTAACCGCCGATCGCCCCGATGACTCCCATGTGAAGCACGTTGGCTCCCAGAGAAATCAGACCGCCATCCGAAAACAGTGCCCACTGCACGAACAGGACCAGCGTGATCGCCACGCACCCGGCCCACGGACCGAGAATCGTCGCGGCGAGGACGCCTCCCATCAGGTGACCGGACACCGGCAGGCCGATCGGAAAGTTGATCATCTGCCCGGCGAAGATCAGCGAGGCCATCATTCCCGTCAGAGGCACCGTTCGATCAGCCAGCGAGTCGCGCATCTGGCGCAGGCAGTACCCGACCGCTCCGATCGAGATCGCTCCCGCGGCCAGGCAGACTGGCGTGCTGAGTGTTCCGTCCTGAATGTGCATCTTACGTTTCGTGAAAGGGGCCTACTTCTTCTCCGGGACCGGCTTCAGGCCCGGCAGTTTGATCGGCTTCACGCCAGTGCCTTCGAAACCCGGCATTGCGTTGCCGTCCTCGTCCAGCTTGCCGACTGTCCACAGCAGGCCGCGTGAGACCACGCCCAGCCAGACGTCATTGTTCATTGTCTCGTTGTGATGGCCGAGCGACGTGCCGAAGACTTTTGCCTTGCCGAATTTGTTCGTCCAGATGACCGGGTGAACTTTCTTCGTGTCCTCTCCGTACGCCTGGGCAAGCGAGACGCAGTTCGGCCAGGCTTGTTCGATGATGTAGAGCTCGCCGTTGTCGGTTTTCCACTCGGTCGGGAAATCTTTCATGATCGGGTTGAACTGGTTGACATTCTGCACGAGCACTCCGCGATGCTTCTCGTGCCGCCGCGAGGTCACGCCGATCAGTTCCCGCCAGGCGTCCGCTCCGATGGGAGCGGTCCGGTAACTGTGCAATGAGCAGTGGACGAAGATCGCCGGCACTCCCTCAAAATGAGCGGCTGCGATCGACTTCACAAAGTCGTCGTCGGCGACGCCACCAAAGCACTCGTTGTGGACGATGACGTCGTAGCGACTCGCCCAGCCAGCCTCTTTGTAAACCGAAACTTTGTGGTCGCGACCGGTGCCGCCTTCGTGAACTACGTCCCACGAAATGCTGACGCGCTGACTGAGCCCCTCGGTGATGATCAGTTTCTGATTGTCGTAGTCGTGGCAGCAGCCGCCCGTGATAAGCAGCCCTTTGAGCTTCGTTTTCTTTTCCGTCTCGTTCTTGTCGGCAGCAGTCTTGTCGGCAGCAGTCGCCGGAGCCAGCACGGCCAGCGACAGCAGCAGCGTCAGACAGACTCGAATCATGTTGCATCCTCGTGGCAGGTTGCGTTGCAGATAACAGAGCCCGACACTCTATCACCCCCGGCCAGTGTTGAGAAACCGACCGGTCGAGCCGAATTCGAACTGACACTCCAGCAGGCACCGCCTGATTGATACGAGGTAGACAGATGACAGGACGACGAGTTTTCCTCGCCACCGTTCTTGCGTTTTTGATTCCGTTGTCGGTTCAGGCGCAGAATTCGACGGCGAAACAGACGCGGCCAAAGGTGCTCCTCATTGGCGATTCGATTTCGCTGGGCTACACGCCGCACGTTGTGGAGATGCTCAAACCGCTGGCTGAGGTACGGCACAGCAAAGGGAACTCGCAGCACACGGGGACGGGGCTGGCGAAGATTGACAGCTGGCTGGGCGACGAGCAGTGGGACGTCATTCACTTTAACTGGGGATTGTGGGACCTCTGCTATCGGAATCCCGAATCGAAGACTCAGGGCCGGCGAGATAAAGTTAAAGGCGCGATCACGACTCCTCTTGAGGAGTACGAAAAGAATCTCGATCAGCTGACCGCGAGGCTCGCGAAGACGAAAGCCGAGCTGATCTGGGCTCACACGACGGTCGTGCCGGAAGGCGAAGCGGGACGCAAAGTGGGAGACGATCAGAAATACAACGCCGCCGCCGAGCGGGTCATGAAGAAGCACGGCGTCCGGATCAACGATCTCAACAAGCTGACTCGAACTTTCAAGCCGGACCAGTTCACCGCGCCGGGCAACGTTCACTTCAAAGAGCCCGGATCGGAGACACTCGCGCAGCAGGTTTCGAAAGAAATCCTCGCGGCGCTGAAGACGCGTCCGAATGCAAAGGCCTCCGACGCTCGTGCAACGGCGCTGGAGAGGATCCTGTTCGGGTCGTGTACGAAGCAGGACAAGCCGATGCCGATTTTTGAGACCATGCTCGCGCAGAAGCCGGAACTTTGCTTGTTCATTGGCGACAACATTTACGGCGACACAGACGACATGTCGGTCCTCAAAGCGAAGTACGATCTGCTGGGAGCCAACTCCGGCTTCGCCGCGTTGCGGGCTTCGTGTCCGAGTCTCGCGACGTGGGACGACCACGATTACGGAGTCAACGACGGCGGCGACGATTACCCGCAGCGAGTCGAGTCACAGAAGATCTTCCTCGACTTCTGGGGCGACCCGGCGAATTCAGCGCGGCGAAAACGGCCGGGCGTTTACGACGCGCACGTTTTCGGACCGGAAGGAAAGCGGGTTCAGATCATCCTGCTCGACACGCGGTATTTCCGCTCCCCGTTGAAACGCGGACCCGAGCAGCGGACCGGCGGCCCGTGGGCTCCGGATGACGATCCGAAGAAGACCGTCCTCGGCGACGCTCAGTGGACTTGGCTGGAGGAGCAGCTGAAAACTCCCGCGGAATTCCGGATCGTCGCGTCCAGCATCCAGTGCCTCTCGGAAGACGACGGCCAGGAAACGTGGTCGAACCTGCCGCGCGAACGTGAGCGGTTTTTCAAGCTGCTCACAAAAACGGAGGCAGCCGGAGTTGTCATCATCAGCGACGACCGGCACTGGGCCGAGCTGTCGCGCATCGACGAGGGCGTGCCGTATCCGCTGTACGATTTCACGTCGAGCAGCTTCAACCAGCTGCACGCTCGTGGCACTCCGACCAGAAACCGCTTCCGCGCCTCACCCACGACGTATCACAAAGAAAACTTCGGGGCGATCACGATCGACTGGCAACAGGACCCGCAGATGACGCTCGAAATTCGAGATATGGCTGGCAAATCACAGCTCACGAAGACACTGCGGCTCAGCGAGCTGCAGCCGTGACTGGAGCCGACGAGCGATGAAACGTCCGAACCGCTTCCTGGTTGCAGCGTGAGCGGGATGTCCTGACAGCCGTTGAAAAAGCAGCGGCACGGCGTAAGCCCAATGGCAGCACGCTGCCGATCGAGGTACCGACAAAAACATGCGCGCTTATTGATCAGTGATTGGACGGCCCACCGGCGGTGGCGGAGGCTGATGCCAGTTCCACTCACTCTGGTATTTGATGTTGAGCCACGGGGTCGGCAGCTTCTTGCCGCCGTCTCGTTTCGAGATCAGCAGAGCATCGAGCAGGCCGCTGGTGAGAAGTGTCCGCTCGACGGGCCAGGTGGGTTTGCCGGTCTGCATCATTTTCCCGATGTCCATCAGCATCCAGGAAAAGTGCATGAACGGGCGGAGTTCCTGAGTCCAGAACACGGCCGATTCCACCTCGCCCGTTTTCTCGTACTGCCACGCGGCCGACCATTCGAGGACCGCGCCGTTGAGCGAGAAGACGCAGGCCCGCAGGCCGTCGGCGTAGTCGATGATCAGCAGGTCCGGGCTCTTGGCAAGATCCTCGATTTTCTTCCCGGCTGGAATCGGCTTCTCTTTGAGGCGACTAATAGCAGCATCGAGCAGTTTTCGATCGTAGACGCCACGCTTGCCGGCTTCCCAGACAGCGTCACCACTCAGGCACTGCACCGAGCGGACTCCGGTCTCGCCACCGGCGCGGCGTTCGGCGAGGGCCTGGACGACCTCCAGCGCGTGGAAGCCGTACGAGTCCAGGCGGTGGTACGACGTCACGACGATCTGCTTGAGCTTTTCGCCCCGTTTCACATCGACCGGTGGATACCGCCAAGTGCCCGGCAGCGACGAGCCAGCCATCATGGGGATGTTCAGCTCGCGAGCTTTGTCGTAGATCCACTTCGCGTCTTTCCAGTTGTCAGCGAGGTGCTTGTCGTGAAAGACCGGCACGACTTTGCCCGCGCGGCGGAATGTTTCGGCGAGTTCCGTAAACATTCTCCGCTTGGGAAACTGAAACTGCGCGGTGTCGGACTCCGGATAATTGCCGTGCTCGGCGACGAGAAACACGCCATCAACTGCCAACTCACCGGTTCCCAACGTGAGAGCGTCGTCGACCGTCTTTGAGATTCGCACGTCGTGCTGGGCGGCAAATTTGCGGCTGGTGTCGTTCGCCGGGACCTGGTCGGTGTGGACTGAAACGAGCTTCAGGGGAGGCGTAACCCCGGAGCCGTTCATCCGGTCCGTCTTCAACAACCGCGTAAAGTACATGTCAGCGTGCGAATTGTGTCGGTACTCAGTTGTCAGCCCGGCGACCTTCGGGATCCGAATCGCATGGACGGTGAAGGGGTAAAGCGTCGTCAGGTAAACGGTCCCGTCACTGGCAGCACAGATTCCCATAATCACGTAGCGAGGCAGCAGTTTTCCGTCGCTCAGATTGTAAACGCCGTGATGCCATTGTTTCGTTTTCCCCGAGGCGTCGGTCAACGTCGCGTAGTCCGGATTGCTGATCGCGATCGGCCCGTGATCGGTCGCAGCCTGCTCGCCGGGCTTCCAGCTCATCACGTGGAGAAACTGGCCTCGGCCTTCGAACGTTGCCGCGACTCCCGCCCAGACCGTTCCGTCCTGAGGGACGCACATCGCGCGGCAGTCTGTCGTTTGCGCTTTCGGAATGAGCGGGCCCAGGCTGCGTCCCTTCAGCGTGCTTCCGTCTTCCGTCAGGTCATAGGCGTAAAGCTGATTGCCACTCATCGCGACCGCGTAAAGTGTCTTTCGGTCGGGTGAGATGTCCCAGTTGATGGGATGGCTGTTCGGGTCGGCGAGAAACGACTCCGTTGTCGGCGACTTTCCGTCGATGGTCTGCTTGAGCCGCTCAAGCTTTTCCGTTCGAGGATCGTAGCGGGCGATGTCTCCGCCGAGGATCGGGTGATACGCCCGTCCGAGATGGTCGACTGTAATCCTCACTCCACGGCAGCGTCATGCCGCTCTCGCGAAAGACCGAAACCCATTTGAAAACCTCGCCCAGAAACATGTGCTCCGTCGGGTTATGCGGCGAGAAATTCGCCCCGATGCCCGCGTTGGGAAAATGCTTTCGCAGAATGTCCGTTCGCTGTTTGATCGTGCGGATTCCGAAGTCGTACTGATACCGCTTCGACCAGTAATAGACGCCGGGCTGAGTGTCCTTGAGCGTCGGAGCGATGTTCCAGGCGATCGCGTCCCAGTCTGCCGCCGACGGCAGGACGTCTTTCGGAGCGAGCTTCTTCGACTTCAGCCAGACATGAAATTCTGCGTTCACGTCCGCCCCGCGCGGAGACGGCAGGGCAATCTCATCCCCCAGACTGACGACCGAAATATTCTTCGCGTGCGGAGCCAGGTTCTGGCAGTACGCCTCCAGATTCGCAGTCGGCACGCTGCGGACGTCGACGTAGCCTCGCCCGCGGCTTGCTTCCGGCGTCGTATCAGCGAGCGAAAAGAGGTCCTTGAATTCGGCCACAGCAGCTTTGTGTTTACCTTCGTCGAGTGCGTCGAACGTGTGCGCGTAAATCGTCGTCAGAGAGGGCGCTTTGCCGTGCGGCGCCGGGTTTTCCTTTTTGAGGTACGCCAGCAGGTCGTACAGCACGTCTTCCTGCCGCCGCAGTCGCCGCGAGTAGCGGGTGTCTCCGTCAGCCGCGAGCTTGAGTGCTCCCTCGGCGGTGAACTCCGCGAGTCTGGAAATCGACCCGTTGGCCTCCCGCAGACCAAACTCGGCGCGGTATTTCCCGTTGCCGGTCCACGTCCACTGGCCGTCGCTCAGTGAGTCCATCGTGCTGCCGACTTCTACCCAGTCACTGGACTGACCGGGCTCAACGGAAACCGTCGGAGCTTTCCAGGTCCTCATGTGAACCCAGTACGGCGAGTGCTGCTGCCAGTTACCGCCGCCGACCGCATTACCGCCGGTAAACGTGAGCGGCTTCGGCCCGAGGTTCGTGACCTTGACGAAAACGTCTCCGGACTGAGTCAGCATCCCGTCGAGCGGCAGGTAGCTTTCCTTCTCGATGCGGTTTTTCACCTGCTCGACATCGGTCGTCAGCATGACGAGGTCGACGTTGCGCTTGGCGGCGGGCTCCGGCTGTCTGGCAGCGATCAGACGAATCGTCGCGCGACCGGGCTGGAGCGAGGCGAACGCGTCGTGCCCCTCCCAGACAATGTTCTCGACGGCTCCCCAGCTCCAGCCGACTTCCTTCTTCAGCTTCTGCGAGAACGCCCAGATTTTGAGATTGTCGCGAGCCCCGTAGAGCCGGTTCAGAACGAGCTTCCCGTTCTGCTCAACCTGAACGCGAAACTGAGTTTCAAAACGGTAAGCGGCTTCGTACCGCACCAGAACGAGGTAGCTTCCGGCCTGTTTGATGTTGACGTTGAGCGATGCGACAGTTTCCTCACACTGCTCCGGAGCCCCCAGAAACGCCTGCCGGCTGAGGAAGGAATTCGCAAAAGTCGCGGCGTAATAGTTCTCGCCAAACTTCTTCGCTTGCCAGCCGGAGTCTGAAGCCGGCTGGAATTCCTCAGCCTCACCGATGTAAAGGCCGTCCGGTTGAACCTCGACGGCTGGCCGCTCCTTGCCAAATTTCTGCGCCACTGCGGGTGTCTCCCGGGCTTCCACCCTCAACGATGGCCGGTTGAAAACACTGAAAACGAACAGAACCAGAAGCGCTCGGCAGATCAGTTTCATGTCGAATCCGAATCGAAGGGAAGACCACAGGGAACACGAAAAGATATTGCATCAGCAATTGCCGATGTATAGTCGACCTGTTCTCAGCTCGAAATGGAACGCCGCCCTTCGCAGTCGCAGCCTTGGCCAAAATGAGGAACGGACCCGCCGCTCGTTGATCCGTCAAAGTGGAGCAGGACCGCAGTCTTTGCGTCGAGAGTGAAAGCTTGCCGCGGCGGCGTGAAACGGGACGGATTGAATACCTGTTGACCGCCGAGTTCCGCGTTCTGGTCGGCGTACCGAGCGGTTGTTGAGATACGCAACTCATCAATGACGAACGGAGCGTCTGCAGTTGTTTCACAGATGAACTGGCCAAGTCGCTCGCGACTGGAAAGCGTGAACGGTTTCTGGCTGTAGCCTTCCCACCACGTGCTGCGATAGTTCTGCTGGTCGAGGCCGTCGACATAAATGTGGACGGCGATGCGCTCGGGGTCACGTTTCAGCGGCCGCCACCCGACGGCCACGTGAGCCCACTCACCCACAGGCAAAGGGCGAGAACACCATGCCTTGATTCTGCCGGAATCGTGACCTCGTGCAGGAAGACTTCGAACTCGGGAGTCGTCCTGTCAAACGGTTGCAGTTAGGAGGCGTGCTTTTCCGTTCGCACTTTGAATCCAGCGAACGGGTTCCCGTGCAGGCCGATAAGCCGAACCGTCTTGTCGTAGCCCCACAGCGTCAGGATAAGCTGTGTGTCCTCAGACGGGGCGCGCACTCAGGGTAGTTTGCGGAAGATAGGTTAACGTGCGCTCG
>ERZ891418.443-NODE-443-length-14285-cov-5.084329_pt1 | contig 14285 bp, 12 predicted proteins | sample MGYA00521236_ERZ891418 | MGnify/ENA primary metagenome ERZ891418 (study PRJEB32303, sample SAMEA104408696) | aquatic metagenome | biome: Brackish water; feature: Chemocline; material: water | place: Baltic Sea | collected 2014-10-18T10:34:00 | depth 100 m ... | reverse complement strand
TTGAACATGAGGATGTGCTGCCCTTCTTCTTTCTGCCCATAGGATACCGCACTGGGGCGAGCGCGTGGGCGAGCCCACGGCTAAAGGTCAGGATCGCCGCCGGCCGCCCCGCGTCAAGTCTTACCCGAAGATGGAGCGAGTGTCCCTGGTCGATAGTTCGCGGCTCCGCGAATAGCGGGGTGCACGTTTCGCGGTTGCGAGGACGTGCAAACTCAGCTCGCAGACCTCCGACCGAGAGCGCTTCAGTTCCAAGGCAACGACTGCAGGGCCTCTTCCACCGTCCCCGGATAGAGGAACGCTCCCCACCCCGTCGTCATCACCCACAAGCCAAAGAGAGTGTGCTCGAAGCTCGAGACGAACAGCGACTTGCTGCGCTCGTGGGTCCACGTGAACATCACTCCGCCGAGCAGCGTGATGACGGGCGCGATGGGATTCTTGAAGATGATGTGCAAGAAGCCGAAACAGAGCGCCGCGATCGCGACACGCACGCGGGGGTTGCGGAGGAGTGGCCGAAAGCGGTGCAGGAGAAATGCGCGGTAGATGATGCCCTGGGGGTACACGGAAACGACAGGGTAGCCGAAGAGGATCAGAGCGAAGAGGGCGGGTCGCTCTCTCGGAAAGCTGAACAATAACTCGGGCGTGAGCCTCCAAGTGGCGAACAGGATCACCGGAGCCAAAATCCCAAAGCGCACGACCACCGGCTTCCAGTGATCGGACATCGCCTGCGCGTTCCAAAGCCCGCGTCTCGAGAAGGTCCGATCACGGAGGAGCGCGACGAGAATCCCGAGCGCGAACAGCCAGAGAATCGCCAGGAGCGCCTGGGTGTTCAGCCAGAGCACCACCAACGGCAGGACGCCGAACAAGAGAATCATCTCGGTGATCAGTCGGGTGTTTCGCATCGGCTCCGTGCGGTGAGGGATAAGAGAAGACCGGGTTGTCTCACACTCAAAGGGCGTCATCTACCCGACTGCACTCCGCTTGAGAATGAGCGCGGTCGTGCGCCGCGTCTTTTTGGCTCAAGTTTTACCGCCCGGAGACTCGATACTCAGTGTCTGGAGTGGGGGTGGTGAGGGCAGTGCCAAGCTGCGTCGTGCTTCTTGGCTCGCTCCCCGGCTCTCCGATAGAGCCGAGTCGGTCGTGAGGCGCTCTTTGTTCTTCGATTCGGCGTCGTTCTTTCACGGGCTCGTCTGAGATCACAGATATCAGTCTGATCTCCCAGCTCTCGAACCCCGCCCTCTCTCCGGCGCGCCCAGATGGGTCCCAGACCGCTTTCGCCGAGTCCTACACCTATCCGCCGGCCAACTCATCCCCTACTATTCCAATTGGGCAATCCCGATCCATTCAGTCAACCTGCTGCGTGAGGCTCCGATGAACACTCCGCTCCGCCGCGGTCTGCTTCTGCTCGTTTTGATTCTGGCTGGCTCCTCGCGCGCGAGCGCGGCTCAGCCCGTCGCAGGGGACGACTTCTTGATGGTCCTCGCGGACACGTCGATCACCGCGGACTTCCGGCTCAACGACTCCGATGCCGACAACGATCCGCTCTCCATCACCAGCACCACTTCTCCTCCGAATGGAAGTTTGGTCGACAACGGGGACGGTTCGTTCACCTACACTCCGACCGTCGGCTTTGCCGGCATCGACAGCTTCACGTATGACCTGACCGACGGTGGGACCACTGTCTCCGCCACCGTGACCGTGTCAGTGAATGCGGGGTTCGATCCCGAGCTCGCCCGCGATCAGATTCTGCTCGGCGTGGGGGCACTGGTGAACCCGGTTCAGCCGGGCCACATCGTCGTCTACGGACCCACTGCCTACAGCATCTCGAACTACCCGGGCAACGATCTCAGCGATCCCATGATCGCGGCTTCGACCATCGGCCAGGGGCGCGTCCTCGCCCTCCCCGACCACCAGTGGCTCAACCTGGGAAGTTACGGAAGCGACCCCAGCATGGGGACGTTCTACAAGAACGGGATCGCCTGGCTCGCCGACTCCGTCGATCTCAACATCTCCATCGTCACCTACAACAGCGCTGCGAACGCCAGCTGGTTGATATCGCAGGGTTTTACCAATGTCGTGAACGCCTCCTCTGCGTCGCTCGCCGCAAACCTGGCCGGAGCCGAAGTGTTCGTCGCGGGGTGGCTGGGCAGCAGTGTTTCGTCCGCGGTCCTCCAAACCGCCGGCGACTTCGTGACGAGCGGCGGCGGGTTGTTCATCGCGGACTACGGCATCGGCTACGACTGGTGGTGGGGACTGGCGACCGAGAATATTCCCGGCAACCGGCTTCTGCGTGCGGCGGGAATCGGCTTCACGAAGAACGGCCCCCACGGGAGTTCGGCTCAGTCGATCAACCGCGGAGTGGGCCAAGTGACGTTCGCCGACGTGCTCGCCTTGGTCACCGACTGGAGCACCGCGACTCTTGCCCAGAAAAGCCAAGGGGCGGCGATCTTGGTCAAACTCGATAGCGTGCTCGCCGACGACGATCTTCTCCAAGCCGAGCTGAACGCACGGGCGATGGCGAGCGCCGGCACGCTCTTCCCCTCCCCGACCACTCCGGTCAGCGACTCCTTCGAGAAGGCGCTGTTGGTCTGGGAGAGCAACAACTTGCTGAGCTTGCCGGTCACGGAGACGGTCGCGCACCCCACCGCCTTTGGGGTGGGAACGAACGCCCCGCGGGTGAATGTCACTCGCACTCTCCATGCACCCAATGGCCACGCCACCATCCGCATTCCGACCGGGCTCTATGCCGCTCCCGGCGAGATCGTGACAGTTCAGGTGCCCGCAGGCTTCCAGGGGCTGGGGCTCCGCGTTCGCATCAGCCACCTCCGCACCGATCTCGGCGACTCGAACTACTACCACATGCCGTTCCAGCAGGTTTACTTCGACTTGAACGCGCCGAGCGTCGCGATCGCGAGCCCGTTCGGTGGCTTGATCTCGATCGAAGCCGCGGCCGGTGAAGACGGCATCACGAACGTGGTCTTTGGCTTCAACAATGTCGTCGAGGCCCCCTACTACGTGCACGGCGTGACCACCGACCTGGAGTGGGTCGGCGGCATCCGCGATCGCGAAACCCCGTTTGGCGTACTGGTGACCGACAAGACGATCCATGTGATCGAGTCGGAGGCGCACCTCCGTTCGCTCTCCGACCCCGAGCAGGTCATGCAGATCTGGGAGGACATGATCCTACGCATCGAGGAGTTCTACTCCTACACCACCTATCGGCCGCTCCGCATTCACCACGACTACCAACCCGCCGGGGGGGTCTCGACCTTCCCGCAGTCCTATGGCGTCACGAGTGTCATGCTTGACTACACGTCGCTCGTGAACTTCGGCTATCCGCTGACGCATCACGAATACGGGCACATCGTCGATCCATCCCAGATGCACATCCAGAACTTCAGCGAGGCGGCTCCCAACTTCGGCGGCATTTACGCGTCCCGCTTCTTCTTGCCGTTCACCTATCGGCCGAAGGGCGCGAAGGAGCGCATCCGCCGTTACGAGAATTCCCAGAGCTTGAGTCTGTGGCCCGCCGCGCCTCACTCCTATCACCACGAGAAGATCACACCGTTCATCTGTCTCGCCGATGCATTCGGCTGGGACCCGCTCATCGATGTGATCGCTGCGCTCAAACAGACGAGCCCGTCCTCCAATCAAGATAGACTCGACAACTGGCTGACCATCTACTCGAACGAGATCGGCCACGACCTCTCGCCGTTCTTCGCACTGTGGCAGTTGTCCCCGTCGCCGACGGCGCTCTCGGCGGTGTCGGGCCTCCCCGCGTGGAACATGGTGGAGATGGTTGAAGAACAGCTGGTCCTCCATCGCGATACCGCCGTCACTCTCCCCTCCCCCGATCTGAACGACTTCTCCTACGATGGCACGCTCGCTCTCGTGAACGTCACTCAGGCATCAAATGGCACGATCGTCATCCTCGGGAGCGGCGATCTTCAGTACACGCCGAATCTCGACTTTACGGGTTCGGACTCGTTCGACTACACCGTCGTCAACGGCACCGGCAACAACTTCACCGCCACGGTGCCGATCACCGTCCTCGACCCCGCGAATTCGCCGAAACTCTACGTCGGGGTCGCGATTGCGGAGACGAGCGCGTGGACCCCCATCAGTTTGCCTAACACCTATGTCTCGCCGGTGGTGGTCGCCGAGCATGTCCGCTCAGGGGGAATGCCCCGCCTGGTCACTCGAATCCGTAACGTGGGGAGTACCTCGTTCGAACTGCGGCTCCAGCGCCCCGACGGATCGAGTGCCCCGGTGACGGGCGTGACCGTGAACTACATTGTCGCGGAGGAAGGCGCGTTCAGCGCAGCCACTCACGGCATCCAGATGGAAGCTGTGAAGCGTCTGTCCACGGTGACCGACCGAACCGGCAACCTCGTGGGCGAAGAATTCGAGCCGGCCTGGAACACGCTCGATCACTACGCGCAGCCGGTGTTCTTCGGGCAAGTGATGAGCTTCAACGACCCCGACTGGTCGGTGTGGTGGAGCAACCCTGCGTCGCAAACCATCGTGGCCGGCAAGCATGTCGGGAGCGACTTCGACACCACTCGGGCAGACGAGATGCTCGGTTACCTAGCGATGGAGTCGGGGACCTTGCAGTTTCAGCAGACGTACATGCGCTTCGGCGACACCTCCTCGGAGCTCCTCGAAACCTTTGGTTCGAGCGGGAACTCCGTGAGCTTCCCTGACGAGCCGCAGATCACGGCAGCCCTGGTTCAGGGGACCGGCCTGAACGGAACCGAGAACGCCTACTGGTCCGCGGTCGACGACACCAACGACTACGCGGGCAACGTGGTCGGCATGACCTTGCAAAACGATGCGGGGCTCTCCACTCCGACCGATCGTGCGTCCTACCTCGTTGCGGCGCGGATCAGTCAGGACTGCAACTCGAACAGCATTCCGGATGAGTTCGAGATCGCGGCCGGGACCAGCGGGGATTGCAACGCGAACGGGGTTCTGGACAGTTGCGACCTTGCGGCCGGGACGAGCGAGGATTGCAATTCGAATGACATCCCCGACTCGTGCGAGATCGCCTCGGGGGCTGTGGAAGACGCAAACGGCAATTCGATCCCCGACTCCTGCGAGTTGGAGCCGTTCCGGCGGGGCGACGCGAACGTCGACGGCGCCATCGACATCGGCGACCCGATCGCCATGCTCGGCTTTCTCTTCTCAGGGACCCCCGTCCCGTGCGCCCTCAGCTTGGATTCGAACGACGACAACGGTGTCGACGTCGCAGATCCGATCCACCTCTTGGGATACCTCTTCAGCGGCGGCTCGGGGACTCCGCCGGCGCCATTCTTGGTGTGTGGTCCCGACCTGACCCCCGGTGGAACGCTCTCCTGCGCTGACTTCTCGCTTTGTCCCTAGTTCATCAGCCAGCGCCTCAACTTCGTGCGCCCCGCTTGCCGATCATCTTCTCAAAGACCCTTTCTTGAGGAGACTCCCCATGCGCATCGTTCTCACACTCGCATTGCCTGTACTCGTGATTCTCGCGTCCACTGGCTGCTCTCCGAGCGGATCCAACAGTGCCAACGCCACCTCCGATTCCCCCGACTCGATCACCTTCGGAAGGCCATCGGCTGATCTCGCCAAACTTCCCAAGGTCACGCCGGGGCAAGCGATCCCGCGCGAGTACATCGACTCGGGCGACGTCGAGGCTGTTCGGTACTTCCTCGACGGGGGTGCCGACATCAACGCTGAGGTCGATATGGGTATCTCGGCGCTCATGATCGCGATCGCGATGTCCGCGAATGGCGTCACCGATCTGCTTCTCGAGCGAGGTGCCGATGTGAACCTCGGAAGCAAAGAGGGAGAGACACCGCTCATCTCGTGCGCGATCACCAACAAACTCCCCCTCGCGAAACGGTTGGTCTCCCTCGGCGCCGATGTCAACGCCGAGTCGAAACACGGGCGGAATGCCATCGGTGTGGTCGCTCACATGGGGAACGACGCGTGGGTGACCTATCTCCTCGACAATGGTGTCGATGTCGATGCCGCCAACAAGAATGGGGAGACCGCGCTTCACGCCGCTTGCGCTCAGGGTCGCACGAACACCGTTCAGCTTCTCCTCGAACGGGGCGCGAGTGCGGATCAGCCGGACAAACTAAACCGCGCTCCCCTGATCGAAGCCGCGCACAAGGGAAGTGCCGAATGCGTGAAGCTGTTGCTCGCGAGTGGCGTCGACTTGAACCGTGTGACGAAGGCCTACCAGGAGACGCCTCTCATCACCGCGACCCAGAATCAGCGCACCGAGGTCGTGAAGCTCCTCATCGCCCACGGAGCCGACAAGTCCGCCAAGGACAACCACGGGCGGACCGCGCTCGATCACGCGGAAAGAAAGAATGACCCAGAGCTCGTGGGACTGCTCGAGTAGCGACCCCGATTCGGAAACTCGGCCTCCTCAGAGGGTCTCCCAGGCTCAGTCCGGGCTGCAGTGGAGGGGTCTGGCCCGACTCTCTCCCGCCCTGAAGTCATCGAAGCTTGTCGTCCCCTGGCCAGCTATTCGCATGGGTGACGACCGATCTCTTCACCCCCGGGTGCGCTCCGTTGCGCCCGATGGCTGAAGGCGACCGCTTCGAGCCAATCGAGGGGGATGACCTCCGCAGCTTCCGTGGAGGCTCACCCCAAAAGTGAGTTGATTGCCCCTTCGATTCGCGGTCTTGCACATGATCCTACCGTCGACCGAACGCGCCACGCCGGCGTGGGCACGGAGGAATCGCTGTGAACGAGTACATCGATCGCATCGCGGAGCGCACGGGTGCACCCACGAACGCGCTGTGGGCGCTCGCTGGACTTCTCCTCGCTATGGTGGCCGGCTCCATCATCCGGATCGTCACACTCCTTCTCTCCCCCGACGGGCGAGAGAATCTCCCCCACCGCATCGGCAGTTTGCTGGTCTGGTGGGTCCTGTCGCTCCTTCTGACCGCCATCGTTCTGATCGGATCTGTGGCGGCGGTGTTCTTGTTCATGCTCGCCAGCTTGCAGGGACTCCGAGAGTTTCGTGGATTGGCAGGAGACCGCATCCACGCTCCCGCCCTTTGGTGGGGGGTCGCCTTCGCGATCCCCGTGCACTACCTGATCGTCTACTACGGTTGGTTCGCTCCGTTCTGGACCTTCATCCCGGTTTGGGTGCTGCTTGCGCTGTTGGTTCATCTGGTGGTCTCGGGGGAGACAGAAGTGTTCATGGAGACGGTCGGGATCACCTTCTTGGGGATGATGCTCATCGTGTTCTTCTTCTCGCACGGGGCCATGATCCTGTCTCTTCCCGAAGAGTCGAACCCCGCCGCCGGCGCGGTCGGATTTCTCGTCTACTTGGTCATTCTGACCGAGGGCAACGACATCGCGCAGGCGCTCTGGGGTCGGCGCTTTGGCAAACGAAAGATCGCCCCCGAGGTCTCACCCAACAAGAGTTGGGAGGGCTTCCTCCTCGGAGCGGCGACAACCGTGATACTCGCGTGCCTCTTGGGCCGCCTCCTCACACCCTTTTCCGATGGTCACATGCACGCCGGCACCATCGAAATCACGGTGCCCTACTTACCGGCACTGTTGGCCGGGGTGATCATCTCCGTCGGCGGGTTCTTCGGCGACATCGTCATCTCGGCGGTGAAACGTGAGGTGGGCGCCAAGGACAGCGGGACACTCCTGCCCGGTCAGGGTGGCGTGCTCGACCGCATCGATAGCCTCACCTTCACCGCGCCGTTGTTCTTCTACTTCCTCTACGTGTTCTGTGTCTAAGCCTAGAGAGAGAAGCCACGGATGAGAGATGAGCAGGCTGAGAAAAAGCCCACGCGGCCAGAACGGAGCGAGGTCTGGACCGTCCCGAACGTCCTCTCGGGAATTCGGCTGGTCGGCTCGCCTCTGTTGCTCCTGATCGCGTGGATCGACAAGCCCGGTGCGTTTGTCTGGGTGTTCCTCGCCTTGCTGATGACCGATTGGGTCGACGGGAAGCTGGCGAAGCTACTGAAACAGGAGACAACGTTCGGGGCCCGGCTCGACAGCTACGCGGATGCGACGTTCTACGCCTGCACGCTGGTCGCCACCTTCTGGCTCGAGTGGGATCAGATCCGACCCGAGCTGCTGTGGATCGGGCTCGCCGCCGGAAGCTACACCGTGAACGCGTGCGTGGCGCTCCGCCGCTTTCGTCGCGTGCCGACCTACCACACGCGCCTGGCGAAGACCTCTTGGTTGCTGATCGGGATCGCCATCGCCGCGTTGTTTTTGAGTGATGTCACCTGGCCGTTGCGCGTCGCCATGATCTCGGTGCTCGTGACGAACCTCGAGCAGATTGCGATTTCCTTCGTGATCCCTCGGATTCAAGTGAACGTGACCTCGGTGTTCCACGCCCTCCATGACAAGAGAAGAGAGCGGGACAGAAAGAAGCCGCCGTGTTGACCATCCTGCATCTTTCAGATCTGCACTTCGGCCCCCCCTACCTGCCCAGGGTCGGTGAGGCCGTCATCCGGTTCGCGCCGCGGGCCGGCCCCGACGTGGTGGTCATCAGTGGGGATCTGACTCAGCGCGCCAAGCCCGAGCAATTCGAACAAGCGCGGTCGTTCATCGACCGTCTGCCGAAAGTCACCCAGGTCGTCGTCCCGGGAAATCACGACGTACCCCTATTTCGACTCGCAGAGCGCCTGGGAGATCCTCACGGCCTCTACCGAAAGTACATCTGCAACGATCTCGATCGAGTCGTCACTGTCGGTGAAGCCGTCATCGTCGCTCTCGACTCGACCTCCCCCCGCCGCACGATTTCGAACGGCCGCATTCACAAGACGCAGCTGGAGTTCTGCCAGGAGTCGTTTCGCGATCTGGCGGCGAGTACGATCAAGATCGTGGTGGCGCACCATCACTTCTTGCCCGCTCCCGACTACGAACGTGACCAGACGATGATGAAGGCGAAGCGCGCGATCCATCAGTTCGTCGAGCTGGACGTCGACCTGATTCTCGGGGGGCACCTGCACCGCGCGTATGTCGGCAACTCTCTCGACGTGCACGCGGGCCGACATCGGAATCGCGGCATCGTGCACGTTCAGTGCGGCACGACCACCTCTCGACGCGGTCGGGCGAGGGAACGAGAGAAGAACTCTCTGAACTTGATCAACATCGACGACGAGATGCTCCGCGTCACCCACTATATGTACTTCGATGAGCTGGAAGATTTCGCTCCGGTGAGCCGTCACATCTTCCCTCGCCACGGAAGACCCTTCGTGGAGGGACGCATGCACCATGCAGATGAGTAGCCTCCGATGAAGAGGGTCCTGATCCTCCTGTCCTTCGTCGGCCTCCTCGCGGCCGTTTACTGGTTCGCGCATCGCTATTGGGTTCTCGACGATCTCATCGCTCGAGAATCTCAACTCCGCGCCGCACTCGCTGAACAGCCGGCGTTCGCCTTTGGTACGGGACTCGCCATTTACGTGCTGATCAGTCTGATCCCAGGAACCACCGGGAAGTCGATCATCGTCGGGTGGCTCTACGGTTTCTGGCAGGCATTCGTGTTGGTGAACTTCGGTCTCACCCTCGCAGCGATGGTGAGCTTCTGGGTGAGTCGCTACATTCTTCACGACGTGATCAAGGCGCGATTTGGAACCCGGTGGGAACGCTTCAATCAGGGCGTGGAGCGCGACGGTGGTCACTACCTGTTCACGGCGCGTATCCTCCACGCCCCCTACAGCGTGACCAACTATGTGATGGGAGCCACGCGCATTCGAGGCCGGCAGTTCTGGCTCGCGACTCAGTTGGGTCTGATTCCGGGGAATTGCATTTTCGTCTACGCGGGGGCGCAGTTGCCGACTCTCGAAGAAATGGCAGATGAGGGCATCTCTGCGTTCTTCTCGCCTGGCCTGCTGGTGGCGCTGGTGGCGGCCAATGTCTTCTCGCTCGGCATGGGATCGATCGTTCGCCGGCTCTCGAGGCGTAGGAAGGCGCCGTCTGATCAGGATCTTGACGAAGCGTGACTGCCGACTCACTCCTCTTCGCTGAAGCCGGCCCCCGCGAATCCATACCGATCCACCATCCCCTTTTTGTCGAAGTAGATCATGAGGAGGTCGCTACGGCGGTCGCTCGTCGAGTTGTCGAAACTGGCTTCGAACGCGGAGAGACTGAGACCCCTGCCGCGCTCGAGGTCGTAGCGGTACACGAAGACGCTCCCGTCGATACGAAGCTTGATCTCGCTCGGCGGCCCGATGCGCTCGAGAACCTCACCCTTGGTCTTGAGCGTGGGGAGCGGCGCCATGTCTTCGGCGGTCAGCCGATGGCCGATGAACTCCCGGCGGATCGTGCAGCCAACCGCCGCCAGGAGGACGACGAGAGCGAGTGCAAGGACCCCCGCGCCCCTGGGCCATCTCCTTCGAACGTCCGTGATCATTCGGGCACCAGCGTCATCCCGACCGCCTGGAGCACGCGATCACGATCGAAAAGCAGCACGAGACGACTCTCATCGGAATGGACCCGCTCATAGGTGTAGCTCAGATTGCCCAGTAACTGCGACGTGACCCGCGTGACGTCGATGAACCGAAACGCCTGCGAGATTCCGAGTTCCAGCTGGAAGGTTCGTCTCTCGCTGTAGCGATAGACGAGCAGAGTTGCATCGGTATGGCCGTGCACCTCGAGAGGAGATCCGAGGATTCGCATCGCGTCGGGGAGGGTCGTTCGGCCTCCCACGAGTGCATCGATGGCGGCGGGATCGATGGGATGCTCATTCGTACTGTCCGCCAGCGTGATGCAGCCCGAAAGCGTCGCCGCCGACAGCCAGAGCAACGTGAACCACCTCAAAGGTCATCCGTACCAGGTGTCCAGCCCACGCCGATCACGAGGCCCGAGGGATCGAACAACACGGTGAGACGGTCGGAGCGGCGATCGGTCTTGACGCGGTTGTAGAAGATCAAGAAGAGCACGAAGCGCTCGATCTGCGTGCGCTCGTAGATGTAGAGCTCATCGAACAGCGCCGGATCCAATTTGACCGCGAGTTCTTCCCCTTCGAAGCGAGAGAGGAGACGCTCGGTGAGGCCGGTGATATCCGCGCGCTCCGTCGCCATGGGAGCACCCAGGAGTTGGAGAACTTCGGCGCGGTGCGTCTTCCCGATCTCGATCTGGCTCAAGACACCGCGTTCGATCGGATTCCCCACATATTCCGTGCTGAGTGTGACGCAGCTCGGGAGCAGAAAGAGAAGAAGTCCCCCCGCCATCGTGCGCAGGTGGAGCCCGGATCGTGACCGCCGACTCTTCAAGTCTGCCATGGTCATCTCTCTTCAGCGGACCCGTGCGGGAGTGTGACTCCTCCTTGCCGGCCCTGGTTCATTCCATCGGAAGCTCGAGCAGGGAGGGAGTGTGCACCCCGGGTCCAAAATGTCCACCCTCACCACTCGATCTACGGGCACGCCCCGTAGCTCAGGCATTCGAGAAGATCGGTCGAGGTCGGGTCTGGACCACAGCTCGGGAACGGCGCGGCCGGGGGGGTCGCGGCGTTGAAGAGAAAGCCCAAGACGGCGATGGGATCGGCGATATCGAGCTGCCCGTCGTCGCCCGTGTCACACGCATCGTCGCAGCCGAGCACTCCTCCCCCACCGAAGAGCTGGGTCAGGAGTGCGATCGGGTCCGCGACATCAACAGAACCGTCTCCGTTACAGTCGCCGCGGCGGAAGGTCGCGCAGTCGAGTCGCTCGACCCGGAAGTTGTCGATCCCCGCCTCGGTCACCGAGTCGTTCGGTTCATCGGAAACCTCGAATCGCACCTGGACCCCCGTGCCAGGAGTCACGAAGTCGCTGACGAGAAAGCTCGCTCGCTCCCAAGCACTCCCCGTCTGAGCAACCGACTCGACCGGAATCCAGCTGGACCCGATGTCGGCACGGATCGACACGACGAGCGCATCCGCCACGCCGAGGTTTGTGAACAACCAGCGGTCGTAGGAGATGAACGCATCGGCCCCGAGGAGGTCCGCCGACGGTGAGGTCAGTATCGCGGGCCCCCCGTCGAGATCGTCGGCTCCCGCCGTTCCGCCCGGAGGACCGTTCCCCGTGACGAATGCGTATCCACCCGGCGTCGGTCCCGCGTCGCTCCCTGGAGCATTGGGGATCGTGCCCGTGAACGTACCGACCGGGATCGCGGCCTCCCACCCGCCAGTGAGACCCGGGTCATTCTCGATGGTCCACCCGGCGGGGCTCGCTCCGATCGGATCGTTGATCACATCGCTCGTCGCACCCGCGGCGATCGCCCGGTGGGGCGCGAGGGGAGCGCCGGGCGGGTCGGTGAACGTGCCACCTTCGGCGGTGAGAACTTCGATGAAAAAGTCGGTGTGCGACAGGCAGTCCCCGGCAGGGAGAGGTGCGGAATAGAGCCCGCCTCCGAGGGGCACCATCGTCTGCGTCGATGGGGTCGCGCCGGCGACCGACGTCGTGAGTCGCACTTCGCCGGGGAGGATCGTGGCCTGCCCGATCCCCGTCAACTCGACTTCGAGGTCGGTGAATTCCGAGGGGGGAATCGTGGTGGGAAACCCGTTCGGATACTCAAACTGGACGTCTGCGGGAGGGTCCGCCATCCAGACGCGAATCCCGCCACAACGACCGAGAATCAGATCCTTGTAACCGTCCCCGTTCAGATCGATCGCGGCGATGTCCCAGGTTCCTTGTCGGTCGGCGACCGACAAGCCACCCGTCTCCTCGACGAACGTGACGTTGGGAGCGTCTCCCAGGTTTCGCCACATCTTCAGGTGTCGCGTGCAGCCGAAACCGTTCACCGCGGTGTCTGCGATGATGATGTCGGGCCAGGAATCGCCGTTCAAATCCTCGACGAGAGTCTTCCCCGAGAAACCGTTGCTCGCCGGAGGGAGAAAGAACGCGCTGAAGTCGGCGAGACCGTCGGCCCCGTTCCCTTGGTTGAGCAGGTAGCGATCGATCCCATCGTCTTGGGCAACCAGATCGAGAAGGCCGTCATTGTTCAGATCCCCAAGCTCGATGTAATACGGAGCGCTCAAGAGGGGCACTTCAAAGTCGCTGAAGGTGCCCTCGTTCGCCGGGTCGTTGTAGCTGATGCTGATGCGGTAGGGAGGCGCGTTCGAACGGCACTTGACGATGTCATTCACACCGTCGCCGTTCACGTCACCGTTCACCGCGAACGGCGCAAACTCCGACTCACGCATTTGGAACGTCATCCGCGCAGTGCTCTCGTCGGTGAACGACCCCAGGCCGTCATTGATCCACAGCCGGTCCTCGAGCGTGTTCTCGTACTCTGTGAAGTAGAGATCTGGAGCTGCGTCGCCGGTGACATCTCCAAATGCGATGCCACAGAAGTTAAAACTCTGGGGCATCTGCGGGGTCAGGCTCTCCTCATATCGAAATCCGAGCCAGGTGCCGCCGGCACTTCCCAGGTTCCGGTACACCCGCGGGTGCGAGATCGTCTTCGGAAGCCCGGTTCCGAATGCGGTGGCGGTGATCATGTCGAGCCAACCGTCACCATCGAGATCGACGAGCTGGACATCCCGATCGGCGGTCAAGTCGAGAAATCCCTGGCCGCCATCGGTCGCTGCGGTCACGAAATCGACGGTGCGATCGACGAGCACGCCATCGATCGACTGCCCGTCGGCGATTCCCTCGTTCATGAAGAGAACGTTTCGGCGGCGGCCGGGAGACATCCAAGGCTCTTTGCGGACGCAGACGAGATCGATGTCTCCATCTTGATCGACGTCCCCCCAGGCAAAGTCTTTCTCCGCGACGTCGCTCACGCCGAGGGACGGGGAAACACTCAATCGCGCGGCGGAGTCGTCGATGTAGGTGAGCCAGTCTTGCGCAGCGACGGTCGAAGTGGCGATGGAGAGAGTACCGAGTGTGCAGGCGAGGACCGAACGGTAGATCGCGGCCCAAGGTGAACTGAAGAACATACACACTCTCCATCCGATTGGATTCCTCTGCGAGAGCCCAACGCCCGGAGCCCATAGTAGTGGAGAGGGGACTCGCCGCGAGCAGGTTTTCGAATGGTCCACCGTGCTGGGCCGAGCAGCCCCCAGCAAGGTTGCTCAGAGATCGGTCATCCGCCATCCTTCTCTTCCTCTGATCCACTCCAACCGGAGAGCTTCGCCCTACTCTCGAAGGGGAGGCGTCGCGAGTATGCCGACTACATCGCGGAGGCGAAGCGAGACGAGACGAAGGAGAAGCGCCTCGAGAAGATCCTCCCGATGATCGCCGCCGGCAAGGGTCTCCACGACAAGTATCGGAAGTAGACCAAACTCACTGCTCTCCTAGGAACTGCGCTCCTAGAAGTCGTGCCCCATCGGCACGATGTCC
>ERZ891418.442-NODE-442-length-14297-cov-8.413285_pt1 | contig 14297 bp, 11 predicted proteins | sample MGYA00521236_ERZ891418 | MGnify/ENA primary metagenome ERZ891418 (study PRJEB32303, sample SAMEA104408696) | aquatic metagenome | biome: Brackish water; feature: Chemocline; material: water | place: Baltic Sea | collected 2014-10-18T10:34:00 | depth 100 m ... | reverse complement strand
AACGCGTCAGGCGGCAGCGATGGCCAGAAACTGGCCCGGCTTGAACCGGCAGGATGAGGTTCGGAACCCAGGTGGCCTCGGCGAGACGCGGAGTATCGTCCGCGTCCTGTTCTTTGCAACCTCCCAGCTGGCCTGAACCCTTGCGAATCAGATTGTCGAGGAGACGCGTGTCGGTGGTCACTCTTGGAATTGAAACTTCGGGCCGAAGCGGCCGTATCGCACTTCGAGTTGACGGCAAAACTCTTGGTGAACGAGAGCTCTCGCAGGCCGGTCGGCGGCACGCGCAGACACTGGTTCTTGAGATTCGAGATCTGCTGACAGATCACAGCGTGACCCCGGCCAATCTCGATCTCGTCGCCGTCAGTGAGGGGCCAGGCAGTTTCACCGGACTGCGGGTCGGCGTCGTCTGTGCGAAAATGCTGGCGTGGGCCAACGGCGCCGATTTAGTGCTGGTCGACACGCTGCTCGCGATCTCTGCCGAATCTCCCGCGGAAGTCTGCCGAGTCGAAATCGTGTCCGACGCCCAGCGCGATGACCTCTTTCTTGGCGTCTACGAAGTCACCAAAGCCGACGCAGATTCCGACCAGGTCTGGTTGCGATCCGGATCGATCGAAATCGTTAATGCCGAGGCGTGGGCACACGGCCTCGCGAGCAGGAGCGGTGACGGATTCGCGATCGCTGGACCGGGTATTGAAAAAGCGGCCGAGTTTCTGCCGGAGGGAATCCGCCAGCTCGATCGCGCCAGCGCAGAACCGTCTGCATCGACAATCGCGCGGCTGGGCGAACAACTCGCGATGCAGGGTCAGTTGGCTGACCCGATGACCGTCGAGCCGTTCTACCTCCGAAAAAGTGCCGCCGAGGAGAAGAGAGACGCGGCACAGAACGGCTCGTAGCCGCGCTGGCGAGGCGTCATCCAGCAAAAAAGCTCCCGACGATTGTCGGGAGCTCAAGACCGGTTCGAACCTGGTTCAGGGAATCGATCAGGCGACTTCGATACCCGTTCTGAAATGACAGCGGAGCTTCTGAATCGCCTTGTACTTTTCGTCACTCACCCGGGCCGGGCTCAGTTTAAGCTCCTCGGCGATTCGGCTGATGGACTCGCCATCACTCCATCGCGTGACGATTTCCCGCTGTTGCGGGCTGAGTTTCGCTTCGGAAGAATCGATGGACCGGCGAATCTGGTCGATCGCTTCCATCTTTGCCGGCCAGTGATCAACCGCCGCCTCACGTCCCGCATCGTCAGTAAGCGACGCGTGGTGCTGAGCCCGACGACGACGCTGAGCTGTCGCCCAGATCGCCCGGTTCAGTTCCCGCCGCTCATCCGATTCGAGATCGTCCAGTGCCTGAAGCATTTGTGTTCGGTTGAGATTGCTCAACAGCCGCAGGTAAACGTCCTGCGTGCAGTCATCCCACTCCTGCTGAGCAATGCCTGCGTTGAGCCAGCTGCGAGTGCAGTACGCCTGAATTTTCTTCAGGACGACTGACTCGCTGACCTGCCCGACAGCAGTCGCGGCCGCCAACGCGCTGGAGGCCGTCTGAGCGGAAACGTCCGCCGTCGACGTCGCAACGACCAGGGCACACGCGGCGAGCGAAAGTCGAAGCCGCGAGGAAGGTTCGGAAGGAGCCTGCATGTCGTTCCTCATCAAGGACTTGTGGAATCCTGCAGCGGAAATTTCACTGCAAGGCCGTTCGCATCGTTACGGACGATCGACGTCTCACCCGGGTGAATTCGCTCGAATTCCAGGAATCCTGGCAAATTCCTGCCGATTGCCACAGTCCGGCTTCCGAAACCACGAAAAACGCCCGGACACCAAAGGCATCCGGGCGCTGGTCCGTCGAGAAGAGCGAACTCTTCAGGACGTGCGAAATTCGAATCTGCCAATCTCAGGCAGGAATATTTTCGGGCGTCAACTTTCAATCAATTGCCGCTGCTGCGGGGTCTCCCAGGCTGCGTTTTCGGGTGATATTCCAGTGCTGCTGAATGACCTGAGCCGCTTCCGCTGCGGTCTCTTTGCCCGCTTCAACCAGCCGAATTCCTTTCTGCTTTGCAGACGATTCCCGCTACGCCCAGGCTTGAACTCTGTTCAATTCGTCAGCGACGCTCAAATCCTGACCAATCCGCCGAAACTGCAGTTCGCCAATCCGCGGCACAGATGCTGCTTTCAGCAGCGATTCTTCCTGGATCCGCTTTTCGTCAACGTAGGTGCCGTGCTCACTTCCGAGATCAGTTACGAGTAGCCCGTTGTCGGTCAGCTCCAGAGAAAGCAAATCCGTGTGAACAACACGTCGAGTTTACATGGCAACATCCGTTGGCGACGGCGTCCAGAGTAACTTGCGGATGAAAAAAAACAAATTGATTGTTATTTATGCTTTGACAACTCAATCCGCCAATGCCTGGGCCAGACCAGGTCCGAATACCTTCTCGACGGCGGCGATTGCACTGTTTGCCGCTTGACACTCGCAACCCGCAATTGTGTAATTTCCTCTGGTTTTGAGCCATTAGCAGTTGCTCCGAGTGGGTCCGGAGTCCTGTCGGTTTCTCAACATTCTCCCGCTTCCAAATACGTCACTGGATGTCTGAATTTTTCAATTCCGTTCCAGTGGCGTTTGAGTGGAAGCGAGTCGTCCGCAGTGAATCCACGGACGACGCTCTCACCGAATTTCTTCCGCTTCAAACGATTGTCCGCAGACCGCCATCAGTCCGCGCTGCGTCTTCGCAGCTGATCTGACGAGCGGCTGCAGAAACTTCTGTGGCCAGGTGATGCAATGGCTGGGTCATGCCGCGTCGTTATTTCCGGAGTCGGCATCGTTTCACCGGTCGGCATCGGCAACGACGCTGTCTGGGACAGCCTCATCCACGGACGTTCCGGCGTCGGATTTCTTCAGTCGATGCCGAGCAACGCTTTCCCTTCGCGTCTCGCCGCCGAGATCCGCGACTTTGACCCGCTGGAGCACATCTATTGCCGCAAGTTCCTCAAGCTGATGTCGAGGGGCATTCAGATCGGGACGGCGGCCGCGTCGATGGCGATGCTGGATTCCGGACTGGCTCCCGGCACCTTTGACCCCGATCGACTGGGAGTGACGTTTGGCTCCGGACGAATCTCAACCCACCCGGAAGAGCTCGTCGATGCCGCCAGCGCCAGTGCGACTTCGGAAAGCTCATTCGAGCACACTCGGTGGGGCGAGGATGCCATGGGAAAGATCACTCCGCTCTGGCTGTTGAAGCGTCTGCCGAATATGCCCGCCTGCCACGTCTCCATTCAGCACGACGCCCGAGGTCCGAACAACACGATCACCTCGCGCGACGCTTCGGCCCTGCTGGCTCTGGCCGAAGGAGTCCGAGTGATCGAGCGCGGCGCGGCGGACGCCATGATCGTCGGCGCAGCGAGTTCCAACATTCATCCTGTCGATCTGACCAAGTTCAATCTGTTCGAAGACCTCTCGCGACAGGACTCCGATCCTGAAACCGCATGCCGGCCCTTCGACATGACTCGCGACGGGACGATCGTCGGAGAAGGCTCAGCGGCATTCGTTATCGAGCGACTCGACCACGCCGCGCGGCGAGGTGCTCCGATCTACGCGGAAGTTCTTGGAGTCGGAGCAGGCTTCGACGGGTCTGGCTCAAGCCAGAGATTCGCAGGCCGCGGACTTTCGATCGCTGTTCAAGCGGCACTTCGTCGAGCAGAAATTGACCCTCGCGAAATCGGCCACATCAATGCTGATGGAAAGAGCACTCAACAGGGCGACCTGATCGAAGCGCGCGGGTATCACTGGGCGATGGGCGACGTGGCGGGACAGATTCCGGTCACCGCACTGAAGAGCTACTTCGGCCACTTCGACGGTGGGTCGGGAGCCGTCGAACTCGCGGGCAGCCTGCTGGCGCTCAAGCATCGCGAACTCCCAGGAACGCTCAACTACCGGATTCCCGATCCACGCTGCCGGCTCAACGTCGCGCCCGAGCCGCTTGCGTTGAGGAACCTGACCGCGATGAGCGTCAACCGAACCGCGATCGGCCAAAGCGTCGCCGCAATCGTCCGGGCGATTTGAAGATCGCGTCCCGGTCCGGATCAGCCTCTCAAAAGTGAGCCGTTAACGTCGGACTGTGTAGAGCTGTGACGAGAGGAAGTATTCCTTGCCCTCGAATTTCGCGATCAGCTCCGGAGCCCACTTGCGGATGTCGGCCTGCTCGCGCTGGCCCATCGAAGCCAGTTCAGCGACGCCCGTGATCGCCAGCGGGTTGCCGACGAAAACGCCTTCTTCCAGCAGCGTGGTCAACCGGTGCGGCGCGACGAATTCGGAATAGCCATACGTCATGCGGTAACGCAGCACTTCCTGCCAGTTGACGTAAACATGGGTGATGCCCTCATCGAGAAGCTTCTGCCGGATTTCTCCTGACGGCTTCATGAGTTGTTCGGCGGGAGACACATCAGGTTCGGCGGCCGAGCACCACTGCTCGAAAATGGAAATATCGAAGACGGTGTTATAAACGAGCGGGAAGCGGGCATCGAAGATTTGAGCCTCACCCACCATCAGAATTTTGACCTTCGACGAATCCAGCATTTTGTTGAGGCTGGCGATGCCGGGGCACGACGCCTGAGCCGCGACTTCTTCAACCGCCTTCAGATCGCCGAGCCACTGGTTGAGTCCGCAGAGCGGTGTCGAGACGAAGCCCAGGTTGAACAGCACACACAACGAGACGACGCCGATCGCGCCGATCCGCCAGACACGATCGCGCGACCAGGCGACAGCAGCTCCGGCGAGGACGGCGACGACCGGAATCAGCGGGATCCAGAAGCGGTCGATGCGGTGCGTGAAAACCCACCAGGTGAGGAAAAGAAATCCGACGTACAACCAGAGACCTCGCACAAGGCCGCGCGACTTCGTGCTCAGCCAGGCCAGAGGAGCCAGCGAGAACAGCAGCGGGCTCAGCCAGTCGCTTTTGAAGGTCACGTCGAACAGCTTGACGAAGAGGTCGGCCGGATCGTGCCCGTCCGGACTGTGGCCTCGCTTCCAGTTCGCTTCGAGTGTCGGCGTCCAGTCGATCCCGTGAAAAACGCTCTGCAGAAGCGGGTACACGGGGTTGCCGGCCTCACACAGGTTTTTCAGTAGCCAGGGGCCGATGGCCAAGACGACTCCCGCAGAGTAAAGCAGCCCGGTGATCACGAGCGTCCTCTGAAAACCGTCCGCGTGTTTTGTGGATTGAAAAACAAGCCACAGCAGCGCCAGCCCCAGCGGAATGACGACCTGCAGGACTCCCGGATATTTGCACGCCATCGCGCTGCCGGCGAGGAAACCGGACAGAACAACCATGCACGGGCACGGGCCTCCCGGATGCTCGTCGACCGGAGCATCGTCGATCGACGATTCGGGTGAGCGGCGAAACGCGTCGAGCGTCAGGATGACCGCCAGCAAGGTAGCAAACAGGTAAAAAGTCAGGCCACCTTCCGCGTACGCGATGATCGAAATTCGATAAGTCCACGGAGTGGAAATGTGGATCAGCGCCGCACTCCAGCCAGCGAGCTCACCGAACCAGCGTCGAGCCAGCGCGAACACCGCAAGGCTCGTGAGTGGTGCGAACGAGGCAAGAATCAGCTTGCCGGCGAGCGCTCCTTCGTACCAGTCGCCGCACAGAATCATGCCGAGCAGCGACAGCATCTCGGTGAGAAACGGAAAGCTTGTGTAAACGTTGTGCGGCAGGAACGACACATAGCAATTCTGATAATGTTCCTTCGGGCCTCCGAGGTGGTACTCCTTCACGTCGAAGTCGCTTGACGGCAGCATTGAGCCGAGAGCCATCGCGACAACGAACAGCACGATCACTGTTCCCGCCGCGATTTTTCCAAGCTGCTCGTAAGACATCTGCCCGCCAGCGAGGACGCCTTTTTGCACATCGCCTTTTGTCCGGCCAGACTTCTGCTTCGATTTCTGCTGCGGTTTCTTCGGCAGTGATCCTGCGCTGTCCGGCTGGCTCGATCGTCGCCGGTCTCGAAGGGCGAGTGCGGACGCGGCAAGGCCGAACAAAAGGATGAGGCTCAGCAGGACCGGCCTGGACATGGCTCCCGGCACGGACTGCGCCAGCAGGCCCAGGCCCAGGACGAGCAGCGACAGCCCCGAAAGCCCGACTCCACAACCGAGAACAAATCGCTCGAGCGATCGCGCGCCGAGCGGCACTCGGATCAACCTCAACAAAAGCTGACCGAGCCCCCACGCTCCGAACAGAGCCGCTCCGGCAGCCAGCAGAAATGGAAATCGCTGGGGAAGATTCGCCCAGCTGGTTTCCGGAGCGTCCGGATGCTGGGTCACCATATTGAGAAACAGAAACGGCAGCTCCTCCCAGACGTCCAGCCGATTGACGGTCGGGTGATTTGGCAGATCGAGCTGAAAAAAGACCGCACAGAAAACAACCAGCCAGGCCAGCGCAAGGCCGACAGTCAAACGCGACGTTGGCTTTTCGCTGGCGAGGTTCGGGGCTGAGCTGGACATTCCAGCGAGGTTACTCCGCCAACCCGCCTTCCTGTCAAGCGGAGCCCGAACGAAGTCTCACCACGACGGCGTAGTGAGTTTTTCAGTAGGCAGGACCAAGCGCAGCGCCGCTCCGGCAACCTTGCTGTCATGAGCCGTTTGAATTGCCGGAACGGCGCTGCGCTTGGTCCACGCCTCAGGCGTTGCACCTGCTGCATTCCGGACGGCCCGCGCAAATGCCGGCGGGTTTCGCGCGAGGAGCGACTTTCCCGCAAGGTGGTGACGTCGAGCGCCGATAAGGGTTGATTGGAAGCCGCCGTGTCTCTGCGCGCGGATCGAATTTTCATCCCGCCCGTCAGTCCGATGCCCGAGCTGGTCCTCGACAAATTTGACGATGAACTCGACACAGCGGTCGAGGCCGATCTTCCGGTGCCGTACTGGAAGCAGGCTCGCGAGCCGCTGGCGTGCCTGGTCTTTCTCATCCCGCTGCTCATCGTGTACGAAGTAGGTGTGCTGTGGTTTGGCGGGGACGAGCCGCTGTCCGTTCGGAACGGGGCGGACTACTGGCTCCGCAGCGGCCTGGTGTCGCTCGGCGTGGAGGCGTTTCTGCTGCCGGGGCTGATCATCGGCGGGCTGCTCATCTGGCATCGATACGGGGAATATCCGTGGCGGCTGTCGCGCGAGACGCTGGTCGGAATGTTTGCAGAAAGCATGATCCTGGCGGTGTGCCTGCTGTTTGTGGCTCAGCTTCAGGACATGGCGTTTCAGTGCTGGTTCCCCAGTGAAGTCAGCATCCGAGACGGCTCGCCGGGCGAGCGGCTGCTGTCAATCCCCGCGAATTTCGGCGGCCGGATGATCAGCTACATCGGGGCCGGCGTGTACGAAGAGGTCATGTTCCGGCTGATGCTCCTGCCGCTGTGTCTGGTGTTTTTCCAACGCGTCCTGCGGATGCCCGACGGCTGGTCAGCGTTCCTGGCCGTCTTTGTGACGAGCCTCACGTTTTCGGTGGCTCACTACATTGGCGGTGCGGGTGAGGCGTTTTCGCTGTTCAGTTTTACGTTCCGCACGACGGCCGGCTGCTTCTTCGCGTCGGTCTTTCTGGTGAGAGGCTTCGGCATCACGGTCGGCTGCCACGCGATTTACGACCTGATGGTCGGAGTTCTGACGGCCTCCGGTTAAGCCACAGGGGCGAGACATGCGTAGCGTCAGGAACACCGAACGTCGATCGCCTTTCGCCTCCGCTCGCGCGACGAGTTTCGGGCGAGTGAGGCTCGGCGGGAGGGAAGTCCCTCTGACCGCTCAGGTTTCTCTCTCTTACCCAGCCGGATCTGCTGCGACAACGAAGTCGATGTGAGGAACCTGAATCCTCGGCAGAACGGATGCGACTGCTGTTCTGTACGCGACTCGCCGCGGACCTGGCCGGGACGGGAAACGAATCCGGACGAACGGACATTTTCGCCCGATATTGAAATGACGTGTGACCAGCCCGCGTGACTTTCGCGGACGGGACAGTCGCTAGTCTCAGTGGGCCAGGCTGTACCTGGGAAACACCTTCAACAGCGAATCACGACAGCGAGAGGCAAAACAATGGTAAGATCACTTTTCTTCGCCGGTGGCTTATTCGTCGCACTCTGGGGCGGATCGTTCCTGATGGTCGACGAGGTGGTGCTGACGATCAAAGAGGACCCCAAAGAAGAACAACGTGACGACGAATTCCGCGGCCTCTTCATGAGCAAAGATGCAAACAACCGTCAGGTCTTCAACCCGCCCGAGTGGGCCGCGTTCAGCCTGATGTCGATCGGCACGGTCACGATGCTGTATGCCGTCGCGCTGCCCAAGCGAAATTGAGGCGGACATCAAGCGAGGCGCGCCTGCCGCCCCTCGCTGATCAATCATCAGAAACAACCGGCCGGGTTCGCACCGCGACCCCGGCCGTTTTTCTGCGCGCGTCCAACCCCGGGGCGACGTGACTTCTGTTTCCGTCAATCGCCGGCCGAACCGCCTGATGGGGCGCATGTCAGGTAGCCTGGGAGGCGATCGCGCAGCGGCTCAGCGGATGTTCTACGTTAGCGGCGGTCCTGGCAGATCGAATTCTTCCTCCAGCTCCATGATGAGCTCGACGAAGTCCAGAGAGTCAGCTCCGAGATCAGTGAAGAAGGAAGTTTCCTGCGAGAGCTCTTGAGGTGGCACGCCGAGTTGTTCGGCCACGATGGCAACTTCGCGTAGGCTGAATCGCGCAGAACCCGATAAACCGTTATGAGCTTCTTCAATGCAGCGATCGCCCAACAGGGTTTCATGCGACAAAAGTGTCGCCAGGTACGGGGGGGAAATTCCTCTTCAGTCTGAATCGGTGTTGTTTGAAGATCAAGTTTTTCGGTCGGATTTCCGGCGAGTCCCAGACCGGTTTTCCGGGACTGCAGCCTGCGAAACCAGCCGGTTCAGAACGGCAGGCCTGCGGATGGGCGATCAATATCGCACGGAAACGCCCATGGAAACCAGGTGAGCGGCCAGGCTGCTGGTTACTGACGAGGCCGGTATGTTGCCGGCGGCCGTGATGATCGGGCCTGTGATTTCCGCGTCGACGATGTAGGTGTAGGCCATGCTCACGTCGACTTTCGGAGTCAGGTGGATCGTCGCTCCGGTGTGGAGTGTGTGCTGCTGAAAGAGGGGCGAGGCCACGTTGATGCCCGTGTCGGAATCGCGAATCGGGCTCGGGTTGTACTGGTAGCCGCCGCCGACGGTCAGATTCTCACACAGCCGCTTCCGGCCTCCGACCGCGATCGAATAAACGTTCCGCCAGCTGAGCCCCTTGAGTGACCCGTCGGCCGCGAAGCCGGCATCGCCGAAGCCCTGCGTGTTTTTGTAATCGAAGTAGCGAACGTCGAGAGCAAGGACCGTATTCTCAAACCCGTGATACGCCGCTCCCAGCGAGATGATCATCGGCAGGTCCAGGTCAAACTTCAGGTACCGCTGAAAACCAAGCTCGTCCTGAGACTGAAACCGAAACTGCTCCATGTACTGCGTGCTCTTGATGGAAGCTCCCAGAGTGATGTCCTGCCAGCAATTCCCGGTCGCCGCAAATAGCCTGTAAATATAGGGTTGCGCCGAATCGGCCTTCGTAAACATCGGCGTCTCCCAAGGCAGGGGACCTCACGACCGGAAGTGCGATTCGTCTCCGATTCGTCCTTGTTTTCGGTAGGTTTCCCCAGATTGCCTCATCGTCGCGTTTGAGTCCAAGCGGTCCCTTCGGCCGGGAATTGCTGATGTCCTGCAGACCGGTGTAGTACAGGCCGGCCTGAGCTCCGATGCCGAAGTGGTAGCGACTGCCCATGCCGATCGGATACGTCGCTCCGCCAACTCCATCGGCGTTGTCCGGTGCCGCGAAAACGAACGGGTCCACCTGAAGCTTTCCGAGAGTCACGACAGGCCCCACGGCCACTGCCAGGCACTCGGTCAACTGCAATGAAAGAACCGGCGTCACCTGCAGGAACTCAGCGGAACTGGCGATCCGGCCGAAACCGCCGAGCGTCTGCGGAGCCTGAATCGGACTCGTCATGCTCGCCGGAAAGTTCGTGGAGAACCCCGCGACAGCGCCCAGTCCCAGACCCATCGTTGTTGTTTCATTCAGTTTCTGAACCCAGCCGATGGACGGAATCGGAGTAACCGAGCTGTCGGATTCGGACGATCCACTGCCGACTCCCGTGACCGACGAACCGAGGTCCAGATCGACAAACAGCATGTCATTGCCGAAGCCAAGTTCGGATTCCTTGAGACCGCTGATCGTCGCCGGATTCCAGTAGAGTGCTCCCACCGCATCGATCGGAGCCGCGGTTGAGGCACCGCCCATCGAGCGATTGACCGGTCCCGAAGTGGGGAACTAAATGCCCTGAGCCTGCACAGTGACGTGCGATCCGGCCAGGAGCAGAAGTGCGAACAGAAGTCGCAATAAACCACACTTTGCCAAACCACACTTTGCCGCGAGGCGGCTGTTTTGAAGATATCGCATGTTTCCCGGCCCAGTCATTTCTGAGGACGATTCCTGACACGTGCCACCACAGCCGTCGCGACCGCGGGATTCCAGCGAACCCGGACATCGAGCTCTCTCGATACAATCGGCACAGGCAGAACGGCTCTCGCGTGGAGAATGCCGATTGTGCGGATTTCGCGTACGGACCTTGCCGGTTATCCCGATTGCTCCGCGCGACCAGTGGATCACCCTCGCCAGAAGGACGACAGCTCCGTGACGTCCAGGGCGGTGATGGGCTCAAAGATTCAGGCGGCGTTTCAGATCGTCATAGCGCGGGTCGGCGCGAAGCGGCTCGAACAACGGGTTCACGTTCAGCCAGAACAGAGTCCCGCCTCGCTCCTCAAGTGTTCGCTCAAGCCGTGCGAACGCCGAGTCAATTCGGCCCAGCGCGATTTCTGCTCGCGCCATTTCGAAGTCCGCCTGAGAGTTCCCCTTCGCAGACATGTCACGGAGCTCATCGAGAATCTCCTGCGCCTTCGCTTCGTCGCCTGCCAGGGCCGCCACCCAGGCCTGCCCGCCGCGAGCGACGACCCGCATGGGTTTCGCGTTCTCGAACGCTGAGTTTGCCCCGTCAAAATCGCCAGCCGATCCGAGCACCCAGCCGAGAATGATATTGCTCAGCGGATGGCCTGGTTCGAGTTGGAGGGCCGTGCCGAGCGACACCTGCGCCTGTTCGTAGTCCTTCCTCATCAAATGAATCAGCCCGGCCGTGGCGGGAATTGCCGGGTTGACGGGATCGAACTGCGCGGCCCATTCGACCTGGCCCAGCGCCTCGTCAAACTGACCTTGAGAGAGCAGTACAAACATGGCAAACCAGTAACGCGCCGTGGCATGATCCGGCGCGAACTCGATCGCCCGTTCGAAGTGTGACCGTGCGGTGTCCCACTCGAAATCGTGAATCGCCGCGACGAGGCCCAGCGCTGCGTGTGCCTCGACGAGCGATCCGTCGATTTCCAGCGCTCGCTTTGCAGCGGCCTCTGCCTGCGGCATGACGATCCGCCGTGGCATCACCGCGTACACACCGAGCATCGCGTAGCAGTCGGCCAGTCCCGCGTGAGCCGGCGCACAGTTCGGGTCGAGTTCGAGGGATTCCCGGAAACATTCGACCGCCTGGCGAATCGCATCCGGCGTGCGTTTTTTCCAGTGGAACCGACCTCGCAGATAGTGATTGTAGGCTTCGACGTTTCGAGTCGGCTGCTTGACGATCCGGCTTTGCGACTGACCTCCGATCGTCAGTTCCAGGGCTCCGACAATCGTCCGGGCAATCTCATCCTGCACCGCGAAGATGTCGTCCATCGTCCGATCAAACCGCTCGGACCACGTCTGATAACCGTCGGCCACGTTGATGAAACTGGCCGTGACGCGCAGCCGCTCGCCGGCGATCCGGAAGCTGCCTTCCAGGACCGACGCGACTCCCAGTTGACGTCCGATTTCCCGAACGTCGAGTGACTGTCCTTTGAACTGAAACGTGCTGGTCCGAGCCGCGACGCGCAGACCGTTCACTTTCATGAAGGTCGTGATGAGTTCCTCGGCGAGGCCGTCACCGAAGTAGTCGTTGTCCGGATTTCCGCTGAGATTCACAAACGGGAGCACGGCCAGAGACGGAGTGGCATCGTGCTGCGTGTCCAGCTGGCGGGACGAAAACGAAGTCGTTTCATCGGAGGGCTGCTCGCCAGCCGGCGCCGATCCGGCGTCCGTTTGCCAGTGGAGTTGGCAGTGCCAGCTTCGAGCGCTCGCAGATCGACCAGCAGTTCCGCTGCCGTCGGGTACCGGTCATCGGGGGATTTCTGCAGAAGCCGCGCAATCAGCGCGTCCAGTCCGGGGGGGATCCTGACATTCAGCTTCGACACGGAGTCCGGCGTCAGGTTGAGGATCTCGTCGAACGTCACGGCGAGAGTGCGGCCACCAAACGGAGTCCGGCCGGTCGCCATCTCAAAGAACAGAACTCCCAGCGAAAACAGGTCACTGCGGGAATCCACTTCCTCCCCGCGTGCCTGCTCGGGAGACATGTACTTCATCGTGCCCAGAACCGTCCCCGTCGCGGTGTGGGCTTCCTCGGCGTACTCAGCCGTCGGCGCGTGCCAGTCTCCCGGTTCGAGTTGCCGGTCCCGGACCAGTTTGGCGAGCCCGAAGTCGAGGATGCGCGCGTGACCTCGCGTATCGACAAAAACATTGGCCGGTTTGAGATCTCGATGAATGATGCCGATCGAGTGGGCCGCGTCGAGAGCGTCTACGATGTCGACGGCCAGCGAATAAAACGTCGGCAGGTCGAGTGGTCGCGTGCCGATCGTCTGCTTGAGCGTCTTGCCGGTGAGCAGCTCCATCACGATGTACGGCTGCCCGTCGTGCTCGCCGATGTCGAAGATACGGCAGATGCCCGGGTGGTCGAGAGCGGAGGCGGTCTGCGCTTCCCGCTCAAATCGACTGCGTGCGAGTTCGTCGCGGGCGCAGTCTTCCGGCAGAAAATTCATCGCAACGGAACGGCGAAGACGCACATCCTGCGCCTCGTAAACAATGCCCATTCCGCCAGCGCCGAGTTCTCGGATTACCTGGTAGTGTGAGATCGTCTGCCCTATCACGACCATCCACCATCTCGAGCCAGTTGCCGCCTTGCAGAAAACTGTTTGCTGGCGGATCGAGCCATGATGAACGGAATCGTTCAAAACCGCAAACCGCTTCGCGACGTCTTCGGGCAACGACGCATCATCGAAACGCGCGTTCCTGTCTCAGGTCGTCACGCGGTTCCGAGCAGAAGAAGTAGGCAGGATCAAGCGCAGCGAAGCTCCGGCAATCGAGAAATCCGGCTTAAGGCACGGCCCGGAAATTAAACCGGCAATGGAATCAGCCGGCACGCGTTAGCGTCCGGTTTTTCGTGAACCGTGAGCTAACGCTCAGCGGCTAATGCCGGTCTTATTTCCGGCCCGTCCCGAAACAGCAAACGCCGAAACATGGTCGTCCGCTTCCTGCGTTTCTGCCTTCCTTATTCCTGAATCGAATTGGCAAGAGGATTCGAGCAGAACCGAAAATAGACCTCGCTCGCCTTTTCAAGCTGGTCGATCTCAATCCACTCGTCCTTCGTGTGAGCCTGCTCGATCGAGCCCGGTCCAAATACGACGGACGGGATGCCAGACGCGCAGGTCCGTGACGCGTGAGTTCCGTACGGCACGCCGAGCGTCTTGTGAGTGCCCGCGACGGGCTCAATGTGAGCCAGCAGTGCTGTGGCCAGCCAGCCGTTGTCGCTGTCGTCGAGTGTCGGGCTGCTGAGCCACGGAGGCTCGAATTCGAAATCAAAGTCGAGCCGCTCGGTGAGAAACTTCCGGATGTCCGAGACGGCTTCTTCGGCATCGTCACCCGGGATGAGTCGCCGGTCGATTTCGATGGCACAGTCGTCCGGCACGACGTTGACACTGGCTCCGCCGTAGATCATGCCGACGCTGAGAGTCGGCGGACCGACCAGCGGATGCGGGTCGCGTGAGGCGGACAGTTTCGGAGCGTATTCCTCAAGAGCCGTCACGACGTGAGCCATCCGGTAAATCGCGTTGAGCCCCTGCGTCGGGTCTGAGCTGTGGCACGCCCGTCCGGCCGTCCGGATTTTGAAACGGACCGCGCCTCGATGAGCGACCACGACATCGAGTTCGGTCGGCTCGGCAATGATCGCTCCGGTCGGCGGCGTCGTGATCAACTTCGACCGGCCGTCGGCCCAGCACCGAACCAGATCGTTGATGCCCAGCGTCGTCGCCTCTTCGTCACAGGTACAGGACATGACGACGTTGGGCATTCCGGCGGGCCGCTCTTCCGACAGCCGCTT
>ERZ891418.440-NODE-440-length-14345-cov-6.670819_pt1 | contig 14345 bp, 10 predicted proteins | sample MGYA00521236_ERZ891418 | MGnify/ENA primary metagenome ERZ891418 (study PRJEB32303, sample SAMEA104408696) | aquatic metagenome | biome: Brackish water; feature: Chemocline; material: water | place: Baltic Sea | collected 2014-10-18T10:34:00 | depth 100 m ... | reverse complement strand
TGGATCCCGGGGCGATGGATCCCGGGGCGATGGATCCCGGGGCGATGGATCCCGGAGAGACTCCGGATGCGGACTGCGCAGCGCAGAATTCCTCCAGTGCCGGGCCGGTTCGCCGGCTCGCAGAGATTCGCAAAGCACTTCAGAGAGAGATCGGCGAACGTAACTTCCGTCACTGGTTTGCGGACCGCACCTCGATCACCCTCGACGGAAGCACTGTTCGAGTGGGCGTCGCTGGTTCGTTTCTGCTGACCTGGATGCAGCGTCGATTCACGGCGAACGTGTTGACTGCCGTCCGCAATGCAAATCCCGGTGGGGCAAATCCCGGTGGGATTGTCGAGTGGCACGTCGTCGCACAGCCTGGAACGTTGCCGCTTTCCGACGACGATGCCGAAGCACGCCCTCCCGCCGAGCCCGGTTCTGGACACAGCATCTCGGAGCCTGCGTCTGCGGTCTCGGACAGCAGTTCTGAAGACGGTTCGGAGAACTCCGGCCTGTGCGTTTCACCGCTCGATAGAAAAACAGAATCACCGCGAACAGCAAATTCCTGTTCACCCTCGGCGGATCGATCCGGCAATTCGCACGAGCTTCGCCGTTTTCGCGACCTTGGGGAGTTCGTCGCCGGACCGTGCAACGAACTCGCCCTGACCGCCGCAAAGCAGGTCGCACTGGAACCCGGAGGGCGGTACAGCCCGCTGTTTCTCCATGGGGGAGTCGGCACCGGCAAGACGCATCTTGCCGAAGGAATCTACCGCGAGGTCCGACGGAAACATCCGGAACTGCGGACTGTCTTCATGACGTCAGAGCAGTTTACGAATCAGTTTACGAGTGCTCTGCGGTCGCACACGCTCCCCGCGTTCCGGCAGCGGTTCCGGTCAGTCGACGTGCTGATTATCGACGACGTCGGGTTTCTCGGCGGGAAGCGAGTCATCCAGGAAGAATTTCTGCACACGTTCAAACAGTTGGAAAGTCACGGCCGCCAACTGGTCGTCACCTGCGACACTCACCCGCGACTGATGACCGGGGCCAGCGAGGAACTGATCAGCCGGTTTCTCTGTGGCCTGGTCTGCCGCCTGGAAAATCCGGATGCCGAAACGCGACGGCGGATCGTCCAGGCGCGCACGCAGACGCTCGCTGTCGAATTTGACGAAGCGGCCCTCGACTACATCTCCCGCCGCTGCGTGTCGAGCATCCGGGAGCTCGAAGGCGCGTTGAACACGCTGGCAACCTGGCACTCCATGACGGGTCGCCGGGTCACACTCAACGCCGCAAAAACAGTTCTCGCCGACCTCGAACGTGACTGTGTGAGAGCCGTGAAGCTTCCGGAAATCGAAGCCGCCGTTTCGCAGCTCTTCGCGCTGCAACGGAGCGATCTGAAATCCGGACGTCGAACGAAATCCGTGACGCAGCCGAGAATGCTCGCCATGTTCCTCGCGCGACGCCACACCCAGGCCGCGTACAAAGAGATCGGGGAGTTCTTTGGCGGCCGGAATCACAGCACGGTCATCGCCGCCGAAAAGAAAGTCGAGGGCTGGCTGCAGTCCAACGAAGAGCTGAAAATCGGCGGCCGATCCTGGCAACTGAGCGACCTTGTCGAGACGCTCGAACAGCAGCTCATGGCGGGCTGAGCATCGCGACGCAACCGGGCATAGACGCACGTCACCGCGCCATCGCCTTTCCGGCAGTCCCGGCTTTCGCTCAGTCCGGTACGCTCCCCTCGCTCCAGCCGCGGGCAGATTTGACAGGAAACGAACGAGGTTCCGGCAGTCCTGGTCGAAGCGATTTTCGTGTTGGAATCTGAGTCGACAGAGCGACCGCGCGAGGCATTTACCGCACTCGACCAGAACAGCTGAGGTATATCACTGCAGCGGGCCAGCATTGATGCGGCCGTGTTTCCAGTGCGAAAGCCTCAGCTCATGTCCAACCCTGCCGTTTTCCATCAAGGTCGTTTGAAAGTCGGCGACCCACTGACGCAGATCCGGCTGGCTGTCACTCTTGGCACTCCGCTGGTCGACGTTGCGCTGCAGATTGGCGAAACGGGTGCCCGCTTTATCCTCATCCGGGATGAAGATGGCGCACTCGCTGGCGTCGTTTCGTACGCGGATTTGCTGCGATACATGGCCCGCGTCACGGGCGACCCGACGGATGTCTGGAAGACACGCCCGATCGAAGTCCTCCTTGGAGTTCGCTTCACACCGGCCCAGCCGACTGCCAGGGTCGAGCGCGCTTCGGGTCTGACTGCTGGAGGCGAAATCTCCTGCACCCCGGTTTTCGAGAACGGGCGACTTGTGAGTGTCGTAACGGATGACGATCTGTTCGTCAGCTGGGGACGCCTTGAGCCACTGATCAAAGCGGCGACCACGGACGAAGTCACCGACCTCAAAAACCGTGCGACGTTCAATCGTCGAATCCACGAGGAGTGGGAACGCTCGCAGAGAAGCGGTGAGCCCCTCGCGATCCTGCTGTTCGACCTCGACCATTTCAAAGAAGTCAACGATCAATGCGGCCATCTCGTCGGAGATACCGTGCTGTCGATGATCGGCTCGTGTCTGCGACGCCAACTGAGAAGCTACGACGTCGTCGCCCGTTTCGGCGGTGACGAATTCGCGGCGATCTGCTGCGACTGTACTCCGGAAGGCATCGACGCGCCGGTGAGACGACTGCAGAAGGCCATTCGAGAACTGAAGATTCCCGGCAAGTGCGACAGTCGTCCGCCCACGTTGTCGATCGGAGCGGCCGTGGTCGTGTCCGGCTTCGATGAGCTTTCAGTCGACAACCTGATTCAGAAAGCGGACGAGTGCCTTTACCGTGCCAAAGCCGACGGACGCGACTGTGCGTACCGAGTCGTTCTGCATGGAACGCGGGCCGGAGGGATGCGAAAAGTCGACGAATCCGTCTGCGTATCAGCCAGCTGATGGCAGCAGACGCTACGAGAAAATCTCGTTGACAATGCGCGGCTTCGTCGTACCCGTGATCCGTTCTTTGAATCCGTGCGACTCAAAAAACAATTGCTCGTTGTGAAGTCCGAGGGCGTGCAGGATCGTCGCGTGCCAGTCGGCGACGCTGACTCGATTCTCTGCCGCGCGATAGCCAATCTCGTCCGTACTGCCGTAAACGGTACCCCCTTTGACACCAGCTCCGGCGAACCACACACTGAAACCGGTCGGCCCGTGATCGCGACCGGCACTCTTCGGGTTCGAACCAGGACGCATCTGAGCAATCGGCAACCGTCCGAACTCGCCACCCCACACAACAAGCACGTCGTCCATCAGGCCTCGCTGCTTGAGGTCGGCCAGCAGCGCGGCGACCGACTGATCCGTCGAGCGGCACGCAGTCGGCAGAGAAGTACCGATGTTGCTGTGATTGTCCCATCGCTGCCCCGGCGTGAAGACCTGGACGAATCGAACTCCGCGCTCGACCAGTCGCCGCGCGAGCAATGCCTGGCGACCGTAGCCGTCGGTGTCTTTCTCATCGATGCCGTACGACTTGAGCGTTTCGGCCGACTCCTGCGTGATGTCGAGCGCATCGCTGGCCGACATCTGCATCCGCGCAGCAAGCTCGTAACTGGCAATGCGGGCATCGAGCTGCAGCTCACCCGGACGCTGCTTCCTGTGAATCCGGTCGAGCTTCCCGAGAAGATCGCGACTGAGCGACTCGACCTCGCCCGGCGAATCGCCCTCCGGCTTCAGGTTGAGGATCGGCGTACCGCGCGACCGCATCCGGGTTCCCTGATACAGCGGCGGCAGATAACCCGACTGCCAGTTCTGCACCGTGTTCACCGGCAACCCCCCGTCCGGCGAGTCGAGCACGACATACGCCGGCAGGTTCTGATTCTCACTGCCGAGCCCGTACGTCACCCACGACCCCAGTGCCGGCAGGCCGGGCATCAGCTTGCCCGACTGGATTTTGAACAAGGCCGGTTCGTGATTCTGATGCGTGTTGAACATCGACCGGACGACGGCGATGTCATCGACGTGTCGCGCGATGTTGGGCAGCAGCTCCGAAACCCACGTGCCTGCCTGTCCGTGCTGAGCGAATTTGAACGGACTCCCCATCAGGCCGCCGGCGGCATCCGGAGACGACAGATCACGGGCGATCTCTTTGAGGATCGACTTGCCGTCGTTCTTCGTGAGCTCAGTTTTTGGATCGAACAGGTCCACCTGAGAAGGCCCGCCCTGCATAAACAACTGGATCACCGCCTTCGCGCGCGGACGAAAGTGCGTCCGCTTCGGGAGGAGGTCGAAGCTCTTTGGCGCGGACGCGGCGTGCGCATCCGCCGCAGACACGGATTGCCCGCTGAAGACGTCCTGATTGAGCAGCGAGAGCATCGCCGCTCCGCCAATGCCGTCAGAGATGCGCGAGAAAAACGTGCGGCGGGAAGTTTTCATTTTATGACTCGCAGGTTGTTGCGTTTCGGGAGGGCGAGGCTCCTGCCGAATTTCTCGCTAATCCACAAAAACAAACCCGGCCGAATTCATCACGACGTGACAGAACGCGGCGAGGGCTCGGGTTTCCGGTTTCACTTTGTCGTCATTCTTCGAGTCTGCCGGCTGTGTTTTCCAGGCGGCCGTCAATTTCTCGATCGTCTCCAGCGCGAGCTGTTTTTCATCATTCGTTGGCTCGCGACTGAGGGCGATCTGATAGGCACGCTCAACCTGACCGTACCGATCACTGCCCGTTTCGTTTTCGATTCGTCGAGCAAATTCAACGGACAGGTCGCGCACCATTTGATTGTTGAGCAGATGCAGCGCCTGCGAAGCAACTGTCGAATTCGGACGCTCGACACAATTCGGATTCATCTGAGGCAGATCGAACGCCTCCAGGATTGTCGGAATCTCCTTCCGCCTCTGCTGGACGTAGATCGTTCTTCGCCAGCCGGCCGTCGTCGGCTTTGCCGTCACCAGCCCGTCGTTTCGAACGTCGACGAGGTCCGGGTTGCCGAACGCGGTTCGGTCCAGCTTTCCGGAAACGGCAAGCAGCGTGTCGCGAACGCTCTCCGCTTCGAGCCGTCGCATCGGCATGCGCGACAGCCAGCGGTTGTCGGCATCGCGTTCGACCGATTCGTCGCGAAGCAGCGATGCCTGACGGTAAGTCGAAGAGGTCATGATCTGTCGATGGAGCGACTTCAGACTCCAGCCGTTTTCCATGAATGAAACGGCCAGCCATTCGAGCAGCTCGGGATGCGTCGGCGGAGTCCCCGTGCGGCCGAAATTGGCCAGCGACTGGACGATGCCTCGCCCGAAGTGGTGATACCAGACCCGGTTGACGAAAACTCGCGCGGTGAGCGGATTCTTTGGATCGGTCAGCCACTTCGCGAACGCGAGTCGGCGACCGGTCGAGCCTTCGAACGGTGGCGTCACTTCGAGCGGTGTCCTGCCGTCGGTCAGAACGGACGGGACGCCAGGACCGACATAGTCGCCGGGGTTGGTGAACTCGCCGCGACGGAAAACCCAGGTGGGTGATGGCTGACCTCGATCCCAGAGTGCCCGGACGACCGGTTCCGGACCGACGGCAGCTTGCAGCTTCGCGAGCGTCTTATCCCGATCGGCTTTCGCCTTCTTGAGGTCGGCATACTTCTTCTGCAGGTCTGCCGACTTGATGTCGACCTGTTTTTGAAATCGCCTCACGAGGTCCTTTTGAACCTTCGTTCGTTTGCCTGCGTCGGTCAGCGCCGCCGCTTTGACGTCCACCCGGATTTCCTCAGAAAGATCCTTGAGGGTTTCGTCGAGGTGCTTTGCGAGTTGCTCAGATTCCAGATCGTCGTACTTCTTCTCAGTGGCTTCGATTTTCGGCTGGAACGCCGCAACACGGGCTGCAAACTCGGCCTTCGTCCGGGCGCTGACGTACGGCAGGTAGCGTCGCTCGCCACCTCCCTTCGACTGATTCGGCACAGACACCGGCGCCATCCAGTCGTAAACGTCGTACGCCCCCTGAAAGACGGCAACCAGGCGGTAGTAGTCTCGCTGCGGAATCGGGTCGTACTTATGCGTGTGGCACTGGGCACACTTCAGAGTGAGGCCCAGGACTCCGGAACCGAGCGTTTCGATTTCATCCGCGACCACTTCAAACCGCTCGGCAACCGTGTTGACGACGTCCGACCCGGTCCCGTCCGGAGCCATCCGCAGAAACGCGGTCGCTACCAGAGCGTCGGCCATTTCGTCGTCGATGGTGGTGGCATTTTTGAAATCGTAGAGTTCGTCGCCGGCCAGTTGTTCAAGCAGAAAACGATCGTACGGTTTGTCATCGTTGAACGACCGCACGACGTAATCTCGAAACCGCCAGGCGTGAGGTCGGATCGGATCCGCGCTGCGTTTACCTTCCGAGTCGGCATAACCAGCCAGGTCCAGCCAGTAGCGGCCCCAGCGTTCTCCGTAGTGCGGTGAGTCGAGATAAAAATCGACAACCTTCGCGTACCACTCGCCCGAATCGTCGGCCAGAAATCGTTCGACGTCTTTCCACTCGGGCGGCAGTCCGGTCAGGTCGAAGGCGACTCTCCGAATCAGCACCAGCTTTTCCGCTTCGAGAGACGGCGTGAGCCCGTGCTCGCTGAGCTTCCTCAAAATGAACGCGTCAATCGGCGATGCCGCACGGCCTGACGATGCCGCACTGCCCGACGACGCACCGCCGCCCGGAACGGCCGGCTTCTTCGGAGACTGAAACGCCCAGAAGTTTCGATCCTTGTCGGACACGAGCGGGTCGGAATCGGTGGTTTGAACGTCGGGCGGAATCTCGAACTCGACCGCTCCCTGCTGAATCCACTTTGTGAGTAAAGCGATCTCCGGGCCTTCCATCGGACGCACACCCGCCCGGATCAGCTGCTTCGGTGGCGGCATGTCCTTCGCGTGAATCTTCTTCAGGAGGAGGCTGTCTGCCGGCTTGCCAGCGACGATCGCGGGGCCGGACTTGCCTCCCTTGAGCATCGCTGCCGCCGTACGCAGGTCGAGGCCCGCTTCCTGTCGACGGGCTCCGTGACAGACAACGCACCGTGTGTAGAGGTACGGAAACACCTCGTGCTGAGTGACTCGAACTTCCGCGTCCGATCCCGACTTCGCTCCGCCCTCAATCCAGGTTCTGATGAGCTGCTTTTCTTTCGCGGAGAGCGGCGGCTGTCCTTTGGGCGGCATGTCGCCACCGTCGATCATGATCCAGAGAAGACTGTCATCGAGCGACTTGACGACCGCCGGCTCACCAGACTCTCCGCCCTTTTTGAGACCGGCCATCGTCGACAGATCAAGGCCGCCCTTTCGAGCTTTGCTGCTGTGGCACTTTCCGCACCGTGCCTGGAAGAGCGGTTGAAGATCCGTCTCAAAGTTCGGACTGGAATCCGGCTCAGCGGACTCAGCCAGTTCGAGTTGAAACGAAAGCAGAAGAGAAAAGGCGACCAGCAGTCGCATTGAGGAGAGCATGGCAGACCGGCGGGTGATCAGGAGGGAGCCGCGAGGATCGCCAGTCTTTCACACCAGCCGACGGAAGGCAAGATTCACCTGACGCACGGCCGGTTCCGGAGGGAGACGGCCTCAGCGGAATCCGATCAATTCTCGCTGGCCGTGGCCGCAGCCTCGTCCTCACTGAGTTTCAGCACAGTCAGATCACGAATCTCGACGCTCCCTGTGCGATCTCTGCCGCCAACGCCGATCGCCAGCCGGTCACCCTGCGGTGCGATGGCGGAATCCCACCAGAGTCCGCGTTCCAAATCTGATTTGCGAAATTCGCTCTGAACCTTTCCGGCAGCGGTGTTCAGAAACCGGATCGATCTCCCACCGCACAGGACTGAGAGAGTTTTCCCGTCAGCCAGGAATTCGACGGAACCTGCCCAGCCAGGAACAGTCACCAGCCAGGCCACCGTCCCGGACGAAACCTGAACGAGACTGACTCCGCCCGAACTGGGTTCCCTTGAATTTGAGTTATCAAAGCGCTGCGTCCCGATCGCCAGCCATCGACTGTCGGATGAGAACGCGATCGACCTCGTGCCGCCGTTTGCGGAAGTTTCGAAGCTGCGAATCTCTGACCCGGTGTGAGCACTCCACAGGACGACACCGGTTCCCCAGTCATCCGGCGTCAGCCAGTTGCCGGCGCTCGCCAGCATGCTGCCATCAGGCGAAAAGACGACGTCATTGACATGGCTGTCGTGTCCCGCGAGGTCGTACTTCATCTCGCCGGTTCCGACGTCCCAGACTTTGACCCGGCCTGGACCTGTCACGGACCGCGTCAGCCGCCTGACAGAATTGAAACTGACAGCAAAGTCGGCAAACGAGGCGCCGCACATCGCGAGCTGTCTGCCGTCCGGAGAAAACGCAAGAGCAACAACGCCACCCATGGCTCGCCGCAGAGACTTCCAGCTCGCTGGAGTTTTCTCATCGGCCAGCTTCGCTTTTTCATCGTCGAACGAACGCACAACTTCGCCGGTGCGAACGTCGAACAGCTTGACCTGACCGATACTCGTCCCGACGGCCAGCAGGGTTCCATCCGGCGAGAATTTCAGTGCTCCCACTTCGAAATGCGAAACGCGTTCGGTCCCGGCGATCACTCCTGCCACTTCATACGTCCCCAGCCGGCCGAGCATCCGCTCGTCGTCTGTCGGGGCGAGCAGGCTGAGGACGGCCTGCTGGCTGAAGCCAGCATCACGATCGGTGGCCGAATCTGTCAACGAGCCGTCGGAACTCTGGCCATCCGGCCGTGGCAATCCCAGGAACATCGACTGACCAGGCAGAGCCTCCCGGACTCCCGACCAGATCTCATCGCGAGCCGCCGTTGCCTCAAGCTGATCCCGACAGTCGGAACAGTCATCGAGGTGCCGCTCGAATTCACTTTGTTCGTCGTCACTGAGCCTCGCATCGAGGAGCAGCTGGATTCGTTTCCGGTCGCAGGTCAACTGGCTGTTGTTCATCACATTTCTCCTGACAACCTATACACAGCGGCCGATGAAGTCTGACACCGAGTTTAAGCGTCCTGCTCGTACTCCGTCACTTTTTCCTGGATTCGCCGAATGATGCGGCTGCGTGCGGCGTAAATCGCACCTGGATTTTTCGCGAGTTCGTCTGCGACGTCCTCAACGGAGCGGCCATCGACGGCCGTCAGCCAGAACGCGTCCCAGGTCGCCTGTTGAAATTCCTGGCGAACCTGTCGCGCGGCCCAGCGGAACACCTCGCGGCGATACTCAATTCGCAGCAGGTCCGAGCCCGGTCCCGTCGGCGATTCGTGCTGATTCAACACGTCGTGCATCGCCGAATCGCCAGACCCACGATCCGGCTTGCCGCGAGTCAGCGCGTTGAGGATCGCATTCTGAGCCACCCGGTGCAGCCAGGTGCGAAACCTCGCCCGCTTCGGGTCGTGCTGCCGTTGCTCAACCGCCTTCGCGATCGACACGAGAACTCCCTGAGCGACATCGTCTGCGTCGGCATGCTGCATGCCCATTTGCTGAGCCAGCCGCAAAATGACGGGCCGGTAGATCTCGACGAATTCCTGTCAGGCCGTCTGGTCCGCCGAATCGCGGACTCGAATCAGCAGACTGGCTCGAGTTTCCGGGTTTGAGTTCATCAGTCCGCTGCCATGGGCACGGGATGTTTATCGGAAGCGCCGAAACAGTTGAATGATTGCCCGCCGCGTGCGCTCGTCCCTCTTCCTTTATACACAGCCGTGGCCAGTCTCTGACATCCGCGTCGAAACATCGCGACGGCAATCCGTGGAATTCTGACGAGAGGTCGAGCCTGTTCGGTCAGAGAAGTCTGGCGAGGGCCGCTGGCAGTGGCGATTCAAACTGTAAAACCTCTCCGGACAACGGATGCTCGAACTGGAGGTAGCTCGCGTGCAATCCCAGTCGTCGCGCGGGATTTGTTCGAGCGTCGTATTTTTCGTCTCCAACAATCGGACATCCAATATCGGACAGGTGCACTCGAATCTGGTGGCGTCGGCCGGTCTCCAGCGTCAGTTCCACTAATGCCATGCTCGTGTTCTTTTTGACCAGGCGATAATGCGTGACCGCATGACGCGTCTGTTCGCTTTCCGGCACGCTGAACACTTTGAACGGGCTGCTCTCATCAAGGTGGGACTTCAAGACGCCTGCGGGTTCCGGAGGGGCTCCTTCCACCACTGCCAGATAGCGTTTCTCGGCTCTCTTCCAGTGCGACTGCAACATCGTCTTACACGCTTCGGTCTTCGCAAACACCATGAGGCCGGACGTCTCACGGTCCAGCCGATGGACGATCCACACTCGCTCAGATCTCTGAGACTGACCCTGGCGCACGTAGTTCGTCAGATGCGCATAGGCCGTCTTTTCCCGTTCCGCATCACTGGCAATGCTCAATAGATTATCGGGCTTCTCGATAACGATGAGCGAAGCGTCCTGAAACAGAATCTTCATTCCCGATGGCAACTGACTTCTGGCTCGAACGTCGCCCTGGTCGAGAATCGAAATCCGATCCCCCGGCAACAATGGATGATTGAAGCGAGTGAACGATTCCCCGTTGACTTGAACCATGCCGTACTTGAGCCAGCGCTGCACCTTCGCCCGCGCCACGTCCGGGCAACTGGCAAGCAGAAAGGCCAGAAGTTCCGCCGGACGTTCGACCGTGTGGGACGCAGACATACTACTCCAGGACCGTCTTATGCGCTTCGCCAGGAATCTCCTGAACGTAGCGGGGTACTGCGTAGCCGGGCAGACGACGGCGCATTTCCTGGACGATCGCTCGGCCGGTTTCGATTGGAACTTCGAAGTGAGCGGCACCGGCAACCCGGTCGAGCTGGTGCAGGTAGTACGGAATCACGCCAAGCTCGATCAAATGCAGAGACAGGTCGCACTGAGCCTCGACGGAATCGTTGACACCTCGCAGAAGCACAGCCTGGTTCAGCACAGTCAGCGGCGCTTCGACGAGGCGGCGCAGCGCGGCCGCGCAGTCGTCGACGAGTTCGGCCGCGTGGTTGGCGTGTACGACAAAGATCATTTTCATGCGGCACGCAGAAAGCTGATTCAGGAGCGACTGCGTGACGCGGTCGGGGAGGACAATCGGCAGTCGCGTGTGAATCCGAATTCGCCGCAGATGAGGGATATCGGCAAGACGGCCGATGAGATCGCTCAGCCGCTGATCGGTCAGCATGAGCGGGTCGCCTCCACTGAGCAGAACCTCTTCGATCGAGGCATCCTTGCGCAGGGCATCGAGAGCGGGCTCCCAGTCGGCAAGGCGGCGTGGCTCCTCACCGTACGGATAGTGCCGCCGGAAACAGTAGCGACAGTGGACGGCGCAGGAACCGGTCGCGATCAACAGAGCCCGACCGTGGTACTTGTGCAGGAGGCCGGGGGCGAGCCGGAAGCGGCCATCGTCAACCGCGTCCGTTTTAAAGTCGGGCAACTCGTCGTGTTCTGAGCCCAGCGGCAGGACCTGGCGAAGGAGCGGATCGTCCAGATTTCCAGGCTCGATGCGTCTCAGAAAACTCTCGGGAACAAGTAGCGGAAACAGGCGAGCGGCAGAACGGGCTGCGACACGGAACTCGTCGCGAAGGCCGAGCCGCGTGATCAGCTCGTCGGGGTCACGGATCGCCTCGGCAAGCGACCGATGCCAGGTATCGAGCGGACGGGTCGCAGGATGCAAACCGGACGCATTCACCCATCGCGCCTCGTCTTGATCCGCCAGCGAGCCGATTTCCGAATCCGATGGCACATCGGGCTGGTTGGGGGTGTCCGTCAACGATCGCTCCGCGATGACTCAGGTGGTGTGTCCGGAGCTGACCGGACGTTACCGACGAGGTTTTGTGCCCGGCTGTTCGGGATTTGCCGGCGTCTGGGGATTTGTTATTGTCCCGCCTCGATGAGGAGAGTCAAACCTCAGGCGGGTGCTCGACAAGCGTGATCGGCAGACCGCTCGACAATATTCAACACCGTACAAATCAAGCAGCGTTTCAGGGTGATCTATGCCGAGTATCAATGCCGGAGATTTCAAAAAGGGCCTCAAAGTCATCATCGACGGCGACCCTTATGATATCGTTGAGTACAACTTCGTGAAGCCCGGCAAAGGACAGGCGCTCTACAAGCTCAAACTGAGACATCTGCTCAAGGGCACGATCACGACGCCGACGTACCGCAGCGGAGACAGCCTGGAGCAGGCGGATATTCGTAAAACCACGGGACAGTTTCTGTACCGGGACGGCGAAAACTTTGTCTTCATGGATAACGATTCGTTCGAGCAGCACTCCATGCCGACTGTTAACCTCGGCACAGCGGCCGCATTCATGCTCGACGGGGCCGTCTGCGACCTGCTCCTCTGGAATGACCGACTCATCGATGTGGACCCGGGCAGCCACGTGACGCTCACTGTCACTTATACTGAGCCGGCAGCTCGGGGAGATACAGCAACCAACGTGACAAAAGCAGCGACGGTCGAGACCGGAGCCGAGGTGAAAGTTCCCGCCTTCATCAACGATGGCGACAAGATCAAAGTCGACGCACGGACGGGCGAATACATCGAGCGAGTACGTAACTGAGTCAGCTGGACTGGCTGGCGACAATCTGAGGGCAACTCCGTCTCAACCTCGAAGGAGTGAGAAGATGACGGCCTGGCACATTCTTCTATATGCTGTGGCGACTTTCCTGGCGCTGCGATCCTTCATCCAGCTGGCCGAAAGGCGGACCGCGAATCGAACGCGGGGCCTGTCTGACGCCGGCAACGGCCTGAAAAAGACAACTGTCTGATCGAGACCGACTTGAAGGGTCGTTTCCTGGACGGTACGACCAACGCAATGGCTGGGAGAGAAGATTCTCTTCCGGTCGAGCTCCCTTTGATTCCCGAGGCTTTCCGTGGACCCGTTCTTGAATTCGGAACCGCTGTCGAAATCCGCTGACCACAACCACCAGCTCTACATTGAGACTGTCGGCTGTCAGATGAACATGCTCGACAGTGAGCTCGTCGTGGGAGCAATGCGGGGTGGGAACTACGAGCTCACCGACGACATCGGCGCGGCGGACACGATCCTCTTCAACACGTGCAGCGTGCGTGAGCATGCCGAGCACAAGATTTACAGCCAGCTCGGCCGGATCAAGTACAGCAAGCGAACGCGGCCGAATCTGGTGATCGGCGTGATGGGCTGCATGGCTCAGAAAGATCAGGAGATCATTTTTGAGCGGGCACCGCACGTTGATATCGTCGTCGGCACCGGACAACTCGCTGAGATTCCCCGGCTTATCGATGAGACGCGAGAGAATCGTCAGCGTCAGATGGCTGTCAGCCTCGGCCGTCGGGACGGTTCGCGGACTCAGGTCGCCGGCAGTTTTGAGAGCTACGACCCGCTGCGGGATCCGGAGATGCGGCCGTCGCCATACCAGGCCTTTGTGCGGATCATGATTGGCTGCGACAAGTTCTGTACCTACTGCGTCGTCCCGATGACCCGCGGCCCCGAACAGAGTCGCTCGCCCAGTCAGATCACCTCCGAGGTTCGAACGCTCGCCGGACAGGGCGTGAAGGAGGTCACTCTTCTCGGCCAGACGGTCAACAGCTATCGGCACATCGAGGACGGCAAAGAATACCGACTTGCGGATCTGCTCGAGCTGATTCACGACACGGACGGAATCGAGCGAATCAAATTCGTCACGAACTACCCGAAGGACATGACGCTGGACCTGCTTCAGGCGGTCCGCGATCTGCCGAAAGTCAGCCGCTATCTTCACGTCCCGGCGCAGTCGGGTTGCGACGAAGTCCTCGCTCGAATGAAGCGGGGATACACGGTCAGCGACTACCGCGAGATGATGCAGCGAATTCACGAAACCGTTCCAGACGCTGCCGTCTCAAGCGACTTTATCGTCGGCTTCTGCGGTGAGACCGAGGAGTCGTTTGAGCTCAGTATGAACCTCATCCGTGAGTTCCGATTCAAGAACAGCTTCATCTTCAAATACAGCGAGCGGCCTGGCACGAAGGCCGATGGACTCTGGCCGGACGACATCCCCGATGACGTTAAGCGGCGGCGAAACAACGAGATGCTCGCCCTGCAGAACGAAGTCAGCGAAGAGGACAACGCCGAGTTCATCGGCCGCGAAGTCGAGGTCCTCGTCGAAGGACTCAGCAAGGCTTCGGAAAAACGGCTCGCAGCCAACCCGGAAGCCGAGGACTGTCACGGCGACGACGCGTCACACAAAACGCAGCTCGTTGGCCGAACCGACTGTGACCGCATCGTCGTCTTCGACGGAAACCCACGACTGGCCGGAAGCCTGACTCACATCGCCGTGCACGACTGCTCGGCAACCACGCTGCTCGGCTCAATCGTAACACGGCAGTTGAATCACGGACTGCAGGTCGATCTGCCAGTCGTGTCTTAGGCGTCGTTCAGAATTAACTTACCCGCTTCGCCTGTTTTTATGTGGGTGA
>ERZ891418.439-NODE-439-length-14383-cov-6.588777_pt1 | contig 14383 bp, 10 predicted proteins | sample MGYA00521236_ERZ891418 | MGnify/ENA primary metagenome ERZ891418 (study PRJEB32303, sample SAMEA104408696) | aquatic metagenome | biome: Brackish water; feature: Chemocline; material: water | place: Baltic Sea | collected 2014-10-18T10:34:00 | depth 100 m ... | reverse complement strand
CCCAAGTCTAGACCAGTTTTCAATTCTTTCGCACTGGGCCGTGAACGGTTACCCTGCGGCCGGTTTACCCGGTGCTGGCAAACGAGCTGGCCATTGTTTCCCGACAGACCGAAATCGGAAATCTGCGAGTCGCCCTGAACAACTTCGCCGATCGAGTGAGCGTGGCCGAGGTGGACTCGTTCGTCTCTCTGATGAATCAATCGGAGCAGATGGGAACGAGCATTTCCGACGCATTGACCGAATACTCGAACACCATGCGTGAGAGTCTGCGGCAAAGAACGGACGAAAAAGCCAACAAGGCCTCGTTCAATCTCATGTTCCCGACCGTGCTGTTCATGATGCCGGCCGTGTTCATGTTCCTGATGGGTCCGGCCATTCTCGAGCTGCAGAACTTCTTCGATGAAGGTGGAGTCCAAAACCTCCAGCAGGGATCTGACGCAATCGACAATATCGGCAACGCGAATCAGTAATAGTCGCAACACAACTGAAAAACACATTCTCCAGAAAACGAACCCCCGACGACTATTTGATCGTCGAGGGTTTTTCTGCGCGACGGTTCAGACCGGATCGGCTTCGACACTCTCATTCTCCGCGGTACGTCGCGAACGATTTCGGCGTTTCCCACAGCGACACTTCGAGCACCGGGAAACCTTCCTTCACCGTGTAGTCGTAAATCACTTTCGCAATCGTCTCGGCGGTCGGATTCACCGGCAGCAGATGCAGCGGCTCGCCCTGCTCCTGGAAAAACGGCACCGCCGGATCCGCCTCATTAAGAATCATGCGATGGTCCAGCTCATCGTCGATCCACGTTCGCACGGAGTTCTTAATGTCTGAAAAATCGACAAGCATCCCTCGATCGTCGAGCGACTCTCCCTCGAGCACGATCACCGCGAGACCATTGTGGCCGTGGAGGTGTCGGCACTTGCCGGCGTAGTTGAGCAGCCGGTGCCCGTAGCAGAATTCAATATTCTGAGAAACCTGATACATATTTCTGTCCTGATGCGGAGTGCTGATTGAGATTCGTATCCGAGAGTATTCTTACCAACCCTCGCTGACGTTCTTTGAAGTTGCGCATTTACGCCAACGGCGTTACGTCCAGGAGAAATGCGCAACTTCACAACTGACACTTCGGGTGATCCAGCGCAGTCAACTCGCTCGAAACTGCAGCGCGAGCAACATCTCTTTGACATCGGTCATTTTGATCGTGTCCCGCTCGATACTATTTGACGAGGCGATAAACACTGGCCCGGCCGATTCTGTCTGATCCTCATCCGGTAACCGACCGTGACTGCCGCGAACAATGGTTGCGTCGAGACCGATCACGTCCATGTAGTACCGGAAGCCGAGCATTTTCTGCGCGAGCCGCCCCGCGATCTTGAGTTTTGGAAACGTCAGTCTGGGATCGACGAATAGCTCGACAGGGTCGTATCCCGGCTTCCGGTGGATGTCAACGGTCCTCGCGTAGTCCGGTGCAAGGGCGTCGTCCTGCCAGAAGTAGTACGTGAACCACGACTCGCGATCGCTCACGACAACCAGCTCGCCGGACCGTTCGTGGTCAATCCCGAAATTTTCCTGAGCCTGACGGTCAAGAACGTGTTCCACTCCGTCGACGCGCCGCAGCAGCTTCGCAACAGTCGGGACGTCCTCCGGCCTTCGCACATACACATGGGCCATCTGATGATCGGCAACGGCGAAGGCGCGGGACGCTCCGAAGTCCAGCGTTTCCCAGCCGCCGATTTCTTTCCTCGCGGTGAGATACCCCTCCTGCCGGAGGATTCGGTTGATGTGAACCGGACGGCTGACTTCCGAAATCCCGTATTCCGACAGCACGACAACATCCGCGTCACGCGACCGTGCTGCTTCAATAATCCGCCCGGCTTCGGTATCGACGAGCCGAATGTCTGCAGCGATCGCCGGACCGTTCGGCCCAAGCCGCTGCAGGTTGTAATCCAGGTGCGGCAGGTAGATCAGCGACAGGCTCGGCTGGTAACGCAGGAAAACGTCGATCGACGCGCTGGCGATCCAGCGACTGCTTTCGATGTTCGCTCCCGGCCCCCAGAACTTCATGAGCGGGAACACGCCAAGCCGGTCCTGCAAGTCCGTCTTCAACCCGGGCGGCTCGCTGTAGGAATCAAAAAGTTTTCGCCCGTCCGCCGGGTAACTCGGCCGTGGAGTGACCGACCAGTCGACGCTGGCGTACATGTTGTACCACCAGAACATTTTTGCGACCGAGTAGCTTTTGTCCCGCTTTCGCGCCGCTTCGTAAACCGTCTCACCACCGACCAGGTGATTCGACTGTTTCCAGAAACCGACTTCGGCCAGGTCACGAAAGTACCAGCCGTTCCCGACGATCCCGTGCTCGCGGGGAGCAACTCCCGTCAGCAGCGATGACTGAGCCGCACAGGTGACCGCCGGCAGGACAGTCCCCATCGGCCGAGCAAATCCCTCCTCAGCCAGGCGGCTGATATGAGGCGTATTCGTACTGAGCATGTCGTGCGTCAGCCCGACAACATTGATCACGACGAGCGGTCGGGGCATGGGTGCGGACTAACCAGTGGCAAAGTGTGTTACATCAAAAAAAAACGGAATGTCGCTGCTGGACGGATCAGAATCCGCCACCAGATGTCGGTACTTTCATCTTCTTTTTACTCGGAATCTCATTCGTCATGCGGAGAGTTTCCATCACCGTCCTGATCCGGTTCTCGATTCCGTACCGGGTATCGATCGCTGTCGGGTAGGCCACGATGAGCATCATCTGAATCGAGTCGACCGTGTATTGATTCAGCATGAAGCTCATGTTGACCTCACCGCTGCCGTCAATGTTGACGCGATCATCCAGCGTCGGATTCGTCACAATGTAGTCCTTCACCGGAACGTAGCGGGTTCCGGCAGGAGTCCGTTCTTCGACAAACGGCCATGGCTCTTCCGCCGTCGGTGCCGCGTACCGCAGACAGAAGCCGATATCTCCGATCATTTGATCCGTAAACTTTTCGGGTTCGACCAGAGGATCGTCTTCCTTCCTGAGAAATGCTTCGTGGTTCGTGCACAGGAAAATCCACGCCCGTTGCTCAGCCACGTCCGAGCCTTCGATATCCACGTCGACCGTCGCTTCCCACGCTCCGATCAGGCCGCGAAGCGGGCGCGGCAGAAACCCTGGCTGCCGATGGTCGGGCTCACCTTCGGCAGGGCCAGGGATCTCAACAAAATCTGCTGGCGGACGAAACTGCAGCCCGAAACCGTCGGCCTGCCACCAGCGCGGCTGCAGGACTGCGTCCACCCCCTGGCGGTACTCAAAGTATTTTCTCGACTGTTCAAGCCGCTCTTCGTACGCCTGCGAACCACATCCGCAGACGATGCTTGCGGCAAGGAGACCAGACAGAAATCGGGTGAGGCGGGAAAGCATGGGATTCCTGTTTGACTCGCCAGCCCAGCAATGTGAACTGCGGCTCATGTTGCAGAGACGAAACGTGTTGAGATTCGGCGGCGACCGTTGCCGGAGACCACCCGGAGTTTACTGACACTTCTGCCAGGCCTCTACTTTCCCGCCTCGATTAGCACACTTCCCTGGAGGAATCGCTGGCAATTTCCGCCCGGCCGAATCGCGAAACCTACATTTCTGATTGAGTTCCTCCAGATTGGGAGGTGCTCGCTAAACTCAATCAGGACGGCATCATGAAACCCGAGAAAACCAGCCCTCGACTTCGCCGCGGCACGATCGCTGTCCTTTCCGCCGCCTTCATGGTCGTTGTTTTTGCCATGCTCGCCTTCACGACCGATCTTGGCTTCGTGACGGTCTCGAGGACCCGGCAGGCCGCCGCCGTCGATGCGGCCGCGCTGGCCGGGGTGGACTACATGTCTGATGGCAAGGCTGCGGCGGATGCGGCGATCACGGAAATGCTGTTGCTCAACGGCTACGACACGACCGACTCAAACATCACAGCAACGGTTCAGTACGGATACTGGGACGCCGAGATGAAGTCGTTCGCGGTGACTCCTTTCGACGATGCCGACACCGTTCGCGTTCACCTGATCAGCCAGAATATCCAGGCGTTCTTTGGTCCGGTTCTCAACGAACACGGCTACACGACGTCCACGGAAGCGATCGCCGTCAAGGGTGGCAGTAAGCCACGAGACGTCGTCATGGTCATCGACTGTTCCGGGTCGATGGATGCGAACATGTCCAACGGGCTGACTCGAATGGAAAATGCCAAGGACGCCGCACAGGCACTCGTCGATGAGTTGCGGGACGAGGACCGTGTCGGCCTCGCTGTGTTCTCGTGGGAAGACCCGGCCCGAAACCGATACGAAAAGACGGGGCATCCTGAGCGGGACCTCAGCTTCAACCACGTCCCCACCTATAACCGAGTCGAAGATCTCGAAGATCAGTTTTACACCGGTGGGACCAACATCGGCGGCGGGCTGCGAGCCGGACTCGACGTATTGCTCAACGATCCCGTCCCGCGTCCGCTACCCGCTCCGACGGATCCGGAAGTTGTGAATGTGATGGTCCTGCTCACTGACGGGCAGGTCAACCTGCCAGAGCCGTATCCGACCAGCGAAGATGAGTTCGGCGTCCTGCCGCCGCCGCCCTACGCGAAAAAGCCGCAGTACAAAGATGACGTCGCGGTCACTCAATGGGCGAACACAATCAAGGCACGCGGCATCAAGCTGCACATCGTGACGCTCGGCAGCAGTGCCCATTCTTCGCTGATGGTCAACGCCGCCTCACCGGATGAAGGAGGCACGACGTACTACCACCACGTTGCCAACGGAGCCAGCGACGCCACCGAACTCCTGAACGTCTACAAAACAATCGGCCGCGGTGACGGTGGCCCGAAGCTCGTCAAGTAGCGCGTGCCCCAAATCCAAAATGGGAGGGCCAGTGTCGACTGACGGGAAACCACCTGAGTGATCAGATCTCGAACGACTCGCCGGCCTGCGGGATGATCGGCGTTTCGTCACAGAACTCCGTCAGTGTCTGTGCCTGAGCCTTCGCGCCTTCGCCCTCGCCATGCACGATGAAGGCCTGGCCGATATTCGAGTCCGCGTGGAGTTGCTCGAACCACCATCGAAAATCCAGCGCGTCGGCATGAGCCGACAGTCCACTGAGCACCTCGACATGAGCCCGCAACGGGACGTCTTCATCGAAGAGGCGGATTGACGGCGCTCGATCCGCGATCTTTCGCCCGACGGTGTGCCGTCCCTGGAAACCGATCAGCACGATGGTGTTTTCGACGTGCGGCGCGGCATGTTTGAGGTGATGCACGACGCGGCCGCTTTCGCACATGCCGCTCGCCGAAATGACGACGAAGGCTCCCTTCCGCCAGTTCAGCTCGGCACTCTCCTGTGGCGAGCCGACGTACGTGAGCCCGCGAAAACCAAACGGGTCTGAGTCGTGCCGCATCAGTTCCTGAACTTCCGAGTCCAGGATGTCCGCGTGGTCGCGGTAGACACTGGTGACTCGTCGAGCCAGCGGGCTGTCGACAAAGATCGGAATGGGCGGCAGCTGATTCGCGTTGGACAGCTCGTTCAGAAAATAGACCAGGTGCTGGGTCCGGCCGAGGCTGAAGGCCGGAATGATGACTCGTCCGCCGACGGCGTATGCTTCATCGATGATCCGCTTCAGCTCGAGCTTGATGTCATCCGCCGAGGGGTGGACCCGGTTTCCGTAGGTGGACTCGGTGATGAGTACGTCGCAGCCCTGAACCGGTTCCGGATCGCGAAGCAGCGGCAGCCCGCGCCTCCCGACGTCGCCCGTAAAGACGATTCGCTTGACCTCGCCGTTCTCCTGAACTTCGAGTTCGGTGATGGCCGAACCCAGAATGTGCCCCGCATCCGAAAATCGAATCCGCACGTCCTCGGCCAGCGGATGCCACTCGTGATAGTCCAGCGGCTGAACCAGCTTCAGGAGGCTCTTCACATGACTGCGATCGTAAAGCGGCGCGACCGGCGGATGCCCCGGCTCGAGCTTCCTCGCAAGATACTTCGCGTCCTCTTCCTGAATCTTCCCCGCGTCGGTGAGCATCAATTCCGCCACATCGGCAGTCGCCGCCGTGCAGAACACCGGCCCGTCGAACCCGTGCCGATGCAGCCCCGGCAGGTTTCCGCAATGATCAATATGTGCGTGCGAGAGGACGACCGCATCGAGGTCCGCCGGCCGGCAGTGAAACTGCTCGTTCTTCGCACGCGACTCCGAACGCCGCCCCTGGAACAGACCACAGTCGAACAGGATTCGCCGGCCACCCACTTCAAGGAGATGCTGGCTGCCTGTGACCTCGCCCGCCGCGCCGTAAAATGTGAACTTCATTCTCGTCTCCCCAGGTAAGCCTGCTGAACTTCCACAGCGCAGAAAAACCGTCTCAGTGATGCCTCGGCACCATTCGCGATGTCAACTGGATTCTCACCTGACGTCGCCACTTCGTCGACTCGCCGAACTTCCTGTTGCTCCAATTTTTTCTTCTGCCGTAAAATGGACGAACCTCAGTCACTTCGGATTGACGATAACAGTCCGTGGTAAAGACCTCACTTCGATCAAACCCAACCGCTTCGGCGTCTCCCGGGTTGCTTCGAGAGCGGCACTTTCTTCCGTCTCGATCCATCCGCGTCGCGGAACCGGCTCCGATGGAGAGAGTGGATGGTACCTCTTCTCACTGGTGAAGACTCACTGCGTCGCCTGTTCGCCGCGCTGACCGAACACACGTTTCACGTGGAGCTCGGAGTCGTCGACCCCGCTTTGTCCGACTACCTGGTGGACCTGCTCGTCCGCTTCACAAAGTCTTCGGAAATCTATCGACACCGCAGCGCGGAAGGAGACCGGCTCGAAGGGGTCGCCGACATGCTCGAGGAAGCCGAGCAGCGTGAGGCTCGTGCCGAGCGGGAACTGCGGCGCCACATCGGCGACTTCACGCTCTTCTGGTCCGGTGTCTATCCCGAGGCTCTGCCGCGACTGAAGTCCGTCGACCGAAAAGACTTCTTCATCAGCTACGACGAAGCCGGCCGCCAGTCGTACCTCATCGCCAGCACGTTTGAAGAGGAACCGTACGAGGAAGAAGCCGCCGTGCTGCGGCGACTGAGTACCGAATTCGAAATGTGCAAATTCGGCCTGAACCGCATTCGCAAGGAACTCGACGAACTGCCCGCAGAGACGGCCCGACGCATCGCCGAGGCAGGATAGGGATCTCGGTGGATCGCCGCTGGCCACTCATTGCTTCCCGAACGTGGCATTCAACTGAAGTTGAACTCACCCAGGATGAGCGAGGCTCCAAAGAGGAAGCTGTCCAACCTGGCGGACGATGCTTTCCGAATCGAAACACCCCGCGAAGGAAGAGCCCGTTCGGATCAACTCGCCGATCTCGTCGCCGGCTGGAGCCCGCGTTGAAGTCCATCCGCAGGTCAGGCTCCGCCTGACGGAGTTCCAATCGAGGTCGGACTCCTTATTCCATTTTCGTCAGGCACAGCCTGACCTACGGGGTGCGGCTCGCCGTTTTGCAGGTCCTGGCAGGGTGGATGCGTGATCTGTAAAGTTCGCCATTCATCAAAGATAATTCCCGCAACAGGACTCACGGAATGAGTGCCACCATCATCGACGGCAAAGCCATCGCCGCCGAACTTCGAGAACAGCTCGCCACTGAAGTCGCCGCGTTTACGGACGATTCGGGCATTACTCCGCATCTGGCGGCCGTCCTCGTTGGCGAGGATCCGGCCAGCGCGGTTTACGTGCGGAACAAGCAGCGAGCCTGCGAGAAAGCCAGCATCCGCAGCACACTTCACCGGCTCGCGGCCGAGACAACTCAGGACGAGCTTCTGGCACTCGTCGCAGAATTGAACGCCGATCCGAATACGCACGGCATTCTGGTGCAGTTGCCATTGCCGTCGCAGATCGACGAGCAGTCGGTGCTCGACGCCGTCTCGCCGATCAAAGATGTCGACTGTTTTCATGCGGAAAACGTTGGACTGATGGTCCAGGGCCGGCCACGGTTTCTGCCATGTACGCCAGCCGGTTGCCAGCAACTGCTGCTGGCGTCTGGAACACAGGTCGCTGGTGCTCACGCCGTCGTCCTGGGCCGCAGCGAAATCGTCGGAAAGCCGATGGGCATGATGCTCGTCCAGCGAGGTGCAGCCGCCAACGCGACGGTCACGATCTGTCACAGTCGAACGGCGAATCTTGCTGAGGTCACTCGCCAGGCAGACATCATCGTGGCTGCCATTGGCAAGCCGAATTTCGTGACGGCAGACATGGTCAAACCAGGAGCCGTCGTCATTGACGTCGGCATCAATCGGGTCGGCGAGAAGCTTGTCGGCGACGTCGACTACGAAGCGGTTCGAAATGTCGCGTCCGCGATCACACCTGTGCCTGGCGGAGTCGGCCCAATGACGATCGCAATGCTGCTGAACAATACCCTGACGGCAGCGAGGCTTCAGGCGGCGTCAGCGTAGTCTCGTTGTCTGTTGCTGGTCACTCTCCAGGATTCACCGAGTCGCGGAGATTGTCAGCTTTGAATAGAGCGGTGCTCCGATCGCCTTTTTCCCAATGACGATTCGATCCGGGAAGACGTGCAGCAGATGGATCGACCCCATGTTGTCGCTCAGAACGTGCGCCGTGCCGTCGTGCATCCGGAAACCGTTTCGGTGGCGATGCCCGAACAGGTAACCGGTGACTCGGTACTGCTTGAGCAGGCTCAGAACCTCATCGCCGCCAAGCTGCGGCAGGACATTATTCCCAAACGCCGGCAGTGACGGGTAATGAGCCACCACAAAGACGTGCTTTTTCCCTTTCGTCTGTTCGAGAGCTTTCTTCAGGTAATCGATCTGCGACTGGTCCGCGCGCATGGTGAGAAAACTCACCGTGATGAAAGCGGCATCGCCGTGTTCGATAATCCGATTCGGTTTCGATCCCGTGAATTTTTTAAACAACGCTGTCGAGCCAGCGAAGCCTTCCTTCTGCGCCGCGGCGAGCGCGTCCTTGACGAGGGCCGCGTATTCCGGCTTCTGCTGCGGAGCACTGGAGTAAGATTCCTCAACGAAATCGTAGTTGAAAAGGACGTCGTGATTTCCGGCGACGACTTCCAGCTTCGGCTTCAGCTCTGAGAAGATTTTTTTAAACAGAGCCCACTCTTCAGGCAGGTTGTTGTTGACCAGGTCGCCGGCCACGAGCACCAGTTCAGGCTTCAGCCGGTTGAGCTCCCGCACACCGGCTTCGGCCTTCTGAATCAGCGTCTCCCGGCTCCGCTCCCGATCGAACTGCGGATCAGAGATGAGTGCAAACGTGAAATCGGGCTTCGTCGCGAGGTCCGCTGAGAACGACGGGCACCCGTACGGATCGTCCTCAACACGCGGAAGTCGCGGGGAGATGACCGGATTCGGAACGCTCACCGAGTAGACTGGCTGCTCCGGGTCAAGAACCTGCGCGATCTCGACACGGTCCGCGAAGACTCTCACGACGGCCACCGAACCTCGTTCCGACCAGGCCGTCGAGCCGACGGCCCAGACAGGCAGCGTGTTCTCGTACAAAACTCGATGGCCGTATCGAATCGGGTCAAACCGCACAGCGATACGGCGGTCCTCAACCAGTTTCCAGAATGCTTCTTGAGTCGGCGTCAGATTCGTCCGCGCGAACTCGCCGTCCTGCTTTCCGGAAAACAGGAGCACGGCTTTTGCGGAATCGATCACCGACAGCTGCTTTTCAATTCGGGTCGAGGCTCCGTCCGGATCGCTGTCAACGTCGCCGGCAAATACCAGCTGCACACCGTTGACCGATTGCACTGTCCCTTCGACGTCACGTTTTCCGAACGCCTTCCGGTAGCCGTCGAGCGATCCAGTCCCCCGGTCCCAGTGGCCGGGCGTCGTCATCACGGGCACGTCGATCTGGTCGAGATATTTTCTGGCCGCAGCAAAGTCCTCGTCAGATCCGGCCCAGGTGAGCGAGCCCTGCACGATCAACGTGTCCGGCTTCAGCTGATTCACAAGGGCGACCGTCTTCGCCATGCTCTCCGGACCGGTCGTCTTCAGGAAATCGCGGAGCCCCCCACGCTCGTCCCGAATCTGATCCGCCGGCAGCGTCGTGATGTAGGGATTCGAAATGACGGCGAGCGTCGCAAGCAGCTCTTCGTCAGCCCGCAGACTGCCTGACGAAAATATCGCCGCAGCGACCACGAGAATCGCTGAGGCAAAAACTGAATGCGGCATCTCGACTCTCCCGAATGAGCGGCTCGATCATCGAACCGCATTCTGACGGGAGGATCGCCGGATCGTCGAGGGACGACTGCCAGTCGTTCGGAGTACCGCTTTCGGGCGACGGTCGGGATTTTGTTTATGACCCACTCCTGAGCGATGCGGAGATCACCTCAGCCGTACGGATTTCATCTGCTCCTCGGGCCAGCAACCGACAGCGACACGACGGTCTCGACGCACTTTCTGGCGATCAATCAGATCGGAAGAAGTCGGAGTGCTTGTGAGAGTCTCGCAGGCAGCTATCCTCGTCGACCAGACCGCGTTCGCTCACACGTGGCTGAACCTGCCCGCTTCACAACGAGTGCCCCGATGCGGATTGACCCTGTCCGACTGCTGACGAAAGGCGCGCTGGACGACGTTCAGATTGAGTCGTTGCTCGGCCCGGTCGGCTTTGCGGATTCCGGTGTGGCGCATTCGCGACTGCTGGGGATCTGCCGCGATGACGCTCACCGCGAGGCATTCGCCGCGTCTCTGCCGATGCTGCTTTCCGCCCTGGAAAATGCGGCGACTCCCGACAGCTCCGTCATGAATTTCGAGAGGCTCGTTCAGGCCGTTCCAGACTCACTGGATCTTCTGCAGTTTCTCGCCGGTAACCCGCGGGCGGTTGAGATTCTGGTCCGCCTGTTTGTGGGTAGCCAGTTCCTGACCGAGATTCTGCTGCGGAACCCGGAGTATCTCGCGAGGCTCACTCGACACACGAGGCTCGCGGAGTTCCGAGCCCGCGAAGAGTTTCGGGCCGAGGCCGAACAGACACTGCAACGCGAAGAAACCGTCGCCGCGAAATTCGACGTGCTGCGACGGTTTCAACACTGGGAACTGCTTCGGATCGGAGCCTGCGATCTGTTCGGCCTGATGGACCTCAAATCGATCACGGTGCAACTGTCTCTTCTGGCCGACGCGATTGTGCAAACGGCACTGGCCATCATCACCGGCGACAAGGGACCTGCAGAAGCCTCGCCCGCCAGCGAAACTCTCACGGATTTCTGCATCATCGCTTATGGAAAACTCGGCGGCGAGGAATTGAACTACAGCTCGGACATCGACCTGGTTTTCATCAGTCGCAAAAATGCGGAGCGATACTGGGACACCGGACAGCGACTGATTCGCGGTCTGATGGACGCGACCGGCGAAGGTTTTCTGTACCGCGTCGACATGCGGCTTCGGCCGTGGGGGCGGTCCGGTCCGCTGGTCACGACCGCTGAGGCTTTCCTCGAATACCTCAAGGATCAAAGCGAACTCTGGGAGCGGCAGGCACTGCTCAAAGCACGACCGATTGCCGGAGATCTGGCACTGGGTCGAGAATTTCTCAGCCAGGTCGAACCGATCGTCTTTGCTGTCTCCACCGAGGACGCGCGAGCCAACGTTCGGGACATGAAGGAGAAAATCGAAGCGGGCCTGCGAAAGAAAGGCCTCACGTTCGGCGAAGTCAAATCCGGCCAGGGATCGATTCGCGACATTGAGTTTGTCACGCAGTTTCTACAACTGCAGCACGGTGAAGACGATCACTCGGTCAGGAGTATTAACACGCTGGACGGCCTCGTCCGACTCACCGAACGGGACCACATTCAGGCCAACGAGTTCCGTCAGTTGACGACCGCGTACATCTTTCTCCGAAAGGTCGAGCACTCACTGCAGCTCACGCACGGGAAGCAGTTGCACTCGTTGCCGACCGAAGATCGTGAACTGGCCTGGTTCTCCGGACGGCTTGACTACCCGGATACGTCATCTTTTCTGGAGAGTTTCCGCCGGCACACGGCCGACGTTCGAACAATCTACGAGCGGTACATTGAGACTGACGAAGAACCGAAGAGGCAACCACCGACGCCTCCGACCGTGGCCCATGTGCAGGTCATGGAGGCGTCGTATGCCAAAGTCTTTTCTGCGGAGGACATTCAGCGGCACGGCGTCCTGCTCAGCCAACTGGGGGTCGACTGCCAGGTGGCCATCGAGGCCGTTTCCCGAGGCCAGGACCGCGTCGAGCTGACCGTTTGCGGTTTCGACCAGCGCGGCGATCTGGCTCTTATGTGTGGCCTGCTGTTCGCTTTCGGTTTCGACATCGTCAATGGCAACGTCTTTACGGCAGAGCACGTGCTCAACGCCCAGTCCGCGGCAGGAAATCAGAGCGATCCCGCTGCCACAGACGAATCACAGCGGCACCGATTTGTGAATGTGTTCCTGCTGAAGCCACCGACGGGTGTGGACCTGGATGCGGTCTGGGATGAGTATCAGTCGGAACTGACGGAGCTCGTCGCGCTCGCCGAACGCGGAGAACTGCGCGAGGCCCAGGGACAGCTTGTTCGAAAAGTCGCTCGCAGTGTTCGCAGCGTCCCGCGACATGGCAGCACGCTGTTGCCGATTGAAATAGCGATCGACAATGCGGCCTCAGACCGGTACACGGTTCTCAACATCGGGGCCGAAGATACGCCCGGTTTCGTCTACGAGCTGGCCAGCGCGCTGACGCTTGCCGGATACAACATTCAACGCGTGATCCTCTCCACGATTGGCAATCGTGCCGTCGATCGGCTCGACATTACGAGTACTGCCGGAACAAAGCTCACGGACGAAGCTGAACTTAGCCGTCTTCGTGCCGCCGTTGTCCTCATCAAACATTTCACTCATCTGTTGCCGCAGTCTCCGAATCCAGAAAAAGCCCTGCTGCACTTTCGACAGCTTCTGGAACAGCTGCTGGAACAGGACAACTGGTTCGACGAGCTGACGTCGCTGGACCGCGGAGAAGTTCTTGAGGCGCTCGCACGACTGCTTGGTGTCAGCGATTTTCTCTGGGACGATTTTCTCCGGCTGCAGCACAACAATCTCTTCCCCGTCGTGCGAGACATCGAAGCTCTCACCGAGCGGCACACACGGGACCAGCTGGAAAGTGAGCTCGCCGATCAGCTGAACGTGATCCACGATTCTGAGGCCGGAATCGATGTGGCGTCGCTGCGACGGGAGCACCGCCGCATTCTCAGCCAGTTCAAAGATCGCGCGATGTTCCGTGTCGACATGCGGCACATCGTTGGACACATTTCGGAGTTCGGTCAGTTTTCGGACGAGCTGACTGATGTCGCGGAGGTCGTCACGGCGGCGGCATTCCAGCTCTGCTTCGACGAGCTGGTCGCGAAACGCGGTCAGCCGAAATGCATCGACGGTTCGCCCTGCCACGTCAGTGTCTGCGCGTTGGGCAAGGCCGGCGGACGGGAACTCGGGTTCGCGTCGGATATTGAATTGCTCTTTGTTTACTCGGGACAAGGCCACACCGACGGACCTGATCCGGCTTCCAACTCCGACTTCCACGTCCGGCTTGTCGAGAAGTTCACAAAACTGATTCCCGCCCGGCGGAAAGGCATTTTCGAAATCGACCTGCAACTTCGCCCCTACGGCAGCGCCGGGCCGCTCGCCATTTCCGTCGAGGTTTTTGAAGAATACTTTTCACCTGGCGGGGCCGCCTGGCCGTACGAGCGGCAGGCGCTGGTCCGGCTTCGACCCGTTGCCGGAAACAAAGAACTGGGACGGCAGCTGATCGAGATTCGCGACCGCCTCGTTTACACCGAGGAGCCATTCGATGTCAGCGCGATGAGGGCCATGCGTGAGCGACAGCTACGGCAGCTCGTCACGCCCGGCGTCTACAACGCGAAACTGAGTTCAGGCGGACTCGTCGACTGTGAGTACACCGTGCAGGCCCTGCAGATCAGCCACGGTCACAAGCATCCCGCATTGCGGTCACCGAATACGCTGGAGGCGATTGAGCAGCTTCGAATCGCCGGCATCCTCACCGAGCAGGACTTTCACTGGCTGGGCGAGTCCTACATTTTTCTTCGGCGGCTGATCGACGCCTTGCGAATGGTCCGCGGTGACGCACGCGACCTCACCGTCCCGCCTGCCCAGTCCGACGAGTTCGAATACCTCGCGCGCCGGCTCGGATATGGCACCAGCATTGACCAGCTTCAACGCGACATGGAACAAACCGCCGAGCGAGTGTCTCAACTGGCAAGACTGCTCGAGTCGTGAGGCGGGATCGTCGCCTGTGAGTCGCCCTGCCCTGTCAGCCCGTTGAATAAGGTAGTGGCACAGCGTAAGCCCAATGGCTATTAAACGTTCGGGGTTGCAGTGGCGATCTGACCGTTTTTGCAGGGACTGTTTCTGTTCCGCTTGC
>ERZ891418.438-NODE-438-length-14430-cov-6.341009_pt1 | contig 14430 bp, 9 predicted proteins | sample MGYA00521236_ERZ891418 | MGnify/ENA primary metagenome ERZ891418 (study PRJEB32303, sample SAMEA104408696) | aquatic metagenome | biome: Brackish water; feature: Chemocline; material: water | place: Baltic Sea | collected 2014-10-18T10:34:00 | depth 100 m ... | reverse complement strand
AGTCTGCCTCGTCCCAGATCTGCTATTTACCCCAGAGTGCGCGCTGGCCCTGCCAAAGTGGTGTATCGAGAGCGGCGAAGCCGCATGGTTGTCGCAACTCCGAGGCGGGTGGCGCCCGCCTCGAAGCCGCTCACAAGGAACCCCAGAAATCCAGCCTGACCCGCCGACGGTCTCTCACCTCCGTCGTTGCAGCCGAGGCCGCACGCGATCAGTTGGCTGACTGAGGTAGCAAATTCGAATAATCGTGTTGTTCATCACAGGTGTCATGATTGTTGAGATCGGGATAACGCAGACGTCGTGCCATTCAGGCAAAAGCTGAATAAACAGGACAGAGTGAATAACCGTTACAACCGGACTGGCCCCGTAAAGATCGCAGGGCGAGTGGGTTACGGCATTCCGCCGCTCGGATTCTGTTGAGTTGGGCAATCTGCAGGCGGATCCGCCCGCGCGGCGAGTGTCAACTTTCATGGGCAATGTGACAAATCAAATTGTTTAACGGCGCGCATGAAGCGGCGAGGTGGAAACTGTTGAGTTCCCACCCCGCCGCTTACCGTCAGGCACTTCCTACTTGTCTGCGTTGCGTTTCTTCAGTTCCTCGGCCTTGATGCAGAGCTTCTGAATTTCGTTCAGGAGCGTTTTCAACTCCACTTCGCACTCGTCTGCGGTAGCAGCTTTCGCGGCCCCGGCAGCCTGATTGTCCAACGCCTCTGCCTGGTTACCCACTGCGACGGCATTTGCAGCAGCGACGGCGTTCAGTTGCTCGATCCTCTCGACTCCAAAGACGGCGACCGCTTCTTCCGCGGTGGCTGCCTGGGCACCGGCGGCTTGAGCGTTAGCCGCTGCTTGAATTCTCGGAATGATGATCTCAATTTCCCCGTTCGCTCCTGGCCCGGTGACGGAGACGTCGACCGTATTTACAGTGAATGTCTGAGCCGAGTCGGCGAACCCGCCGCCACTGCAGTTGGCATGAGCGCCAGCGCTGAGGCCTCTGTATTGGAACGACTGGTCGAGCGATCCGACGGAGTTGGCAATGTCTCCGAGTTCGAATGCCAGTGCATTCGAGACGGCGTTCCATCCGGCGATCAGACTCAGCAGTCCGACCGTCGCGATGATGATGATCTCGGCAGTGATGACGACGCCGGTTTCGTCAAGAAGCAGTTGATTGGCAAGTCTCTTCATGGTCTCTCTCCCTGGGTGTGCATGACGGGAAATCTGTCGTGGCACGGAGGATCAAGACCGTTGCTGGACCGCGGCTGAAATGTCGACTGCCCGAGGCGGCATGTCTGGATGAAGAGCTGCGGTTCTTCATCCGGCCGAGCCAGGCGGAACTCAAAATGCCTGGCTCGGAAATTAACATGCTGCCTCGGGGCAGACGGACATTGCAGGTTTCCCTGCTAACAGGCTCCGATGGTCTCTCAGGTCACCGGATCCGCGTGGCAGTCTCTCTCTCCCTCGCCACACTCGCTGTTCGGTATTGCATGGCCTTCCGGAGTTGTCTCAAACCGGAAGAACCGTTGCGTTCGGAATAACCGGAACAATCGATACAGAAAGCAGAATCCATACCATTCGGAGAATCGGCATAACCGTTACGACGTGACATTGACGCAACCTGAGCAGGCAGAGTCGGTTATGAGAAATCCGGCGGTGGCGGCGTTTTGCGGCGGTCGAATTGCGCGTTCAGATTCCTCTGCAGACCAGCGCCCAGACTGTCAAGCAGGCTTTACACAGTGAGCCGCAAAGGGCAGGGCGAGCGGCCGCAGCGAAACCCGTTGCAATCTCGATATCGCCGAAATGTCTGCTCCGGCGGCTGGGAGATCCGGCTCCAGGATTCGGCGAGAAACCTGGCGGATTCTCAGATCCCCTCAACACCGACTGCGTATTGGTGGCCACTCTGTGAGCAACGTGCTCGCGATTGTGAGGCACGCTTTTGAGCTTCCGCCCAACCTGCCCTGGGAGCACAAGAGCCTGCCCCACGATCAGTCCACTTCGAAGTCCTTCGTCGGTCTTGCCCGTGTCGAAATCGCGGGAGGCCCGGGATTTTGGGAGGTCGATCATGGCGGGATTTGCCATCACGATGAGCGACGATTCGATCGCTCTTGTCACCTGCTGTTCCGCACTTTTTGTTTGCGGCTTTGCTTTGCAGCTTGTGCATTTTATTCAGCATCGCAAAAGGCCGTCGTCTTTCGACGACGTGAACTCAAGCGACGCGAAGCCAGCTATCGGCGATCTTCCGCCGCCGCGATCTCGCGAGAACGCTGCGTAAGAAACAAGCTCTGCTCCGCTCAATCTGCTGATCTGTCGCCCCTCGATTGATGTCGAGGAGGCGTGCTGTCACCGCGGCGCCGTCGCTCATTCAGGAGCGAGGCATGAGGGTCAAAGTCGCCTGCGCGGAATCTTTACGGCGGCTTCCCTCGACCAGGAGAAATTCGATGAAGAACGCCAACCCAACTCCGTCCCCGAATTCCGTGATGCGTCTGGCCAGGCTGCTCGTTCTGCCGCTTTCCATTCTGGCCTGGCCGATCACAAAAGGCTGGCAGGCGTTTTACCGGAACTTCCTTTCGTATGTTTTCGGTCGAGTCGTTCGCGACAAACGGCGAATCTACAGCGTCCGTTTTATCTGGTACGGAGATTCGATTTACCTGCACCCGATGATCTGGGGCAGCGTCCTGCTGTACGGGCTGACCATGGCAAGTGTCATGTCTGCCGGATGGGCACTGCTGGTGTGGTTTGTGGCCCTCTTCGTCTGCTACGTGACGATTCTCTACAACCTGGACATTTTCAAATGTTCGATGCTTGGCATCGGGATCGTGGCGTTCTTCGGGATGGCTCACTTCTCGATGGTCGAACTGGCCTGGAATCCGCTGACCGCGATTTCGAGTCACATCCGATTTCTGGACGCGTCCGTGACTCCCGGATTGTTCGCGGCTGCGGCGTACGTTTTCCTCGCCCTCATTTCGATGGAAGTGGTGTGGGCGTGGCTGTTTCACCGGGTCGAGATTGACGAGTCCTACGTTTACGAGCACCAGTTCATGGTGGCCACAACTCGCGAGCCGATCTTCGCCCGCGGACTGAAACGGGAAACGCGGGACATCCTGGAACTGCTTCTCCTCGGAGCGGGAGACATCCAGCACCGAACGCGGACGGGCTACAAGGCATTTCGCAATGTTCCCTTCGCGTCGCTGTGGCTGGGATCGGCGATCGACTCTCTTCTGGATTTCCGTCGTCGAGCGGAACCCGAAACGGCAAACGACGGCGAGGATGACTCCACGCTGGTCCGGGCGTCGGACGCCAACCCGGACCTGCTCGACGAAGATCTGGCAGACGACGATGGTGACCTGAATGAGGGGGACGACGGAGACATGGACGACGATGTCGCTGCGTAATGGTGATCGCCTTCCCCAAATGAAGCCCGGCTTTTTCAAAAGGCCGGGCTTCCTTGTATAGTGCGGCTCGTTCCGGGGTCGCTCCCGGATGAAGGAGCTTTTTACACAGCGATGGAAGCCGGCAGGATTGCCGAGCGAAAATGTATGAGTCAAGACACTTCATTTTCCAACGCGGCGTCACCGTCTGCTCACGAAGAAACGTGGCGGCAGATTGAGGACGTGCTCGACCAGATTTCGCAGAGCTCGCGCTCCACCGTGACGGGAGAGCAGTTCTTTGCGGAGCTGCTCGACGGGAGCATCCGGACGCTCGCCGCGATCGGTGGTGCCATCTGGTTGCGACAGCCCGAAGGCCTGCGGCTTGAGTATCAGGTCAATCTCGCCGCCACAGGTCTGTTATCCTCGGGCGATGATGAGTCGAGCCAGGAAAAACAACAGATCCACCAGCAATTGATGGAGCGGCTTGCTGCCGGGACGGAGTCGCGCGCGGTGGCACCTCAATCCGGCGGCATTGCGAATGGCAACGGAGCGGCGGCCGGCAACGCGAATCCGACGGAATTTCTTCTGTGCTGTGCTCCGGTCATCGTCGGCGATGAGTCGCGCGGTTTGATCGAGATCGTCCAGAGGCCGGACGTTTCTCCGGCGGCGTGCGAAGGGTTCCTGCAGTTTTTGAAATCGGTTGCGGTTCTGGCGAGCGACTTTTTACGCAACTCCGACCTGCGCACGCTGCAGAGCGAAGCGTCGCTCTGGAATCAGTTCGGAGAGTTTTCGGAACGGATCCACAAAGGGCTCGATATTCGCGCGGTTGCGTCTGCGATCGCGAATGAAGCGCGGCCGCTCATCGGCTGTGACCGGGTGACGGTCGCTGTGCGGCGTGGATCGCGGTTGCGGGTTGAGGCGGTCTCGGGCGTCGACTCGATTGACCGTCGAGCTGACACAATTCGAGCTGGCGAGGAGCTCATTCATCGTGTCGCCAGGGTTCGCGAACCGGTCTGGCACGACGATACGGTTTCAAGCGGGGACCAGAAAACCAGTCTGCCGCCTCAGATTGAGAAGCCGCTGAACCGGTACCTCGACGATTCGCCGGTGCGCATCCTGGGAGTGCTTCCACTCGTCGCTGTGCCCGGCGAAGAAGCCTGCGGCGCGATCATTGTTGAGCGATTTGAGGGGGCGAATGCGGAGCAGCTCCGGCGGCGGGCGAGCGTCGTTGCACGTCACAGCGCGGCGGCGGTGGCGAATTCTCTCCAGCATTCGAATCTGCCGCTGCTCTGGTTCCTGCGTCTGGTGAGTCGAATGGCCTGGTACCTTCGGCTGCGGCAGCTCCCCAGAACAACGGTCGTGCTGGGATTGCTGGCGGGGATCGGCTTTGCTCTGGCCGTCGTTCCAGCAGACTTCGCTATCGAAGGCCGAGGTGAACTGCAGCCGCTGCAACGGCGAGGGATCTTCGCCTCGACGGACGGAGTCGTTTCCGGACTCTCGGAGAAACTACGGACAGCGAAAGGCAAGCGAATCTCGGTTCACCAGTCGGAAACACTGATCGAGCTGCGGAGTTCCAGTCTTGAGTTCGAAGCGACGCGGGTCAGTGGCGAATTGCGAACAGCCAGGCAAAGCCTCAACACAGTCGAGATTCAACGCCGGACGACAGACGATCCGGCAAAGGAAGAGGACCTGGCGGCAGAGGCCACAGAACTTGCAGTGACGATCAAGGGTTTGCAGGAACAGGACGCCGTTCTGTCGAAATGGAAGACAGAACTTTCACTCACCAGCCCGATCGACGGCCAGGTGCTGACATTTGATCCGGTCGCAGTTCTCGAAAACCGACCCGTCCGGCAGGGGGAGCGACTCCTTCAGATTGCCGATGTCGCCGGGCCGTGGATTATCGAAGTACGAGTCGCGGATCAGAATATCGGGTTCGTCAATGACGCCGTTCGGGAACTGAAGCCGGATCTCGACGTCTCATTTGTCGTGGCAACGAGCCCGGAGAAAACCTGGACAGGAAAAGTCCGGTCCATCCGGCGTGAGACGACGTCAAATCGAGATGACGGGCCAACCGTCCTTGTGACCGTCGACATCGATCGCAGCGCGATCCCCGATGAAATCCTGCGTCCAGGGGCGACCGTGATTCCTCATATTCACTGCGGAACCCGATCAGTCGGTTTTGTCTGGTTTCATGAACTGATCCATGCAATCCGCACAAAACTTCTGTTCTGATTCTTCAATTGACCGCGCGCATTTTTTGATTGCCGCCGCACGATGACGCTCGCCGCGGAGTCGGCGTCCTGGCGATAGGTACTCCAGTGGACCGCGTGTGAATGATCCTGTGGCGGTTCCGAACTTTGAGGTGATGAAATGAAACTCATGTCGAGCGTTCTCTGTCTGACCGTGGTTTTCAGCTCGGTTTGCGAATCACGCGCTCAGTCAGTCGTCCCTGTGTCACGCGGTCAAATCACGATTATTCAGGAAGTCAACGTGCCGGCCCTGGAGACGGGAGTGCTCGACAGAATCAATGTGCGGCCCGGACAGCGGGTTGAGGTTGGCGAGCTTCTAGGTCGACTCAACGATACGGAAGCCAGGCTCGACCTGAAGCGCGTCGAAATCGAATCGACGAGCGCGAAGCACCGTGCCGAGAGTTCCATTCATATTGAAGTTTCAAAGAAAGCGCATCTGGTCGCCCTCGCCGAACTGCGTCGCGGTGAAGAGGCCGTCGAGCTGTACGCGAAAGCACTTTCGGTGACCGAGATGGATCGGCTGCGTTTTTCGGCTGATCAGGCCGAACTGGCGATCGACCAGGCGCGTGAGCTTCAGCAGACGGCAAAGTTCGAAGTCGACCTGAAGCAGAACGAAATGGCCCTTGCAAAACGCAAACTGGAACGGCATCAGTTCGCCTCGCCGCTGGCCGGCGTCGTGGCTGATATCCATTCCGAAGAAAGCGAATGGGTCGAAGCCGGCACACCGGTCTTTCGACTGCTGCGGCTGGACCGGCTTCAGTGCGAGGGTTTTATCAGCGTCGAGCAGGCGGCCATGGTTTCAGTCGGGCAGTCGGTCAAGATCGTGGTCAAGGTCAACGAGAAGAAGTCGATTGAAGTCAAAGGCGAGCTGACTTACATCAGCCACGACATCGACAAGTTCAAGAACGATGTTCGTGTCACGGCCGAGTTCGATAATTCGAAACTCACGTTTCGACAGGGCATGCGGGCAGAGATGGCAATTCTGCCGGCAACACCCGTCGCCGTCCGAAAGTGACTGCGAAAACGCGGATCAAATTTCCGGGATCGGCTCGTCAGGTCCGATGTCCTTGCCCTCCCAGTTGGCCTTGCCATCTTTGTAGATGAGCACTCGATGTTGACTTCCGGGGACCGGCGGACGATTTACTTTCGGCAGCCATTTTCGATGCTCGGCTGCGGTCTTCGCGTGCTCTTTCTGCCCGATCAGATTGGTCCACTCGTTGTGGTCGTTCCGCATGTCGTACAGTTCCTCGCTGCCGTCGGCGTAGCGGATGTAGCGCCAGTTTTCGCTGCGGACTCCGTGGTTGTCGTGGTTGTGAGTCGTGATCGCCGGCCACGGTCGATCCGCGCCGGCATCCCTGAGCTGAGGCAGCAGACTGTGTCCCTCCAGGGTTTCGTTCTTTGGCAGCCCGCAAAGATCGATCAGCGTCGGGTAAATGTCGAGCAGTTCAGCCGGCTGTGAGCAGACGCCTTTCTCGACACCCGGACCGGTGAAGATCAGTGGCACTCGGGCGGAACGATCCCACAGCGTGTTCTTTCCCGTGATCAGCTTCTCGCCAAGGTGGAAGCCATGATCTGACCACAGGACAATGATCGTGTCATCGTCGTGCCCGCTCTTTTCGAGAGCCTCCAGGACACGCCCGACCTGGCTGTCGACGAAACTCGTACAGGCCATGTAGGACCGCACAATGTTTTTCCATTGGCCCGCCTCCTGCAGGAATTTGAATCGCGGCTCGGGCAGCTTCCAGTGGATGTACCAGGAAAATCGAGGCGTGTCGTCACGGTCCGTCGGGTGAAGCGGTGGCAGAATGAGCGACTCTTCGGGGTACAGGTCGAACCACTTCTGAGTGGCATAGCACGGCACGTGTGGGAGGAAGAACCCAACCGAGAGGAAGAATGGTTCTTTGAGTTTCTCCTCGCCCAAACCCTCGAGCTGCTCGACGGCCCAGCTGGCGACCTTCCAGTCACCTTTGTCCTCATCCTTGTGGGGAAAGACGCCCCAGTCGACAAGCGGGTGCGGGGCAGGAGTCTCCACCAGTTTTCTGGGCGGTTTGACGCCGACACCGGCTGCCGGTCCGATGACGTCGAATTCGGCGTCGGTTTTGCGGCGACCATTTCCGCCGTGATAAATCTTGCCCGTGGTGTAGTTGCGGTAGCCGCCATGCTCCTTCAGGTACTGTGGCAGCGTGACGATGTTTTTCAGCGTGGGAACGTCACGAATCCACGGAGACAGACCGTAAACCCCGGTGGTCGAGGGACGAAGCCCCGTCATCAGGCTCGTGCGGGACGGGTTGCACAGCGGCGACTGGCAATGAGCGTTCGTGAAAAGAGTCCCCCTCGCTGCGAGCTTGTCGATGTTCGGCGTCTTGACTTGAGGATGCCCGCCCAGGCAGCCAATCCAGTCGTTCTGATCATCGATCGCGATGAACAGGATGTTGGGGCGTCTGGTTTTCTGCCCCGGATCATCGTCTGCCGCAATGACGAAGGGGCAGGGGAGTTGAAGCGACAGCAGGACAACGAAAAGTGCGAGACGAGGCATGGAGGCGTTCCAGCAGAATGTCATTAGAACAGACGATCGCCCGTCGCGACCGGCACGGCACAATCTGGGAACAATCGCGGTGGACGTCAACGAATGCGGAAACCGGTCAGTTTCGAAGTCCTCTCGCATGCTGACACCGAGGTAACCTGAAACGAAAGTGAGCGGCTCATCCCTCGCTCACGCGCCGGGTAGATCTCGTGAAGGAAGCAGCAACACGCCGTAGTAAGGTCGTTTTGAAAGAGCTTCCACAGGAAAACGAGTCACCCGACCGGCGTCTGTGACTTGCCACGAGGATCTGATAGTTTCTTTTTGCGGTCTCCGCGAGACGCAGTGTGATTTTGCGACCTCTGCGAGCAAGGTGCTGTCATGGTTCTGTGTGGCGTGCTGGCCATCGTCGTTCTTGTCGCTGCTGTCGTCCTGATTCGCAGACAGCAGCCGACGGGCAAGCTGGCACTGGTTGGCTCAGTGCTGCTGTTTGTTGCGGCTGTTATTCTGCGGCCTGATGCTGAGGTGTCAGACGATCTGGACGCGACACGAGTGGCGGCTCAAGTGCCGAAGCAGGAATCGACGAACGGCTATGTCTCTTCGAAGGCGTGTCGAGACTGCCATCCGGATCAACATGCCAGCTGGTCGCGTTCGTTTCATCGGACGATGACTCAGGTCGTGACGCCGGAGACGATGGCGGCACCCGCGGAAGAATTCCGCAGCAATCTGCACGGACGAGATTTCCACTTCTTCGCTGAGAACGACCGATTCTTTGTCGATGTTGTCGATCCCGACTGGGATGCCGAGCGAGTCAAAGTCGGGCTGACGACCATCCCCGAGAATGAAAAGCCGCCGTACGTGCGGCGTCAGGTTGTCATGTCGACGGGCTCACACCACATCCAGACTTTCTGGATGAACGGGTCGAAGGGCAATCAGTTGTGGCCGGTCCCGTGGGTGTATCACGTTCAGATGAAAAAGTGGATTCCCCAACTGGACTCGTTCATCATTCCGCCTGAACATTACCGCAACAATACCTACTGGAATGAAAACTGTATTCACTGCCACTCGACCGGGGGAGAACCCCGGCTTCAGGTTCCTGAGGGCCCCGATACGCGAGTCGGTGAGCTCGGGATTGCGTGCGAGGCCTGCCACGGTCCGGGGCTGAAACACGCAGAGTATCAGACGCAACTCCGCAAATCGGGCGTGCCCGGGTCAGCTTCCGAAGGCGAGATCATCAACGCTGCGCGATTGTCTCACCGCCGCTCATCGGAAGTCTGCGGGCAGTGCCACAGCGCCAACAAGTTTGACGGTCCCCGCAAACTGTTTGTTCCGGGAGAACGACTCGAGGATTCGGTCACGCTGCTTCGCTTCGATGACGAATTCGTCCAGAAGTCCCCGATGAGGAGCTCCTTCTGGAATGACGGAACCATGCGACTGGCGGGACGCGATTTTTCTGCGCTTGAGACGTCGGCCTGTTACCAGCGAGGCGAAATCTCGTGTCTGTCCTGTCATTCGATGCACCGTTTCGAGTCGCCAGACGATCAACTGGTCCCCGCGATGAATTCGGATGCGGCCTGCCTGAAGTGTCATGAAACATTCGCGGAAGACATTTCTAGCCATACTCATCACAGCCCGGATTCGCCCGGTTCTCGCTGCCACAATTGCCATATGCCTCACACGACGTATGGACTTTTCAAGGCCATTCGCAGCCATCGGATCGACAGTCCCACATCGATAATGACGATCAAACACGGGCGTCCCAATGCCTGCGTCCTGTGCCACGTCGACAGGACGATCTCCTGGATTGATGGGAATCTTGTGGATTGGTACGGCCACGAACCGGTCACGGCGAGCGATCGAGACGAAGAGGTGTCGCCGGGCGTGATGTTTCTATTAACGGGAGATGCCGTTCAGCGAGCCGTCATGGTCTGGAATTTTGGCCGTGAGGAAACTCGACAGGCCTCGGGAGACGACTGGCAACTGCCATTGCTGGCTGAGCTCCTTGATGATCCCTATTCCGTCGTGAGAGCTGCTGCGGCACAGACCATCAGGAAATTCCCCGCCACCGACGACTTCAAGTACGACTTTCTGGCTCCCGCTGAGAAAAGACAGAAAGCACGAGCGGACCTGATTAACGCCTGGGATCAGCATCGATCCTCAAGCGGCCAGCCGGCTGGGTCTGTCAGCCGGTCGGCGGACCGGCTTCGGCAGCTCCTGTTGACCCCAGCGGGAGCGCGCGACACGGCTCGGCTGAAGGCGCTGCTACCGCTTCGAGATGACCGCGATATCTACTTTGCCGAATAGTCTGCGAGGAACCGAATTGAACGGTGCGATTATGCAAAAACAACCAGTTAAGAAATTGCTGTCCCTCGTCGCTCTGCTGTCAGTCACTTTTTCGACCAGCCCGCAGAATTGCGAGGCCTGGCAGTCGGTGTCGTTTGACGATGTCGCTGCAGGGCGAGCGGATATCGTCGATCTCACCTGGCCATTGAACGAGAAGAACGGGTACTGGCCGGGCGAGGGCTACAAGCCGTTTGAACTGCGGACGATTGCGACGCTCGAAAAAGACGGAGTCCTTTCGAAAGCATTCTCGATGCCTGAGCACCTGGGAACTCACATTGATGCGCCGAACCACTTTGAGCCGAACCAGCCGTCCGTCGCGGAGATCGATCCGAAGCTGCTGATCGGGCCGGGAGTCGTCATCGACATCTCGCCACGAGCCGAACAGGACGCGGACACAATGCTCACGCCAGATGACATTGTTGCGTGGGAAAAAGAACACGGTGCGATTCCCGCCGGTGCGATCGTGCTGCTCCAGACCGGCTGGGGCCGTCACTGGAAAAGCTACGTCCGGTACATGAACCAGGACGCGACGGGCGGGCTGCATTTTCCGGGCTTCTCTGGCGAGTCTGCAAAGTGGCTCCTCAAAAACCGCAGGATCCGGGGCATCGGAATTGACACGTTGAGTATCGATCGTGGGCAATCAAAGAAATTCGAAGTTCACCACATCGTGAACGGGGCAGGGCGGTACGGACTCGAAAATGTCGCTTCCCTGGAAAAGCTTCCGCCGCGCGGATTCCATCTCATCGTGGCGCCGGTTCGAATCGAAGACGGCTCCGGCGGGCCGTGCCGAATCCTGGCGATTGTCCCGATGTCGAAGCGGAAGTGAGCCGTCGTTTCGCGAGGCCAGCCGTTCGTGTCCCGCGAGCGTTCGAAGCTGTCGACTCAGCAAAACGAGGGAAGTCCCGCTCCGTTTGAGTCGGATCTCCGACAGGACTGGCACTTCCGGGACAGGCGGTGCCGACTGTCATAGATGCCCTCCCGCCTGCGCAGGTTCTGACGATGGTCATGTGACAGGTGTTCCACCTTCCGCAACTGCCGTCCTGCACGGCGATTGCTCTGGGGGATCCTGCACTCACAGGGCGATGACAATTCCCACAGAGGTGACTCCCACACATCGGAGCGACAGGACGATTACCTGCACCTCACAGGGCAGAGTTGGCCGACATGATTTCGCCTCACGCGACATCGGGCCGCACCTGACCACACACCTTGCCAGGAGTTCCGTGTCTCGGCGTCGACACCACTGGACGCCGGCCTGGCTTGTCATTTCACGTCTCGAGTTCTCCTTTCCGGAGTTCTCTTTTCCGCTTCGTATCGTCCGTCAGGACGGCACGAGAACGGACCTCTCCCCCCAGAACATTCTTGAAGTGACGCCACAGCCAACCACACAACGAGCCACTCTCACAGGTTGACGTTGAGCTTCGCCGCCTCACTCGACCCCAGAGCACACTCCGAAACATCATCTATGATTTCCAGTTTCTATCAGCGAAACAGCCTCTGGATTATCGGAGCGTGTCTGTTGTCGTTGGCGGTTCTCCATCCGCTCGCGGAATCGATCCCGCCGAACAACAACACCGAGACCTGGCTCGCCGACGGCAACCAGGCTCAGTCGCTTTATGAGGATTTCCGTTACCACTTCGGTGGCGAGGAACTGATCCTCATCACTCTCAACCGGCATGAGCATGACCCGGCTTTTATCGAAGTGTTGTGCCGTCGACTGGAAGGGCTCGACGAGATTCGGTCCGTCTGGTCGCCCGCGAGGTTTGCGGGACTGATGACGGAGTTTGGTGTCGACGGCGAACAGATTCCCGGCCGATTGAACCAGGTGGCAATCTCGAAAGACGGGCAGCTTGCCGGCCTGGCCGCGATGCTGACGCCGGCCGGTCTCGAAGACCGCGCGGCGACAATGAGCCGCGTGACGGATGTCCTCGAGTACTGCAGCCTGGCCCCTGGAGATGTTCACATCACGGGAGCACCGGCGATCATCGCCGAACTCGATCGGCTGGGCGGAAAACAGGCGAACCAGAACTATTTCGGCCTCACGATCCTCATCTGCCTGGGTGTCCTGTGGATGACTCTGCGTCAGCTGGCCCCTTCGGTTCTGATCCTCGCGTCAACGATCTGGGCGTTTCAACTGACACTGGCAATTGTGTATCTGTGGGGCGGCGAGATGAATTTCATTCTCGACTCGCTGCCCGTCATGATCATGGTCTTCACGATGGCAATTGCCATCCACTACCTCTACCACCACGCTGGCCACCTGGATTCGCCTGACCCGGTTGGGAACGCGTTGAGAAGCGTCAGCTGGCCTTGCTTCCTGGCGATGCTGACAACCGGAATCGGCCTGGCATCGCTCGGTACGAGCTCAATTCCGCCTGTCCGCCAGTTTGGTATCGCAACGGCGGGCGGCACGATTGCCGCGCTGATCGCGGGACTCGTCATCACCCCGGCCATTCTCACCCGTTACCCGCCGGTGAAGTATCAGCAGAAATGCTGGGCCCGCTGGTTTGAGATGCTCTCCGACTGGCTGCAGCCGCGCAGTAAACCCGTCGCAGCACTGGTGAGCGTTGGCGTCGTCGGCTGTGCCTGCGGACTCTGGTGGCTCGAAGCGGAATTTCAGCCGCTGAACTTCTTTCCTGAATCGTCGAAGGTTCTGCAGGACACAAGAATTCTCAGAGAACAGATGGCCAATACGGACTCCGTTGAGGTCGTCATCGACTTTGGAAATCGCGAACGGACTGAGACTCAACGAGTCGACATTGTTCGCGACATCGAACAGTCGCTTCTTAGCCTTGATCGAGTTCCGGTCGTTCTCTCGGCGACGACCTGGCTGCCGGACCCGATGCCTCAGGGATTTGCTCCCGAGCTGGCAGTCATTCGGCGTCATGCGGAAAACAACGACTTCATCGCGGACGGAGGGCACATCTGGCGGCTGTCGGCGAGGACCAGTCCGGCGGGATCTGTGACTCAACAGGACATCTTCAAGACCGTCGAAGCCCAGGCGGCACAGTCAGCACAGAAGCATGGCGTGAGCATTTACTGCACCGGCATCGCACCTCTGGTTGAGCTGGCTCAGCAGAACATCTTCTGGGGCTTCTGGCAGAGCGTGCTGATGGCCTGCGGTCTGATCACCCTCATTATGATGGGCTGTCTGAGATCATTCTGGGCCGGCCTGATCGCGATGTTCCCCAACGTGACTCCGATCCTGGTTGTCTTCGGTCTGCTCGGCTGGTTCGGAGTGGCCACTGACATCGGCACGATGATGACGGGTTCGATTGCCCTGGGTATTGCGGTCGACGGAACGTTTCATTTTCTGACTCGCTATCGCGAAATCTATTCCGAAACAAACGATACAAAGAACGCCACTCGCCAGGCCCTTGTCGAGACGGGGCCGCCGATTATTCAGGCGACGCTGGTGACCGGATTCGGGATGCTCGCTCTGAGCATCAGCAACTTTGTCCCGACGGCCCGCTTCGGCCTGCTGATGGCCGCGTCGCTGGGCTTCGCGCTGATCGGCGATCTGATTTTGTTGCCCTGCCTGTTGTTCCTGCGACCGTCGACGAAAGAGAATGTGGAGAACGAGGAATGTCCGGCTGCGATCAACCGCGACAAGACGATCGACGAATCAGACAACGAGACGCTGCTTGAGTTCCCGATGCCGGTGCCTGCTCCTCACCATCAACCGGACGTCGTTCGGGTTACGAACGAGGTCCTGCAGCGCAATGAGCAGTCTCGGTAGCGGAACAGCCGATGTCGCCTTCGCCACAGGTTAGGTTTAGCCTGGCAGGGGCGTGCCGAAACAACGTTTCGTTTTCAGGCGGTGTCAGTCGTCGTCAGTCGTCAGCGGCTTCTTCATGACGGGAGCCATTGGTTCCTCGCCATTCATGGGTTTCTCAGGCATTTCACTGGGCTCTTCCGTCGTGTCCGGTTCGGCTTTTTCCGGGGCCGGTTTCGACTT
>ERZ891418.436-NODE-436-length-14479-cov-16.972338_pt1 | contig 14479 bp, 4 predicted proteins | sample MGYA00521236_ERZ891418 | MGnify/ENA primary metagenome ERZ891418 (study PRJEB32303, sample SAMEA104408696) | aquatic metagenome | biome: Brackish water; feature: Chemocline; material: water | place: Baltic Sea | collected 2014-10-18T10:34:00 | depth 100 m ... | reverse complement strand
TTTATCACGCAATGCCAATACCAAATCAGCCCTTCCGTCAAATGAAATTGTAACTCGATCTACTTTAGCAACCGGTTGGGGGCCAGATAATGAAAACACTGTTTTGTATTTATCCTGCATAGCAATATTGTGCTTGTATAAGAATGGCAATTCTGTCCTCAGACCTTCAACAGTAAATCCATCTTGGCTTTCTCCTGCTGATAATTTTCCAAGCAATCCATTTTGGGTTAACTGAGATAATTGGACTAGTCGTTTTGCGGTTATTCTTGCTTGCTGGGCAATATTTTTATCGCTGCTAGAAGAGTCAATATTGAATTCCGCTAGTACTTGATCAATGACTGATTTATCCGCCAATGCATCCTTACTATGCTGGCGCCAACCATCCGGCAAGTCTAGGCAAGGTTTCCCTGCTGCTGCTGCAGGATTGGCAAGGCCAACTTCGACCAATCTGTGCATTATTAATCCGAATTTCTTAGCGCTTGGCCAATCATCTGCAGAATTGACTTGTTCATTCATCAGTTGCATTTTCTCTGGCTTCCATCCCTTGATATGTTCTAACCAGTGACGGCGGCGACATTGATGAGATGTGTCCAAGGAGTGTGAACTCATCCTAATCGATTGGGAAACTATTGGTAATTTGGTAATAGTTGTGGATGTTGGATGTGTGGCCTTCAATATTTTGTTTACTCTCGTTTCAACCTCTAACCAATTGCTTAATGGTGACTTGGTTTCAACACTGTCAAAGCAATCTGGTGAATGGTAAATTCTAATGCTTGATATTGCATTTCCACCTAAACCGGAATCGCAGTAAAGTTGTAATGGGTCTATTTTTAACTCTGATTCGGAATAAGGGTTCAATGGTGTACCAATAATATCTTTTTCTAGTAACCAAGGCGAATCTGCTAATGAATTGGAATGGGCGAGGCCTCGCAATCCCTCTAGTAGCATCAAACCCATGCTGCGTTTGTTAGGCTTACTCTTTTTCAATTCCAAACTGCCCTCTTTTGCATCTTCAACTAACTCATTAGTATGGCTACCCACGAGAATTAATCTATCCTCGACTCGAGTCAAAGCAACATAAAACTCGCGTCTTCTTTCTGCTTGTGTTTGCGCTGAATCCATGTTCTTTGTGAATTGCCATAGGCCATCATATGGTCTCTCTCGACTCATCCATGGATTAATTCTTCCAGCAAGAACTTGGGGGGTAACTAGTACGTTTTCTTTGACCGCCATCGATGCATCCATTTTACCGGCATTGAAAAGTCCACCAACTACAACAACCTTTGATTGAAGACCTTTAACGCCGTGAATTGTCATTATCTGAACTGCTCCGCCAGAAGGTACCGATACAGCCTTAGGTCCATTTTTCTTGAGTTCGGATAATTGTTTCATTCGGCTATAAATTGCACTGCAATCGTGCCCTAATTCATTACCAATTTTATTTGCCAACGCATACCATGCTTCTCCGTTTTGCCTGTCGGCATCTCCTGGATAGGCAGTTAGTAAATCTGAATGATCTAATACTGCATCAAACACGTCATAGACTGCTCCAGCATCTACTAGTTGCAACATATGTTCAAGTAAATTCTTGACCGCTTCGGAGGGTGAATTTTCAATCAATTTACACCACCACCCGTCCCCATTAGGTTTTGAAAAGGTTTTTGCGATTTGTTTATCTGTCAGCCCCATAATCGGTGAACGGCAAATGGCTAATGCTGCGTGTTTGGAATGTCGATTGCTCATTAATTCTAATACAGCCATCAAGGTAATACAAACTGGGCGAGTTAGCAATGCGCCTTGTTTATCAGCAAGTACTGGGATTCCTTTTGCTTGTAATTTGTCAATTAAATCTGGTAAATGAGTTCTGGCATGCAATAATATTATGACATCATCTGGTGAAATTACATCACCTGTTTCTGGTATTACAACCATTTTGTTTGTTGCTCCATTCAAAATCTTTGTTGGTGCTTTATTGAACAATGCATGTAACCTTGAAGCGATCATTTCATGCTCCAATTCGGATGGTTTAGCCTTGGGATTATTGAATGCAATTAAGGGTTTTAACGCATCTGTTTCTGGAGTTCCTGCCTCTAGTTGTAGGGGCAATATCCATTCTAAAACACCCTCAGAATCATCATCTCTAGCAGGGTTAAGATCCTGGGATTTGGCATGCCAATCCCCAGGTAATGCATGATGTCGTTCATCGAACACATCTCTGAAAACACCATTCAAGGTATGTACTAAATTGTGTAGGGTTCTATAATTTGAAGTCAAATCAATATGGCCTTCTTGACGCTGCAAGAAACGAGTCGTTGGTATCGGGGTGGATTCGTCATCTTCTATTCCTGCTGGAATATGTGTCCACGGCTCTGAATGCTTCGCACCTTTGTACAATGCGCTGAGGAATGAGTGACCGCCTCCTGTTGGCCGCGGATCTCGCCCATATCCAAGTTTGCGATACGGTGTAAATTTTGGATCTGAGAATTCAATTTGGTTATTTCTTCTTATTTCTGCAACTGCTCTAAGCATCACGGTTACTTCTGCCTGACGGAATCGATAGATGCTTTGTTTCATATCACCGACGATACAAACTGTTGGATCCCAATCTCCCAATGGTGGAGTTGGTTCATCCGCCCTTCTATCTCGTGGCCCCCAAAGACGTGCGAGTAATCTAAAATGAGATGGGTTAGTATCTTGATATTCATCGATGATGAATGCTCTATATTTTCTTCTAAGCGATTGTAATACTTTGACTCTACGACCTAAATCCTCAAGACATTTATCATTGCCTTGTGCAAATTTAACGGCTCGGATGATGTGATGGTCTGTCCACGGCTCATCGCCTAAACTATCCAAAGCCTCTACAACCGCAGATGGATAGTCCATACGACAGATTTCTGGACAGCGAGATAGTAACAAATCTCCTACCAAAACTTGTATATCATCGTAATCATGCACTCCTTCCTGTGCTTTTCTCAGAGTCATTATTGCTTTGCAACCTTTATGCACAGTTAACAAATCAGCGAGGACACTGCTTTGTAATTCGCTAGAGACTCTCAATATCCCCTCTGGTGCTTTTTCTGGCGGACTTGGTGTTAGGAGTGAGATTCTATACTTACAATCGGCTGGCATCCATTTGATGTTTGTATATGGCTCCAGTGTGAAAGAACTGCGACCTAGCATTCTAATCAAGCGGCCTTGTTGTCCATCTAAAAGTAATTCCATTTCATCAACGAGTTCTTTTGAGGCTGCTCCAATTCGATTGCGATCCACCTCGGTTAATTTCAAAGTTCCTGGTAAAAGTTTGACCGCCGACTTCGATAATAGACCACTTGGCCATCCTTTTTCAGCCAATTTATCGGCTGGGAGGCTACCATGTGGAAATAATGAGACTTCGTCCTTTTCGTGTAATGATTTCCAACTTACAATCGCGATTGCTACTAACCAGACCCATTGTATTTGTTGTGTAGCATCAGTAGGCAATGGCTCGTTGGCCAATTGTTGAAGATGGCGAAAACGGGTGAGGTGCGTTCCTTGTTGTTTCTCTGCCTCTCCGAGATAAGAAGCATCGTATGAGAGGAATACCTTGGTCCACTCTTTCAAAAGGCCTTGCAGATTTGTAGCAAAGGCAAGTGCTTTATCTTGTACAGGTTCTACCATCATTTGCAATAATGCCTCACTTGGTGGGTCGCTAACCCCATCCCAAGCGAGTTTCATTTGCTCACAACGATACATTAGTGAGCGTCTTGATTCTTCAACGAATAATGACTTCCAAAGTAGCCCCTTGAATACCACTTCTGCATTTTTCTGACCCCCAAGCAATATTGCAAGACGGTTTCTCGCAGCAATGAATTCTGATTCGCCTACAGTTATTCCAGCCTCACGTGCATCATATTCTGAACGAATTCGCCATGCAGTATGTAACGACTCTTGTTGTAGTAAAGGTGTTCTTTCCTCCGCAATTTGTTCACGACTTGGATGTATTGCTACCATGTCCAAATGTGGCGAAACTATTCCAGAAAGGAAGGCATCAATCGTAGAAATAGGTGCATCATCTAAGGCTGCAATCAATTTCTCTACATCAGCTAAAGATTTGATACGGGAGTCATAAATCAAATCATCTCGAGTTGAGTCCTTCGGCAAAGGTCTAAGAATTGAAACGCTCTTGCGAATTCTGGCTTTCAACTCTGCTGCTGCTTTCTTGGTGAAAGTGATTGCAACCACTTCGCTTGGGATAAGTCCTCTCCATTCCTTGAAATTTTCACGTTCTTTTGCTGGCGCTCGTAGTGAACCTTGACCTTGTAACGGCTCTCTCGGGCCATTAGGCAAACATAGAGTAGCGCGTTGTTCTGAAGTGATTAAATGTTGAATGTATCTTTCCGCCATCACTGTGGTTTTACCCGTTCCTGCACCCGCATCAAGAGCGATGTGTTTATCCAAATCTAATCCTAGCATTTGGCTGAAATTAAAAGGTGGTTTAGCCATCAATCATCACCTCCAACTACTGCTGCAACTGGGCATGAATTCTTGACCAAACAGAACTTGCAATTTTTCTTTGAAGGAGTTGGATTAACCATTCCCTTTTCTGCCAGTGTTACCGCTCTTGTTGAAGTACGAATTCTTTCACTAATCCACGCTCTAAACGCATTAGACTCGGGTGGTGTGACTTCTCCTAAATTACGGTAGTGAATTTGACAACTTTCAAATTGTTCTCCAATTGATAAATCCTTTAGGTATTCTTTCAAATCACTATCGATGTCAACATAGTGAACCGTATCTTCACCAACTTCACTTACGCCTACGCCAACTACTCTGTCTCCAGGATTGATAAGTTCCCAAGCCCTAGCATAGACACCAAGTTGTACTTCATCAAAAATTGCCCTTCTATGGCGATCTCCTTCTTCGCCTTCTTTGGGACCTTTAATGGTCTTCAAATCTCTGATAATTATCCATCTCTTGGCCGGACCACAGGGCTCTTTACCTAATGTAAGAGGTCCCATATCTTCTGTTTGATCACTTAAGACGTGATTCTTTATTGCCAATTGCCGTAGATGTTCCGGCAATATTACTTCATCGACTCTATCAATTCTGCCCTTACCCGAAAACTTGAACGGTTTTTTCTTTCCATCTTCATCGGTTGCATCAATAGTCACAAAATCACTGCCTTGTGCCTTGCAAAACCATTCACAGGCAATAGGGGCAACATCCTTTAGTGCCAAATCGGCATTTACTAATCGTCCAAGTCTACCGCTTGCAGAAGGTGTATTTGTGCCATCTAAGTATTCTTGCCATTGTTCAGTTGAAATTCCAAGTAAATCCCTGGTTCTGTGAACTGCAACCGCGTCTTTTCTTGCTAGCCATGGTACATTTTCTTTCAAATATTCAAGTACTTCTTTCCAGGCTTTATCGGTTGTTCCAACTGGTCCATTTTCCAGTGATATACCCTTGGACAATGCTGGACCACAGAGCTTTACACCGTGCCCTTCCAATATCGCACCTTCGCAATCGTGAATGATAGTCCCCCCAATTCTATCGTCAAGGTCTTCGCTTTGTGTTTCTTCTATACCGGCGCGTAAATGAGATTTCATCCACGCTTCCCGTGGGCATTTTAGCCATCCTTGGAGGCGACTAGCAGACCACATGTCAACCTCTATTTTTGTTGTTTCAGAACCAATATAATCGTTGATTATATTCTTTTTGAAAGTCCCTGGAGGCAAAGGTCTAGGGTCAATGGCTGGGGTTTTTCCATCATTTTTCGATGTCTTTTCGCCAAGTGTTGGCCAAACGTTCTCTTCCCTGCCGCCCTTCTTTATTGCTTGATTTTTACTTGGTTGTAGTAGTATTGAATCATAACTTAACATTTCTTTTCGTTGATTCCAAGAAATATTTTCACCAACTTTTAAGTTGGAAAAATTAGGTTGTCTTGCAAACCTATCAGTTTGCAATTTTTGCTCATGGGCTACCGCTATTGTTCCAATGTGAGCGGGGGTGCCTTCTTCGTCCCATCCTCCAGCAATCGCCAAACCAAGGCGTTGTTTTCTATCTCTGCCCCTATTACCTGAACGTTGTCCTCGTGCAGTTCCAGATTCCATCACCATGGAAAATGGGCGCGGGGTTAGCCATACTCCTTCACCACTTTGACGGACGACTAAGTGCCACGCTCTATTCGGATATTTTTCTAGATATTCTGTCTCTGGAATGAATGATGGAATTTTAGAATGATTGGTAATTTTTCCTTCTAATCTCAAATCACCAAGCCATTCAGCCATTGGTGCACTCGGTCCGCAACCTTCATCCGCAGTAGTATCGAAAATTACTACTGTTTTTGCTGCATTTAGTAAATGGCGGAGATGATGGCGCCCTTTACGAATAGGTAAATCGGTCGTGTGGAGTCCTAATTTTATTCTCGCCTCGGAATCAATACATGGTACTTTAGGCGCTTTCATAGACCAAGAGTTGACATCACATCCTGCTAGTATTATCAAATCTGCTTGCAACCCATGTGCATCCTCTGGAGTTGCTAATGTCAAATTTTGATTGGTGGTTCGCGAGGTATCTAATTTAGATTTACTGGCTATCAGTTCTAGTAATTCTGTAAATTCAATACCGCTAGAAGCGATCTTAAAACCACAATTATGCATTTTTTGGACCAAATTATTGAAAGATTCGTTCAGAATTTGTAATGCTTGGATAGAGCGGTCTTGCTTTGCATTTCTTTGCATTAATTCCCCCCAATTAACCTTTGATAGAATGTGATTGAACCATTGCGCGCCGCTTGTCAGTGGTTCTGGTAGAGGCAGTATTTCTCCGCTTGAACACCCAATCACATCTTCACTCAACAATGCTTTATCGCCGTCCAGTAAAAGTGGTGCCCAGATTCTAGATAATGATGCGATCCACCATTGAGTTTGTTCCAACTCTTTCAATGTTTTTTCTTCATTCGAATCGCCTAATTGTGGCTTGGCTTGCCCTAACATTCTCATCCACCTTTCCAGCGCACCCTGGCCACCTAAAACGTGGAATGACTGCGCCATGTTTTCCAAAACCTTAGGACTTGGTGTTGCTTTCCAATCTTTTCCGTTTGGATGATTATCGCTTGGCACAGAACCCATCCAAAGTGGTAAAGAATGGGCTGAATGCAAGTTCAGTAATTCTGCTAAGCTCCATGCATTTTGGCCGCTACTCAATCTAGCCAGTCGCAATATTGCTGCGATAGCCGGTTGAGAATCTAACTCGTCTGCAGTCAGTGGCAAGTCATATCCTAATTCCTCCAGTCTTTTTGACCAAATTTGTTCCCTTGAAGATTTGGCGCCATCAATCAGTAGAATTGTACCCAAAGGATTTTCGCGATTCCTTTGATAATTTGAAATTACTTCGACTGCAGCGTTGATTGAATGTTCACTTCTATCTAATGTCACGATGTGATGGGTCGTCTCCTTTTCCACGCCTATTGATGAGAGCCAGTGGTCTGGAGAATCGACTTCCCATACCGCATGGTCCGGTAACCACTCAGGAAGTTCGGATTGAGTGATGAAATGTGTGTCTTCAATGTATGAGCCATGGTGACCTATGCGGAAATTACCGGCATTGCATAATTGATGGATGGGTCTGAATTTTGCAATTACAGTTAACAAATCAATTTCAATCTCTGTGAAATCGGGTGCCATATCTAAAATTACTATTCCGCTTATTTCTTTAAGTGAAAATGGAATCTCATTTTCATCTTTTGATTTGAGCACCTCAACCAATCTTCTTTTGATTAAGTCTGGATGTGAACCTCCTAATTTCTCTTCGACAACATGTAGTATGCCGACTAATTCTTGTGCACCAGGGTCATCTTGCCAAGCCTCGGGATCTCTAACTTCAGATAATACTCGATGCAATTGTAGTAATCTCTCAGTTTTGAAAGTGGTCCATGCGCCATATTCCCCGGTATGCATTAGCGGTAATTGATTATTCTTTGCCGCTTTCACACATTCCTCGTGGACTAGCGAAAAGAGGGTTGCATCGTTTTCAAGCATTCCTGGCAAGCGAAGATCCAAATGTAGAGATGCCACTAATCGTTGAATTGTTACATGCCGAGTTGTATCTGCAGGAACTCCATTCATTGACAATTGCCGTAACAAACTTGACCGCGAATTGTCATTGGAGTGGATAATTAGAATATCTTTGCCGGACTCGTTTTGTATACCCTCTTCTAACCATTGAGGGACAGCCAAACCATGAGGTATTGCCTCTTTGGTGATTGTTACCTGTACTTGGTCTGACATTGAAACTACTCCTAGACTATGTGAACTAAAGTCAACCGTTATTGAAGGCTTGCATTATTATCTAATTATCATCTATCTTTTATGGCAATTGATGACCTGATGGGATTCACTAAACGTTACATTTCTTGGAGGAAATATAGCCAATCAAATGTTATTTAAACCGATATAGTAAGAGAGGGTGGGGGAGTTTTTACATTTCAAAAAGTGCCTATAAGCGCTGTTTTAGATGATGGCTTGCATTCATGTTTCCTTACTTTATATAGGGTCGATAGAATGTTACTAATATGAACAAGACTAATTCATGTTTGGCTATTATACGACATCTCATGCGAGGGGTTTAAAAGGTATGCCGTGTATGCCTTACAGTAGAGCGCCGAATTAGACGCTAAAAAGCCTATTTTTAGGTGACCCTAATTCGCACTCAACAACAAAAGGATCGTGCAACTCCTTATTAAGAATGCACCATGATGAGGCGAGGTTGAAATATGAATAATGACATAGTTATTATTAAATTTGATTAAAAAATATAACTCAGAGACATCAATATAGGAGGGAATAAACATGAATAAAGGAAATAGAAAGGAAGAGAAGGAGCACATATGTGATGAATGCGGTAGTGACAAGCTGACCCCTAACCACGTGCGTGCCGAAATAGAATGTGACGATTGTGGATTGGTAGCCGAGTACCAAATCTATAATGCCAATGATGACAATCGTAATCATGGTGAAGAGGCAACTGCTGGAAGAGTCAATACATTTGGCAAGACTGACAAAGGAACTGCTCTTGGCAGCAAACCACTCTCTAAACAGGAAATCCGCGGCTTATCCGCTGCTGCTAGAAAGGCATTCTTTCGTTTGAGATTGATGGAACGTGGCACTGTACGTGACAGCCATCCCTTCTATGGCAAAGTAATGAATCAAATGAAAAGTCTTTATGGCTCTTATTCCGCTATTCGCTTAGAGCACTTAGCTCGTATGGCTTGCACACCATTGACCCCAGAGGAATCTGAAATACGTGATGGTTTGAAGAGTTGCGACCAAAAAAGGTTGGCTATGCCCAAGCAATCTATCTGCCGTCAAAAGGATGACCTGAAAGGTGACTCTGAAGAAAATAACGCCAGAATTATTGCCATAGCTTTGGCTGAGCTCGGTGGAGATTTGCAAATCACTTCTAAGATTGACCGTCGCTATGACCTACCTCGTTTCGGACTTACTGATAAGCAGATCTTAACTGCTAAAACAATAATCATGAAGCACTACAAGGCTCGTGTGAGTTTCCTAGGAGTGGCTCCACCTCGTAAAATCAATCCTAGCGAATTGCGTTGTGATGATGTTGACCAAGTGGTTTCCCACCTTGAAGAAAATCTTTCTGTTACATTGAGTGATGCTGATTTAGATATCGTTCACAGAAACGCTGCCTACAGACTAGACCTCTTGTGCGAACCTGGTGATGGAGTGCAGACTCCACTGACTGTCAATACCAACATTCTCATGGTTGTTGCATGTGTCTATTATGCCACATTGCAATCTCTTGACCTTGCTGATGGTTTGTTAAACCGTGTTGCTTCAACCTGCCGTCTTACCGGAAGTGGTGTTTCATCACGCTTAGAACAATTCCGTGATGAGGATGCTTCTGGGAAGTTATTCGTTGATGGCGCCTTTGAGGATTTCGTACAATTGTAAAGTTTGTAGAATTGACAGCAATCAAAACACTTGATATTGAATCACTAGATGGCCTTGATTAATGCGCTTCGTATCTTGTCTTGTCTCGTTAATGTTGCTTTTGATAATTATTCCAATCAATAGCGATGCCGCGGTGGCTGAAGAGTTGTCGATTGGAGTTGTATTCGGAGGACAGTGGGCTGAAGCAAACAATAGTTCGGTTCAGACAAGTCAGCTAGCCGATCTTCCTGCAATTGTTGAAGATTATACAGCCACATGGTGTACTAATTGTGTTGATGTTGAACATGCACTTGATGATGTAGAGTCACAGATCCCGATTCAGCAGTATAATTTCCATCGCTCTATTGGCGAAACTCAGGATCCTTTCGGCACTGATGTTTTGGACCTTCGCTGGGAATCAAGATATGGTCAAAGAATCCCTCCCACCGTTATTTTTAATGGTAGCCAAAAGCAAGTAGGAAGTGTATCTAATGGAGAGACTTTGCAAGATGATTTTACTGAATTGGCACAAATTGATTTAGGACTCGGACAGGGTAGTTCTAGTTTCAGTTGGACTGGCAATGGACAAAATAGTGGTAATGTTTCATGGAATCTTTCAATAGATAGTTCTCAATTCGGAGATAGTGTTATTTCGGTAAACTTGTGGGTTGTTGAAGCATCTGCATATTTCGAAGATGGTACAAATGGATTAGAAAATTATCCATTTATCGTACGTGAGATTCAATCATTAGGTAATTCAACAAGCGGTACAGAACAAATCTCTCTACCTGAGGCATTTGACGGAGATGACCTCACTGTCCATTTGATTTATCAAGTAATCAATCCAATCGTTGATGAAGATATAGCCATCCAGGAGCCTTCAACATCAAATGAAAAAGGATTACCCGCTGCATCACTAATTGCTACTCTTGCGGTTGTTGTCGCGGCTGTACAGTTAAGAGAGTCGCGGCCAATCAAGGAAAGTTGATTAGAATCGCGTCATCATCGCATAGATCCTCTTCTAATTCCCATGCGAATTCAGGTACTTCTTGTGGGGCCTCTGCTGCCTCTCCATAATGCCACCACCAAGGTGGAGCGCCTCTCGCCCCATTCCTTTGCTGTAAGTCCTCAATTATTCGAGTCATAGAACGGCGGTTGTTTGGTTGCGGGTGATCTCTACGAACCAATACTATCTGGCCATTGTAAACTCCATCTTCAACATAGCCTAATAATTCAGCAAGTCTTACAACTGTACGCCTCTCTGTTATGTTTCTCATCGTCACTCTTAGGTTACAATGTTCAAAGAATACTGCCTGTAGGTTTTGTTCTCCGATTCTAATTGTTGAGCCGAGTGGTTGAAGTTGTAAGGCCTGCCAAATACGCGGCATTAGTTCACACCAACGACGTTCTCCGTTTCTAATATCGCCAATGATATCGTTTTGATTGCCCATGCCGTTATTTCGCAAGTAAATCCAATCGTTACCATGAGGCGGATTCATTCTATGGGTGGTTTCTATTACTTCATTAAGCGGCTTGAATGATACTTCTTGGCGCCATTCTTCAACAAATTTTTCAATTGGCGGTGGGTTTCCTTGAGAAACTTCTCTAAGTGTTGCGTTGATGTATTTTGTATTACGTAGCCTTCTATTTTGGCGAATATCGTGTCCAAAATAGAAGTTATTTGGACCTCTGATAGCACCGAGGACGGGGCGTCCATCTTGATGTCGAACCACACGGTCGACGTCGTAATTTCTTTCTAACAAATTTTGTAACGATTCCCCGAGAGAATCTGCATCAAAGTCATACCATGCGATTTCTCCGTTTGGAAGCTGAAGGCGCAATTGTTCAAGTGCATTGGCATCAATAAATGGTTTTTCGATCGGAGTTAATCTATTATTAAACCCAAATGGTGGAATGTTAGCTATTTCTGACTGCAAACTCCCAACTCTATCGGCTAATGTTACATCGTCCACCAGTGAAAGTACTACTGAAGCAATGGTATCCCCCAATGGTACTTGGGCGTGGAACTTTCCATGATGGATGCACAATGGATTGGGCGAGTGTGGGGCTAAATTCCTGATGGCGCTGATAAGAAATGGTGCCCCGTGCACCCCTTTTCCAACTCGTACTTCGTAAAAATGGCCTAAGCGGCCAATTACCAATATTCTGCCTGACTGGACAAATACATTATTTGGATTGGCCGTAATTATCTGGTTTAGAAAAATAATTGACCGCCGGATTGGAGCTGAAATATCTAATTTGTCATCATGGATAGCGGTCCAATTGTTTTGTATGGCCAATAAATTTAATCCGGTTTGTGAATCAAGAGGAGACAATACTGCAGAAATTAAATAAGCCCATATTATTGGATCATCTGGTATAGTTGCTAGGCGCGAATTACCTGCCTTTGTCCTAACCCTAAATTGCCATTTATTTCTTGTAAGTTTTAACGGCCAATCCTTGAGTGCCATAGGCCGGTCAGTGGTCCTGTGATTTAGCCATCTTGAAATCCAAGGAGAAGTTATCAAATCGAGAGATCCTTTAGGGTGATGTTCAAAACCTTCAGTCACTACCTTTTTGAAAGTGGCTGTGCTTGAGATATGAACTCGTAAACGTACATCTCTTGCCCATGCACTCAATGGATGAGTGCCATTAGAATCTTCACTACCAAGTCTATCTTCGGCTTCTATTTGTAGCCAAGTTAACATCGCCACAAGTGGTCGCTTTTGGCAGTTATTTGGTTGTTGCTGCCCGTCGCGTAATTCTCTCCTTCGCATCATTCTATGCCTTCTATAATCATTGAAAACGCGACCATAATGCTCTTGTTCTCTGGAAGTAATTGCATCGTAGACTAATGAACCCATAGTCGAAACTAACTTAGAAATATTCCACCCTATTCTTTTTTTCTCATCCGCAATTAGAGTTAATATTGAGATCATTGGAACGGGTGCAGGAAGTTTCCTTCCATCGAGTACGGCTGTATCTTGTAAAAAAGAAAGAAGTTTTCCATCATGTAATGCAAAGCCAATTTGCAATATTCTCCGTTCTTCGTGCTGTAATCGATGACCCTCTTTTATCAAATGAATAATTCCCTGAAGCCGTTCAATTGAACAAGGTAATGAATGGATTGGATCCTCATTATCCCTCAACCTAGCCCATGTAACATCTGCAGTTCCATCTACATTGTCTTTTAATTGCGACCAGCGTTGCTTTGAGGTTCGACCCCTCCCCCCGAATAATTCGATTCCTTCTTCCTGTTCCCTTGGAGATAATACTACATTCCAATCTGTGCCTAATGAATTGCCGACAATCGACTGGCATAACTGGCAGAGTATTTCAGAGCCTGCATTATTTTTACAAACATCACAATTTTGCTTGTCCTTAGAACTCATAGTGATATGTCAAGCCTAGAGTATTTGAAGTTCGCAAACAAAACATTGCTTACAATACTAAACAAATTCTATCTCAATTGTGAAAATGCTTTGATTATTCTCTGTTCATCTTCATCATCAATGTGTAAATGACAAACAATTCTGACACTATTTGGACCTAGGTCGAACAGATCGATTCCATGCTTCTGCAACTCTTCCACGATTTTAGGTGCGGATTTCTCACAAGTGACATAAACCATATTTGTTTGAACAGTATCCAAATCTACAGAGAAGGCATCCATGGAATTAATGGCTGCAGCAATACGTTTTGCCCGTTGATGGTCTTGTTCCATCCTCTGAATGTTATTGTCTAATGCGAAAAGACAGGCTTGTGCTAATATTCCCGCTTGCCTCCAACCTCCACCGAACATCTTTCTCCAGCGATGAGCCCGAGCGATGAACTCTGTACTGCCGACTAAAACTGAACCTACAGGAGCACCCATTCCCTTTGAGAAACAAATTGAAACCGAATCATAATCTCTAGTCATTCGTTTTGCATCTATTCCTGTTTTGATTATCGCATTGAATATTCTTGCTCCATCAATATGTGTTTTGCATCCATTTTTATTGGCAACCGCTGCAATTTCATCTAATGTCTGTTGAGGATAGCAAGTACCTCCACCTAAGTTTGAGGTGTTCTCTACACAGACCAATGTACCGTTCGGGTAATGGCCTTGGCTACCTTCTGATTTTCGTATTGCTAGTGCGACATTGTCAGGGCTCATAATGCCGTTTATTCCCTCGACCAAGGCTATGCTGACTCCGCATAATGCTGCGTATCCGCCACCTTCATATTTGTAAATATGAGCGGTTTTATCACATATAATCTCATCACCAGGAACGGTATGTGCTCGGATTGCAATAGCGTTAGACATCGTTCCTGAAGCTACGAAAAGAGCCGCTTCTTTACCGAATAGTTTTGCAACTCTATTTTGTAATTCAATGACTGTTAAATCATCACCCAGAACGTCATCTCCAACAATAGCACTCTCCATTATGGCTCGCATTTGAGCGGTTGGCTGGGTTACTGTGTCCGAGCGGATATCAACTCGGTCACTCGGATGGTCGCGCATGTACTCGCCTGTTCGGCAACACACATCAAACCGGTGGTTTTGT
>ERZ891418.433-NODE-433-length-14501-cov-11.649384_pt1 | contig 14501 bp, 16 predicted proteins | sample MGYA00521236_ERZ891418 | MGnify/ENA primary metagenome ERZ891418 (study PRJEB32303, sample SAMEA104408696) | aquatic metagenome | biome: Brackish water; feature: Chemocline; material: water | place: Baltic Sea | collected 2014-10-18T10:34:00 | depth 100 m ... | reverse complement strand
CGCCCTTGTGATGTTTACATTTTTCTACTATCTGACACAAAGTCATTAAACTCATTTGCTAAGTTAATAACTTGCTCTGAAGATATTTGTAAATCTTTAACAGGATAGTCTGGTAACTCTTTACCTGACTGCTCTGCTTTAAATTTATCTTCATAGTATTTGTTTGATATTTGACAATTGTTAGAATTAATTACTTCATTTGCCAATTTTAAAAGTTCGGCTCTTATTTCGTAGCCTGATTTTTCTGCCATAATATACCTCCTGTGTGTTTGTGTGTTTTATAGCATTATTATTTATGCAAAAAAAAGGGCGACTTTTTTAGGGCCGCCCTTTTTAATTCATTCGTTCAAAAAGAACAAACTTAATATTACATCAAGTTAGTTACTTTAACACGTCTGTAGTATCTGTTAGCGTTGGCAGCACCAGCACCATTGATTGCAGCAGTGTCACCCGAACCAGCTTCAGCAAAAGGATTTGCTTGAAGTCCGTAACGAGTCTTGAACCCAATCTTAGGTTGGAAAGTGTCTTGACCAACTGCTCTCACCATTTGAAGTGGAACATATGGACAATAGAACATACCAGCGTCATAAGGAGAAGTTCCTTTATAACCAACAACAAAGTATTGAGATGCAGAGTTATTAGCACTGTATGGATCAATGTACACTTTGTATTTACCATTTAATACACCAGCAAAAGTATTACCAGTATCGTCAACAGTTAGGTTATTGTTTAACGCAGGAGTGTAATCTAATACACCAGCCATTTGAAGTGCAGAAGCGACATCTGATGAACAGATAATCATATTTCCTCTACCTCTTCTTGTTCTTTGAGCGATCACGTTTGCTTCTCTCTCAACTTGGAACATTAGTCCTTTGAATTTCTCAACAGACCATCTACCGTTTGAGTCTGTATCTAAGTCAAAAGTACCAGCAGTAGTAGTGTTTGTACCAGCGCCGATTTCAGCATTGATATAAACAGTTCTAACAACTTCTCTGTTGATTTCTGAAAGGATTTCAGCAGATAGAATGTTAGCAAGTTCAGTTTCAGCGTCTAAACCATGGATTGCTTTTAAGTCTTGAGCAAGTTCCATAGTGTATTCAGCTTTAAGAGCTCTTGATTTAGCAGTAACAGTCGATTTCTCGATTGAGAATGCCATTTGAGCAAAAGCGTTGTTAGCAGCGTCACCTAATGCTTCAGCAGTAGCTGTAGTCATTCCACCTTCAGCAGTATATGCTCCAGGTGAAGAGTCGTTAAGTACAGCAGGGTTGCTTTGTCCAGCAGATGATGTACCGGCAGAACCAGGTATGTCAGCAGTTTGTTTTTTACCTGAATATTCTGATTCAGCTTCGTCAAACATAGCTTCTGTTCCTGATTGGTTTGTGTATCTGCTTCTCATAGCAAATATAAGACCAACTGGACCAGTCATAGGTTGTACGCCAGCGATATCGTAAGCGATAAGGTTAGGCATAGCTCTTCTAACTAATGAGATTAAAATTGGATCCCAATTAGCAACTCCAGAACCTGTAGAGTTTGTAGGCGCGGCTTCTGATAAGAATGCTGCGTCTTCTCTTGATGCTCTTTCTTGGTTTTCCAAGATAGTAGCAGTTACAGCTCTTTTATAAGAATCCGTGATTTTTGGTAAATCAGCGTGTTCTAAAACGGGCTGCCATTTTTTTTCGTAAGTTTCAGATAAGTACATTATCGTTCTCTCCCTTTATTATTATTTGTTAGACAGTCTAATGTCTTTTGTTTTACTAATAGCAGCAGTGTAAGCAGCCATAGCATTTGATAAATCTTCAGGTTGTGAAGAATCACCAGCAACTACTTCGTCTATCTCGTTACCACTTGTCTTAACTTTTGTTCCAAAGTAACTTTCTTTAATAGTAGATACTTTAGTCGTAAAGTCTTTTTCGTTAGAATACTCAACTTGTTCGGCAAGTTTGTTGAATTTCTCCTTAGCAGTATCAGCTAGATCGCCAGACATTTCATCAATGATGTCTTGTCTTTTCATCTCTCCGTTTACTTTGTTTAAATCAACATTCTTTTCTACTTGTTCGTTAAGTTTGCTTTCTAGTTCTTCGATCTTGTTTGCTTGATCTTCTAGTACATTGTATTTCTCATCTGGAACATCAATGTAATGATCTTCAAACAATTTCTTTAAACCAGAAATAAAGTCTTCAGCTATCTCACCTTTGATTCCTCTTTCGATTGCGATAGAGTTCTCTTTCATCCATTCTTCAACTACGTAGTTTAAGTATGAATCAACTTTTTCAGTAAGTTTAACTTTAGACACTTCTACTTCTTCTTTAAGCTTTTCTTCATAGCTAGCATTCATTTTTTTCTTCATTTCTGAAACTTTTGATTTCAGAGCTGTTTCGAAAATAACTTCAGCTTTTGCTTTAAAGTCTTCAGATAAATCTTCATCTTTAGTTAAAGCGGCGACATCAGCAGATACGTCAATAAAATCTTCCGACTCTTCTTTCATATCTTTTTTCTTGTCGTCTTCATGCTCTTCATCTTTGGTAACGTCTTTACCAGATTTTTTAAGAGCGTCAAGAGCTGCTTGTGGCATCTCTCCTTCTTTAACTTCAGATTTTTCTTTATCCGATTTCTCAGTTTCTTGTTCCTCTTTTAACTTAGGCATTGCATCAGCAGCGCCGGCAGCTTTTTGTTGAGGGTCACCAGAAACTTTATTGATTTTTTTTGTTGCGTCAGGATTACTGTCTGTAGGTTTAACTACAGCGGCACCTAAATCCTCAGCACTATTTGATAAGTGATTCGGTTCAGCTGCAACAGCACCTTTTTTTGGAGCATCAGCTTGTGGATTAGCAGCGTTAGCTTCTAATACGGCTTCCTGTTCCATCGCCTCAAAAGTTTTTATTTCGGCCATTGAAAATCTCCTCTTTATTATGTTATAAACGTTTATAAATTTTCTTTGAGTATATATTTATAAAATTATAGTTTTGTAAGAAACGATTGGAAGACTTTTAATTTGGCTTGTTCTAGGATAGGTCGTCTAGCTTCCTGGACTTGTTTTTTCCAGTTCTCTAAATCGACTTGATGTAAAACGCCATTGTTCCAAACCCACTCTTTACTCTCCATGATACCTTCAACAAAGGCGTCTGGAGCAGATGGATCTGCCACAATATCGGCGGCTGTAGCTAAATAGAAGTCGTCATTAACATAGTTAACACCGTTTCTTGTTATTAAAGAACCCATACCACGACTTGAAACACCCAATTGAGCGCCCTCATCTATAAGACCTTTTACAATCTTACCATATGGAGTATCCATAATTTTTGCCTCACCAATAAAATCTTTGCCGTCCTGTTTCAATGACTTAACCATGTGACAAACTCTCTCTAAATTAACAGTTGGTCCGTCAGGATGTCCTAACTCACCAAAGGCTCGATTTTTATTGATAAATTCTTTTGTATATCTGTTCACTTCTCTAACCAATATTTCAGTTGGATAGACTCTTCCATTTCTATTTTTGATTTCAGATTGTAAGAATACACCTCTAATTTTGTATTCTTTTTTACCGTTCTTTTCTTCTACAAGATATTCGGCGCTTTGTACTTCTTCGGAAATTAGCTTCATAAATTCTCTCTTTTCTATATTTATAAGATTTCTTACCTAAACTCGACAATAATTGTGTAATTATCACCTGTAGCAAAGTTTTTAGTTGACAACAATATATCACCATCTGGTGTCGTAGCGTCGTTTAAAATCTCATTTCCAGATGGTCTAAAGTCAAAATGACCTTGTCCAGATAGAAATAATGCTGTTGAGTTACTAACTCCTGACCATATTAATTCTACACCAGACTTACCGTTTGCTGTGTTGATTGAGAACCACAACTTACTTATCTTTCTATTACCATCTGCGGTCATAAAAGTAAGTTCAGAAGCGTCAATCTTTTTGATTAAAGTTTCTCCTGTACCGTCTGAAAAGTTTGTTAGTTTAGAAACATACTTAACACCAGAGGTATCAGCGATTGTTTGTGTTGTTACTGTATCAGCCATTTGTATATCCCGATTCCTTTTGTGCTTCTATTACTACATTATACTTTGTAACATTAGAGTCACTTGTTAGTAAAATATCACCTATTGGTGCTTTAATTCTTTCTTCATTTGGTTTAAGTCCGTAATTACCTCTACCATTAATAATAATTTCTTTTGATGTATCATTTTTAAAAAATACAGTTACATCTCCTGTGCCTAATATTTCATAAGCAATATTGGCAATTGAAACTTTTGGTTCACTTGAAGCTTCATTTGAATTAACAACATCAACTAGTAGTTGATCTGTTTCAGAGCCAACACCATTTGAATTAACAATAATATGAGCTGTAGTGTCTACCAATTTTGTAGTTGTAATAGTCATTATATTTTACTATCATAGTAAGTTTTTGATAACTCACCAACTTCTTTTCCTGTATCGGTTTCTCTACATCTAATATAAGTCTGTATTGTCTTATTAGTTCCTGGTTTAGTATAAGTTCTTATACCACCAGAAATAACCGAGTTATCACCACGAGCAGAATTCTTATATGTACTATAACCTGGAGCGGTATTTCCATATTGATACTTTTCATTTGAACCTTTAATCTTCACCCACGCCACACTTATTCTCCTAATTGTTCTAATACTTCTTTATTAAAATAACTATCTATTTCTTCTCTGTTAATATTATGATGGTTTGATACTTTCTCAATAGAGTTCTCAAACTTTTCTATAATATTACCTGTTTCTAATTCTATCATCTTAAAGATATCGCCGATTGCCTCTTTCATCAATGGCGATAACTCTTTAAAACTCTTTGAATCAATCAAAGTTTTATCTTCAACTAATTTACTGACTTGCATTACCAACATCAACTCCGACCATTGTATCTGCCGGTGCCATCTTGTGTTAAATCAATCTGTGCTTCTCCATCATTTGTAGATGAAACAGAACCATCTGGATTAAATGTTCCTGTATCAGCAATAACCGGTTTAGGGTCACTGTGAGGTTGAACACTGTTAGCAGCAAATATATTAGCCGCTATATCTTTTCTAGCGTTATCTAATGAACTGGCAACCTTATCTCTTAAAGCGTCTTTAAATGCTTCACCAGCGTCTGAATTTTCACCTGCTTCTAATTGATCTATAAAGTTTTTTGTATTGTCGTTTATTTCACTCATTTTTCATATCTCCTATTATAAGTTTTCTGTATCGGTTGATTGAGCAGTAGGACTAGCAATAATTCCATCATCAATTTCATTTTTGATTTGTTTATCCATTGTCTCAATTTCCCTATCGTTTTGTTTAAGTACATTTTTTCTAACATATTCAACTGAAAAGAATTTACCAATGTAATCTCTCATCTCGTTTGCTAATGCTAGTCTCTCTCTTAACATTTCTGTTTGTTTTAATTCAGCAAAGTGTCCATCTTGCAAGAAATCATATTGTAAATGATCTCTAACTGTATGCCAGTCATCTTCATTTATGATACCTTTTAAAATTAACTGTGTTCTCATTATGTCGTTAAACAATTCAGTAAATTTCTTTCTTAATCTTTGAACAAATTTAGTAAATTTTAACTCATCTCTTGTAATTTCAGATGATCTACCCATATTGAAACCTGAAGAACTTTCCAATCTACTTATTGGAACATTTAAAGAACGATATAATTTACTTCTAAAGTATTCTATATCAGTAATTTCTCCTAAGTTTTGACCACCAGGTAATGTAGTGATGTCTGTTCCTCTACCACCTTCTCTGCTTGGTAACCAAAAGTCTTCAAGCATAGACATGTAGTTTCTATCATCTTTAATCTCACCTGTAGCAGCGTCATATACAAGTTTGTTTCTGTATCTTGCCATAACATCTCTTAGGTATTGCTCTGCTTTTATTTTAGGTAAATTACCTACATCAATTTTGAATATTCTTCTTTCAGGCGCTCTTGCTATTCTGTAAATAACAGCAGCGTCTTCAATCATTCTTAATTGATTAACTGGTTTAATTGCCTTATGTAAATAAGACAGTACCATATTTTTATTTTGATCTATTAATCCTGATGGACAAAATGCGATAGTATCTGTAGCAATTTTTATACCAACACCTGAAGTTGAACCTGAAACACCTTTTTCATTATAAACAAAGTATTCAACAAATTCATCAACAACTGAAAGTCCGTATGGTACAGGTCCGTCTGGTCTTTTCTTTCTAACTTCTCTAATCTTTTTAATCTTACGAGGATCAATATACTTTAATTCAGTAATACCTTTTATTGGTGATTCTCTATCAATAATTTTGTGATAAAACATTCTGCCATCTACATACCATCTTCTAAAGATGTCGTGGCCTTTTGTATTAAAGTTTAACAATTTTAATACATTTTTAAATTCGTCTTCTATTTTTCTTCTAACTTCTTTACCATAGGGTAAATCAATTACATTTACTCTCACTGCGTCTCTTAATTCATTAGCGACAATAGCTTCATTAATAATATCCTCAATCGCCATATCACACTCTGGGTGTAATGCTACTTCTCTGTATCTACGAATTAAATCCGCCTCACTCTTTGCTGTACCCTCCATATCAAGGTACTGTCCAAAATAACCACCAGCCGCAACAGTTTGAGTACCGTCATCCGCCTGTGTTGTTGTAAAACTTTGTTTTGGATCTGCTTTTTTTGTAGCCTTAGTAATACTAAAGCCAAATAGTTCTGCCATAATAATCTCCTTCTACTATTACTTATAAGAGTTTAAAAAGAGGGGCCGGAGCCCCTCTAATATTAATATTAAGTTGTAGTATTTGTTTCAAAGTATTGGTACGCAAAAGTAACGTCAAACTGTTCGATTAGCGATGCTTCATCATAAGTCAAAGGAATTTCCTGTATTATAGTTGGGAAACACCCTCGTAAAGTGTAAGATTTAACAGTATTACCGTTTCTATCTAAATGATCAATAAATGCGTCTACTTGATAATCAACCGGATTTGTTAATCCTTCGTTATCAGACATATTATTGATACCATTTTGCCATCTTTCGAAAGCATTTCTCAATTTGAAGTTTGTATCATTATAAGCTGTAACAGTCCAATCGGTAATTTTTCTATCACCTGCTATTTTGATATTTCTACCTCTAAATGGAACCTCAACGATTCCAATAGTCATATCAGGTATATCTGTTGCTCGGCATAGGAATGCTAAGTCTTCTATTTCGCCACCAACTTGTGCGTAACCAGGAAAAGGCATTGTTACCTTAAACTGATTGGCTCTAGCGCCACCGCCAGCAAGTTTAGCTTTGAAGTCATTTATATTTGGCATTGTTTATTTCTCCTTTTCTAAACTTAACCACCAGCCACTTCGTCAAACGAAACGCCAGTACGTGTTGCGATGAATGATAATGTAATAAAGTTGATACTTCTAGCTGGTTTAATAAATATCTCAGCTATAAATTCATTTCTATCAATTACTTCACCTGTGTTATTAGTTTCATCACATACTACTAAAAAGTCTGTGATACCTCGTCTACCTTGTACTTCTCTTAAAAAAGGCTCTACAATGGATCTAAAGTTCGCTCTTGTGAATTCATCATTGAACTCAAACAATTGGAATTTAGAAGCAGTTGCTATTGCCTTTTCTAATACAATAAACAATCTTCTTACGTTTATTCTATCAAAAGCAGACGGTGCTGATAATCCAGTTTTATCACCGAAAAGAACTGTACCTTGTCCTGGGAAAAATGTCACAGGATTTACTCTCTTAGGATACAATTGATCTCTTTGTGCTTTAGTTGGATTGTAAGCAAGTTTAACTACGCCTCTTACTTGACCTCTGTTAAATCCAGCAGGTGAGTACCAAGCGTCAGCTGTTAAGTCTGTTCTAGCAGCCAAACCAGCCATATCACCATTTAATGGTACATATCTATATACGTCATTATATCTGTCGTACATATATTTGTAACCACTATCAAAAACAACATATGAAGAAGAATTAATATCTTCATAGAAGTTAATAATATTATTAGTGATTGTAGTTGTATTAGTTATATCAACAATGTGGTTTCTTGGAGGAGAAACAAACGCAATAGCGTCTTTTCTATCTTCAGCAATTTGTAAAAGATCATTTACGTGATTTTTACCATCGCCTGGAGTTCCAATTGTTTCATTAGGTGTTTTACCACCAATGATTAAACCAACGTCAACAGTTTCCGAGTCAATAAACTTCTCGTAAGCAGTTTTTAATTGGCCAGATGTAACTGAACCATCAAGACCTGCTGACAATGAAGCTGTAACTGGAGCTGTGATTGCTGATGTAGTATTAAAGTCTTTACTTGCTACATTAGAACCAAAGCCGTTTGTAACGCCTAGTGTTGAGTGATCCATCCAGTAAAGATATGATGATCTATTAAAGACAACATCTGGATAGTAGTTTGTTCCGCCTTCGCTTGTTTTAGCGTCAGCACCTTTTGATACTTTAGAGTAAGTTTCAATAACTTCGCCAACAGTACCTGAAATACCACCGTCTTCATCTACGACTACGATATGCATTTCATCATTTAAACCACCTCTTTTTGAAGTATAAGGTGATGTACCTGGAGCGCCGTCAACAAACTCATAATATCTCCATCTTCTTCTAACGTTAGTACCGTCAGTTATAGCAGCGTGTAAGCCATTTGTTCCTGATTCTTTTCTAACGATAGTGATTGTGCTTGTTCCTGAATCGTTTGCTGTTACTTTGTATTCGTGACCATCTGTGTAATCGTCTGTAGCTGCTGTAGTCGAAAATGATACAACGTCTCCTATGATTATTCCAGTTGAGTCTGTAAGAACTACTGTAGTGTCGCCAACTGCTGTTGCAGTGTCGTTTACAGTTGTTACGCCTTTTGTTTCAAAAGCGGCTGCTGATTCACATACAGAAACAGAAAGGTTATTACCCCATGCTCCTGCTGTTCTAGCTGCCCACGATCCTACAATACCTTGTCCTGTAGAATAGTTTGATTGATAGTCTTCATTATTACTTATAAGTACACTTGATCCAGATGTGGTAGCATTGGATATATTTGTGTTAGATGTTCGTACTAGTCTTAAAGCATTAGAGTATTGTAGAAAATTAGCGGCAGTAAAAAAGTATTCAAAGTTACTTGAATCTGGTTTACCGAATGTTTCTACAAGCTCTTGTTCACTAGAAATAGCCACAACCTCGTCTAAAGGTCCTTTACGAAAATCACCAGCAATAGCACCAATTGATGTTGATACTGCGGGTATAACTCTAGTTAAATCTTTTTCCTGTACGAGAACGCCTGGTGATACTTGAAATGCCATTGGTTATTCTCCTATTAATTGTTAGTTTTATTGTTCAAAAATCGTATTATTCATACGCCCATAGTCAAAGTTTCATTATGAGTATATTTATAATAACTTGGAATTACATACCTTTTCGTATATCCACATTACTCCAGACATCTCCATATTCATCTATGGAATCTTCATTTGTGATATCATCAATTCCATTATCTACAAATCCGAATGGTGCCATGTCCTGTTCTATTAAATTTTGTTGATCTTCATACATTTGTAAACGAGCATTTGTGTTAGTTAACTCTTTAAAATAAGGTTGATTAGATATCCAACCAAACATAACACAACACATCATTAAATCATCATTGGAACCATCTTCCGCTTGATAACTCTGACCTCTTTTGGCAAATGTTGAGATTTCTTCAATAATCTTAAATGAATTAACAGCAATCTTATCACTCTCCATAAGTGTCTTTATATTAGCACAACCAATTCTCTTAATCTGTTTGGTCATTCTTACACCTAATGACGAACCACGACCACTGTACATTGCACCTAAGACTTGTCCGGCACGACCTTTCTGTGTGGTCATCAATATGTTATCATACTCTATTTCAAATTGTAATGCTTCGGCGATCTGTTGTCCAATATCATTAACTTCCGTTAAGATATGAGCATGGTTATAACCTTTACAAACTTGATCTATAATATTTGGAAAAACAAAAGGTTTAACTTCATTGTTTTTATAAATTGCCACAACCTTAAAAGGCATTTTGGTTACATCAAATACAATAAAGGCAGAATAATCTTTATCAACACCTCTGGCGACATCAACTGTACAAACATAGGTATTTCCTTTAATTGGTGATTCAAATACTTCTATACTACCTGAAGATTTTATAGGATTCATATATGCCATATTTTTAATCTTAGCAGGATTTATAAGAGTATTTACTGAACCTAAAAATTCACACTCAAACTCTTGTTGAAATTGTTCCTCACTTGTGTTTCTAATAGTCTGATCTTTCCACGCTTCATCTCTACCTGGTACTTCCGACCAATGTACTTCAATTGGTATATAATCGTTTCGTTTATTTTCCGCATCTGTCCATAACTTATAAAACTGGTTCATACCATATGGTGTAGATACAATAATCATTTTAGTTTTACTACCAGCAGATATTGTAGGATAAACCGAACTAAAGAAAGACTCGGCAATGTTTGTAGGAACGAAAGCAAACTCATCAAGGAAAATTATGTTATAAGAACCACCCCGAATAGCACTTGAAGAAGTGGCGGCAGCGACAATCGTTGATTTGTTTTCTAATTCTATATTACCTTTGTTCCAGTTTATAACACCTTGTTGTAACCATTTAGGTAAGTTTTCATAAGCAAGTTGTAATCTTCCTAATATATCTCTCGCAGTAGATGATTTATTGGCAAGTAAAGCAATATTTGAATTAGGATTAAACAAAGCATAATGTAATAGATAAGAAATTGTTGTTGTTGATTTACCAGACTGTCTAGGTAACTTACAGATTGTAAATCTATTATTGTGTATCGTCTCTACAATTTTCTTTTGAAAACCATACATCTTAAATGGCACAAGACCCTCATCAAGTGAGACAATCTTAATATAATTTACCATAAAGTATATCGGGTCTTCGGCACACTTTTGATATTCTATTATTTGGTCTTTGGTATATTCATTCTTAACACCAACCTTAACAAGGTTAGGATTACCAAGATAATTTGTGCTATCTACCATTTATTACTCCTTTTTAGGTGTGATGTCTTTTGGATCTTTTTTACTTAACATCTTTTGTAATTCAGCAGTTGATCCTACAAACAAAGCATTTTTAATTTGTGGATTTGCTGACTTAGGCACTTCTTTAAGTCTATTTAATTTTATGTTTAGGTCTTGAAGTTTATCCACAGTGTCGGCGACACTCTTAATACCTGCTAATGCCACTTCGTAAGCACGTGGATGCTCGCCTGCTTTAGCGACCTCTAAAATACCTGCTATTGCCTCTTGTCCTTGATCTATTAAGTTATAGTAATATTCTCTACTATTCTTATGATCGTTATCCACATCATCTTTTGCTTTTTCTTCTACACGAGTAATCGTTGGTGTGAACTCTTTATTTTCTTTAACTTCAGGCACATCTATGCCTAATATTTCATTTACTGTATCTTCCAATTTTGTCATAATGTAATATTATTTATTCGTCCTCTCCAGTCTTCGGGTTATAACTTTTACCATCATTATATGATGTTATTGATGTAGTAAATCCAAAGTCATCATCAGCATCCGCAGATGTTGGATTAGGAATTACGATAATTCTTTCTTCTCTACTTGCCTCTGGCAAATCTGTATGTAAATCAACTTGTGTCTTTTTAATAACTTTTGAGTTAGTCATAGGACCAAATAGATATGTTTTAGCAACAAAACTTAATGTGTATATTACCGCTCTACGAGTTGTATAATCACCATTATAACTGTCTTCATAATTAACACCATTTAATATAATTGGAACATCTCTTTTAATATCTAACTCGGGTATAGCAACAACTGTTACTGTATAGTCTGGTTGAAAAAAAGGAAGTATTTGTTCTACTATTTGTAATCCACTTTCAGCAGTTGCTGTAAATATATTTAAATTATATGATATATTATAAGGAACAGGTGTATAATTATAACTCATCACCTTACCATCTTTACCTGTCTTAACAGTTTTATACTTTTGTATTCTTGTTAATTTACGAGAGGCGTCATAGTTGATACCTGATATTTCAAAACTCATTCTTGGTAATGTGATAGCAAATTCTCTCCTATCTAAATCTGGTTGTTGATCTAGTCTCGTTAAAAACTTTTCTTTTGGAGCATATGCTAATGGAACTGAAATAGATTGAACAGTTTTCCCAGTAGAGTCTTTATGCTTAATTTGTATTTTGTTAAACAGTTGGCCAAATGCCACTGTCATTCGACGCATGCTCTCATTATAGAAATAAGTTCCAAACATTAAAATCCACCTCCATCTGGATCACCAAAAGGATTTCTTTCAGTAAAATCTAATATATCATCTTGTGCTGAAGCAGTATCAAAACCTGCCTCTTTATCTAAATCTAAATTATCAGCATATCCGGATTGTTCTTGTATAGAATAATCTTCATTGATAAAGTAATATTCTTCTCCGTCACCACTGTCGTTTTCTAATTGTAAAGATCCTTCAGCGTCAAGGTTTTCTGATATTGTAATTGTAGGAACTGTTCCATCATAACTTGAACCATCTACATTTATATTAATACTTGTCACTACACCATCGGTAAGTGTAGCAGTAGCAGCTGCCGTTACAGCGCCACCAGGAGGAGAAACTACAACACTTGTAATACCACCAATACCTGTAAGAGTTGGTAATACAATTGATGTTAATTTACCATTTGTTAATCCAAGAGAAGTAACTTTTAATTCTTGTGGTTGGAATGCTTGATTTAAATAGTTAATTGTAATTTCTGGTGTTGATCCATAACCACGACCAGGATTAGTAATTGTTAATGCTGTTAGTGTTCCAGCAATAGATGTTCCTGTTACTGTAGCAGTTTCAGATGGTATCGTTGGTGCCGATATAGTTAAAGTCGGCGCTGTTTTAAATCCTTCTCCACCAGCAAGAATAGGTATGATACTAACAGCGTCATTACTTACTACTGGTGTTCCTAGTTGAAGACCAAATGTTCCACTCTCTAATGATGTTTGATGTAGAGCTTGATCTAATGAGTATGCCTCTTGTGACATATCAATATCTTCAACACCTGTATTTAATTCCTGACTTGAATATTCCCAACGAGTGCATTTTAATTTATAAACTGGTAATTGTCCTAATTGAAAGAACGGCTCTTGATCTTGCACGAATTGTATTTCAAAGAAACTATCCATTAATGGGAAGTAAATAATATCTCCCTCATTAGGTCGTCCTTCAACAATCATTGTATGCGCTGAGTCGACTTGATTTTGCCATCTTCTTTTTGAGATTACAAAAGTTGTATCTTCTCTAATTTCTAAACCAAACTTTGATATAATTTCACCTTCGACAGCGAAACCTTCAGTTGTTTCCATGTAAGCCTCTAGTAAATATGAATCATCAAATCTGGATAGTGTGTCTTCACCAAGTATTAAATCTCTATTTACTAATGTTCTCGGAAGATAATATACGTCATGTCCGTAAATTTTTAGACCTTCGATAATTAAATCTTCGTATAGTCTTTTCTCGTTGGAGTTTCCAATGCCGTTTCCTCCTTGAAAATAATGATTAGTTGCCATGGCACTATCCTATCATAAGGGGTTGTGACATCTCAAATGAATTTCTAATTTCTTTTTCTAAATCTTGTATATCAGTTAATGATTCTGAAAATATTTGCTGACCATTTAATGTAACTCCACCTATCATAGCAACACCATTGAATTTAGATAAGTTAGCACCCCATTGTTTTTTAAACAAAGCAGTTACATATCTCTTTAACATTAAATCATTAAAAACATCTGTATGTTCATCCGGATCTAATTTTCTATAACATTCAATAACTAGATATTCACCAACTAGTAAATCGTTCTTCCAATCCATATCAACATATAATCTATTATCGTGTTGATTAAATCTCATAGGTTTTTCACCAACAAGTATGTGGTCTAAAAAGTCTAACTGTCTCATAACCATATCGTAATTGACCATTGATCCTGATGAAAAGTCATATAGATCATTTAGTCTCATTTGATATCTAACATCAAATATGTTCATACTACCTTTACTTGAAAAAGGAAATATATTAATTACAGATACAACTGATTCAGGACAGATTATATAATTTTGTGCTTCTTTCCAAGATGTTGTAACTTGATTACTAATAGTAGCTGAAATTTTTGAGTTAGAAGATGGAGCAACAAAAAATGTTAGAGTTTTATCTTCAACTGTATAACCAACACCAGCAACCGAATCTGTTCCGGCAGCAGGAACTGTGTTACGAATTTTTACAACAATAACTGCATCTGCTACTGGAGCAGTGACAAACTCAAAAGTTTTTAAAGCAACAATAAAATCAGTTGTTCTAGTTTTAAGTATTCCATCTACCGTAACTGTTAATGCATCTACACTATCGGCAGGATTAGTTAATTGAAAAACGTTTGTCGAACCATCACCTGTAAATGTATTAAGAATAT
>ERZ891418.429-NODE-429-length-14557-cov-6.999104_pt1 | contig 14557 bp, 4 predicted proteins | sample MGYA00521236_ERZ891418 | MGnify/ENA primary metagenome ERZ891418 (study PRJEB32303, sample SAMEA104408696) | aquatic metagenome | biome: Brackish water; feature: Chemocline; material: water | place: Baltic Sea | collected 2014-10-18T10:34:00 | depth 100 m ... | reverse complement strand
CGTGGTCGCTGCCGCGCAGCAGGAGGGGGTTCAACGGATGACGCAGCCGCGAGTTCGCCCAAGCCTGATAACTCTAACTCTTATTCCTCAATGGCAGCCATGCTGGTTGAGTGAGACAGCACCAGCAGCAGGCAGAGGAATCGATCGCTCACGCCGGGGCGGTCATCAAGAAAAATCTTGCGACAGTACAGGGCGTGGTTAGACGATGTGTCGAGTGACGGAAGTCGAGTGACGTCGTATCGCGCTGTAAGTTTCTCTTTCAGCAGCGACTGCAGGCTGGTGGCGGACAATCCGTCGCCGTAAAGGACGGCCATCGGTCTGGCATCGTTACCGCTCACATCCGCATTCGCCGGGTCGAAGTCGTCGTTCTGTTCGTATTTGGTCTTGAGAATCTTGAGCCTGTCAAACGTCTCGCCTGGAATCGCATTCTCAAGTGCGGTCAGGAGATTCGTCGTGGTGCCTCGTTCTTTTCCGGAAATCAGAAGTGTGTCAGAGGGAGTGGCCCGCAGCACGCTGATGGATTTCGTTTCACGATTTCGGAAGCTCCGCACGTCCTCAAACAGCATTTCGAGATCGAATTCGAGGCCTCGGTACGAACAGAACGCGATGTCGGGGGAATCAGGAAAATCCAGGAATCGGCCCTCGCGGTCGGTGAGGTAGATCTGCAGATCGTCTGTCGCGGCCTGTTTCATTTTCTCCAGCACATAGCCGAAGTGCATGTTGATCACGACGATGCCCAGGCAGCGAGTGCCATCCGGAGCCAGAACAGGAACGGCCGCCCTGACGACCGGGAAGTTCCATTGCCGCTTGCCATTCTCTTTGTTGATGTTGATGTCGGAAAGGTAAACCTGTCCCGGTGAGTGCAGGATCGTCTCGTCGAAGTACCCATTGCCGCGTTTGCCCTGGAGTCGATCCTTTTCAACCAGGAAGGGGGAACCGCGCTGCTTGCTGCGATCCAGTCGGACCTTTTCGTGACCTTCCGCATCGTTGGCGAGATACCGCACCTGCATGTAGCTCGGATTCTGGGCAAGAAACTCGCGGAACAATTCAGCAAGCCCCAGTTCGAGCTCCAGAATTCTGGCTTTGTCCTCTGGACTCTTTGTTGCCGGGTCGCCATCAAATGCGATGGCGGCTTGAGCCACGGTCGGACGTCCGGCCAGCAGCCGCACATCGTTCCGCAAATCGTCGAAGGCCGATCTGATCAGGATTTCCTTGAAGTTGCCTTGCGCCTCGAGGAATGTCACCCGCTGCCGAACGAGCTCCTGATCCTTCACGACGCTGGATGTCACTCCGACAGCAAGGCTGACGACCGTCAGTAGAACGGCTGTGATCATCCACTGCGTCTTGCCGCGGTTCTTCCTCATCCAGCGGCTGAACTCTTGAAGCCGATTTTCGGGCATCGCTTCGAGCGGCTCGTCGGCCAGCCAGTGTTCCAGGTCGCCCGCCAGGTCCAGCGCCGTCGGGTACCGATCGTAAAGTTTGACGGCCAGCGCCTTACTGCAGATCGCATCGAGGCCCACGGGAACTTCATCGTTCAGTTCGCGAGCGGGCACCCAGGCTCCTGCCTGAGCCAGCTTGAGCGTTTCTCGTGCCGAGTCGCCCCGGTATGGAGCTCGCCCGGTGAGAATCTTGTAGAGCGTTGCTCCGAGCGAAAACACGTCGACGCCCGGCGTCAGAACAGGCAGTCCAGCAGCCTGCTCGGGGCTCATGTAAGCCGGTGTGCCGACTACACCACCGGTTGAGGTCGACGAGCCGCCACCACCGCCGGATCCGATTGGCATGAGCGTCTCTTCGCCACTGGCCCGCGCAGAGTCGTCTCGATCGACAGCCAGCGCGAGGCCCCAGTCCACGACGAGCGTCTCACCAAAGCGACCCAGCATGATATTGTCAGGCTTGATGTCGCGATGCAGGATGCCCCGGTTGTGCGCGTAGGCGAGTGTCTGGCAGACGGTGATGAACTTTGCGATGAGCTGCCGCAGCTCGATCGAGCGGCTTGAATCGAAGATTGAGGCCTCGGCCCGCGTCGCGGGCGAATGGATTTCGGTGATCTTCGACTCGAATGTGTCACCCTGGATAAACCGCATGGCGTAGCAGTAGCGGCCGTCCGGTGTCTTCCCGAAACCGTAAACTGGAACGACGCCTGGATGGTCCAGCCGCGCCGTGACTTCCGCCTCAAGGCGGAACTGCTCGTTGGCGTCGTGGCGGTTCCGGTGCTGTCCGCGGATAAACTTGAGAACAACTTCGCGTTTCAAGTCGGTGTCGTCCGCGATGTAAATCTCGCCGAGCCCGCCTCGCGCGTGAAACCGCAGTTCACGGTAGGTCTGCTGGAGCCCGAGCGCACCGATTTCGTCGCTGTCACCGCGACCAGTCTCGACCATCGTCGCGGCCATTCCGATCTCGTCGCACCCCGCGGTCTCTTCACCGAGCTGCGGGTCCAGAGCATCGATTCTCTGCGCGACCTCTTCAAGCAGCTCCGGGTGGTCGGTGCACAACTCTTCGGCCGGGACAAACTGCCCGGCATCGTTGAGCCGCTTCCACTCGGCCACCAGTTCTTCAACCCGCGCGAGATCAGAATCCGACATGACACCCCTCGAAGCTGACGTGCCCGAGTCTGGACGAGATCGATTTGAAAGCCGCCAACATGGCAGTTCCGCCATCTCGCCGCATGGATCGTACCGACTTCCTGTTTGTGCAACCGGACAGGCCGGGCTGTGCCTGAATCTGTCTGCAATTGCGAGTTACCGCCATTCTCAGCTCCAGCACCCCAACCAGCCTGCCCATAAACCACATCTCCCGTGTTGTCGCCAGCCAACCAGGCTGCCAGACCAGAACTGCCGGATCGACGTGTCGCTCCCGCAGATCTCTCGACACGCATCCCGGTCGTTTGACCCTGGACGCTCTGGCGGCGGGGAAGCTTAGGAAGATCAGGCTACGCAGGAAGTGTAGGTCCCAGCGAGCAAGTTTGATGAAGATTCGGATTAATCCGAAAATCCTGATTGTGAGGCCTGATCGTCTCAACCTGGCTCCACGAAACGGCCGAAGAATCCAGATAACCGTTCCAATCGGAACAGGTACCCCATCTATCTACACTTGCGTTGGGACCTCCGATGAAGAAGCAGAAGTCCTCCCGACTGTTCCGAGCTCTCCTTTGCTCCTCCGCTCTGGCTGGAATGACCAGCCAGATTGTCGTTGGCGAGGATGGTGTCTCACGCGTCGGCCCGCAGAATGCCGGTCCTGATCCCAATGGACAGGATGGCGTCGCGACGACCAGTTTCCAGGACGGGTCGACTGTGGCCCCGAACTACGAACTGCCGCAATACTACGGCGGCGAGCCTCAGCCGCTCATGCAGCCGGCACGAGGAGCGATCTGGCAGGATCAGCTGGGCCCGCGAGTTCGCATGGAAACTCGAATCGGCGAGTGGCTGGGCAGCGAAGACAACGGCGATGCCAGCGTCAATGTGATGCTGCCATTCTGGTTCGGCCAGAACGACACGATGCTCTTCGTCGATACCCGCGGCGCGGCGACATACTCCGGCGGCGGATACGGAAACATCGGTGCTGGCCTTCGGCGTTACGACGAACTTCGCGACCGCATCTTCGGCGTCAATGCGTACTGGGATTATGACAACGGGAATCGCCGCAGCTACAACCAGTTCGGCGTTGGTATTGAGTCTCTGGGCCGCTGGGTCGATTTCCGCGCGAATGCGGTTTTTGTCGCAGGAACCGACCGCAATATCCTGTCGACATCGTTTCAGAATCCATTGATCGGTGTCGGTCCGTCCGGGCTGACGGTCGATCGAGTCGATTTTCAGGAGTCTGCCTTCTCAGGAATGAATGCTGAGATTGGTGTGCCGACGCCACTGCTCGGCCGGTACGGTTTTGAGACTCACGTCGGCGGATACTACTACCAGGCGGACGACAACGAAGACGTCACAGGAGTCTCCATTCGCAATGAGATGCAGATCTCCGACGACATCCGCGCTGGCATCAACGTGACGAACGACGACGTATTTGATACTCAGGTGTTCGCGACGCTGTCGATCACGATCCCGGACGGCCGAGCCCAGCGATGGTTCCGACCTCAGAAGGTCCGGGAGAAAATGACCTCGCGTGTCGAACGCCGAAACCGCGTCGTGACGAACCGTCGAGTCAAAACGACGACCGTCGACGGAAGCGGCATGATCACGCTTCGCAGTCAGCCTGAACTGCGGTCCTTTAATCGTATTCTGATCGTTGATCCGCAAAGTGCCCCCGGTGGCGTCGGCACCTCAGCCGATCCGATTCAGACGTTCGTCGGATTTTCGAACAGCGGCGCCGGTGGAACGCTGTTCATTGTCAACGATGGCGACCTGCAAGGGCCGACGACTCTTCTGAATAACGATTCAATTGTCTCGGTCGACTACATCAATCGGATTGGCTTCACCATTGCGACTCCCGCTGGAGCTCTGGATCTGCGGACTCAGACTCTCGACGCGAATGCCGGGCAGACGGTCTGGGGAAATTCCGCCGGTGGAAACCTCATCACGATTACGGGCGACAATACCAGCGTCTCCGGCTTCGTTCTGGATGGCTCGGTGAATCCGGGCGTCGGCGTCAACAACGATCTGATTGTTGGTGGCGGGTTCGAAGGCTTCACTATCAACAACAACATTTTCCGCAACTACCGCCAGGCGGTGACTCTGTCGAACGTGACGGGAACGATCACGACCGATCCGACAACATCACGTCCCGGCGTCCTCTACGGCAACTATTTCCTGGGGACCAGTGCATTTGCGGGTGGCGTTGGGCAGGCATCGATCAACGGATTCTCGATCACCAACACCGGTGTCGGAACTCTCGATCTGGAAGTGGGAAATACTCAGTACAACGAGATGATTTCGAGTCTGGCCGCGACCGGCAACCTTGCCTTTGGAAACAGCGGCGAGGACCTCAACGGCAACGGCATTCTGGACGCTGGCGAAGACGCGCTCGCCAACGGCGTGCTGGATGAGGGAGCTGCCTTCACAGTGACCGCGTTAAACCAGGCAACGATCAATGCCCGTTTTCACGGGAACCTGACGAGCCTGGAAGGCGCAGTGCTTGCGAGAGACACCGTCGAAGACGTCAACGGCAACGGCATCCTTGACGCTGGTGAGGATGTCAACGAAGACGTGAACGGCAATGGAATTCTCGACGCGAACGAGGACTTGAACGGCGATGGCCTTTTGAATGTGGGGAATGGCAACGGAATTCTCGACATCGGAAACGGCAATGGAATGCTGGATGCCGTCGAACAGCTGACGCCGGGGAATCTGGCGTCGGAAGATCTGAACATGAACCGCCTTCTCGATTCTGCCGAGGATGCCAACGGAAACGGAGTTCTCGACTATAACGTCGACTTGAACGAGAACGGGCGGATGGATCGCGGCAACGGCCGCGGAATCGTCATCACGGCGGGCCTCGCTCAGAGCACAATCAATCTCGCGATCGTCAACAATACGCTCGATTCCAACACGGGAGATGCCATCCAGCTCACAGCGAACGGCGGCATTCTCAACGCTGCGAATCTCGGCGAGGACTTGAACGGCAATGGAGTTCTGGACTTTGACGACGTCAACCTCGACGGTGTTTTCGACAGAAGCGAAGACCTGAATTTCGATGGAATCCTCGCGCTGAATGAAGATATCAACGGCAACGGAATACTGGATATCGGTGAAGACAGCAACGGCAACGGTGTGCTGGATACGGATGACGAAGATACGAACGGGAACGGACTCCTGGATCTGAATGACGACCGGGACAACGATGGCGTGTTTGACTTTGGTGAGGATGCCCTGGAGCCGGATACGAACAACAACGGGATTCTTGACGGCAGAGAAAATCTCAACGCTGCGATCGATCCTGTCGGCCGCCCCTTCGACGGGGACAACTTCCGAAATCAAGGCAACATGAATCGGCTGCTCGACGGTGGATACCTGATTGCGGGCAACTTCATCACCAACAGTGGTGGGGATGCGATTCAGGGGGAAGTGCTGAACGGTGGCGACCTGTCCCTGCTGATTATTGACAACGTCATCGGCGATCCGAGGAATCAGGCTGCCGGAAATGCCGGAGCGGGTTTGAATGTCAGTGGCAGCAGCGGGACCGTCTCGATTCAGCTTGGCTTCCTGAATAATGAGGACACCAATTTCGACGGCGTACTCGATGCCGGTGAGGATACGAACAGCAATGGTCGTCTTGACGTTCCGCTGGCAATCGATGCCAACCAGTTCATTGCAAACGGCGCTGGCGTGATCTTCAACCTGACCGGCACGGCCGTTGGCAAGATCGACGCGATCGGCAACACATTCACCGGAGCGGGCGGCGGAATTCTCGGATTCCAGGTCAACGGTGACACGACCGGCGCGCAGCTCGACTACGTCAATAACTCACCGATCGGAATCGACATCAGCCGAATTGTGTGGAACATCGCTCCGGCCGGACTCGAATTCAACACGAGCGCCCTCGTGGGAACTCCGTTCGCACCGCAGAACTCGACCGAAGTGACGACCGGATTGCAGTCAGTCAACGGCACGACCGGGCCGTTCGTCGTCCCGAACCTGTCGACGCAGCTGGACACAATTTTTAACAGTTTCAACGCAGCCAACGGAATTCTGGATGTCGGCGAAGACATCAATGCGAACGGCAATCTCGACCCGGCTGAAGACGTCAACATGAATGGCGTGCTGGATGGCGGCGAAGATACCAATGAGGACCTGAACGGCAACTTTGTGCTGGACGCTGGCGAAGATGTGAATGGCGACGGCGTCTTGAATCTGGGCAACGGCAATGGATTGCTTGATCCGAGCGAGGATCTGCCGGATCGACTTTCGTTCCTGATCGACCTCGACATGGCAGGCGTTCCGTCGGCTGTGTTTGGAAACGATCTGATCGGCTCGGTGGTGACCGCGACCTTCTCGACCGGTCAGACTGTGACCGGCTCCATGGTGGCGGATCCTGCCGATCCAACAGGCTCGCTGTTCCAGCCGACGTCAACTGTGATCGGTCTCGGTTCAGGATTCTCGATCGCTGCTTCGGATACGGCGACACTTCTCTCTGGCCAGATCCGTAACAACACGATTTCCAACTTCGGCGGAGCGGGATTGAGTGTCCAGGCGAATGACTCAGCGACGATTCAGCCTCTGACAATTCGCGGAAACACGATCACAGATAACGGACAGAACGGCGGCCCTGGCGGACCGCAGTTCGGTCTCAATTTCGGAACGAACGGCGCGAATGCTCAACTGACCGCGGGGCTCTTTGGAAACACAATCCAGCGAAACGCGGGTGGGGCATTTAACATCAATGCCCAGGGGGGCACTCTTTCGGTTACTCAGTTTGAGCAGAACTCGATCGACGCGAACGGTGCCGGCGTCACGCTCAATGCGGCATCGGGAGCGGCTGTTGATGTCCGACTGACCAACAACGTCATTTCGAACAGCGTGATCAACGGGTCTGCCGGGACACCGATGACAAGTGGCGATGCGATCTCGATTACGAGCAACGCGTCCACAGTCACCGTCAATGAGATCGCCCTGAACTCGATCACCAGCAATGCGGGAGACGGCATCAGTTTTGAAGCCCTCAACGGAGGTGCCATCAATGTCACTCCGAACGAGGATTTGAATCGAAACAACATCCTGAATTTCGGTGAAGATGACAACGAGGACGTTAACGGAAACGGAATGCTGGATGTCGGCGAGGACGTAAACGGCGATGGCTTCCTGAATACCGGTAACGGGAACGGGCAGCTCGACCGCGGCATCTTCATGAACCTGCTGTCTAACAATGCCGGCAGCGGCTTCGCTGCGAATTCCACAAACGGGACGATCAATCTGGGGACAGTCTCGCAGAACCAGCTGGTCAACAGCACGGCAGGAACGGGCGGTATTCAGGTTGTGGGCTTGAACTCGACTCTGTCCGGAGTATTTACCGGCAACACGATCAATCTGGATCCGGTCAACAACGCGAATGCCGGTCCGGGATTCCTGCTCCAGTCGACCGACGGAACTGCGGACATCACGATCGGCGGGCCGAACACGCAAGACCGCAATACGTTTTCGCGATCGGTGGGAGCGGGTATTGCTGTCGACCTGGCTGGTTCGGGTACGGCAACGCTCAACATCATGAATAACCTGATTACCGATGTAACCGACGATCTCGATAACAACACGATCTATGACGGCGACGGCATCAGCGTCGCCCTGATCGGTTCGCCATCGGCGGCAAACTCGACGGTGCGGCTTGTTAAGTCCGAGATTACCGGTAACGAAATCGGCTCGTTCACGAATGCGACACTTGGGCTGGACGGGTCTGGTATCGCGATTCTGGCACGGGAAGAGACGGCAGTAGACGATCTTCTGATTTCCAGCAATCTGATCGGTCAGGTCGGTCAGGATATTGGAAATGACCACGCCGGTATCGAAGTCGATCGGCGGGGCAACGCATCCTTCAACGTGGTAACTCCTCGCCCAGGTCAACTGAGAGCGGTCACGATTATCGACAACATCGTGACAGACAACGATGGCGGCGGGACGACGACCGTAGCAGGACTCGATATCGACGCGGGGGGAAACCTTCGGGACGACATCGATTTCGAAATCATCGATAACACTTTCAGCAGGAACTCCGGCGACGGAATTCTGCTGACAACCCGTGCTGACGCCAGCCTGTCAACAGACATGCGAGGAAACCTGGTTGAAAACAACGGCACTGTTCTCAACCCGATTACCATGCTTCCCGGGAACGGAATCACGATGAACGGTATTGAGACCGTCATTGATGATCTCGAAACACAGGGCGGAACGTGGATCAGCAATACGATTCGTAATAACTCCGGTAACGGAATTCAGATCAACGCCGTGAGTGGCGATGTCATCCCGCTGATCATTGGACTTGATGGCACAGACCCAATCACGGGCGTCAGTCTTGGCAATACGATTACAGACAATGGAATGGACGGGATCGAAATCAACAGTGGTGGTTTCGCTCAAATCAACAACAACAGGATTGCGAGAAATGCTGGATCAGGTGTGGACATCAATGCTGTAGGAATTGGATCGCGGGCAGTGTTGGTCCAGCGAAACTCGATCGAAGACAACGGTGAGGATGGAATCGAGTTTCAGTCTGCGGTCAACTCTACGGATATCAATTCCCTCATCGCGTTCGGGAACTCGATTTCGGGTAACCAGAGCCGTGGTATCGATATTCTCAACCAGGGCAGCGCCGTTGCCAACATTCGGATTGGTGATGGAACCGCGGCCAATGCCAACACGATCTCCGACAACATCGAGGAAGGAATCTATGTTGTTAACACGGCGTCGCTGACGCAGGGTCAGGGACCTGGTTCCGGAACTGTGGCACTACTGGCCGACGGCTCAGGACTGGCCGCGCCTGACATGATTCTCGACATCAATCGGAACACAATTTCCGGCAACAATTCGATCACCAATGGTTTTGCGGGTGGCGGTCTTGCCGTGCGTGTCGGAACAAGTGGGGCAAGTACGTCGTTTACAAACGCGGATGCGACTGGCGCTGGTCAGTTGAACGGAGTCGGTTCAAACAGCGCCGGGTTTCTTGACGGCAACGGCCGGATCAACGCTCGGGTGACCAACAACACGTTCGACGGTAATCAGGGTGAAGATGTCCTGTTCGAATCGTTCGTGTCGACGGCCGCGCCGGCGGTAACGGCTGGTACCTGGGACGCGACGACGTTCACCGTGACCAACTATGAGGGTGATTCTCTTGCCCGATTGAACCTTGTGTTCCGTGGAAACACCGGGCAGACACTGGATGTGACTCGTGCCGGTGCCAGCTACAACAACGCTGAGGGCGTCTTCAAGTCACGCCTCAACACGGCAACGCCGGGCGGGCCGTTTACTTCGGCAACCCGGGCTCGAAACGCTCAACGAATTCCCGCCCGTGGTGGGGATGTGGCCGATCCGCTGTTCTCACCGGATTTCGGAATCTTCGAATACGCGGGTGTTGGAGCGAGCACGTTCCGAGTCGAAAGTGATTTCGAAACGACCAACTTCCTGTCCGGTGACACATTCGCAATCGACGGCCAGCCGATCCCACCGACGTTCAACGTCAGTCCGAATGCTGTTCCTTTGGGAGTGCAGGCCGGCGAGCTTGGGTTCGGCTGGGGAACGGCGGCACCTGGCACGTTCCAGTTCGACGAGCCGTTCCAGGGCCTGTTCGGCCTGCCATGATCCGACGGTGCAAGCTGACGGCGAGTGGAATTCAACTGACAGAGCGGTCGTGGCCCCGGATACTGGGGAGCGACCGCTTTGCCGTTTCTGCCTCGCGCCTGTCTTGCCGGGTCGATGTCTTTCATTGAGGGAGTCCCATGCTGAGCCAGTACCCCACGCAGCGGTTTCTTCAAGCAGGTGCGACCTTTCCTGCGTGTGTTTTTCTCGCAGCGGCACTGCTGGTTCAACTCGGACGAGAATGCCCCGCGCTGGCACAGGAAAGAAGACCGACGAAATCAACTTCCGCACAGCCATCTGCCCCACCGACGAGTATCTCTGTCGAGCTCCTTGCAGACCGTCTTGCATCGGGAGTCAGCTCGCAGAACTGGGGCGCCCAGTTTCGCAAGCTCGGAATTTCTGTTCGCATCCGGCAGCCGCTGCTTGATGACAAGCCGGAAGTGACCGAGCAGATGCGCGGCCGGTTACGTCTGGTCAAGGCCATCGGAACGCTCAACCGCGACGGGTCGATTCAGTTTCCAGACCGATCATTCCGGCTGAGTGACACAGGGAAGCTCAAAGAGTGGATCGCCGAGCTGACCGTCTACGGAGCTCAGGGAAAAACAGACGGGAAACCAGGATTCGGCCTCTCGGGGAATCAGTTTGACTTTGTTTTCCGCACGCTCGCCGAGCCGATCAAACAGGATCTCGACGAGATTTCGTTTGATGAGGCACTGCAGAAACTCGAGATGCCGCAGTCACTTCCGATTCGATTCACGACCGATGCCGAGCTGGCTCTGCGAAAGTCTCCTCCGCCGAAAAAGTTGCCGACCGGGATGACGGGCCTGAGTCGCGGCACCGTGCTGGCCATCGTGCTGAACAACGCCGGCCTGGGTTTTCAGCCGGGTCGGACGCCGGCAGGAACGCTCGAAGTTGTGGCCTCGCCAATTCGTGACGACGCCGCCAGTTGGCCGATTGGCTGGCCACTGTCGCGGGCACCTCTGCATGTGGCGCCGAAAATCGTCGAAGTCGTGACGATCGATCTGGATGATGAGCCGCTGGTGGACGTCCTCAGCAGCGTCTCGTCGTTGACGAAGCTTCCCGTCCTCGTTGACACCTGGCGGATCGAACAGGCTGAGATCAATCTCGACGAGCTGCGTGTGACTCAATTGCCGAAGAAGATGACCTGGAGTGGTTTCCTGGATCGAGCGACGTTTCCAAAGCTGATGCGGGAAATCCTCGTCGACGAAAATGGAACGCCTTTTGTCTGGATCACGACGCGGTCCGTCAAGCAGCTCAATGAACGCGCGAAACAGCGCGATGCGCTGTTCAAGTCGCAGGACAAGTGAGCCGTCACGTCACCTGGCTGTGGCGAGAAATGACAACAGGTCGGCGATCTGCTGGGGCTGAAGAGAAGTCGCGAGCGAATCTGGCATCAGCGATTGCCCTTGCCGGATAAGTTCGTCGATGTCTCCCCGCGGAATTCGAATGGTCTTGCCGTCGGCAGAATTCAAAACGATTTCAGGGCCTGCCGACACAAGCAGTCCGGTCTGCGTGCGGCCTTGCTGGTCGAGGACGGTCCAGGATTCGTAACCGGTCAAAATGGCGGCACTCGGGTAGAGGATCGAAACGGCGAGCGCCGAGCGATCGAACCGCCGCGATATGAAGGTCAGATCCGGCCCGACGCGACCGCCGCGTTCGCTGAAGCGGTGACACTTCCCGCAGGCGACCTTCTCCGAAAAGAACAGCGACTCGCCGCGCGCGGCATCACCGACCAGATTCGTAACCGCCAAAATTCGGGCAGAGTCGACTTTGACCGGCTCAGTCGGCTGAAAGCGCACCGGTAATGGCGGCAGCTGGCTGCTGTCACCCGGCTTCGAATTGTCCGATGGCTCGTCGAGCCGGCGGGACCACCAGGCGGCATAATCCTGTAAACCGCGGCGTGCCGGGTCTGAATCCATCGCGACTGATTTCGCAAAACGGTCGACGATCTTCAGAGCTGTCTGGCCACCGGCAAAGCCGACGGCATCCAGCGTTGGTCGGAGCTCGCTGGCGGACAGCTCTTTCGATTGCAGGCGTTTCTCAAAATCGGCGAGGGCCGATGCGGGATGGAGCCGCCAGGCGATGGCACGGAATCGGCTCGACCAGTCGGCTGGCTGCTCTCCGATCCGCAGCCGGAGTTCTTCGTAAATCGGGGCTTCCTGCCCCTCACAGGCCAGACCAAACGCCTCGACTTCCCAGGGATCGTTCTCATTGAGTCTTACGGCCAGCTGGATCAACGGTTCGCGAATTTCGTCGAGCGGACGTCCGCGGAGTGCCAGTGCGAACTCCCGTCGGACGGCCGCCGATTCCTCTTCAATCACAAGCGGCAAAAGTTCTGCTGTCGATGCTCCCTGCTCCAGCAGTCCCCGCAGCGAGGTGACACGAATTTGATCGTCCGGGTCGTCGAGCGAACTTCGAAGCAGTTTTCGAGCGCGGTCATTTCTGGCTGACAAACTCTGGAGCAGCCACTGAGCCCGCGCCCGGATAAAAGAATTTTCATTCGCAAGCAGCGACGCTGCGATCGGCAATGCACTCTCTGAATTCTGAAGCAGTTGTTCGAGGGCGAACGCTCGAATTTCCGGGGCGGGCGACTTCAGCAGAGTCGCCAGATCCTCGCTACGTGTTTCTGTCGTTTTCTGGTCAAGCGGGGTCTCATCCGACGGCCGAGGTCGTACGCGATAAATTCTTCCGGCTGCGTTTCGGTCGTTGGCCCGGTGAGCACCGACGTAAGAGTCGTACCAGTCGGCCACGAAAAAACTCCCGTCCGGCGCGATGGCGGCGTCGACTGGCCGGAACCAGGTGGACATGAGCCCGTCCTCTCGACCGGTGCGGTTCTCGTCAGCGGGTTCGGACCAGACGAGTTTTGTCCTCTCAAATCGAAAGCCCGCGCCGGACGGGATCGGGCGGAATCCGAACACGCAACCGAGTCCCGCGTCGCAGGCGAGGATCGTTCCTCGAAACGACTCTCCAAACAGGTCACCCTCGTACCGCACCATTCCGGTGGGGGCTCCGGTTCCGTAGATCTCGCCAGCCGGCAGAACGCCCGGGTCCTGCTGATGCCAGTGAGCCTGAGACGTTTCCTGGCCCGGACGTTGATCCGACTGCCACGTTCGCTGACCGTCCGCCGACGCGAATCCCTGGTTGGCCCCGTTCATCAGCCAGGTCATACGGCAACTGGCCGTGTCGTCGTTGTCCAGTTGCCAGATGTCGCCGAACGAGTCCACGCAGAGTTCGTACGGGTTACGGGAGTTGTGACTGTGAACCCGCAGGTCCGTTCCGTCCGGCCGGATGCTCAGTGCGAGGCCGCCGACGTAGACCTGTCCGTCGTCGCTGACCAGGCCGCCGGAGTTAAGCGTTGTCGGAGCCGATTCAGACGAATCCCCGCTCGACGACCGGGATGCACCCGTCACGGGCTGGTACTGGCTGCCAGCTCGAAGGGTCCAGCCATTTTTATCGGAAACCACATGCGGTCCGGCATTTCCAACGGTGAAATAGAGACGTCCATCAGGACCAGGGACGAGACTGTGCACACCGTGGTCGTGGTCCGTTCCGCCAAATCCGGTCAGAAAGATCTCTCGCCGGTCCGCTCGATCGTCCCCGTCGTCATCATGAAAAAGAAAAATGTTCGGCGAGCAGGACACGAAGACTCGTTTGCCGAGAACGCAGAGGCCTGTCGGCGCGACGAGGTCTTTGTCCTGAGCGAAAACCGTGGACTTGTCGGCACGTCCGTCTCCGTTGGAATCTTCGAGGATCACGATCCTGTCACCGGCCTCGTCCCCTGCCCGCTCGCCCGCGTCGGCCTGGTGATTCCAGTTTCGATAGTTGACCGCTTCGGTGACCCATAGGCGGCCGCGGCGGTCGACGGAAATTGACGTCGGATTGCGAACGAGGGATTCGTCGGCCCACAAAGTGACCTGCATCTCTGAGTCCGCCACGACGATTTCGTTTTGCGAAGCGGGCTGCTCCCACGGCGGTTCCGGCTGGATGAGTCGGAAGTAGATCCGGCGGCCGACAAAAAAACAGACAGCCAGAGCCAGGAGAATTCCGGCACCCTGAATCGACCGCCGGTTCAAGATGGCCGCGTTGATTTGCGGAGCGGTTTCTGCCGAAAGGTTTTCCGGACGATCCTCCGGCGCGTGCTGGCCATCGTCCGGCGGGGGCTGCGCGTCGGCCATCGTCACGACTCCGGTGAAGCGGCATCGCCGATGCAGTACAGATGGCCGGTCGTTCGAATCAGCAGCCGCCCTTGTGTCACAACCGGAGTGGCGAAGATCCCCTCATTCAGTGAATTCTCGCCGATCACGTCTCCG
>ERZ891418.428-NODE-428-length-14564-cov-4.398511_pt1 | contig 14564 bp, 11 predicted proteins | sample MGYA00521236_ERZ891418 | MGnify/ENA primary metagenome ERZ891418 (study PRJEB32303, sample SAMEA104408696) | aquatic metagenome | biome: Brackish water; feature: Chemocline; material: water | place: Baltic Sea | collected 2014-10-18T10:34:00 | depth 100 m ... | reverse complement strand
ATAGTTCGGGACCCACATCTGCCCGCGCACCGTCGCTTCGAGGGCATCGTCGGTGATCGCTCCTGCCACTTCTTTCGCGGCCACTCCCGTGGTGCGCGCCTCACGCGCCACCGCCATCGCGACCCGCGCCGACACTTCCCGCAGGTCTCCCAAGGGGGGCAGTAGCTTTCCTTGGCTGAGGTCGTCTTCGGAAACGAGCTCGGCAATCGCATGGGCCGCGGCGGTGAACATCGCGTCAGAGATCTCCGTCGCCTGGGAAACCAGCGCTCCGAGCCCGACACCGGGGAAGACATAGACATTGTTTCCCTGGCTCGTGTGGATCGTTTGCTCTTCGAACTCGACCGGGTCGAACGGGCTTCCGGTCGCGATCAGCGCTTTGCCCTGGGTCCAGCGGATGAGATCTTCCGGTGTCGCCTCTGAGTGGCTGGTCGGATTCGAGAAGGGGAAGATCGCGGGACGCTCGGTGTGCTTCGCCATTTCGCGCACGATCGTCTCATCAAACTGCCCCGCGTGGCCGGTCGTGCCGATGAGAACGTGCGGCTTCACGGCGGCGATCACCTCTTCGAGAGTTCCGCTGCGATCAGCGGGAAGGCCCCGCAATTGCGCCTTCGCCGATGACCATGCGAACTCTTGCTTGAACGGGTCGTCGGTGACCCGCTCGGCGATCAGGTGTCCGCGGCTGTCGAGCATCGCGATCCGCTCGGTGATCTCGTCCTCCCCCACTCCCGCAGTGCGAAGTGCACTCCGCAAGAGACGGCCGATCCCGATGCCGGCGGCTCCGGCTCCCGCGATGACGATACGGAGCTCCTCGAGCGGAGTTTTCGAGATGCGGGTAGAGGCGAGCATCGCCGCGAGTGCGATTCCCGCGGTCCCTTGGATGTCGTCGTTGAAGCTCGGCAGGCGCTCGCGATAGCGATCGAGCAATCGAAGCGCGTTCTGCTGCTTGAAGTCCTCCCACTGGAGAAGCACGTCGGGGAACACGTTCTTCACCGCGGCGACGAACTCCTCGACGAAGTTGTCGTAGCGCTCGCCACGCAATCGCGGGTGCCGCCAGCCGAGGTAGAGCGGATCTTCGAGGAGTCGCTCGTTGTCGGTACCGACGTCGAGACAGATCGGGAGCGTCTGGCTCGGGTGAATCCCCGCACCGACGGTGTAGAGGCTGAGCTTGCCGATCGGGATCCCCATGCCGCCGGCGCCCTGATCTCCGAGACCGAGGATCCGCTCGCCATCGGTAACGACGATCAGCCGTACGCCGGTGTACGGCGCGTGGGAGAGGACCTCTTCGATCTTCCCGGAATGCCCGAGCGTCACCCAGAGGCCGCGTGCACGCCGGAAGATTCGGCTATACCGCATGCACGCCTTCCCGACGGTCGGGGTGTAGATCACCGGCATGTAGCGCTCGATGTTGTCGTAGATCACCCGATGGAACAGGACCTCATTGCGGTCCTGGAGTGCGGCGAGGCCGATGTACTTCTCGAGGGGCTTCTCTTTGCGCTCGATGCTCTCTCGCATCCGCTCCGCTTGCTGCTCGATGGTGTTCACCGCGGCAGGGAGGAGACCGGTCAGGCCGAGCGCTTCTCGATCGGCGTGAGTGAAGGCGGTTCCGCGGTTGTAGAGCGGGCGACGGAGGACCTCTTCTCCCCGCCAGGGGACCCCGAGCACCTCGCCGCGGTCGAGGTTGGGGCTCAGCGGGGCCGGTTTCCCGGGGGTTCCATCTTCGTCGCACACAGTTCTTGAGAGAGTGTAGGTCTCCATCAATCCTCCAGTTCGGGACGGATCGTACCCCGGGTGGGCCGACTGAGCACGGTGAGGCGGGGGATTTCGAGCTGACCGTCTCCGAGAGGCGAGCAGGCCGTCGCAAGGCGCTGGACTCGGCTCCCGGGTGAGAGCCGAGTCCTATCCGACGTCCAGACGGTTGAGGAACACGAGAACTCGGCGCCAGAGGAGGAGCGCCATCGGCTCGGAAGCCGCCCCGATCCTGATCGAGCCGGTGAGGCCGTGGCGCAAGGAGCCGTCGAACGTCGACGGTTCGAGAACCGAGATGACCCGGTAGTACGATTGCGGGGCGCGCATCGTCTGAGGGTCGATCTGAATCTTCCCGCCCGCCAGTTGGGTGAGGGAAAGCTCATCGATCCGGGATGAAGCGACCGGCTCGACGCGAAGAATCGTTCCCGCCATCCGCTCGCCCGGGCCCCCGACCGGGCGGAACTGGATGACCTCCCCGGGCCGTGGCGAGGCCGCAGCCATCTCTCGCGGAGTCAGGTAGGTGACGACCGTGAAGCGCCCGGCGGCGATCGTCGCGATCTCTTCACCCGCGGGAAGGAAGCGCCCCGCTTCTTCCACTGAGAGGCACCGGGCAATCCAGCCGGTGGACTCCGCGCGCATCGTCATCGCATCCAAGCGACGCTCGCGCTCGGCGAGACGGTCTCGGAAGTACTGGACCGTCTGCTGCTCCTGCTGGGCGAGTGGGAGATCGATCGTGGCGAGAGCCTGTGCGCGGACGGAGGATTGCACGAGGCTCGAACGCGCCAAGACGATCTCGGTGAGCAGCTCGGGATCGCGAAGCTCCGCGATCAACTCGCCCTCGATCACCGACTTGCCCGCCTCGGCGTGAATCACATCAACGAACCCAGGGCGCTCGAGTCGAATGACTTGATCCCCTTCGGTTCCGATCGATCCGCTCGCGTGCACACTCCCCGGCAACGGAACACCGAAGAGCGCGTATCCGGCCACCGCGATGAGCGCGATGCTCACACCAAACGATCGTACCTGCGCTTGTTGCGCCTGTTCCGAGAACCACAGGTAAGCGAGCACGCGGCGGAGCAGTTTCAAGATCTCGAGCGTGATGTAGGTCGCGGCGAGGACCAGCCCGAGCAGGAAGAACTTGCTCGCGACGAGCATCGAAATCGAAACGATCACCGTCACGCGGTAGAGCGCGGCGAAAACGCCGAAGCCACACAAGGAGAGTTGCGTCTTCAGGCCCTCCGAGCTTTGGGCTTCGAGGCGGGGGCCGATGGCGATTCGCTTAGCGATCGCGGTCATCGCATCGGTCGAGCGCTGGCGGAGGTTTGGGATCTCGAGGGCATCGCTCAGCACGTAGTACCCATCGAACCGCATCAGCGGGTTGATGTTGAACGCGACCGTCACGACGCTCGCGAGCATCACCACATTGAAGAGGAGTGAGTGTAAGACCCCCGGATCGGTCGCGGCCCAGCCGAGGAGCGCGATCGCGGCGATGGCGAGCTCGAAGTACATTCCCGCCATGCCGACGAACATCCGTTGGCCCCGCTTGTGGAACCCCCAGGCGGCGGAGGCATCGACGTACGCGCACGGTGTGAACACGATGAGGTACGCCCCCATTTCTGGAACGTGCCCCCCGTATGCCTTCGTCGCGTACGCGTGACCGAATTCGTGGAAGAGCTTGAGCGCGATGATCGTCACCCACAAGATCGGTAGGTTCTGAGCGCCGAACGCTTCGCCCACTTGGTCTCCGAGATCGTCCCAGCGACGGGTGGCGACGTACACCGCCGCGGTGACGAGCCCCGACCACAGGAACATTGCCATCGGCGTAAAGAGCGGCCGCACGAAGCGGACGGTGCGGTCGAGGAAGTGATCGGGGTTCACGAGCGGCAGCTGGTAGAAGAACATCGCCATCCAGCGCTTCACCCGGCGTTGCTGTTCCTTCATGAGGAAGCGCTGGTAGAGGCGCTTTCCATCGGGAATGGGCAGGTTCAGGAACCCGAGCCGATGCAGCGAGATGACGAAGCGGTAGAACTCGGTTTCCTCCGACAGCTCCAGCTTTTTCTCGGAGACCATCCGCGCGAACACCTCCGCGAGAGAGTGCTCTGCGTGGAGCGCGGTGACGATCTGATAGTCGGCACCAGAGAAGCGGTGGCTCTCGAAAGTGATCGGATCGCGCACGACGTAGGACACCTGACCGCGAAAGACGTGTCGCGAAACATCAAGCTCGGGGCGGAGCCCGACCTTCGAGCCTCCCAGGCGCGCGGCGAAGTCGGGTGTCTCGTCCGGAGTGCCGGCGGGGGCGTCGACGGGAGCTTCGTTCGGGGTGTCCTCGTTCGGATGCGCCTTGGCCATCTCTTAGAACCAGTACTTCAAGTGGAACCAGTCGAAGACTCCGTGGAGCATCACCCAGGAGACGCGACGGCGACCGACGTCGACTCGCGCAACTCCTTCCATTCCGGCCCGCAACCAGTCGGGGTGCTGTGCTAGATCCGCGCGCACCTTGAAGACGTTCTTGCCCCCTTCGGCAGAGGTCTAAGGGGCGATCTCGGAAAGTGCGAGGCTCTGCTCCTCTTCGGGGCGCGCGAAGGCCGCGAACGATCCGTGGAGGCCGCGATCGATTCCATCGAATTTAGTCTCGGGTACCAGCAGCTCGAGGCGCCACCCTCCGTCGGAGGCGACCTGGAACAGGGTCTCCCCCTTCACAACTCGGTCCCCCACTCGCTCGCGCAGGTGTCCCCCGGTGATCTCACCGGCAAACGGAGCCGAGAGCGTGGTCAACGAAAGGCGCAGCGCGTTCAGTTCGAGGAGCGAGTGAATCTCGTCGAGCTTCGTCCGAGCGATGCTGACCCCGACACGATCCTCTTGGGCGAGCGCCTGGCTCAACTCGATCGAGTACGCGCGCTGTTCTGCGTTCAGGCGTTGTTCTTCGAGGCGGAGGGCCCGATCGTCGAACTCGCAGAGGAGCTGACCCTTTTCGACCCGATCTCCCGGCTGCACGTGCACCGCGCTCAGGATCGCGTCCTCAGGTGCGCTAAAGGTGCGACTCTCTGCCGGAAGAACTCGGGCAGGAACCGTGATGTCATACGTCATGCTCCCCAAGAGGAACCAGCCGAACGCGATCGCGAGGAGCGACGCGAAGATTTTTCGTCCCACTTCACCGGGGCCACTCAGCGAAAAGTAGTGCTTGTGTACGCTATCCGCGACGTGACTGGCAAGGCGCCGATTGGCTCGGCGCAGCAATTCGAGGGCGGGTGCATAGGGCTCGACCAACTCGCGCAGCTTGTCGATCTCGTGCGTTCGAAATCCGGGGCTACCGCCGCGACGGAGTCCGATCACATACTTGACCTTGCCCGCGACGATGAGGGGGAAGCTGACCACCGCATCCCCTCCGGCGCTTTCGTGCCATTGACGGTGCAGGCGGTGATCTTCGCTGGTGCCTTCCGGGGCGTCATCGGATGTGTTCTGGCAGACGATCGGTTCGGCGCGGTCGAGGCACTCTTCGAGCGCCTGGCGGATGCGCATCACTCCCGGCGCGTTGTTGCGCACCTCGTCTTGGCCGGAGATCACGCGCACGATAATTTTGTGGCCGCGCACCTCGCCGAGCGCGACGACATCGGCGCCGCTCTTCGACTGAATCTGGTTGGTGATCGCGTACGCGAGCTCCATCGACGATTCGTAGCCGCTCGAGCGCTGGATCGCCCGGGTGACGGGGTCATCGGCGACGTTTGGAACCTCGGTCCGATTGCTTTCGACAAACCCTGCGCACTCGCAGGCAAAGGCGACGAGTTCTTGAATCCGTTGGAGTTGGCTCGCGAGGGTCTCTTGCTCGGCGCGAACCAGAATCGCGACGGCACCGATGCGCGAGCCGCGGATGTCTTTCAGGATCGCAGTGAGAGTTGCGACGCGTTCGTCGGAGTTCCGCGTTCGGTAGAGGCGCGCGTGAGGACCGGTGTCCGAGAGGGTCTCGGTGAGCGCGGCGTCGACCGCAGGGCGCCAAAAATTGCCCGGAACCGACTCGTCGCTCCAGTTGTGATCCCACACCTCGGTCGGGAGTTGCAAGCTCACCCCCGCGTAGAATGCACCGAGCTCGCTTCCGAGAATCGGGAGGAGTTCACGGAAGTAGTGCACCTCTGAAGAACTCGAGCGCGCAAGCGCGGCGATCTCCTTCATGGCTCTGGTACTTCCGCCGACGGTCGCACCACGCTGGGGCGCGGGATGGTCGGTATTCGCGGTCATTCTCTCCCCTGGTTGTTTCAAGTCAGTTGCGGCGCATTGAAGCACCGGCACACACGATTTGCTCGCTCCCTCTCGGTGAGACGCTAAGAGGCTAGCCGAGCAGGTCGTTCTTGCTCACGCCTGGATTGCGCGACGTCAAATCGATGGGGTTGAAGAACTTGAAGCCGGTCTCGAACACGTCCTCGCGAATCAGCTTGCAGCGCAGACAGCGTGCGAAGGTCATCGGCGTTTCGAGCCACTCGAGATCGAACTCGAGTCGGTAGATGTCCCCGACGAGAACCGGCACCGGGAAGAGCGCGCGGCACCCTCCTTCGGAGAGGTCGCCGGTCATCCCTTGAATCTTCAGCTCGCGGACCTGGCTCGCGTTTCCGGGGCGCAGAATGAGGCGGGTGCGCAACGAGACCCGCTCGTGGATTCGCTGGAGCGCAACGTTCCTCGGGTTCTGCGCCTCGATCTCGGACAGCAGTTCCAGTTCTGCTGGCGTCCCTGCTCGGCTGGGCGACTTCTCCATCGATCCTCCACGGTCGTGCTCACTGGCGCGCGGGCTCATGCCCAGCTCCGGCGAGGCGAGATCAGGCTGCTTGCGGCAGTGTTTTGGTCACAGTTTCGGCGACGGCCTCGGCGAACGGGTCGAGTGCCTGCTCGTTCGAGAGCGTTTTCTCTGTTGAGAATGAGGGCGGCACTAGTGCTTCTCCACAAACTGCGCACGACAGCGCACCCCAGCGGTGATTTCACCGTCGGGGTTCGGAACGGTGAGTCGAACTCCGATGGTGTGACTCGCCGCGTCAACGACCGGATCGATGATGTCGACGGTCGCGATGATCGGCGGACTCCCCGGCGCCTCCGATTGAACGATTGCGGTATCCCCCACCGAGATCGAGCCCAGGTGTTCGACCGGCAAGTAGGTCTCGATGTGCAAGGGGTCGATCCTGACGACGGTCAGGACCGGCTTGCCGGAGTCGACGAGTTGTCCAGGGGAGACATGGCGACGCACCACGATGCCATCGAAGGGGCTGAGGATCTTGCGTTGGGCCAGGTGCGCCTCGGCGCGTGAGAACTCGAGACGAGCTATTTCCCGGCGCTCTTCAGCATGGATCAGTTCGATCTCGGCGAGGCGACGATCGGTGCGCAGAACGCGCAGCTCTTGCTGACTGACCAGGGTTCCGAGGGCGAGCTGCGATTCCAGGCTCTCGCGAGCGTGAGAGATGCGCACCTGTGCCGATTCGATTTCTGCGATTTGCTCGACGCGGCGCCGGGCGAGCGCGAGGTTGAGCTCTTCGACATCGCACTCGAGGGAAGCGAGATACTGCCCGGCGAGAACTGTCTCGCCGCGTTCGACCACCACTTCGCCGAGTCGACCTTCGACGGGTATGCCGAGAGGAACCGTCTCGGTCGGTCGGATGACGCCATCGACGAAAATTCCATCGGGACCGGGGGCGGAAAGCCCCGCGGTAGAGCCGAGCAGGCTCACAGACAGGATGCCGAGAAGTAGGCCGTGTCTCACAGTGAGCGTCGCCCTCATCCCCCCCCGGGTGGTCTCCCCCTGCAGTACCTAGACCCCGATCACTCGAGCTCGCGCGCCCCTCCCGCACCTCCCCCGATGGGAGAAGCGGAGACTCAACAGGCTGCTAGGCTCTCAAAGACTACGATGGGGAAAAGAACTCGCGCCACGGGATGCGGGCAAGTTTTGCCGGCTCCCCTCTTTTGGTCACGCGATCCGGACCGACCCGAGCGGGTGGCTCTCAGAAGTCGGCGGATCGAGCAGGGCGGCTACTCGATCTCGATCCCCAACGATTCGAGGACATCCCCGGTCTGGCGGCGGTACTCGGTCATCGCCTTCAGGAGGAAGACGATCGACTCGACCTCGGAAGTTTGCGCCTCGAGCAAGTCGTTTTGGACCTGCAGCACTTGATAGCTCGTCGAGAGCCCGACCGAGAGACGCCTCTTTTCGCCATCGAGCTGCTCGGTGCGCAGCCGGACTGCCGCCCGGGTGGTCTGCACCCGTTGCTGGGCGCTCCGCACGTCGCGGACCGCCTGGGTCACCCCGAGAACGACGGTGTTGATGGTGCGTTGGAGGTCAAGACGCGCGCTCGAGCGATCGATCCGCGCTTGCGAGCGCCGCTCCTTCGCCGCGCGATTCCCGATCGGAACTTCAAGAACGATCCCGAGTGACCAGTCGTAGTAGGTTCCCGATCCGAGCTCTTCCCAAGATCCACCGAAGCCATCCTCGAGCCCCGAGTTGGTCCACGAACCGGTCAGATCGAGACGCGGCAGTGCGTCGTCGGCGGTGCGTTGGAAAATGTCTTCTGAATTCTGAATGGTGAGGACCTGCTGCTGAATCTCGATGCGCTGCTCGAGTGCGAGATCGACCGACCGTTCGAGCGAGAGGTTTATGTCTTCGAGATCGGGCACGGTGACCGGCACGATCTCGACGTCGAGGAACAACGAGTTCTCCACTCCGCCGCGGCGGAACTTCGGGGCGTTGATCTGATCGAGCAGCGAATCTTGCGCGTTCTCGAGCGCGTTCTGCGCATCGATGATTCCCGCGCGTTGGGTTTCGATGTTCGCCTCGGCATCGATCACGTCGAACTCGGTGCCACTCCCGACCTGCAACTTGCGTCGGTTGATGTCGAGCAGCTCGTTCGCCTCGACCAGCGCCTGCAGCTTCACTTCCAGGTCCTTGCGAGTGAAGAGCAAATCCCAGTACGAATTGGCGACCGCGATCAGGGTGTCTTCGATCCGGCGGTGCAACTCGAGTTTCGAGATCTCCGCATTGCGCGCTGTGACTCGCACGTCCGCGAGCACCGAGTCATCGCCGAATCCTCGAAGCAGCGGCTGAGTCAGTTGGAGCTCGACCGACGAGGAGAAGCGCGGGTTCAAGCTGAAGATGCTCGAGTCAGGGTTGTCGTTACGACTCCCCCCCGCAACCAAAGAGTACTGCGTGCCCGTTTCGAGGAGCCCCGACACACCCATGTCCCACCGATCAGAAGCGAAAGCGTTCACCGCGATCGTGCTGATGTTCGACCCGAAGTCGAGAAAGCTGACCGAGGGTTGGCGAAAGCGCGAGAGGGTGTAGCTGGTGCGAAAGAGCGGATCGAAGGCGGCGTCGGCGACGAGACGATCGCGGCGCGCACGGTCTTCGGTGAGGCGCTGGATACGAAGGTCGATGTTGTGGCTGAGGGAGAGCCGAATCGCATCGTCGAGCGACAGCTCCATTTTTGGGCGGCTCGGCTCATCGGAGCCTGCCGGAGGATCAGCCGGCCTCTTCGCTTCGGGAGTGGTCGCCGGTGCCGCTGTCTCCTGAGGCACCGCCGGCGCGGCGGGACTTTCCTGAGCCCTGGCCGGCGCGCTCGCCATCAAGCAGATGAAAACCCAGAGAGCGATGCCAGAAATGGCTTGGATGATTCCACTCCGGCGCGTGGAACAATGATCTGGTCCGAGCTTCCCCGACCGCATGGAGCGTCCTTCCCCCGAAGGCCCTCGGCGTCGAAACTCCGAGGGAGCTCCGGTGAGGGCGGAATCGAAGGCTGGATCATAGAGAGCGCTGCGCGGGTGGCAAGGTGACCCCAGGAGGCTGTCGGAGTGGAAAAGCGGCGATCAGCTTCCTTCGGGGGCCATTCCGGGGTCGGACTGCTGTGACTTGCCCCGCGCCAACAAGCCGGGGAGCGCGTGGAGGAGCGCGACGAAGAAGAACGCGAGCGCACTCATGGTCACGAGCAGCGAGTAACACGACCAGCAGTCGGGCAGGTACCAACGTTCGATGAACCAGCCTCGCGACAAGAACGAAAATTTCACCCCGAGCCAAGTGAACACCCAAGAGATCGAGAAGACCCCCGCCCACCCCCACATCGCGGCGAACAACTCAGCGGTCGAGAGACCTGTCGCGAGGGCCATGGTGAACAGGGCGTAGAGTGCGAACCAGCTGATGAGAGTATTGAGGGCGAGGTGCTCTGGAAGGTCCACGAAGGAGCGGAAGAATCCGCCGCTCGAGCCTTGGATCCCGTCGGGGTGGTAGAGGAAAGTCGGGAGCCCGAAGTCTGACTCGGTGAATCCGGGGATCGCGATCTGAATCAGGATCAGAGCCAGCAAGAACGTGAGGGTCATCCGGATTGCCATCGAGATCGGCACCCCGATGCGTTGCACGGGACACTTGCCGGTCTTCAAGAAGGGAGTGCCGTCGTTGAGGGGGCGGAACTTCTCGATCGGGGTTCCGGTGACGAGGCAGGCGATGCTGCGGATGATCGCTTCGAGAGCGAGCCCAGGAAAGAAGATAACTTTCATCTTCCGCCTGACCATAAGGTTCAGGCGCAAGGTGCCGATCCCCCAGAGGAGCAGGGTCCACACTCCGAGCCAGATGATTGTGGCGCTCATCGTCTCTCCCCATCGGCTGCCGCGACTGCAGTTCCGCTTCCCGGGGGATCAGGAGGGACTTGCAGGTGATGAAACCTACCATCATCGGGGTGGCGGGGACCAGGGAGACGCCCGGTGGAGGGCCCACGGACGTGGCCGGGCTCAGGAAGCGGGAGCGTGCTCCCTAAGTGCTAACCGGAGAGCAGCTTACGGCGAATTTTGTCGAAGTCTTCGAGGTTGAAGAAGTCGATGATGACCTTCCCGCGCTTCCCCTGGCTCTTGATCTCTACCTTCGTCGCGAGAGCGCGGGCGAGCTCCTCCTCCTGGGCGACGATGGCCGCATCTTTGGGGGCTCCAGACTTTGGATCGCGTGCGGTCGTCTTTGTCCGGGGGGGTTCGCTGTCGGGAAGCTCCCCCTTCGCTTCGCGAATCGCCTGGTCGAGGCGACGCACAGTCCAACCGCGATCGAGTGCCTCTTCGAAGACGCGCAGACGTTCCTTCCCCTCATCCAGGGAGAGAAGCAGCTTGGCGTGTCCCGCGGAAAGGCGGCTCGAGGCGAGCGCCTCTCGTATTGGCTGCTCTAAGTCAAGGAAGCGTAGGGAGTTAGCGATGCTTGAGCGTTTCTTGCCGATACGCTCGGCGAGCTGCTCTTGCGTCCAGTCGTTCTCTTTTTGCAGCTCGCGGTAGGCGATGGCGAGCTCAATCGGGTTCAGGTCTTCTCTTTGGATGTTCTCGATGAGAGCAAGACGGAGCAGTCGCTTCGGATCGATCGTTTGCACCACTACCGGGACGATTTCGAGGCCGAGGGAGAGCGATGCGCGCAGACGCCTCTCCCCTGCCACCAGCTCGTACCCCCCCGCCTCATCGGGGCGAACGACCAGCGGCTGCAGGATGCCTTCATGCTTGATCGAGGCTGACAGCTCGCGGAGCGCTTGGTCATCAAAATGGGTTCGCGGCTGAGCCCGGTTGACCCGGATCTGGCGAGGATCGAGATGGCGGATTTCCGGACCTCCGGGTGGGGAGGCAGGATCAGACTGCGTCTCTTCCGTCTTCCGGATGAGGGAGTCGAGTCCCCTACCGAGCTTGCGCGCACTCATTCGCCAAGATCTCCTTCGCCAAATTGAGGTAGGCCCACGCCCCACGCGATCTCGGAGCGTAGCGGCACACTGGTTCGCCGTGGCTGGTCGCTTCGGCGAGCGCGATGTCGCGAGGAATGATGGTCTCCAGCACTTCCCTTGGGAAGTACTTTCGCACCTCGGTTGCGACTTCGACCGAGAGTTGATGAGTTTCCGAGAAAAGCGTCAGCAGGATGCCGAGGATTTCCAGCGGTTTCGAGCGCCCCTGATTCGCCCGGTCCACCAGCTCGAGCATCTGAGTCAACCCCTCCATGGCGAAGTACTCGCACTGGACGGGGACAAGGACAGCGTCCGCCCAGGCCAGCGAGAGGCTGGTCAGCGGCCCGAGCGAGGGAGGGCTGTCGATAATGACGTGGTCCCAGGATGCGGCGTCGAGTTCGGCCCGAAGGTCGGCGATCCGCGCGCTGCGAAGGGAGAAGCCTTCGAGCGGCTCACCGGAGCGAGCGGGGCCAGGGAACAGAGCCAAAGACGGGATTGCGGTGGGGGCCGCGAGCTTCTGCCACTTGCTTTGCCCGCCCCAAAGGTCCGAGAGAGGGGTCGGAACGGGCGATCTCACAGAAAGGCCCGATGTGGCGTTTCCTTGGGGGTCGAGGTCGATAATGAGGGTTTCGTGCCCTGCTTGGGCGAGGTACGAGCCCAGATTGATCGCGGTCGTGGTCTTCCCCACGCCGCCCTTCTGGCTAGCAATCGCCAGGACCTGAGTCATCCTACTGTTCCCCTCCTGTGCGGCTCCCCCGCGTAACGGTGACAAGGTATCGGGGAGCTGGAGAAGCAACAAGGGGCGGGAAATGTTCCACGGGGAACACTCTCGCAGTGAAGTGACCCCGACTGTTCCACGGGGAACATTTCGCTTTCTCAACTCTGTGCTTCAGCTGAGTGCCTTCTGAACCGAAACTGAGAGATCGCGCGTTGTCTCGCCGGAAGGCCGCGCTGTGGAATGGGGAGACTTCATAGTCTTCCCATCGTGGAGGGAACTCCTTAGAATCCGGGCCAACCCTCCTCGGGGTTCCCCTGGGGAGTGCGGGCAGAAGAGGACCCAGACGTGCGCATCGCCATCATCTCCGACATTCACGGTAACCGAGAGGCTCTCGACACCGTTCTGTCCAAGATCGACACGCTCGATTGCGCGAAGATCTTCTGCCTCGGCGATGTGGTGGGCTACGGTCCCGATCCCGGCTATTGCGTCGACCTCGTGGGGGAGCGATGCGAGGTGGTCCTTGCAGGCAACCATGAGTATGCGGTCCTCGGCAAGATCAACATCGACTACTTCAACCCCCACGCCCGTCAAGCAACCCTTTGGACTCGAGATCATCTCGGCTCACCGCAAGTGCAGGCGATCTCGAAGTACCCACTGACCCACGTCTGGGAGAAGTGCACCTTCGTCCATGGCACCCTCGATTCCCCCGATCTCTTCGACTACATACAGACCTCCTACGACGCCCACCTGTCACTGGAGCGCCTCGAAACTCGAGTCTGCTTCATCGGTCACTCCCACGTCCCGGTCGCGTTCCTCCAGTCGGAGGACGCCATCACCTACAGCACCGACGCCCACGTCGACCTGCTGCCCGTGGTGAAATCGATTGTCAATGTGGGGAGTGTGGGGCAGCCGCGCGACGGCAATCCGAACGCGAGCTTCGCGACCTTTGATCTGGTCACCGAGCAGGTTGAATTGCACCGAATCCCCTACGACCTGGCGGCGACTCAAGAGAAGATTATGGAAGCCGGCCTGCCGGAATTCCTCGCCGAACGCCTCGCCGTCGGCCGGTAGACACTAAACCACCGAAGAGCAAAGCACTGAACGGTGAGCCCGAAGTGGGGGACCACTCCGCGAGCGCGCGATCGGTAGTTGTCTAGATATTCTCGTGGGTTCGACGAAACGCTCAGGATCCACCGGGCGCTGGGGGCCATCCAAAGCCAGGCTAAGTCGTTCGCCTGTAAGCACTTACGGGATTTCGATGGGCTAGACGCGCCAGGGTGGAGAAGCGTTCGCGCGACGCACCAAGCGAAACATCCCTACTCGGGCTTCTTCGCTGACGCACTCTCTTCGGCATCAGTGGGCTGATGGATCGTCGGACGATTGGACTCGATATTGACCTCATCCTCGATCCCCTTGATCCCCTTTTTGAACTCGACGACGCCCTTACCCATCGAGCGCATCACTTCGGGCAGCCGGCGTCCGAAGAGAAGAAGTGCGATGACGAGGATCACGATCCACTCTGGACCTCCGGGAAGGCCAAGGAACGCGATGGTCGGGGTGAAATCGAGAGTCATGGGACCTCCTGTGGTTCGTGGTCCAATTGTACGGGCCTGTCCTGACGAACCGCAAGGCACCCCCCCGGAATGAGTGCCTCCCAGCTCGGAGGGGAGTGACGGTTGTTTCGGCACGCATCCCGAACGATCCCCTACTCCGGGAGCCCCTCTTGCTGGTAGCCACAATGGTAGTGGGCAATCTCCTTAGCCGTGTTGGCGATCAAGGCGTTCTCGATTTCGGTCTTCCCCTCTTCGAACCCAATAAAAACACTGCCGGAATCGGGGTCCTCGGGGAACTTCACTTGGATCCGCCGAGGCCTGCTCTCGCCCTTCTTGACGTCCCAAACCTCGTAGTAGGCGTCGATGTACCCCTGCCACATCCCGATCATCTTCGGGCTATCGAGGGTGATCGTGAAGATCTCGCCCACGATCAAATAGTCGACATCGAGCCGACGCGCATAATCGAGCCAATCCACCTCCTTCGAAAGGTCTTGTCTGATCTCAGTCTGGATCTCCTTGTTGCGGACCGCCTTCAGCCCGCCACAGTCATTGGAGAATGCGACTTCTATCGCCTGACCGAGGCGATTTCCGACGCGCGAATCGAAGTGCCAGAAGTTTCCGTACTTGAAGGGGACCACGAACAGATCGCCACCTCGCAGGTTGTCGACAGGCTCGACTCGCTTGCCAAGAACGCTTCCGCAGCCGACCACGGAGAGGGTGAGGGGGGAGAGCAGCAAACTCAGCGTGATGAGTCGCAGCACGGCGGCCAGGCGGACAGAAGTCTGAATTCGGTTCATGCGACGCTCCTTTTGGGGATGCGGAGAGGGTGCATGCGGGGGGCCACGGGGG
>ERZ891418.427-NODE-427-length-14579-cov-7.316304_pt1 | contig 14579 bp, 11 predicted proteins | sample MGYA00521236_ERZ891418 | MGnify/ENA primary metagenome ERZ891418 (study PRJEB32303, sample SAMEA104408696) | aquatic metagenome | biome: Brackish water; feature: Chemocline; material: water | place: Baltic Sea | collected 2014-10-18T10:34:00 | depth 100 m ... | reverse complement strand
TTGACCGGCATGCTGCCGGATCCGGCTCAGGTCAGCAGCGGTTCTACGTCGCTCGACAAGCTGGTCACCGCGGCGAAGGGCAACCTGCTCGGCTTTTCCCTGGGGGTCGGCGTGGAAGACGCCGTCGAACTGGCATTCAGTTTTCTCTGCACGGACGACGCTGCTTCGGCCGAGATGAACACCGCGTTTGCCGGTCTGCTCGACGAGGGCAAAGGAATGCTGTCGCTCGCGAAGGCCGCGATGCCGCCGCAGGTTGGCGGCCTGGCTGACAGTCTGCTGCGGTCGATTCGGTCGAATTCCCGCGGCGGCACGTTCACATTTTCGACGAGGATTACTCAGCAGACGATCGATCGAGCGGTCGCAGCCATCGGCGAAATCGGCACGGACGTGTTGACGGGCCTCGCGATGAGTGCCGGTGGCCCAGGCCGGCCGGGCATCCCAGGCCCAGGCAGCGGTTTCGGCCCCGCCAAACCAGTTGATCCGCCGATGGCGACAGCTCAGGCCCAGAACCTGACAGTCGCCGCGACGGCCAAAGTCAGCAGCACGGTCGATTTCGATTTCGACACGAACAAGGAACTCCCGCGAGCCATCGAGCTTTTTGTTGACATCACGGGAGCTCAGGCGAAGAAAGCGTCTGGATTTGGTTTCGCCACGATCACTTCGGCCAAAGACGAAAACGGAACGGACCTCAAGCTTCGCAAGCAGTTGAATGACCCGTTTGGTGGAGATGGCTTCGAAGTGATCGACCGTGACGACTTTTTTGTTGAGCATCCAGATGAGGGATGTCGGGTGACATTGAAGATCGATCCGCCAGCGAACGCTCCGACGAAGATCACCGCCGCCGAAGGCATGGTCAAGTTACGAATCATTGACAGCGCGACTCAGATTACGGTCGACGACGCGAAGAGTCTGCTAGGCAAAGCGGTCGCCAATGCAGAGCTCACGACTGAGGGCTATGCCCTGAAGCTGGAAGAAGCTGAGGAGAAGTTCGGCGACATCACGGTCAAGCAGTGGAAGCTCACCTGGACCAACGCGTCGGCCGATCCGAAAATCATCGAAGAACACGGAGCTGGCGGCGGTAAAGGTCTGCAGAAGCCTCAGATCGTCGATGCTGCCGGAAAAGTCATCTACACATTCGACGGAACGGAGTTCGGCACGGGCGGCGGCCAAAGCAGCTTCGCATGGAGCATGGCGATTCAGGAAGACACGCCAATTCCGGATGGCGCAAAGCTTCGCTTCAGCATCAATAAAGAGGTCAGCATCGTCGACGTCCCGTTCAAGGTGATGGACGTTACGATCGGCAAATCGGACTTCTGATCTGCGGAGGCGAAGGCCTGTCAATTGGGGTACCATGAGTCAGCGTTGCTGGGCAGACGAAGGTCCTTATCAACAACCGTCCTGCGCGATGCAACTCGAACCGCAGCCCGGCTGATTCAAGAACGTCATGGCTCGTCCCAAACTGCAGAAAACTCTGGCTGACTACCTGGCGATCGGCGTCACACCGCTGCTCATCATGCTGCTTGTCGGCAGCCTGGTGTTCTTTCTGCAGTCGCTGTTTTACAACGGGGGACACGGCACGCGCGTGTTGTGGATTCTGTTCTGGTTTGTCATCGGAGCCGTTCTTGTCGCGCGGATCGCGATGGAAAGCGGGCGAGCTTACGCGGGCATGTTCACTCTCGCTCTGGCCGGTGCGACATCACTGGCCATGTTCCGCTTCGCCGACGCGCCACTCGTGCCGATCATCTGCCTGGCAATTATCTGGTGGGCCACAGACAAGCTGACATGGGACTGCAGTCTCATCGACGATTCCGAAGACGCGTCGGGCGAGGGGCTTCTGCAGGTCGCGGGAGTTGCCGACAGCGCCGAAATGACAGACACATCCGCTCAAGCGTCGCCAGCGAGCACGGCGGAAAAAGCTCCCGCTGATTCCACCAAATTCCCCGACGCTCATGAAAAGGTGCCGGTGTGGAGGAGGCTGTTTCTGAATGAGGCGGAACGGAAAGGGAAGCCGCACGCGCCCGGATTGTGGGTTGTTTACTTCTCGCTGGCCGCGTTGCCGCTGTTCGGGTTTGGCCAGGTGATGCTGCCTGCCGGTGACGCAACGCGGCGATTCGCGTTTCTGTGCCTGTTCGTTTACGTCGCGTCGGGGCTCGGGCTGCTGATGCTGACGAGCTTTCTCGGACTGCGGCGGTACCTGCGGCAACGCAATATGCAGATGCCCACATCGATGGCGCTGACCTGGGTGGCCATGGGATCGGCGATTGCCGTCGGCATTCTCGTCGCGTGCCTGGTGCTGCCTCGCCCGGAAGGCGAGTACGACGTCACGGCGATAATCGACCGTGCCAGCGAAGAAGTTCAGGAGGCGTCCGACTGGGCGTTTGGCGACTCGTCCGGCAAGGGCGAAGGTGAGAAATCGGGCGAGGCCGATGAAGACGCAACCGAGGGAGCCGCCACTGACCCGAACAAAAAAGGCAAGCCGGGCGGCAAAGAAGGCGAGCGAACCGCGCAAGCCGAAAACGCGAAAGACGGTGAAAACGGTAAACAGAAAGGTGGAGAGAAATCCGGCGAGCAGCAGGGTGAGGGCGAGAAACAGGCGAACAATTCCGAGCCCGGAGAAAACTCCGGCAAGCCTCAGGAAAACGGTGGTGAGCAGCAGAATCAGAAACCCGGCGAGAACGTCGCGCAGAACGAGAACAAAACCCAAAAGCCGAACGAAAACAAGAAGCCGCAGGAGCCAGGCGAGAAAGGCCAGACACCCGATTCGGATCGCGACGGCGAGAAAGTCGCACAGAATTCTGGTGAAGGTGAAGGTGAACCACCCAGAGACGGCGAGTCGGAATCGGAAGCCGATTCCTCGCGGCCGGAAACGCCCGAGTCACCTGACCTCAGCAGCGTGTTCAGCAAGGTCGGCGACCTCTTCAAGTGGATCGTCTACGGCCTCATCGCCGCCGTTGCGATCTTCCTGATCATTCGAAACTGGGCGGCTATCTCCCGCTTTCTCCTGAATCTATGGCACGAGCTGTTGAGTATCTTCGGCCGCCGCCCCGGCGCAACGGCCGAGGCCTCCGTCGCTGCGCAGGACACGGCCGCTCCGCCGCAACCATTTTCCGCGTACTCCAATCCGTTCCAGACGGGAGCGGCTCGAAAGAAGTCTCCCAGCGAACTGGTCCGGTACACGTTCGAGGCTCTTCAGGCCTGGGCGACTGAAAACAACTGCCCGCGCGAACCGAATCAGACGCCAATCGAATTCGGCCAGCAGCTTCGCGCTTATAAAGTTCCGTGCGCCGCCGAAGGCCAGGAAGTCAGCCAGCTCTACGCCGAGATCGCCTACGCCAGCCACCGCCCCGGCGCCGAGTCACTGCCGGTCCTGGAAAAGCTGTGGCGAAAGATGAGTGTGTGAGACGCGGCATCCGTCCCACAAATGCCTCGATTTCCGACAGCCAGGCGATGGGCGAATGGGGGCTCCACAAATCTGGATGATCAGCAGTCGCGATCAAGTATCGGCGAGTTGCCCAAGTGCGGTCGTCACTTCTGCAGTGAGGTCAGGCTGGATGTGCCGATAGTAGTTCAACTCCAGAACGTTGTTGATGACCGCTTTTTCCTGTGCATCATCGACAGTCTGTTTTAAGATCAGATCGTGGTCGTAAAGCCATTGAGCAACCTCGCACCAGTACCAGAGAGGGGCACCATCGGTGATGTGGCAAACTGGAGGCGGGAAGGCACCAGGACCACGAATTCCGGTGATGTACTGATGCACGAGCTGGCGTGAACGGCCGATAAGGCGCCCAATGTCCGCCTGGCTGACCAGGTCACACTCATCCACACGTAGTTCCTCAATTCCCGCTCGCCGTACGTCCTGAATCGCGCTGATAATTGCATTCTTCATGGACAGCGCCGACCGGCAGAACGTCAACACAACCCGTCCGTATTCCAGGCTGATTGTTGCGTCGTCGCAGCCAGCTTCGAACAACGCGTTTTCAAGGTCGGTGTCGATTGCATCCACATGCTCGCAAAGTAGCGTGAACTCGAATTCTCTTGTGCTGTCGCTCATGCAGTTTCCCCTTCATCCTCTGGCATCGGATGCGGACACGAATCAATCTTACGCCGTACCTGCCGTGCATGATTCTCAGGGACCCGTGGCGTTGACCAGAGACTGATCATGCACCCGTCCCGTGTGGCGTGCGGGCAGTAAATCCTTCCCCATGCGTGTCCGCTGACTTTTTCGAAGCGCCACCCAAGTGACTCGGCATACACAACTGCCGCTTCGATGTGCTTGTTGGAGTGCCGATTCCGTGCCATTTATCTACCCTATCTTCGACTGTTGACGAGTGTCAAGCAAAGCGAAAATCCAGGCAACATTGAGTTTTGGTGACCCTGACGTCCTTCACCAGTCAGGAGCCCCAGAACAAAGGCTCGCCTCTCGGCCGAGCAAGCTCGGCCTTACCGAAGTCGCTCGGAAAACGGGGCGTCGTTCCGGCTGAGTCCCTGCAGCACTCTTGCCAGGGCGAGGACGGCGTCGCATGCGGGAAAGTTCTCGCGGAACCAGTAGCGATCGTTCCGCTCGACACCGAGCGTCGCTTTCGAGAGAACCACCTCCCGCGCGACGACTCCGGCAGAGGAACGCGGTTGAGCGTCGTTCTGGCTGTCTGGCTGATCAGAGTCAGTCGTCGCCGAGATCGACTGGTCGACGACGATGTTGGCGCGAGGCACGTCTGACCGAACGGTCTCGGTGAGAAACGCGGCCAGCTGCTTTTGAGGGACACGCTCTCCGAGTTCGTTGAAGAACTCGCAACGGGCTCCGTCATCGTCGATCAGGATTCCCAGATGCGCCTCGCGGTGCAGGATACGAACGCCGGTACGCTCACGCAGGGCTTCAAGTTTGAGCCGCGCGTCAGGAGTCGCGTCGCCCTCGACTTCGATCAACTGGCACGGAAGTTTTTTGAAGAGCTTGCGAAGCGTCTTCCTGACGGGGCGAGGCCGGACAGCCGCGACGACTTTCAGCGGCCTGAACGCATGAAAATGCTTCCAGAGTCCGGCTTCGTACGGCAGCACAGGCTGGAACGATCGCTGAAACCCGGCGCTGCGCGTGGGACGCGCGACTGATTGAGCGAGGGCTGATTCGATTTTTTCGAGACCCGTTCCGAGCGACAGTGGCATCGCTCCTTCCGAAAACAGATCGAGCCCTGCCCACGACGACTCGTGTCCGCTGCCCGTCACGAAAATTCCTCCGGCCGACTGCAGATGGTCGACGGCGAAGCAGAAGCACGGTCGCGAAACCAGGCCGACGTCGAGAATCTGGCAGCCCATCAGACGCAGCGCGTCGATGACCGTCGCGAGGACGGCCGGCGAGGAAGGACGCTCGTCGTAACCGACAACGACCGAGGGACCAGGTCGGGTGGCCTGCGATCGTGGCTGTTCATCCAGCCGACCGGCCAGAGGCAGGTCCGACCATAGCTGCGCCGCAAACGTGCGAGCGATCCGACCGGCAAGGCTCGGCGTAAACTGATTCATGAAAACGCCGCGAACGCCGTCCGTCTGAAAAACGGTCTGCTTCTGCGAGACGCGCCGCTCGACCTGCTGAATTCGCGCGACCGTTTTCGGAGGCAGTTGCCCCGTGTCGGATCGGTGCTGGCATTCCCGACACCCCGGGTAGAAAGCGGCGAGCCGTGACAGATGGACCGACCGCGGAATCGAGTGCGATTCACCGGGACAGCGATACTCGGTCTGAGTTGGCAGGATGACCGGCAATCCCATGACCAACGGCTCATCGTCCGAAGTTAAACCTGCGTCCGAGGTCAAATCTGCGTCGAGCGGCGGTGTCGTCGAGTCGGCATCCATGCCGGGCTCCCCATTTACGGCGGCAGTTGCTTGCAGAGCCGGAAGTCGAGTGCCACGATTCCCGCTCGCGACCGCAACTCTATGGTGAGGCGTTTTTCGCCGTCAATCCGCGTTCGGTCGCGGCACGATTTTCACTCGTCGAGACTCCCATGCACGCGACCGAGCTGCCTCGCAATCTCCCTGAAGACTGGCCGGGCGTTATCGCCCTGGTCGGGGACGAACGTACGCTGAAGATCTCGACGATTGAGCTGATCCTCGAAAACGTGCTGCCCGACGAAGACGACTCGCCGACTCGTTTCGTCGGAAAAGACACGGAAATGAAAACCGTTCGCGACGAATTGCGGACGGTCTCGATGTGGGGAGACCGTCGAGTCGTCCTCGTCGATGAAGCCGAGGAATTCGTCTCAGACAATCGCCCGGCCCTCGAAAAATACGCCGCCAGCCCGGCGAAAAAATCGCTGCTGATTCTCGATGTGAAGTCGATGCCGAAGAACACGCGCCTTTACAAAGCGATTTTGAAGACCGGCCTGATCGTTGAATGCGCCGAGCTGGAGGGTGTCGCGCTGACGCGATGGATCCAGGACGCGGCGACGAGTCAGTTCGAAAAGAAAATCGGTAAAGCGGCTGTCCAGATTTTGATCGAGCTGGTCGGCGGCAACCTGGGATTACTCGGCCAGGAGCTTTCGAAACTGGCGTCTTACGTCGGCGATCTGCCGGAGATTGATGTCGAAGCGGTGCGTCGTCTCGTCGGCGGATGGAAAGCGGAAACGACGTGGGCGATGACCAACGCCGTGCGCGACGGTCGGCTCGGTGAGGCTCTTTCGCACCTCGACAAGCTGCTCGGCAGTGGCGAGTCTCCATTCCGGATTGTCGGCGGCGTCAGCTACGTATTTCGAAAAATGGCCGTAGCGACAGAGCTCGCTCGCCAGGGACTTCCGCTGAATGCTGCGCTGAGAAAAGCCGGCGTCTTCCCCAATGACACCGACGGGGCTGCGCGATACCTGCGTCGAATCGGACGTCCGAAAGCGGAGCAGATCTCAAACTGGCTGCTTGAGGCGGACGCCGCACTGAAAGGCGGCATCCGAATTCCCGAGCGAACTCAGGTCGAAATGCTGCTCGTCAAATTGAGCGGCGTTGAATAGCGGAGCGGTGCAAGCCGCCCGGTCAGCGCGAGTTGTCCCGGGCCAGCGACGGCGTCAAACCGGTCGCCGCGAGAGTCAGGGCCGAAAGGAAGGAGATCAAACATCGAGTCATCGTCAGGTCCGGACTGGTGGGAGGCTTCGTCGGCTGCCAGTGCAGTTTCTTTGTTCTCGGCTTATTTGTTCTCAGCAGGCTCCGCAACGGTTTTGTAAAGCCGTGCGTGATCATCCAGTGCCCTCACCCAGATGTTGCGAAACTTTGTCGGGCTGTTGTGGTCCTGGAGAAAGACTGGGCCGACCATTGTTTTTTTCTGGGTCTTCCAGATTTCCTGGAGGTACGGCGTCGTGCCGTAGCGGAAGGGATGGTACGTCGAGCGTGGCTCGCCGAAGCGGGTTTCTTTCTGCACGAGCTGCCCGTTCAGCCAGGCGGTGATCGATCCTTCCTCGATGATTTTTTCGGACTCGTCGCGTCGAGGGGCTCGGTAGCGGATGTCGTAGACCTGCCACTCGCCCGGCTTGCGGGCCGCGTTGACCAGCGGAGGGGCGAAGCCGTAGAGGGCTCCCTGGTCGTCTTTGCCGGGTTTTTCTTTTCCGAACGAGTTGAAGATTTGCATCTCGTAGTTGCCGTGGATGTAGATGCCGCTGTTGCCGCTGCCGGTTGGGGCGATCATGAACTCGACGTGAATGTCCGCGTCGCGAAAGTGGAATCGCGAAACCAGATGATTCGTCCGTCCTTTGCCGCGCGATGAGACGAGGCAGCCGCCCTCGATGGGCCAGTCGATCGCCTCGCCCTTCATGCTGAGAAACAGGTTGGTTTTCTCACCGTCAAACAGAACGGTCGCGCCGGCCGGCGGAAGGACCGGAAGCGAGCCCTGTTTCGGAGCGAACTCTGCATCCTGTGCGGGAAGCTGGTTCGCCAGCACGGCGAACAGGCAGACAGCAAGGCGGACAGGCATGGTTGGCTTTCGAGTCTGTCAGGCGGTTTCCATGAACGACAGAAGATTACAGAGTTTTCTGGTTTCCGCTTCTTCCGTGGGATCCGTGGTTCCGTTTTCAGGCATCCACCTCAACGCGGCGCGTCGTGTCGTCTTCGTCCTGCTGAAGAAACTTCTGAGCCGCCTGAGTCGGCTGTGCTCCGATTTCTTTGATGGCGGAATTCGGCACTTTGTGGAGCGGCGTGTACTGAGGGTGGTGATGCTTGACGTACGGGTTATTGCTTTTCGTGTTGTAGCAGCAGATCAGTCCCCAGCGGGGATCCTCACTGAGGTTTGCGTCCGAGCAGTGCAGCAGGTTGGAGTGAAAGAACAGCCCGGTGCCGGGTTTCATTTCACAGTAAACGAGATCGAAAACGCGAATGCACTCGGCGATGCGAGCGGGGTCGGCTCCGGTCTGCTCGCCGGCAAAGCCGTGATCGATGCGGCCAATTTTGTGAGAGCCTCGCAGTACCTGCATGCAGCCGTTTTCTTTCGTGCACTCATCGACGGCGATAAAGCAACTGGCCATTGTCGGAAACAGACAGCCGTTGTTGTACCAGTAGCCGTAATCCTGATGCCATTCCCAGGCCCCGCCGACTCGGGGCTGCTTGGCACTCAGTTTCGAGTGGTAATGGTAAACCTCGTCACGAAGTAGCCGCTCCATCGAACCGGCCACGCGTTCTGATCGGGCGATCATTCCGTAAATGTCCTCGCCCGGATGATTCCAGAGTGACAGGTTCGTGCGTCGACCTTCGGCATCGCGAACGGCCATCGCGTGACTCTGCAACGCGGCGTCGTGCCGGCAGGCCTGCTGAAGCAGCGAGGTCTCTTCCGCATCAAGCAGGACTTCGACGAAGAGGTAGCCGTCTTCGTTGAACTGAGCGATTTGTTCGTCGGTGAGCGGTGTCGTCATGAGTGCCCTGTCTCGAGTTGAAAATCCGCATGGAGCCTGGACAACATCGCATTCAGCGGTGTGACTCGCCGGGCAGAATGCTGAGGACCAGTTCGACATCGGAAAAGTCTTCGAAGAGGTAATCCGGTTCGGCGTCTGACAGAACCTCCGCTGAGTAGATCCCCGTTGCGACGGCGACGACGGTTGCTCCGATCGCCCGGCCGCACTGGATGTCGGCCGGCGTGTCGCCGATGACCCATGTGGTGTCGGGAGTTCGTTCGAGGACCGATGCGGCGTCGGCCGCGGCCGCTCGCGCGACGTCGTCGCGGCTGAGGTGATCATCTCCGAAGCCGCCAAAGCGGAAGTAGCTCGCCATCTTGTAATGAGCCAGTTTGACGGCGGCTCCTTTTTGCAGATTGCCGGTCAGCAGGCCGAGGTGAGCAGTCGATCGACCGGCCAGCGCTTTCAGGATCTCGGGCACGCCGGGCAGAACCACGCCCTCGCAAGCAGTCAGGACTTTGGGGAGGTGACCAAGGTAGCCTTCCTGGAACCGCTTTCGGTTTTCTTCTGAATTATCGAGACCGTGATATTCGAGCAGGTCGGACGTGATCGCGAAGTCGGTTCGACCCGCCGCCTGGATATCCCTCGTCGGGGCGGTCACACCGAAGACAGACTCAAGAGCCTTTTCCATCGCGGCCTGGCCGGCTCCACCCGAGCGAAGAAGAGTGCCGTCAATGTCGAAGAGGAGAGCGTGCATAGAGGCCAGCAAAGTGAAACGGAGTTGGTGATGGAAGCAGGGCCGGAATATCGAGTGTCGACCGGAGAATGTCGAATGAGGAGGTGCGACGAGCCTGCGAGTTTCCCCTTCCTCATTTCCTGCTGGAAATTGAGGCTACGAAACCAGTGGCCTTCGCGCGTCGAGGTATCTCTGCAGCGCGTCCTGCCAGGCAGGTATTGGTCGGCCGATCGCGGCTTCCAGCTTTGCCGTACTGAGCACGCTGTAGGGAGGACGCGGGGCTGCGGCGCCGAATTCGGCAGTAGTGATCGGGGCGAGTTCGACAGAGATTTCCTCACGGCGGAAGATCTCCGCAGCGAGGTTGTGCCACGTGGTCGCTCCGGAATTTGTGACGTGGTAGAGGCCGTATTTTTCCGTCCGGGCAAGGTCAACCGTCGCCGCGGCGAGGTCGGCCGTCGATGTCGGCGTGCAGTGCTGATCGTGGACGACGGTCAGTCGGTCCAGCTTGTTGCCGAGCCGGATCATGGTCTCGACGAAGTTCCCCTTGCCGGCACCCTGGATCGCGGCGAGGCCGTACAGGCCGCAGGTTCTCAGCACGAAATGTTTCGGGCACAGGCTGCGAACGTAATATTCGCCCTGGAGCTTGCTGGCCGCGTAGGCACTCTGCGGGCCGGGTGCGTCGATTTCCGAATACGGTTCGTTTCGAGTCGCATCGAGGCCGAAGACGTAGTCCGAGCTGAAATGCACGAGCGTGACGTCGTTTGTGCCGCACCACCGGGCCAGGCGGCGCGGCCCGAGTGAGTTCACTTCGTACGCGGCGACGGGATCTTCCTCGGCTTTATCGACGAGGTTGTAGGCCGCACAGTTAATGACACAGTCCGGTGCGACGTCGCTCAGAGAGGCCTCGACGCTTTCGTCGCTCGACAGCTCGATCTGCTGGTGTCCGAGCGGCACGACCTCGCTGCCGTCCAGCGGGAGGATTTTCTGAAGATCTGTACCGAGCTGCCCGGTTGCTCCAATCAGTGCAATCCGCATTTTCGTAGGCACTCCCTCCGAGAAGTCACCACAGTGGTGAGTCAATCCCACAGTGTCAGCCTGTTCGGATTCACAGGAAAGTCGGTCCAGGGGGAATTTACCGGCTGACTCTGACGGCGACCATGCGTGTTTGGCTCGGCGGGGAGTCGATGCTTTTTCTGGCTCGATCGCCCGGCTACAGTGGGCGGCGGTGCTCTACAGTGGGCGATGTTGCTCTACAGTGGGCGATGTTGCACTAAAGTGGGCGACGGTGTTCGCCGAGCGGCCAGTCCTTGAGTTTTCATTCCGTTTTTTTCTTGCTCATTCAGTTGCTGCCGAGGGACGAATCCGTTCCCGCGGCCACCGCGCAGGGCGGATTCACCGGAGGCGTTTGAATCACAATGAGTGGACTCTTTTTATTGCTGGCCGAGACAGGCAACCCGGGCGAAGTCGCCGCGTGGCAATGGTGGGCGACGGGGGCCGGCGTGCTCGGTGTGTTCGGTGCCCTGCTGGGTGTGAGTTATGGCACTCGGACAGGCATCATCGCTCGCGCGACGACCAAGGAAGCGATTCGGCAACCGCTGTTCGCTCTGATGCTGTTTATTGGCGTGCTGCTGATCGTCGTGAACACGTTCCTTCCGTTTTTCTCGTTCGGGCAGGACGTCAAGATGCTCAAGGATTGCGGCCTGGCCACGATCCTGATCACCGGACTGCTGCTCGCGGTCTGGACGGCCAGCACAAGCATTGCCAGCGAAATCGAAGGCAAAACGGCAATGACGCTTCTTTCGAAGCCAATCACTCGCCCGCAGTTCGTCCTTGGAAAATACATTGGCATTCTGCAGGGAGTGATCTTCCTGCTGGCTCCGCTGATCATCGTGATGTGCCTCGCCATCTTCTACAAAGTTGGCTACGACGCGAAAGAGTCGGGCAAGGAAGTTCCCGCTGCACTGGAAGCCGGAACGATGCTGCCCAATCTTGAGCGATCGGCGGAAGTGCTCCAGATTCTGCCCGGTTTCGCGCTGATCTTTCTTGAGATCGCCGTTCTGGCCGCAGTGAGCACGGCGATTTCCACTCGGATGCCGATGGTCGTCAACATGGTGAGCACGTTTGCCATCTTCGTTGTCGGGCATCTGACAACGAAACTTGTGGAGTCGGGAGTTCTGCAGATCGAAATTGTCTACTTCATGGCACAACTCATCGCGACAGTTCTTCCCAACCTGGACTACTACAACGTGTCGGCCGCAGTGGCGACCGGGGCGACGATCCCTCCCGTTTATCTGCTTGCGATGCTGGGCTACACAGTGGCCTACGGAACAGCTGCGATTCTCCTTTCGTTCATCCTTTTCGAAGACCGGGACCTCGCCTGATGAGATCCCGGCCGGTTCATGGAGGCCGGCAAACCTTGTGAGGTACCCGCCTTGCGGCGGTTTCCTGACAGCGTGGTTTGCTGACCGGTCGGCGGCGCCCGGGATCAGGTCTCAATTTGTCGACCCCACTCGATCAACTTCTGCGGGTCTTTCCGATCCGGCAGCTCTTCCGCGGCACGGCTCTGCGAGCGTGTCTGTGGTCGGTCGTCGGCACGGCCTTTCTGGCCGGCCTGGTCCTCGTTTCGTTCCTCGTCGTCGCGCTGCTGGATACGCGAGGTGAGGCCGACGTCTCTCCAGATGACGCCGTTCAATTTGGCGAGGTTGTCGGTTCTGAGGCTTACTCGATGAGTGATCCGGAATTGATTCCGAGCGGATCGCTGCCACAAAACAATCTCGGTCTGTTTGCGGTCGCGTGGGAACTGCGAGACCGGCCGCTCGGCAGTTTCATTGGCAGCCTCGCCCGCCGCTTTGAGTTTCTGCAGCAGACCGACTCCGCCCTGTTTTATCTGATCTCAATCGGTCTGCTGTTCGGGCTGATTCAAAACGCCGTTCTGGCCCACGTCAGAACCCTTGCCGGACGAGCATCGCTGCACTCCGGGAGCCTGCTGCGGGAATCGCTGCACCGACACGCCCTCCGTACCGGAACCAGCGATCTTGCCAATTCCCACACGGCCTCGCTGATTCAACTCTTCACGGAGGAAGTCGAGCGGGTCCGGCTCGCGATTGAGGAGTGGATCGTCGCCGTCTTTCGATACCCGCTGCAACTGGCGCTACTCGTACTCTTTCTGCTGACGATCAACTGGCGGGTCGCTTTCGAATGTGCGGTCCCGTTGATCGGCTGCTGGTACCTCATCCAGCGGGAAAGGCGAAGTGCCATTCGCGATGAGCGACTCATCGCCGACCGTGCCCGTCAGGAACTCGAACTGCTTGCTGAGGCGATTGGCTGCAGCCGACTGATCCGTGGCTATCGGATGGAAGAGTTCGAGCGGGTCCGATTCAATCGACACCTGGATCGGTATCACCAGCAACTTGCCGAAGAGGAACAGCGAGAATCCAAAACTCACTGGCTGGCTCGGATGCTCTCTCTGGCGGCATTCGCGATCGTTCTGTTTCTGGTGGGAGCACACATGCTGCAGCCGCGACTGGCTCCCGAGCATGTTTCGCTTGCGGAAGGAATTCTACTGCTGTCGTGCTTCGCTTTTGGCTATCACCCCGCGCAAAGTCTTGCCGCGATTCGGCATCAGAGGATCGAAGCAAACCGATCTGCGGAGCGGATTTACCACTACCTGAATTCAATTCCCGAAGTTGGGCAGGCCGTTGGCGCGAAGTTTCTTGAACCCGTGCAGAAGCTCATCGAGTTTGAAAACGTTCACTGGAAGACAGGCAGCAGGAAGATTCTCAACGGTCTGAACCTCAAGCTGCCCGCCGGAGGCAGTTCAGCCATTATCGCGTTTGATTCGGTTGAGGCTGACACACTCGTCGCTCTGCTGCCGCGGTTCATCGAGCCGCACGATGGAAAAATCAAATTTGATGGCGAAGACACGGCCTGGGTCACGCTGGAATCACTCCGAGCGGAAGTGGTTGTGGTGAGCGGCGACGAAGCCGTCTTTACAGGAACCGTCTTCGAAAACCTCAGCGGTGGCGAATCGCAGTATCCCCTCTCGGCCGTGACCGAGGCGGCGAAGAAGGCCCACGCTCACAGCTTTATCCAGAAGTTGCCACAGGGCTACGAAACGGTGCTCGGCCAGCACGGTGAACAGCTTAGCTCGACGCAGTCGTTCCGGCTGGCGCTGGCACGGGCCGTCCTTCGAGACCCCGCGGTCATGGTTATTCACGAGCCGACGACAGCGATGTCAGAAGACGAAAAATCGCTTCTCGACGACGCGTGCCAACGGGTTTCGCAAGGGCGAACGATGGTGTATCGCCCCTCGAGGTTGTCCGCGTTGAAACGAGCCGATCGGATCATCCTACTGAACCGTGGTCGAGTCGAAGTCGTCGGGACTCACGAAGTACTGGTGAAGAGTTCTGACCTGTACCGCCACTGGGAGTATCTTCACTTCAACGAATTCCGCCGCGAGATCGGTCCGCCGGATTAAATGACGGAGAATCACACTGTCCGCCGGGCCGCATCTGCTCACTGCGACCAGAACCGCAAAAATCTCGGACGTGCCGGATTTCTCTCACCCCGCAAGCGTCACTCTGATTCTCTGTCCGAATGGGTTTACGGAGCACGAAATCCTCGCGGCCGCTCACTTCATCGCATTTCGCAATGTTGCCCAGTGGTATTTCCACCGATTGTCGACGCGGCTTCAGGCTTTCCGCACCACAGCCTCACGTAGGCCGCTTCGAAATGCCAACACCGTCTTGGCGAATCCACCGCCGGTAAAACGAAAGTTGAAGCAGCAACTACTCATTGATGATGGCTTCTGCACCTTTTGTTCGCCCCATCGAACCCTGAATTGCAGGTTCGTCAAAAATTTGAGGCCGGGCGGTTGACAGTCCGACGGGACACTCGCATAATCCCTCTCCCTTCGATGGTCGTGTTTTCGGACACGGCCGTCGCTGTTCTTTGGCAACTTGGTTGGAGACCCTGTAAGCGGTCTTAAGTTGTTGTTTCAT
>ERZ891418.426-NODE-426-length-14580-cov-7.100792_pt1 | contig 14580 bp, 10 predicted proteins | sample MGYA00521236_ERZ891418 | MGnify/ENA primary metagenome ERZ891418 (study PRJEB32303, sample SAMEA104408696) | aquatic metagenome | biome: Brackish water; feature: Chemocline; material: water | place: Baltic Sea | collected 2014-10-18T10:34:00 | depth 100 m ... | reverse complement strand
GGGCAGCAGGGACGCTCTATATTAACCGTCTCGCGCATCGTCAATGAGGTGCGGATGCGCGATCCTGGTCGCCCGGTTCAGGGAAGGCGGAAACGACGGAAAAGCACCTGCCGCGTATAGAGGGTTGCGTTTTCCTTTCCCTGAGGTTGGTTCGTCAAAACGGGTTCGCGTGCCAGGCACAAGTTTTCGGCAGTCGCTCTGCGGCATGAGATTTCGATGATCAAATACATTTTTCTGGACATGGACGGAGTCTGCTGTGACTTCATTGGCGAAGCCTGTCGCCGGCACGGTCGGGATCCCGCCGAGGTCATTGCCGGCTGGACGCCTGGCAATTGGGACGTCTGTCGGGAACTGGGCGTCACGCCGCGCGAGTTCTGGTCGCCGATCCAGGGAGACCCCGGATTCTGGTCCGAGCTCAATCCGTACCCGTGGTTCGATGAGCTCTGGTCGCTCGTTAAGTCGACTGCGGAAAACGTCGTCATCTCGACGAGCCCCGGACGATGTCCGACCGGCCATTTTGGAAAAGCCACCTGGCTGAAAGATCGAGACATCCACCCGACAATCAACGGGATGATCGGGCGTCGGAAAGAACTGATGGCAGCTCCCGGACGGGTGCTCATCGACGATTCAGATGCCAACATCGAAAAGTGGGTGGCTCATGGAGGGACCGGCCTGCTCTTTCCGCGACGCTGGAACGCGCTGCATCACGTCGACATGGATGATCCGATGACGTGGGTGCGCGAGCGGCTTGAGGAAATCTCCCGGCAGTCGTGACGGCAGGTGCCGCGAAATCCGGCGGAAGGACGATCGATGAAAGCACTCGTAACAGGCGGCGGCGGATTCCTCGGCCTGTACATTGTCGAGCAGCTTCTTGCGGACGGATTCGAAGTTCGATCGTTCAGCCGCAATTCTTACGAGAGCCTCACGCAACTCAACGTCGAGCACGTCGCCGGAGACCTCCGTGACGAGAGTGCTGTTGAACGAGCCTGTGAGGGAGTCGACGTCGTCTTCCACTCGGCCGCCGTCCCGGGAATCTGGGGCCCGGCGAAAATGTTCTTCGGCATCAACACGACCGGCACAGAAAACGTCATCGCCGCCTGCCGGAAACGCGGCGTCGGGAAGCTCGTTTATACAAGCTCACCCAGTGTCGTGTTCGGCGGCGAGGATCATGTCAACGCGGATGAGTCGCTGCCGTATCCGTCGACCTGGCTTGCCCATTACCCGGCGAGCAAGGCCTGTTCAGAGCAGAAAGTTCTTGCGGCAAGCGATGAGTCGCTCGCCACGTGTGCTCTGCGTCCACATCTGATCTGGGGACCGCGGGACACGCAGCTTGTGCCGAGGTTGATTCGGCGAGCAAGAGCCGGCCGTCTGCGGCAGATTGGCGACGGCTCCAACGTCATCTCGATGGCCTATGTCGAGAACGTGGCCGCCGCGCATCTTCAGGCCGCACGGGCACTCACGCCGAACTCAGCGGTTGCCGGCCAGGCGTACTTCATCAATGAACCGGATCCGGTCGGCTGCTGGGAGTGGATCAACACGCTACTTGACCGCGCCGGCTTGCCACCTGTCCGCAAGGCGATCTCCACCGGATCCGCGTATCGGATCGGAGCTGTCCTCGAATGTGTCTACGCGGTACTTCGGCTGCGTGGCGAGCCTCCAATGACCCGCTTCCTGGCCTCACAGTTAAGCACCTCGCACAGCTACGACATTTCGAAAGCCCGCCGGGATTTCGGTTACGAGCCGATCGTCTCCGTCGAGGAAGGCCTATCGCGCCTTGAGCCCGAGTTGCAAAGGATCGCCGCCGAGTGACCCAGGCCGAGTGACTCTGAATGTAGCGGCACGGCCTTCCATGCCGTGAAGTTCAGTTTCCGTTTCTTACAAGCACGAAGCGCCAGCGAGTGGATCGTTTCTTGTGAACTCACTCGCTGGCGCTTCGTGCTTGTATTTCTGAGCCCTGAAAACCAGCGCGGAAAGTGCTAACCCCTGCCACTCGTCTCAGCAGCGACAATCGCCTGTTCCTGATCCGGCTTCTTCCCACCGTCGACCATCAGCAGTCCGAAGATTGTCAGGCCGCACCCGATGGCAAGAGGAGTTGTCAGCGGCTCGGAAAAAATCAGCACGCCGGCAATCGCACACATCGCATTCTGCGACGTGTTGAGCACGTTGACGAAGGTCACCGAAACTCGCCGCAGCGCGGCTGCGACGGCAAAAAAGGCGATCGCGTTGAAAACTCCCGATGCCAGCAGCGGCAGCCAGTGCACCCTGGTCATGGCCAGAATTCGAAGCTGCTCGCCGTGATCAGAAATTGCCAGGACATGTCCTGCGAGAGCGACGACGCCGACCGTACTGAAGATGACCAGCGAGGCGGACAGCGAAAGTTGCTGGGTCAACTGCCGAATCATCACGCCGCACGCTCCGTATGAGAATCCGGAGACACCTGCGGCAACAACGGCCGCGACGATGGTCAACTTCGTCGCATCTTTGTACATCGAGGTCGCGGCCGCGTCGGCTCCGGCGGTCAGGAACAGAATCGACACACCCAGAACTCCGATGGAGCAAAGGGTCTTCTTTGACACGAGATCACCCAGGAAAACTTGTCCCAGCCACGCTCCGGTCAGAATGAGGGTCGCGAAGCAAAGCGGCACAGTGATCGCCAGGCCGCCGAGGCTGAGCGACAACTGAAAGCAAAGGTTCCCGCCGTACTGCATGAGGAGTGCCGCGAGAATCAACTTGCCAACAAGCGGCTTCGGCGGCAGAGCCGGCAGATTCTTCTGCAGACGAATTCCGATGAGCACCCACGCAACGATCGCGGCGGGGACGGCTTTCAGTGCGGTCACCCAGACCGCCCAGCCGAAGTCGTCCGGGATGGCGACCTGCCTGAGGGCGAGGTTGGTAGCGGTGTAGCCGACGGATGAGACAACTCCGAGTACGATCCCTGTCCGTAAGCCGGAGCGGTGTTCGCTCAGCGATCTCTCATTGCGAGCCGTGATCGACATCATCTCGGGATCGGTCATCGAGGCAGGCACTCAGAATGGAAGCGAGGAGAGACGCCGGACTGTAAGCGAGACCGCATCGTTTGACACCTCGCCCTGGTCGCCGAAGATTCATGTCGACGGTTCGTGGTTTCGCAATCCCGCTCGAATCCAGACCACGACGGAAAGTACTCTGCATGAAACTCGCCGATCACTGGGACCAGCGTTATGAAGCCCGCAGCACTCCGTGGGACAGCGGACTCGCCTCGCGTGAACTGCGATCGCGCATTGAGGAGGAACAGCTCGCGCCGTGCCGAGTTCTGGAACTCGGCTGCGGATCCGGAACGAACGCGGTTTTCCTGGCGGAGCTCGGCTTTGAAGTCACTGCGACAGACTGTTCGAGGATCGCGATTCAAAGAGGACAGGAACTCGCCGAAGAACGCGGAGTGAGGATCAACTGGCTGTGCGGCGACGTGTGCGAGCTGGATTTCGGCGAGCCGTTTCCGTTCGTCTTCGACCGCGGCTGCTTCCACTGCTGCCGCCGCGAGCGAATGCCGATTCTCCCCGCACTGAAACGGGCCACCGAGCCGGGTTCGAAAATGCTTGTCCTGACCGGCAACGCGAACGAACAACGGGAACACGGCCCGCCGCAGCTCACCGAGGCTGAGCTGCGAGAAGAACTGACCGGGTTGTTTTCGATCGACTCGCTTCGCGAGTTCCACTTCGAGGATCCTGGCGGAGTTCAAGGGCCGCTCGGCTGGAGTTGCTGGATGACTCGCCAGTGATTTCGCCGCCGATCACGTCCATTCTGCATCGCGTTTTTCAAGGAACGCCTGCATGCCAGCCTGCGGTTCGCCGGTTCGGTAACACTCGGCAAAGGCGAGCGCCTCGGCTTCGAACTGCGCGGCCGAGTCCGGGCCCTCGAACTGGCGTATGAGTGTTTTTGCCTGTGCGCGCGCGAACGGACCTCGCGCAAGGAGCGTTGCGATGCGAGTCTCGACCGCCGTGCGAAATGCGGCATCGGGTACGACTTCATCGACGAGGCCCAACTGAAGAGCTCGCGCGGCGGGAAGCAGCTCGCCGGTGAGGATCATTCGTCGCGCGGTCGCGCTGCCGAGAATCCGCGTCGCGCGGACGGTGCCGCCCCAGCCGGGGACGATGCCGATCCGGGTTTCCGGCAGCCCGATGACAACCGACTCAGCGGCCATCCGCATGTCGCAGGCCAGAGCCAGCTCGCAGCCGCCTCCCGCGCAGGCTGCGTGGACGGCAATCAGGGTTGTCGCTCGGAGGTGCTCGATGCGGCTCATCATGGCCTGACCCTCGCGCGAGTTGTCGGCCGCGTTTTCCGGCGTGAGCGCGATGAGTTCTTTGATGTCGGCACCGGCGATGAAGACTCGCCCTTCCGATTCCAGAACGACGACGCTGATTTCTGGTCGACGTTCGAGTTCGTCGAGGACCCCGTCAAGCTGCGTTCGCACGTTCCGGGTGAGCAACGGAATTCCGTTGTCCGCCGCAAAACAGATCCGAGCCAGCGAGCCCTCGGTGGTGAGCGTGACCTGTGTCGTCATGAACTGTCCCGTCGTCGACGAAAGCGCACGCGAGGGGGCGTCACTTCGTCAACGCTGAAAAGTGGGGTAAGCATCCTGCTTGCCGCCTGTTTGATTCGGCCAATCGCACGCTGGAGTCGCGGGAAGCTTTCGCCACTGGAAGTCTCACCCCGGAATCAAGTGTTGACGACGCACTACTTCTCTGCCTTCAGGCAGGCCAGGCGGTGGTAGGTCCTCAGGTAGAGTCGGCCGTTGGCGACGGCCGGGGTGGAGTTGCTTGGGTCGCCCAGGTCGGTTGTGCCGTAGTGCTTGAACTCGGGTGAGGCTCCGACAACTTCCACTTTGCCGTCCTCGGCGATGCAGTAGATCTTGCCGTCGATGCACAACGGCGAGCCGCTGTAGTTGCCACCGATTCGCTTCGTCCAGATATCCTTGCCGGTCTTTGGATCAACACAGCCGACGATGCCCTCGTCGCTCCATTCGTAAAGGTGACCTTCGTAGATGATCGGTGTCGGCACGTAGGGGATGACTTTTTTTCGTTCCCACACGACTTTCGCGAGGCCGTCTTCACCGATGTCGCCTTTCGCGTCGACGGCGATCTGCTGAACTCCGTACCGTCCGCCCTGGCCACACGAGGCGATGATGAGGCCGTCGACGTAGACCGGCGAGGCGACGGTTCGCAGCGGGAAATTCGGGCTGCGCCAGTTCATCACGCCGGTGTCCAGGTCGAGACTCGTAATGCCCAGCATGCCGCTCACGCAGACAAGCTGCGATTTACCGTCGCGGTACGGACAAACGATTGGCGTGGCATAAGACGTCTCCCGCTGGATCCGTACGGTCGACCATTTTGTCGCGCCGGTGTTCTTGTCCAGGGCGTAAATTCTCGCCGGACCCCGCTGGTCGCTCGGGCAGATCAGCGTGTTTTCATGCAGCATCAACGAAACGCCGAGGCCGTGCTGACTCTCGAACGGGCCGAGGTTCCGTCGCCACAGAAGGCTGCCGGAAAAGTCGTAGGCACTCACCAGGTAATCTTCCTCATCGGCGAATGCGACGTAGACCGTCTTGCCGTCGGTGACCGGCGTGCTGGATGCCCAGCTGCTTTTGTTGTGTTTGTGGCTGATGCTCATTCCGATTTTCTGTGTCCACTTTTCTTTGCCGGACTCCGCGTCCAGACAAATCAGCATTCGCGTCGTCCCCTCGTCCAGAGCTGACGTAATGAAGACGTCGTTTTCCCAGATGATCGGAGCCGCGTGGCCGACACCGGGCAGCTCGATGTTCCAGGCGTAGTTGCCGTCGCTCCAGGTTGTCGGGATGCCTTTTTCGGCACTGACCCCCGTGCCATCCGCACCGCGAAACCGCGGCGAGTTCTCAGCAGCCAGCGGGCTCAGAAAAGAAGTTGTCAGAGCGAGCGTCAGAATCGAGCGGAACATGCAGGGGCTCCTTGAGGCCGTACACTGGTGTCGGGCGAGCGTGGTTGAGGATTGCAGCCGCGCCGCCATGTCAGCTCGCGACGCGAGCAAAGAATCGTGCAGCCACGTTTCTCAATCAAGCGTAGAGCGGTCGCCGGACGGCCGCGTGTCTTGAGAGTGGTTCAGGACTCCGTGCCGAGGGCCGCGCCGTCACGACACCGAGTGTCGTGCCACTCACTGAGAATTCGACACAGCTCAACGCGGGCGAGTGATCACAGGGCGGGCGATCGGTGAGTACGAGGGCGGAGTCAGCGGCAGCGGCCGGATGGACTCAAAGAAATTGCGCAAGGCCTGATCGATGTTCCGGCCGGGAATGATTCGCGTCTGTGGGTTGTCCGTCGTTCCCGTGACCTCAACCGCGACACCGACCAGATCGGTGACTCCTGAGAACAGTCCCGCCGCTTCGGTCACAATCGGAATCCAGACCTGCGATCGACGACCCACCATCGACCGTTGCAGGATCGACGCGAACGTCAGGCCGAGCCGCCCGTCGAACGTCGCGACGCCTCGCCCCTGAAGCTGAAGTTGCGAGCCGACCAGGTCGATCGCGTCAAATTCGAAACGGTCATTGCCGATACGAAAGCGGGCCAGTGCGTAGTTGAACGCGGCTGAGTCCGGCGACTTCGGGTTGAGCGTCTTCAGTTGAGTCAGCACCTGGAAAATCACCGGCAGCGTGTAGAGTTCGGCCGGGCTGATCTGCATCTGACCTCGCCCGGTCATCGCTCTGGTCGATTCGCCTTTGCCCTCGAGCGTGACCCATCCGTTGATCGTTCCCTTGAGCTTCTCACTGCTGCGCAGGTAAAGCTGCGCGAACCGCTCCAGCTTGCCTGCCGCCAGGTCAATGCTGACGCGATATTCAGGAACCTCGTTCAGTCGTGCCTCGACATTGATTGACAGGTCGCCGCCGAGAAATCTCGCGGTGATCTGCTCTTTCGCGTCTGCGACGAAGGGTGAGGGGCGGGCAATGACACGGCTGGTGCCGGCCGTCAGCACACCCTTCTTCATCGAAAACGGCCCCTGGACCGTGCTCAACCGGAATCGTTTTTCCTCGTAGATCGTGAGTGTTGAGAAGTCGATCCAGCCGTCGACATCGGCCTCTTTGCCGTCCCATGTCCCCTTCGAGAAAATTTTGCCATGCACGTCGTCGAGGTCCATGCCAAGCAGCATTTTACCGCCGGATAACTCAGACTCGGTGTACCAGGCGGCGGTGATTGGCTGTTTGGGATTGGCCGTCCCGCGCAGTTCCAGTTCGCCTTGAATGTCGATCGTCTGGTTCGGATCAAAACACGCAAAGACTTCCCGCAGCCCCGATCCGCAGGCGCGAAGCAGTGAGTTGTCCGGTACCAGATCTTCGGCGGTCCACTTGTCGAGGTGGAATCGCCAGCCGCCGCCGGCACCGATTTCGACATACCCGTCGCCGCTGATCCGCGTCTGGTCGTGGTGTCCGGCAAACGACTTGATCGTCAGCCAGGCCGAGGTCGATTCGCGACTGGGGGGCGAGTAAACGTACTCCGCGCGGATTCCGTTGAGCGGATAATGAAAATCACGGGACGTCACGGACCCGTCTTTGATCCGAATTTCCGGCAGAGAAATCGAAGCCGGCTGCCCTTCGAGAAGGCTGACTCGCGTGACGCTTTTTTCGATCGTGCCCGACGGTGAAAACTGCGCCCACAATTCTTTCAGCTGCGGAGTCAGCGCGAGGTACAGCGATTGATCGATCGGTGCATTTTCCGTCGTAATCTCAAGCTGCATGTCACCCGGCCCGCGCGACTTCGTGTACGTGCCCCTGGCGGAAAGTTTCGCGAGGCCATGCGTGCCTTTCAGATTTCGGAACTCCCAGTCGAGGCCGTCGAATTCCAGTTCGCCACTCAGCTTTTCAACACGGTACGGAAACGACTGGTAGACCATCGTCGCGTCGTGCAGTGAGCCAATCAGGTGCGGCGTCATTTTCTGATCGGGGCCTGGCTTCCGCTCGAGCGTCCAGTGGGCATCGACCAGTCCGCCAAGCCCCATCGTCGTGATAATCTTGCGCAGCCGAGGGTTGCACGCGTCGAGGAACTGTTGATCAATCGGAAGTTTCTCAACCTCGATGTTGAGGACGACATGAGCCTCCGGCCCGGGATTCTCCACATAACCTTGCAGAATGATCGGCCGCGTTCCGACGTAGCCAAGCAGATTCAGCTTCAGGTCGCGTCCTTCCTGGCGGATTGAGCCGACCGCGTCGCGCACCGGATACGGAAAACTGTCGTGCAGGACCGAACACTTCTTCGCCGTGACGACCAGGTCCTGCGGAATCCACTTGCCCTCGGGCGTGCTCACGAGTGACGCCGAAATGTCCAGATTCCCTTTCGGGTGATGCATGTCGTAAATCTTCCCGAAACTCTCCGAAAGCCGACTTCGCAACCGCTCGTCACAGGCGAGGTTTTCCAGGGAGACGTTGATCCTGCCGGCCGTCATCTCGCCGACCTGAGCGACGCTCCCGTCAATGTGTACCCGTGTCGCACCGTTCCGGGCACTGACATTCCGCAACACGACGCGGTTGGACGAGTACTCGATCTGCCCGTCCAGGTCGGCCAGCGGAAACGGCAACGCAGTGTTGGTAATCTCGCCGCCAGTCAGCGTCACGAGCATGCGGACGTCCGGTTTCGAATCCGGCGAGAGATGCTCAATTTGAAAGTCGACATCCAGATCGGCCAGCAGGCCGAGAATCGAATTCTCATTGCCAATCCACTCGACAGGAATTCGATGGTCGAGCGGCGAAGACGCCGCCGATGTCGAGGCGTGTCGAATTTCGACCGGCGTGTTCGTGGAGACGGCCGGCTGAAACAGCGTCCGGGTCCGCTGACGAAGGGCCAGGCCCTCAATCGAGAACGGTGATTCCGCTTTCGGGTCCGGCTCGCGTGTCATCTGTGCTCGCAGCTTCTCTTCGAGTTCCACGACGGCCCGACTGGCTCGCGGTTCGAAATTCGAGACATACGACATCAGATCACGCCCGACTCGAACGCCGGAAAGCTTGCCAGAGAGCGTCCCGGTCTTTGTGTCGACATTGAGGTTTCCGTCAATCGTCAGAAAACCAACCCGGTCGATTCTTGTGCGGCCTTTGATCAGAAAACTGCGTTTGCCATTCGGTGTGAAACTCAGATTCGCATTTTCCAGAATGATCGTGCCGGACGACAGACCGTCCGGTTGCGCGATCTGCAACCGCAGTTGTGCCTGTTCCAGGCGGCAGGCCGGAAGGCTCGGCCGGTCGCCGGTCGCCGGGAGTGGCGGCAGCTTCTGCCAGTTCCAGGTGCCGTCTGAATTGCGGATCAGGTCGAGAGTCGGGCGAATCAGTCGAACCGTCTCGATGTCGACTCGCTGTCTCTGGATGAGGGCGTCCCGATTGATCTCGACGATCGTTTCAGGAAGGTCAATCAGCGGTGACTGTTCGTCCGCCAGCGTGATCGAAAAATTGTCGAGATGAACTCGACCCAGCCAGTCGAATGTGCACTCGCCGACGGTGAACTTCGCATCCGGAGCCCAGGTCTGCAGGCGCGCGATCATTTCCTGGCGAATGAGTTCGGCACTCTTCGACCAGTAGTACGCACCGACCCCACCCAGCACCAGCACCAGCAGGAGCAGGATGATGACGACACGTTTCAGAGTTTTACGCGCGGTACGCCACACGAGGAGGGGTTCCGTTTTTCAGTGAACAGTCGTTGGAAGTAACCCGAAGCGTGAGTGAGGACGAACGTCGATCGATTCGCGCCCTTGCTTACGTTTCGAGTGTCTTTTGCATTGCTTCGGTTTGAGGTTTGAATTTGTCCCAGACGGCCAGGCCGCCAACTGCGGCGAGCACCAGCAACGGGTACTCCGCCGGCAACCGGTACCGGATCGAGCCAATAAACAGAGAGTGAATTGCCGAGAAGTAAACGACTGGACCCAGCGTCAGCAGCAGCAGCGCGAGGTTGCCTCGCGACAGCCACGCTCCGTACGCGGCCAGAGCCATCGTTGGCAGACTGCACGCCGCGACTCCCAGCCACTGCCACCAGGCCTGAAACTGATCCGCGTTCGGCCACGGACTCCAGAACCGGCCAAACTTGATCAGTCCAAGCTGGATGGCGCGGCCTGGATTCTCGCCGGCGAACGACCACGCTCGACGACGGTACTCGCGGTCCATTTTGTATTCAGTCATCGATCCGAGCAGGTTTTCGTTGTCGAAAAATTTCATGTCGCTCTCGCCTGTCGCGGTCTCGCTCAGCCCGTCATACAGGCTCGGTCCGACCCACAACGTTGTCAGCACAAAGTGTCCGGTGGCGGATTTGTTTCGCATGGCCCACGGCAGTAGCGTCAGGAAAAGAGCCGCCAGGACAACGGCACTTTCAATCAGCCTTTGTTTAAGTTGAGGGATTCGTTCCTTTCGTGATCTCGTTTCTGATTTGTCTGCGACTTCCGGAGATCGTCCGAACCAGAAATCCCGCGCGACAGCGAAGACGCAAACGGCCGGTGCAAACAGCAGCCAGCTCGGCCGCACGTAACACGCCACCCCGGCCACGACTCCAGTAACAGCCGCCAGCAGCATCGAATTCGTTCTGCCAGAGTTCTCGCTTGATCCATTCTTTTTCGAGCCGAAGCCAAGCCAGCGAGCCAGAAAAAAAGTGCTCGCTGTGAGGCTCGCCGCGAACGCGGTTTCAGTCAGAACGAGCACGCTGAAGCCGACGAGCACGGGTGAGACGGCAGCCACCGCGGCCGCGATCAGTCCCGTCCGCTTGTCGATCAGGGTGCAGCCGAGCAAGTAAAGCATGCTGCACGCGAGGACGCCGACCGCACCCAGCAGGAAGCGGCAGAAAAGCAGATTCTCACCGAACAGTTTTATCGACAGGGCAAGCAGGCCAGGGAATCCGGGCATCCGCATGGCACGGCGGGGCGGCACGTAAATCTCGTAAGCCTCACCGTTTGCCAGCCGATGGCCCAGCTCCCAATAGCCGTTCGCGTCGCCTTCAATGAGAAACAATCGGCCGGAATCCTCGACGTACGTCTGTACCGCGATCGCTGCCAGGACCCGAAACCCCAGCGCAATGAACAGCACCCAGACGATTGCCTGTTTCACGATTCCATTCGTTCTGCCGGACAGACGGCCCGGCTCAATCAGGCTACGAAGTGGCTCGGTCCGAATCGACAGCCCGCCTTTGACGGCCCGAAAATCCTCAAGTCCAGAAATGAGCCACAGTTAAGGAAAGCGGGGCATGCTACGGCGGAACGAAAAAACAGGTCAATATGGCTCGAAGAGTGGCCGGACAACTGTGCCTGGACGGAAGCGTCCCGAAATTGCCACTGCCTTTTGTTCCGACAGGTGGTCAGAGCTTTTACACTGTCCCGCTTTCCAGACAGATTTGTGGCCCCAGTCAAAAGAGTCGGGACTCATGATCAAGCTTCAGTGCCCTTCCTGCTCCAAATCCTACCAGGTCAAAGACGCCGCCTCGGGCAAGCGGTTTAAGTGCAAAAAATGCGGCGAGACCGTCACCGTTCCAGAGGCGAAGTCGAGCGGCGGTTCCTCCAGCCAAAAACAGCGACCCACCGTTACGGCCGCGCCAGCCAGAAAAAAACCGAAGCCGCAGCCTGAGTACGAAGAATACGAAGAGGACTACGCCGACGACGGCTACGAGGACTACGAAGCGTACGATGATGGATACGGCGACGACGGCTACGACGAGTACGAAGAGCCGGCTCCGAAACGCAGCTCCAGCAGGAAGTCCTCATCCGGTTCGAAAAGCAAAGGCAAATCCAAACCCGCCGCGAAGAAGAAAAAGAAAAGCGGCGACGGCGTCCTCTCGGGACTGGCCTTTGGGTTCAACATCAATCGAATCAACGGAATCCTGTCGGTCGTGGGCGGGATGCTGATTTTCTTCGGCATTCAGGAAACGCGACTCTCGGCGATGGCCAAGTCCGAACCGACTCAGATGACGCTGCAGGAGCTCATTGAGAAAGGATCGCCGGACAACATTTACCTGACGCTGACCGACGTCCATTGCATTCTGGACGAGACGGTTCTCTACGGAGACGAAAACGGCGGTCGAATCACAAAAGTCGACCGGGCCTGGATTCCGGCCACGATGCCGGGTGGCGGCCAGGTCAAGCTGATCATCAAATGCACCAAAGCGAATACGGAAAACGAGGTTGCTGGAATCGCCAGTCAGAATACTTTCACCGGGATGATCATTAACCAGATCGACTCGATCAACGCGGCAGAACGGAAGCTGCTTGCATCCGGATTGCCTGGCACCGACCTTGAAAAGGCCTACATCTTTCACGAACGACGTACGCCGTCAGGCACGGGAATCGTCATCCTGTATTACGTCGGCGGTCTGATTCTGCTCGGAGCCGGGCTGTTCTGGATCTTCCTCGTTCACCCGTGATCAATACACAGAGAACAGGAACTGAGTGCGGGCTCGTCAGATTCGAATGAAAATCCGACGGCGGTACATCAACAGGCAGATGCTCCACATGACGAACAGCCTCAGCGAGTAGTCCACGATCGGGGCGTAAGGGAACGCGTCGCTGGTCTTCAGCCAGAAACCGACAGTCGCTCCTGACCACTCATCGATCGCTCGGGCCACGGCGACCAGCCAGCCACCGATGTCGCCTTTGATGCACTGAGCCATCACGTACATGGCGATTGAGTTGATTCCGACGACAGCCAGCGGGAACACGATTTTCTTGTGCTCCCTCATGTCGACAAACCAGTAAAACGCGGCGAGAGTCCAGAAGGTCCAGCCAGCGGCGAAGACCGCCCAGGTCGGTGACCAGATTCTTTTGACGGCCGGGCACAGCGACCACGAGTACTTCTGGATCGTCTCCTGCGCCGTCTGCGGCAGCCACTGTGTCGGCCACAGAGTCGTATCCGCAAGAAGTGCGACGATGAAGCAGACCAGGCCCGCTTTCAGCAGCCATTTCAGCCGCTGGTCATCGTCCATCGTGCTGCTGAGAACCGTGCCGGCCATCAATCCGAAAATCATCGTCGCCAGCGACGGAATAAAGTTGAGCGTCTGATACCCGCCTCGATTCGCCCAGAATGTCCGCCCACGCCAGGGCTCTTCCTGTTGAGGAAACAGGTTGAGAAACCAGCGGTCAGATTGAGCCGCCGCGTTTGTGTGTTTGTTCCAGTGAGCCGCCCAGTTCTGAAACTGCGACCACTCAGCCGCGTCCTGTTCTTTCACGTCCACCAGGTACTGCTTCGTCAGATCAAGCTCCGCCTGATCGATCGGCTGCAGAGCGAACCAGGCTCCATAGCCGATCAGGATCGCCGCCGCCCACGTGCCCAGCGTTTTCAGACTTCGCCCGCAAAACAGATGCAGGATCGCGTAGCCGAGTCCGATCTGGGCCAGCACATTGGTAAAAACAAAGTTGATCCCGTCGCGGGACGAAGAAAGAAAAACGGCGAGCAGCACCAGCACCAGCGACCGCCAGACGGCGTGCAGAAATCGTTTCGTTGTGGATTGGCCATCCTCGCTGCGGCGCAGCATCGAAAACGGCAAAGCCACGCCGACCATGAACATGAACGATGGCTGAATCAGATCCCAGGCCGAACAACCCGTCCACTCGACATGAGAAAACTGATACTGCAGCGTGTCCCACAGAAACCGCCACCAGCCTTCGGATGCGGTCCCGTCTTTGAGGCCTCGCACCTTCGGCGCGACCTGGCTCAACGCGAGACCGCTCGACGCCATCGCCAGCATCACGAAACCTCGATACGCGTCGAGAGACATCAGACGTTTTGGTTTGTCGTCAGTCATGTCGCGATTCCTTCAGGAGTGATTTCTATCAGCGTCCAAAAAAAACGGGAGGGCGAAGCTCCTGCTGAGCCGGTCCGCTTCCGCGGCTCGGCAGGAGCCTCGCCCTCCCAAATCTTATCCGGCCTCGAAGACGATTAGTGAGGTGGCGGCGGTGCGTTCTGGAAGGCGCGTGCCCGGAACAGGAAGTCGATGATGTTACCCTCGTGAGGCTGCAGCCAGTTCAACTGCAGCGTGCGGACTTCGCCAATGTTCAGTCGATCGATATTGGTCGCGTCCAGCAGTTCCCGCGAGAACTTCTCGTCCTTCGTGATGCACGAACCGACGAGGGTGTAACCGATCTTGCTGATCATCTTGTCCTGAGGACACTCAACGACCGAGCAGAACGGGAACATGAATTCCGTGTTGGCCATCGGGTCGTCCGCGTCTGAAACGTGGAGCACCGTCGGACGCAGGAAATCACACAATTTGTTTTCGACCAGTCGGTCGCCACCACGGTATTTCGCAGTGACGTCTGTGACCGCCGAGGACTTGCAGCCATCGTCGATCTGGCCGCTCATCGCCTTTGCAGCACCGGGCATTGTGAACGCCGCGAGACCGGAATTCGGATCGTTCATTGGCAGCGGCGCGATCGGGCCGAGCCGCTGCGCCATCGCGTCGGCAATCTCTTCGGTGTGTCGCGAAGCCCAGATTCCAGAGCAACTGATGCAGCTTCGGCCGCTGTTGACGTAAACCGAATCGACCATGATGTCGAGGTACTTCTCCCAGTCATCGACCACGTCGTCGCCGAGAATGATTTTCGAGAAGCCGGGTCCATGAGCCG